>Ga0308161_1004072_pt1 | contig 13651 bp, 15 predicted proteins | sample PhyFR2_FD_201034 | JGI IMG/M metagenome (GOLD analysis project Ga0308161, IMG submission 201034) | Phyllosphere microbial communities from UC Gill Tract Community Farm, Albany, California, United States - DLSLF.R2 | ecosystem: Host-associated > Plants > Phyllosphere > Unclassified | place: USA...
GTACGCATTTTTTGTCATCTTTCGCCTCTTGCAAAGTTCGCTCATATTAAACAGCAGTATTCAGTGGTTTATGTGCCAGGATTGATTACCCAGTACCCAGATTACATAAGCATCGTAAGTTATGAAATTTATGTGCAATATTGCTAATTTTATATATTACTTACTAGATATTATGCTTAGCTGCATAAACCAAAATTAGGCGGAATATTCGTTATTACAGCTCATTTAGTCTTTTAATGATGCTAGCTATAACGTTTATAGTGTCGTTGTATCAGCTTCGATTTGAAAAATTGAGAGAAAACTGTGAACTAAATTGTATATTGAAGACCATTAAAAAATAATAGTATCGTAGCTGTGATTCTTAACCTATATGCAAGAAACGTCATTAGTTAATCAAGAATACTTATACTTGTAAAGTATACCGGTTTGGGACACGCGCTTCTCATAGGATTATGAATACGCGCAGATGGAATGAATCTGTGAGCATATAAAACAGTAGAGACTAGCAAAAGTTCTAACAAAAAAATATTTGGCTCTTAGTATGAATCACAACATTACTTAGAATATTTCTCATGTTAGGGGAGAATGGTGTTGTAAAATCATTTTATTAGAGCTTCAAGAAAGAATTAAAAGTGCGGATCTATAATAGCACATGAGCCAATTTCAAAATGAGCTGTACTGGCACTACATAGTGAAATCAATTATTTTTGTTTCCCATATTTAGGTTTATAACCAACATTTAATAGATGTACATAATATTTTTTTACATTCTGTTGATCGGTTAATTCGGCTGCTATTCTTTCCTGAAAATCTTCTTGAGATTCGCCTATCTTTCCAAATTCACGTCCAAAATCTGGATTGTTGACAATATCGCAAAGCTTTTGTGCAAAATATAAGATTTGCTTTGCTGTTAATTTATATAAATTTTCGGGATTTTTATCATTGAGTCTTAGAACTGTATCTTTTTCAAAAAAAGTAAACTCTATATCAGTGATGGTCCTACCTTCTTTTTTCTGGGTATAAGTAACTTCAATATCAGTAAATTTATTGATTTGGTTCAAAGCTACAGTTAGAACTCGCTTTTTAAAATCTCCCATTTGAGAGTATTCATCTTCTAGCAAGCCCAATTTCTCTCTAAGATCTACCATAGAGATGTAAAGCTTTCCAGTGGATCTCCAACGTATTAAAAGCTCATACAATCGAATAGAATAAACACTAGTAAGTTGAGATATTTGCTTAAGTTCATATTTGGTAAATTTTTCTTCAAGCTTAATGAAAAGCGGAAGGATATCTGGAGCAAATATCAACTGTACACAGGCAGCCTCTTTAACGTATCCAACTTTGGATACCCAGCGGCTCTTATAAACTGCTTTTTTTCCTGTAACAGGATCTATTGTTTTATAATTAAGCCTACGTTCAAATAAATTATCACATGCAGCTTGTAATGCTTCGTATGCTGATTGTCGACCAAGATTAAACTGTTTCATATACTCCGAAGCATGGATCGTTAACATAGTTTCTGCTGTTAATTCTTCCTCAATATCACGGGCAGCAATAATTGCTATTAAAATTAATCTTTGTTCTGATAGATTTAGTGTATAAGATGCATCAATCAAATTATTATCTTTATAAATTACATTATTGCCCATATGTCATTACTTCAATTTATGTTTAACAATACATGGACAATACTACTTAATGTCCATAAATGGAAGTTTTTTTTAATGACAGGAATTTGTCTACTTATGAAAGGAAATTGTCCCTACAAATAAAGGAATCTGTCCTTTTATATAAAGGAATCCGTCCTTTTATATAAAGGAATCTGTCCACTTATTGGTAGGAATTTGTCCACTTTAATTCTTTGTATTCCACTGATATCAACCTTTTCAGCTGTTCTATAAATAATAAATTTAAAAATATATATAAAATATAAAAAAAAGAATTACTTGTGGATAAGTTTTAAATTAATTTTTTTTCACGATAGTTGATTTTTACTTGAAATCATTCTAAATTACGTAAAATATTTAACTTACGTAACTTGCATAAAATTATGATCATATTAGTAGGTGGTGAAAAAGGTGGAGCTGGTAAAAGCTGTTTATCTCAAAATTTAGCTGTATACCTTCAAACAAAAAATAGAGATGTTCTTTTATTAGATGCTGATCCTCAAGGAACAACAACTGACTGGATAAAAGAACGAGACGATAATGATGATTTAAAGGATATTCCCTCAGTTCAAGCTTCTGGAAATATTCGTTCAGTTCTCAAGGATCTTCAAGGCAGATATCAGGATATTGTAATCGATGCTGGTGGGCAAGATTCAGAAGCTTTACGTTCTGCAATGACAATTGCTACGCATATGTTATTACCTTTTAGACCAAAACGTAGAGATTTAAAAACATTAGCGCATATGGAACAAGTTTTAAAATTAGCTAAAACAGTCAACCCAGATCTTATTGCGAGAGCAATTATTACCCAATGCCCAACGTTGCCATCCCAAGTTCAACGAATTTTAGATGCAAAGGATGCATGTAAATCATTTGGCATAAATGCGTTAAATGCAATTACAACTAATAGAAATGTTTATGATGATGCTGATGAAAATGGCCTTTCTGTTTTTGAAGTAGATAGTGATCTAAAAGCAAAAGCAGAGATTAAAAATATAGCTAATGAATTTTTAGGAATTTAATCATGGCTGGATTAAACGGTTTAAAAAAGAAAGTTGAAATATCTCCCGAAGATCAGTTGGCAGAAGTATTTATATCTGGGGCTGAAAAAAGGATAAGAGCTTTAGAAACCAAAGAGAAAAAATTTGTTAGATGTACATTTTCTTTGAATGATGAAGTTAGTCAACTAATTGATGAACTGATTGTTAAAAGTCAAAATGCCCGTGTTAACAGATCAAGTATTGTAAGAATTGCATTAGAAAATCTGGCTTCAAAAAGCCCAGAGGAAATTAAAGAAATTGTTAATCAACAACTTCCTTAATGATTTATGTAAGTTACGTAACTTATAATAGTTACGTAACTTATTTAAATTAATGCTTCCAAAAAATATTTTCGTAAATTATTAAAACTTAAATAAAATTATAAAAATTTTGCAAGGAACGACTCTAACTGAAAGATTAAGTAGGGCTTTACTTGTTGTACAGAATGTTGTACATTTAAGTTGTACAAAATATTGTACAGGACTACGTTTTTGCAAACATGAACTCAAACAGCCAATTTTTTAATTTAAGTGTCCATATAAAGTATCTATAGCGAACCTATGAGCCAATGTGCCAACCAAACCAATGCTAGATCAGTGAAGTGACCATATATATTGTTTAAGGCTAAATATTTAATTAGGAAATGCAAAACATGCAAGTATTTACATATACAGATGTACGTAACAATCTAAAATCCGTTTTAGATAAAGTTATTGAAGATGCGGATGTAGCAGTAATTACTCGTAAAGAAGGAAGCCATGCTGTTGTTATGGGTCAAGAACACTATGACAGCTTAATGGAAACGCTTCATCTACTTTCATCTCCGAATAATACTGCTCGTTTAAATGAATCAATTGCCCAATTACGTGCATCCCGTACTATTGCAAGGGATCTCATAGAAGATGAATCGGACGATTGAGTTTACGGATAACGCATGGGAAGACTATCTTTATTGGCAGACACAAGACAAAAAGATACTCAAGCGAATAAATGCTTTGATCAAAGAGTGTCAACGTACACCATTTGAAGGAACTGGAAAGCCTGAACCACTCAAGGCGAATCTTTCAGGCTTTTGGAGTCGTCGAATCGATGAAAAGCATAGATTGGTTTATGAAGTTACAGATGAACGAATAAGTATTGTTCAATGTCGCTTTCACTATTAACCAATTTAAGCCCTTACTCAACTAGAGTAGGGGCTTTCCTTTCTCTATTTTCATTGCAGGAATAATGATGCTTTTATCCGCTAAGAGGTCTGAATCTTCCTCATAGTTAGAGCCAGAAGTGAAATCCCGTTAGTCTTTAGAAACTAGACATCACTATTTGGGGCTTACACTATGACTTCGCATAAGAGATTTTATGTTAAATAAAAGCTAAGAATTTATTTAAAAGAGTCCAGCATTTGAAAGGAATTCTGAAAAAAATATATTTAATTATTTACTAAGCTTTTGATAAATAAATATATTTTTTATAAAACTATTTTTGGTCTACTGGTGATATATTCCAAGCCATTAGAAGTCGCCATATATTTGCGTCAATCTCTTGAACGTTATCAAAATGCTTTTGATCTACAATCCAATTAACTTTTACTCCTCCAAGAATAAACTCTTGAGAGCGCACGAATAATTGAAAATTATGGTCTGGTGAGACATAAAACTGAAACCCTGAACTCAAAGCATTCATTGAATGCCCGAAACACATTTTTCCTTTTGAACCATTATTAACCTGATAACAATCCACACCATTTTGAGTTTGCTTTGAGTCAATATTTAAGTTTTTCATTATTTCTGAATCAAAAAATTGCTTTGTATTCCTTTCTGTAGAGCCTCCTAATGTACTTACAAATACTTTGACTTGATCATAATGATCTAAAGTATAATTCCCATGAATACTGTTGTCCGTTGCCTGTACAGTTGAACCATTTAATATCAAATTAAATTCAAGGCCTCCCCCCATATCTATCATTGTCCAAGGCGTTTCTTTTGCTTCCGACTCGCTCAACGATGGATACTTTTTAGGTTGATAGTCAATAGGGAATTGACCAAGATAATGCTCAAGGTGCGGTCGATAAAACTCTCGCTCACACTTCGTACAATGTGTGTCAGGTATATGTTTTCGTCTTTGTCCAAGCTCAGCTTTGATGATGAGCTGATCTGTAAATTTCCATGTCACAATCTCTCCTTCTTTCGGGATATGTACTTTTTCTTTTGGCATACAACCTCCTAAAAGCACCATAGCCATTAGCACCATTCCTTTTTGAAAATAATTCATTACAAACTCTTAATATTTATAAAATATATAATTTAAAAACAGTTAATGACTTAGCTTTTAGCAAAGCTAAAATTAACATAGTACTAATTCCCCCAAATCATTTAAATAATAAAAAACCCCGGCATCCTGCCGGGGTTTTTCGTATTGGTTCGCTCGGTATAACTCCTGTCGTACCTTACTTTCCTTGTGCCTATCTCTTGTTATTCTTCTCTGGAACTTCCTGTTCTCCATGTCTTCATCATAGGAAATTGAAGCTAGGTCGTATAGGCGAAAAGGACCGGAATTGCTGTGAGCATATACGTACAAGAGTGGCTAAAAACTGCTCCAGCTTTTACCAAACTAGAAGAGTCATTCCTTAGTCATGACTAATATTTCGCATAACAGCCATTATGTTAAATGGAAATCTAAATTCCTAATTTATACTATAAAAAAATTAATTGAGCAGATTACATGAATATTGATGTCTACACAGATCATGGCCAAATTGATAGAAAAATTATTGAAGATTATGCTGAGTCTATTGGTTATAAATTCCCTAAGTCTTATGTTGAATTACTGAGTAAACACAATGGATTAACTCCTCAAAATAACTATTTTGAGTTTTTAGATCATAACAATGAGTTTACAGATAGAGACGTATATTTTTATAGCTACGGATATGAAGAAATAGAAATTTGGGATGAGGAAGATCGTAAAAAGTATGAGGATTCCATCAAAAAATATGAAGCAATTGAATTAAATCAGCCTGATGAATACATGTATGAGTTTATGGATAAACACATAGTGATTTTCGGAGAATGTGCAGGTGGTGACTTACTAGCTTTTGATTACAGAGATGATCTTGATACTGATGAACCACCTATTACTCTGATTTATCATGATGACCTTATCCAAATATCACCCACTGAAAATAAGTTGAGAACTATAAAATTAGCAGATAACTTCACTTCTTTTATGGCGTTATTGAAAGAGGATAATTTTTAAATTTCCCTAAAATTAACATAATACACCTTATACGTAATGCTTGATATTTCTCTTTAAATATCATTATATTAAAGCAAGCCGTTCTGGAATATAGGACACCAGAGCGGCTTTTTATTGATTATTCATGTTCCACGCTTAAAATTCGAACAGTGTTTCATGATTTTTATAAGTTAAACTAAATTTAGTTGCTAATCCCAATAAGCTATTCACTAACTTGTAAATATCGGTATACCGCCTGACGACTAATCCCAAAAGCTTTCCCTAATGCCATTTTCGATGGATACTTCCCCTCCTTCCATGCTTGTCGTAAAGCTTCAGCTTGGTCAGGCTTTAGTTTATGCACCCGACCTTTGTACTTCCCCTGAGCAGAGGCGAGTTTTATTCCTTCCTTTTGCCGCTCTAAAATGATCTCACGTTCGAACTGTGCAAAAGCACCCATCATTTGAAGCATCAAATTATCCATCGGGGTGGATTCGGCTGTAAAAGTAATATTTTCTTTTACAAACTGGATGGCGATTCCTCGTTTGACCAGTTTATCTACTTCAGTGACCAAATCTTTTAGGCTTCGCGCAAAACGATCCATTGAATGTACAATCACCCTGTCCCCTTCCCGGACATAGTTCAACATTTCCTGAAATTTAGGTCGGTCAGTATTTTTACCTGAAGCACGGTCAACAAAAATCCGATCGACCTCAATTCCTTCAAGTTGACGTCCAGTGTTTTGCTCGACAGAACTTACCCGGACATACCCTACTTTTTGGCCTTTCACTTTTTCACGCCCCAATTGGATAAAAATGAACAATTTCGTAAATTATAAATCTTTAACACTAAAGTTACATGTTACTTATGATTAAAAATCATTTAAATGATACATAATTTCATGAACTTTCAGATTGTAACTTTAGGGTATACTCTAAATTTACATATTTAAATAACGAGTTTTTTCTCACTCATAAGAATTTGCAAGAATATATATACATTTATTGACATTAAGTAATTTAAATAAAATCAATATACGTATTTACATATATGTGGAAATACGTATATAAGTATATCTGAGTTTCTAATAGCAGTGTTAGTCAAAATGTTCTCGACCATAAAGATTTATCACAATCCTGAGTGTGGTACATCAAGGAATACCTTAGCTTTAATTCAAAATGCAGGAATTGAACCAATCGTTATTGAATATCTAATTACCCCACCTTCGAAAGCAGAATTAATTGAACTTATTCGTAGTGCTGGTTTAAGTGTTAGAGAAGCAATTCGTAAAAATGTACCTCCATATTCTGATTTAGAAATTGTTCGGGAAGATTGGTCTGATGAACAGCTTTTAAATTTTATGCTTCAACATCCTATTTTGATTAACCGCCCATTCGTTGTTACGGATTTAGGTACACGTTTGTGTCGTCCTTCTGAAGTTGTTTTGGATATTCTCCCGTTTCCTCAGAAAGGCGCATTTAGCAAAGAAGATGGTGAAAAAATTATTGATGAAAATGGCCAAAGAATTAAATAGTACTTTCTCATCTCTTGAATGGAAAGAATGTGAAGGAGATTTATATGGATCAAGTTAATTTTTTTAAATGCTTATCAGATGAAACACGTCTCAATATAGTGACATTAATTGTTGAAAATAAAGAACTATGTGTATGTGATTTGACTGAAAAACTACAACTCAGTCAACCGAAAATTTCAAGACATTTAGCCCTTTTACGTGCTTCAGGGCTACTTCAAGATCGCAGACAAGGCCAATGGGTTTACTACAGTATCAATCCAAAATTGGCCAACTGGTGTTATGAAATTTTAGATATTTTGAAGACGGTTCAATCTCAATCAAAGCTGGATGATCAACACCCCCTTTCTGTAAATAGTTATTGTGAGTAATTCAATGAAATTTTTATTTTTATGTACTGGAAATAGCTGCCGTAGCATTTTGTCTGAAGTTTTGTTTAATAGCCGAGCACCAGAAGGTTGGAAAGCCTATAGCGCTGGGAGTAAGCCTTCAGGTCAAGTTCACCCGCTAACTTTAGAAACCCTTGAAAACTTAGGATTATCTACCGAAGGTTTATGGAGTAAAACGATTAATGATTGTGAACAATATCAACCTGATGTTGTGATCACAGTATGTGATTCTGCTGCTCAAGAAGCATGTCCACTTTATTTGGGTGGAGCAATCAAGGCACATTGGGGCTTGGCTGATCCTTCACACTTAGACGTGAATAAAGAAGAAAAAATGAAAGCCTTTATGAGCACTGTTGAACATATCAATCGTCGCTTAGATGCTTTATTTAAACTTAATGTAGATAAACTATCTCGCTCAGAATTGATTGCAGCAATTAATCAAATTTCGAACGTTGAGTAAGTGAAATGTCTGAAAAACGCTTATCTTTTTTAGATCGCAACCTGACGCTATGGATTTTTATTGCCATGGCCTTAGGCATTGCCATCGGAAACTTCTTTCCTCAGGCTTCTGTCGCACTCGATAAATTAAGCATTGATTCAGTGAATATTCCAATCGCGATTGGTCTTATTCTAATGATGTATCCACCACTGGCAAAAGTGAACTATGCGACTTTGCCACAAGTGTTTAAGGATAAGAAAACCCTTACTTTGTCCTTAGTACAAAACTGGCTGATCGCGCCAGTACTCATGTTTGCCCTGGCAATCATATTTTTACATAGTTATCCAGAATATATGACCGGTGTCATCCTGATTGGTCTTGCTCGATGTATTGCCATGGTTCTGGTGTGGAATGGCTTGGCCTGTGGTGATAATCAATATGTTGCAGCATTAGTTGCCTTTAACAGCATCTTCCAGATTCTATTTTTCAGTACCTATGCCTGGTTATTCCTGACCTTCCTTCCACCCTATTTTGGTGTCGCTTCGCAGGTCATTAATGTCGATTTCTGGACCATCACCCATGCTGTTCTGGTTTATCTTGGTATTCCGTTCTTATTAGGTTTCTTAACGCGATGGATTTTGGTGAAACAGAAAGGCGTGGAATGGTATGAAACCAAGTTCATTCCGAAAATCAGTCCGCTGAGTTTAATGGCTTTGCTGTTCACCATTCTGGCCATGTTTAGCCTAAAAGGCGGTGATGTCGTGAGTCTTCCGCTTGAAGTTTTACGCATCGCGATTCCTTTAACCATTTACTTCGTTTTAATGTTCTTCATCAGCTTCTTTATGAGTAAATGGATGGGCAATGACTATCCTAAGACCACAGCAATTGCATTTACCGCAGCGGGGAATAATTTTGAATTATCACTTGCAGTAGCGATTGCAACTTTTGGTATCGCTTCGCCTGTTGCTTTTACCACGATTATTGGCCCACTGGTCGAAGTTCCTGTGTTGATTGCCTTGGTGAGTGTTTCACTCTGGCTGAGAAAGAAAGTTTTTAAAGAGGCCTAACTCTATGAATCTCCCAAATGTAGATCTAAATCTTCTTGAGCAACCCACCTTTGAAAAAGTTCAAGCCAAAGAACTTGCTCATCCTCCGCGAATTTTGCTGCTGTATGGCTCTAATCGAGAACGTTCTTACAGTCGCCTTGCAGTTCTTGAAGCCGGTCGAATCCTTGAGCATTTTGGGGCGGAAATAAAAATCTTTCATCCTAAAGGGCTTCCTTTACCAGAAGATGCGGATACTGAGCATCCAAAAGTAAAAGAACTGCATGAGCTTTTAGCATGGTCAGAAGGCATGGTCTGGTGTTCACCTGAACGCCATGGTTCTATGAGTTCAATCTTTAAATCTCAAATCGACTGGATTCCACTGGCAGGAGGGGCAATCCGTGCTACCCAAGGTAAAACTCTTGCCTTGATGCAAGTCAGTGGCGGATCACAGTCATTTAACAGCCTGAACCAGATGCGTATTTTGGGGCGGTGGATGCGGATGATCACCATTCCAAATCAGTCTTCAGTTCCAAAAGCTTTTTTGGAGTTTGAAGAAGATGGACGAATGAAACCTTCGGCTTTCTATGACCGGATTGTGGATGTGATGGAAGAGTTATTTAAGTTCACCCTACTGACTCGTGGACAAAGCAAATACCTGACAGATCGTTATTCTGAACGCAAGGAATCGGCTGAAGAGTTGTCCAAGCGTGTAAATCAGCGCAGTTTATAAATGCTGGATGGTATTAAATACTGCGCCTCATTGCCAGGTCAGTAACACTTTTATGCTGTACCGATGAAGTGCTGTTAAAGGTACAATGAATATTGTAAAAACCCAGTCTTCATGATTGGGTTTTTACATTAAAGAAGTCAGAGATAAATAAGGAAAAGGTGAAGGCTTTGAACCAGAAACAGACTGAAACTGATGTGATCATTATCGGTGGTGGGCAGGCCGCTTTATCTACCGCTTATTTTTTAAAGCGCAAGAAAATCCCATTCATTATATTGGATGAGCAAAATCAAGCGGGGGGTGCCTGGCTGCATACCTGGGAGTCATTGCGTCTTTTTTCTCCTAATACCTGGAGTTCTCTATCCGGTTGGATGATGCCCATCACTGAACAGACCTATCCAACACGAAATGAGGTGATCCAGTATTTATCGGCTTATGAACAGAGATATCAATTTTCGATTGTTCGTCCAGTACATGTCGATCGTGTGGAATCGAAGGGAAAGTATTTAGACGTATATGCTGGAGAAAAGTTTTGGCGAGCCAAGGTGGTGGTCAGTGCAACAGGGACATGGCGCCAGCCGTTTATTCCTGATTATCCGGGACAGGAAAACTTTCAAGGCACGCAGTTACATTCAGCCCATTACCTGAATGCAGATTCATTTAAAGATAAGAAAGTCATCGTGGTGGGTGGGGGGAATTCGGGCGCGCAAATACTCGCTGAGGTTTCACAAGTTGCTGAAACCATTTGGGTCACAAAAACTCCGCCTCAATTTTTACCTGATGATGTCGATGGTCGAGTACTGTTTTTAAGAGCAACTGAGCGTTTAAAAGTACAACAAGAAGGAAGAAAAGTTGACCAGCCAATAGGTGGCCTAGGTGATATTGTGATGATCGATAGTGTCAAAGAGGCAAGGAATAGAGGAGTCTTACATAGCCGTCCACCTTTTCAATCTTTAGCTACAGATGCAGTTATTTGGCCAGATGGAAAAAAAGAGAAAATTGATGTGATTATTTGGTGTACTGGATTTAAGGCTTCATTAAATCATCTAAAAAGTATAGATATAGTAGAGCGAGATAACTTTGTAGAAGTTCAAAATGGAAGGTCTATTAAGTTACCTAACTTGTGGTTAGTTGGATATGGAGATTGGACAGGTATGGCATCTGCAACATTAATTGGCGTTTCTAGAACAGCGAGAGCTACAGTAGATGAGATCTTCACTTATCTACAAGAAATTAATACTAAAAAATTTTCAGAATAATTATCCATATCGAGTATAAGAATTTTAGAATCGGTTTTGTGTCTAGGCTACTGGGAGCATTCCAATATTTTGATTATTATTTCACTAAAAGTGTCTACAAGATCATGCTCTTCATTAAGCCATAATTTTTGATATTTAAACCTAATTTCATGAATTGCACTAAAAAGAGGGAACTCTTTCATAATTTATAATTAAATTAGAAGTTTTCTTAGGAAGCTGTTTAATATTATTGATATCTATACAGTTTTTCTTGTAAAAGCGCTTCATTTATAGTGAGTATTTCAATAAAATAAGGGAGCTAGCTCCCTTATTTTATTCATTTGCTAATTAAAAATTACTCGCAACTTGATATGTGATGAATGAAAAGATGTAGGCTAATGCAAACAAATAAGTTGCCATAATGATGGGCTGTTTCCAGCTGCCAGTTTCTCGTCTAATTGTTGCTAACGTAGCAAGACAATGGGGAGCAAAAATAAACCATACCAATAATGATAAACCTGTGGCTAACCCCCATCCATCCGGGCCTGAAATTTGACTTAACAGACTTTGAGTTACTGTATCTTCATCACCTGACATCGCATAAATCACCCCAAGAGCAGCAATTACAACTTCCCTTGCTGCCATAGCAGGAATGAGTGCAATACATATTTCCCATGTAAACCCAATAGGCGCAAATATAGGATGAATTAAATGCCCTAACTGACCAGCTAAACTATAGTTAATGGCCGGCATGGTTGCATTATCTGGTGGTTGAGGGAACGTGACTAGCACCCATAACAAGATAGACAGCGCAACGATAATGCCACCAACTCGTTTTAAGAAAATAGTTGCCCTATCATATAAGCCTAATGCAATATTTCTAATATCTGGAATTCGGTATGTGGGAAGTTCAAAAATAAAAATACTTTCAGTTTTATCTTTTCGAACCAACTTCAGAAAGACTGAAACTAATAACGCTGAGACTATTCCCGACATATAAAGACCAAAAAGGACTAATCCTTGCAGACTTAACCAGCCGTAGATTAATTGGTTGGGAATAAATGCCGCGATCAATAAAGCATATACTGGCAATCTTGCTGAACAGGTCATCAAGGGTGCAATCATAATTGTTGCTAATCGGTCCCGTTCAGAGCTGATACTTCTGGTTGCCATAATTCCGGGAATGGCACAAGCAAAACTGGATAGCAGAGGAATAAATGAACGGCCGCTAAGCCCGGCTTTAGACATTAATTTATCTAAAAGAAATGCTGCCCGGGGTAAATAGCCTGACTCTTCAAGCATTAAAATGAAGAAGAATAAAATCAAAATCTGAGGCATATATGCAAGCACGCTACCTGCACCAGCAATTACCCCATCCACAACCAAGCTTTTTAATAGAGGATGTTGGATTAGTGGTCCAATAAAATCACTGAGCCATGCGACAAAATTTTCAATGAATTCAATAAAAGGCGTTGCCCATATAAATACCGCCTGGAACATCACAAACATGGTTAAAGTTAAGATTACTAAACCCAATACAGGATGTAGAAAAATTTTATCTAGAAATGCGGTTCTTTTATCACCACTGTCATTATTTAAAATAACTTGTTTGGTGATTTGTTTGACCTGTTCAAAATGACTTAATTCAGAATGATAAGGAGTAATAAAAAGATTTTTTTGATCTAATTGATTAATTAAATCTTGAATTCCTTTTGTTTTAACTGCGACAGCTTCAACTACAGGGATACCTAACAGTTGAGACAGTTTATCCTTATCAATGGAAATACCACGCTTTTTGACCTCATCCATCATATTTAATACAAGAATCATAGGGCGATTTAGAGCACGAACTTCGAGAACCAAGCTCAAATGTAAGCTTAAATTTGTGGCATCTACAACGCATATAAAAATATCGGGTAGAACTTCACCTTTTAGCTCGCCCAAACAAACTGCCCTGGTGACTTCTTCATCTAAACTACTAGGTTTTAAACTGTAAGTTCCGGGTAAGTCCAATACTCGTACTGCATCACCAGAAGGTAATTTAAAAGAACCTTCTTTTCTTTCTACGGTAACTCCAGCATAGTTGGCAACTTTTTGTCGCGTACCAGTAAGCGTATTAAATAAAGAGGTTTTTCCACAATTTGGATTACCGACTAATGCAATGTTCTTAATCTTCATTGGATACTAACTCTACAAAAATTCTTTCAGCTTCATTCTTTCTTAATGCGAATCTTGAAGTTTCAATTTGAACTAAAACAGGATCTCCGCCAAAAACACCTTTAGCGAGTACTTGTAGAGTTTCACCCTCTCTAAAACCTAATAGTTGGAGCCGTTCCAATACGG
>Ga0308161_1004074_pt1 | contig 13649 bp, 9 predicted proteins | sample PhyFR2_FD_201034 | JGI IMG/M metagenome (GOLD analysis project Ga0308161, IMG submission 201034) | Phyllosphere microbial communities from UC Gill Tract Community Farm, Albany, California, United States - DLSLF.R2 | ecosystem: Host-associated > Plants > Phyllosphere > Unclassified | place: USA...
ATGCTGTTTAAGCGTCCGGCGCTGGTCAGCCTGTATATGCTGACCATCATCGTGGTGACGGCGAATTTCACCGCCTACAGCTATATCGAACCCTTTATTCAGACCGTGGCCGGGCTGTCGGAAAACTTCACCACGCTGATGCTGTTGCTGTTCGGCGCCGCCGGTATCATTGGCAGCCTGCTGTTTAGCCGCTTCAGCGAACGTTTTCCGTCGGGCTTTTTCATCGGCGCCATCGCGCTGTTGATGCTGAGCCTGCTGCTGCTGCTGCCGGCCTCCGGCAATGAAAATCACCTGACGCTGCTGTTTGCGGTGTGGGGCATGGCCATTATGGCGATTGGCCTGTCGATGCAGGCCAAGGTGTTGAACCTGGCGCCGGATGCCACCGACGTGGCGATGTCGATCTACTCCGGGCTGTACAACTTTGGTATCGGCGGCGGCGCGCTGCTGGGTAACCAGGTCAGCCAGCATCTGGGCATGGGCAACATCGGTTTTGTCGCTGCACCGCTGGCGCTGATTGCCCTCGGCTGGTGTGTGCTGAACTTTTACCGCGGCGAACGCCTGCAACACCACCACATCCGCTAAGCCCCACCGCACGACAGCGGGCCATCAGTTCGCTGTCGTGCATTGCTACTTCGGTTGAATTTTCTCTCAGCAAAACAGATTGCTGCAGTTTTTTATGCTTAAAATTTTTTCATAGTCTGCTAATTAAATATTTAACTCCGACGCCGAGCCGATAGCATAGAAAACTATCGATTATGTTATGGCGAGGTTAATGGTGAGTGAGTTTTTGGTTGCGGGAAGCGTGGGGGCGGCCCAGTCGCCGATCCATGAACGGGATCTGTCAGCAAGAATAGATGCATTGCCCACCTCCGCCGGGCTGTGGCGGTTTATTGCTTTGCTGGCGTTAGGCGGCTTTTTTGAACTCTACGACCTGTTCCAGACTGGATACATCAGCACCGGCTTAATCGCCGAAGGCATCTTCCATACCGGAGCGCAGGGCGTGTTCGGCGTCTCCGACCAGGCGGCATTCGCCTCCGCCACCTTCCTTGGCCTGTTTATCGGCGCCAGCTTGCTCAGCCCCTATGCCGACCGCTTTGGCCGCCGCACCACCTTTATGTTTGCCCTGGCCTGGTATGGCATCTTTTCGCTGTGTCTGGCTTTTCAGCATCAGGCCGAATGGGTGATCTTCCTGCGCTTTTTGGTCGGCGTCGGCTTGGGTATTGAGCTGGTGACGATCGATACTTACCTGACCGAATGGGTGCCCGCACATCTGCGCACCCGGGCGTTTGCCTTTTCCTTCTTCATTCAGTTTCTCTCGGTGCCGACGGTGGCGTTAATGTCGTGGTGGCTGGTGCCGCAAACCATCCTGGGCCTGAGCGGCTGGCGTTACGTGGTGATCGCCGGTGCGGTGGCTTCGCTGGTGATCTGGCTGGTGCGTAAAGGCTTGCCGGAATCGCCGCGCTGGCTGGCACAGCAGCGGCGCTACCCGGAAGTCCGGCAGGTGATGCAGGCGATGGAACGACGCTGCGGCGTCACCCATACGGCAGATTTCCCCGCGCATGACGCGCAAGCACACAGCGAAATGCCGGCGCAGGGGAGCTTTAAGGATATTTGGTCGCCGCGTTACCGCAGTCGTACCCTGATGCTGGTGGTGATGAATTTCTTCCAGGCCATCGGATTCTTTGGCTTTGGCAACTGGCTGCCCGCTTTGCTGGCCGGAAAGGGAGCCTCCATCACCCACAGCTTGCTGTATGCCTTCTTTATTACTCTGGCTTACCCGTTGGGATCGCTGCTGTGCAGCCGCTATGCCGACAAGATGGAAAACAAGTGGCAGATTGTACTTTCCTGCCTGGTGACGGTGATCTTCGGCTCGCTGTTTGCCCTGCAAAACAACCCCGTCTGGCTGATCCTTTGCGGTTTCTTCATCACCTGGTCCAATGCCTGGCTGACCTACAGCTACCATTCTTATCAATCGGAAGTGTTCCCGACCTACATACGCGCCCGCGCTGTCGGCTTCTGCTATTCGTTCAGCCGACTGTCGACGGTATTCAGCAGCCTGATCATCGGCATCATTCTGCAATACGGCGGCTCGGTGGGGGTTATTGCGTTTATCGTGGCCAGCATGCTGATTGTGATGGTGGTGATCGGCGTGTTTGGCCCGAAAACGCGCGGCATCGATCTGGAAAATATTTGAGTACTACTCGCGCGAGATCCTGTGAAATAAAAAGCCCGCTTAAGCTGACCTAAGCGGGCTTTCAGGCTACTGACAAAGCCTTCACTGGTGTTTGGCGTAGGGGCGCTGCATGCTGCGCCCGTTATATCTCTTAGGCGAGATCAAAACGATCGAGGTTCATCACCTTAGTCCAGGCGGCGACAAAGTCGCGTACGAAGCTGCCCTGGGCGTCTGCGCTGCCGTAAACTTCCGACAACGCCCGCAGCTGAGAGTGCGAACCGAAGATCAGATCGGCACGCGTCGCCGTCCATTTGAGCGCACCCGTTTGGCTGTCGCGCCCTTCAAACACGCCGTCTTCGTTGGCCGCCTTCCAGGTGGTGCCCATATCCAGCAAATTGACGAAGAAGTCGTTGGTCAGCGCCTGTGGGCGTTGAGTCAACACGCCGTGCTGGCTTTGACCGACGTTGGCGTTCAGCACCCGTAACCCGCCCACCAATACCGTCATTTCCGGTGCGGTCAGCGTCAACAGCTGCGCTTTATCGACCAACAGCGCCTCGGCCGGCACGCTGAATTGCTGCTTCAGGTAGTTGCGGAAGCCATCGGCCACCGGTTCCATCGCTTCGAAGGATTCGACGTCGGTCTGCTCCTGCGTTGCGTCCATGCGGCCCGGCGTGAAGGGAACGCTCACCGGGTGCCCGGCGCTGATCGCCGCCTTTTCGATGCCGGCCGCACCGGCCAGCACGATCACATCCGCCAGCGAGACGCGTTTGTTACCTGTCTGCGCCTGGTTAAAGGCCTGCTGAATACCTTCCAACGTGGCCAGGGTTTGTGCCAGCTGAGCAGGCTCGTTCACCGCCCAATCCTTTTGTGGCGCCAGACGAATACGCGCCCCGTTGGCGCCGCCGCGTTTGTCGGAACCGCGGAAGCTGGAGGCGGATGCCCAGGCGGTGGAAACCAGCACCGATACCGGCAGGCCCGAGGCCAGGATCCGGGTTTTGAGATCGGCAATATCCTGATCGTTGATCAACTGATGATCGACCGCCGGGATCGGATCCTGCCAAATCAGCTCTTCGGCCGGCACTTCCGGGCCGAGATAGCGAGCGCGCGGCCCCATATCGCGGTGGGTCAGTTTGTACCAGGCCCGAGCGAAGGCATCGGCAAGCTGATCGGGATGTTCATAGAAACGACGTGAGATCTTTTCATAGGCCGGATCGAAACGCAGCGACAGGTCAGTCGTCAGCATGGTCGGGCGCTGCTTTTTGTTGGGATCGAAGGCATCGGGAATGGTTTCACCGACGTCTTTGGCCACCCACTGGTGTGCACCGGCCGGACTTTGCGTCAGCTCCCACTCGTATTCAAACAGGTGCCGGAAGAAGTCGTGGTTCCACTGGGTTGGGGTGGTGGTCCAGGTGACTTCCAAACCGCTGGTGATGGCGTCTTTACCCTTGCCGGTACCGAAGCTGCTATGCCAGCCGAGGCCCTGCAGCTCAAGGCCTGCGCTTTCAGGATCGTCACCGACGTGCGACGCCGGGCCCGCGCCGTGGGTCTTGCCGAAGGTGTGGCCGCCGGCAATCAGCGCCACGGTTTCTTCGTCGTTCATCGCCATGCGGGCGAAGGTTTCGCGGATGTCGCGCGCCGCAGCGACCGGATCGGGGTTGCCGTCCGGGCCTTCCGGGTTGACGTAGATCAGGCCCATTTGCACTGCGGCCAATGGGTCCTCAAGGTCGCGATCGCCCGAGTAGCGGCTGTTCTGACCACCGCTCAGTTCCAGCCAGATCTTTTCCGAGCCCCAGTAAACATCATCCGGTTCCCAGGTGTCGGCGCGGCCGCCCGCGTAGCCAAAGGTTTTAAAGCCCATGGATTCAAGCGCCACGTTGCCGGTCAGGATAATCAGGTCGGCCCAGGAAATTTTACGGCCATATTTTTGCTTAATCGGCCACAGCAGGCGGCGGGCCTTATCGAGGCTGACGTTGTCGGGCCAACTATTGAGCGGCGCAAAACGCTGCTGACCTTCACCCGCACCGCCGCGACCGTCGCCGATGCGGTAGGTCCCGGCGCTGTGCCAGGCCATGCGGATGAACAGGCCGCCATAGTGGCCAAAGTCTGCCGGCCACCACTCCTGCGAGTCGGTCATCAGGGCGTGCAGGTCTTGTTTCACCGCCGCCAGATCAAGGCTGTTGAAGGCTTTGGCGTAGTCGAAGTCCGGGTCCATCGGGTTGGAGAGGGGGGAGTGTTGGTGCAGCGGCTTCAGGCTAAGTTGGTTGGGCCACCAGTCTTGATTCGAAGGGCCGCGGCGCGGTGCATTCAGTTTACCGCCGCCCGAAAAGGGGCATTTGCTTTCAGTTGTCATGTTGCGCTCTCTGCTTCGTAGGTTGCTCGCCAGGCCCGAAATGTCTGATGCCTGAGGGAGCCGTTAGCTTGCTATCGCGGGCGAAAGCCCACATCGGGTGTTGCGCTAAGGATTTATCTAATCAACTGATTTACAAAAATAAAAAATGAGCTCTCATCGTCAGGCTCGCAGCGGGGAGCCTATCGACACTCAGCATTAAGCGTAGTCAGTAGATGCAGATAGATAAAATAGGAATAGTTGAATGTTGTGATAGTTTTTGGCTATTGAATTTTGTTTTATTGATAGGGGTACTAAGGGGAGGGAAGCGAGGCGTTGCCTTAATTACGTTAATGAGGCGTTGCCTTAATTACGTTAATAAAGAGGATTTCTTGGTTAATGTTCCTTTGGGCGGAAGTGATTTATATTAAAATAATGGATCAAATAATAAGGTAATGAATTATTTATATGTCGCTAAATGAATTTTCAATCAAACTATGGGGATTCGGTAGCAGTTTGGTAAGATGATAGTTCTGCTATGTGCCAATAGCGGACATTACGAACCCGGAATGTTAGCCTGCAATCTGAAACTCAGTGTAGGAGGTGTATTAATCGGATTGTACTTAAGGCTCGATACATATGATTGGCAGAATTTATCCATGCACTAAGAATGAGTCTTAACTCATACCCTTAGAGCGTTTAAAATCAACTTGAATGCAGGAAGAGCCTGCCTTCTACTTGGATAATAAAGATGGTAACCAGGAAATGTGGGTGACCAGTCCTCAAGTACAGGTATTAATTTTCCCTCTCTGATATATTTTTGCACCACATCCTCAGGAGCATACGCCAGCCCGTACCCTGCAAGCGCCGCCGATAACAGTTGAGGCGAAGTATTGAATATCATCTGGCCGGATACCTGAACTTTCAACTCCTGCCCGTCTTTCTCAAACTCCCAGGCGAACAGGCCTCCGTGTGTGGAAAGCCGCAAATTTGCGCAGTTGTGTGAAGTCAGATCTTGTGGCGTTTCTGGCTTAGGATGTCTGGAAAAGTAATCAGGAGAGCCAACAACGATCATGCGAAAATCAGGAGAGATACGCATGGCAATCATATCTTTGGCAATCTGATCCCCGACACGGACTCCCGCATCGAAACGACCGGTCACAATGTCGATCAATCCATAGTCTATGTTGATTTCAAGCGTGATATCCGGGTACTCCCTCAATAACGTTGAAAGCTTTGGCCAGAGGATAGTGGTTGCCGCATGGTCATGAGCGGTGATGCGTATCATGCCTCCTGGCTTCTCGCGCAGCTCTCCCAAAGAGGTAAGCTCGGTCTCAATCCCATCATAGTAGGGAGCAAGATTGGCAAGCAGTCGTTCTCCCGCCTCTGTTGGCACTGCCCCCCGGGTTGTCCGGGTCAGAAGACGTATCCCCAGCCTTTCCTCCAGACCTCGAATGCTATGACTGATTGCTGATTGTGAAACGCCCAGGTGCGCCGCGGCCCGCGTGAAGCTTTTTTCACGCGCTACTGTAATGAAAACAGCAAGATGATTGAAATCCGTATGATTCATTATTAGTTCCACTCATGTCGGTTATCTGATTATGCCACTTCAGTAATGACCAGTCATTCCTTAGAGTAGATGAACACCACCTAATCAAGCCGTGCTTGTGAGGTGTTCAATCCATAAACAGGAGACTCATTATGCAAAAGCGACAATTAGGTAACAGTGGCCTTGAAGTATCGGCAATTGGTCTGGGATGTATGGGACTGACCTTTGGCTACGGGCCTGCGACAGACAAAGCTGAAGCCATCAAACTTATCCGTGCAGCTTATGAGCGCGGCGTAACGCTGTTCGACACTGCAGAAGCGTATGGTCAGATCAATGAAGAAATGGTCGGGGAAGCTGTGGCACCGTTCCGTGACCAGATCGTTATCGCTACAAAATTCGGTTTCAAAGAGGGTAATGCAGCGGCGGGACTCGACAGTCGTCCTGAGCGTATTCGTACTGTCGTTGAACAGTCCCTTAAGCGGCTGAAAACGGATTACATCGATCTCTTTTACCAGCATCGTGTGGATCCAAACGTGCCAATGGAAGATGTCGCCGGAGCTGTACGCGACCTGATTCAGGAAGGAAAGGTGAAATATTTTGGGATGTGTGAGGCGGGCGTAAAAGCTATTCGTGACGCACATGCTGTTCAGCCGCTGTCCGCACTGCAGAGTGAATACTCTATGTTCACCCGTGAACCTGAAGACGTCATTATCCCGACGCTGGAAGAGCTGGGTATCGGCTTCATTCCTTTCAGCCCGCTGGGTAAAGGCTTTCTTACAGGAAAGATTGATGGTGCAACCACCTTTGCTGAAGGAGATGTCCGAAATAATCTGCCGCGTTTTGCTGACGAAGCCCGTCAGGCCAACCATAACCTTGTCGCCCTGATCGGTAAAGTTGCTGAGCGTAAACAAGCAACCCCGGCACAGATTGCTTTAGCCTGGTTGCTGGCTCAAAAACCATGGATTGCTCCGATCCCCGGCACCACAAAACTTCACCGTCTCGAAGAAAATGTAGGCGGGGCTGCAGTTGAACTCACGGCCGCAGACCTACAGGAAATTGCAGATGTGCTGGCAAAAGTTCCCGTCCAGGGCGAGCGTTATAACGCTGCAATGATGAAGTCCATTAACCGCTAAGCCTTGCTTCATTAACCGGCGACGCCATGTCGCCGGTATCCTCCCCCGTATTCATTCTCAGAGGACATCATCATGACGACCCAATCTCTTAAAGGCCGTATCGCACTGGTCACCGGCGGAACAACCGGCCTGGGTTTCGGTGCAGCGAAGCGACTGATTGAACACGGCGCAACAGTCTATATCACTGGCCGCCGACAGAACGTGCTGGACGAGGCAGTAACCAAACTGGGCAACTCCGCCAGAGCTATATGTGCGGATGTCTCAAGTAAAGAAGACATGCTGCGTGCGGCTGCCACTATTAAAGCCGAACAGGGGCATCTGGATATTTTGTTCGCTAATGCGGGTGGTGGCCACGCCACGCCACTCGAAGAACTGACCGAAGATCAGATCGACAGCGAACTGAGCATAAATGTTAAAGGTGTTGTACTCACTATGCAGAGCATGCTGGACGTGCTTCGTGACGGTTCCTCCGTAGTGCTGAATGCGTCGATTACTGCAGATATGGGGTTACCTGGATTTGCTGTTTATGCCGCGACCAAAGCGGCAGTGCGTTCACTGGCTCGCAGCTGGACCACGGATCTAAAAGGGCGAGATATCCGGGTCAATACCATAAGTCCCGGTGTAGTCCCGACCGAGGGTTACAGCAACGAACAGAAAATGAGTGACAACGATATTGCCTCATATGCTGAGCGAGTTTCCGCAGAAATACCGGCCGGGCGCGTGGGCACCGCGGCAGATATCGCGGATGCGTTGATTTTTCTGGTATCAGACTCGAGTACTTACATCCGTGGCATTGACCTGATAGTCGATGGCGGTATGACCCGTGTTTATGCCGGTAAGAACTGAGGAAATGACGATGCAGAAAATAAAATCGGAAGAACGCCACATCATCTGTGAACTGCGATGTGAACCTGAAAATCGTGAGCGCGTTAAAGAGCTGGTCCTGAAATTTGTTGAGCCTGCACGCCTTGAAGCCGGTTGCCTTTATTACGATTTTTATCAAAAAATCGATGAACCCGACACGTTTTATATTATTGACGGCTGGGTAAACCAGGATGCAGTAACCAGCCATGCGGAAAACCCGCATGTTGCAGAAGTTATGTCATACCTGCAACCGCTGCTGACATTCGGACCTTCTGTCAGTCTCATTACCCGTGTCAGTGACTGATAAGGGTAACCCCTCGCTTTCTTATTCATGGCATCACGTATGCTTCCTCTAAGCCACCACGCTAAAAAGTGACTCAAATGAATGGTATAAATCCTTATATTACGTTGAATAATGGTGTGAAAATGCCCGCTCTGGGATTGGGTGTTTATCAGGCCAAACCTGAAGAAACTACCGAGGCGGTGAAGAAGGCACTGGAAACCGGATATCGGCTTATCGATACCGCTGCGGCCTATTTTAATGAACGTGAAGTCGGCGCTGGGATCCGTCGGTCGGACGTAGACCGCGATGATATCTTTATTGAAACTAAATTGTGGATATCCGACTATGGCTACGATTCTGCTCTTCGCGCCTTTGATGTCAGTCTGAATAAATTAGGCATTGAGCAACTGGACCTCTGGCTGCTTCATCAGCCTCTGGCATCAGAATTTGAAAAGACCATTCAGGCCTATAAGGCGGCTGAAAAGCTGCTGGCCGAGGGGCGCGTGCGTGCCATTGGTGTATCCAACCTCACGCCCACTGAACTCGACAGATTGATTACAGAGACCAGTGTTGTTCCTGCGGTGAATCAGATCCAGGTTCATCCATATTATTCACAGGCGGAATGGCGTGCGGCTAACGACCGCTATGGCATTATCACACAATGCTGGTCACCACTGGGAGGGTCTTATACCTACAACAATGCGGAGAAAAATCCTTTCGAAGATAAGGTAATCACTGACATTGCCAGAAAATATTCGAAGACGCCGGCACAGGTTATTCTTCGATGGCATCTGGATCACGGATATTCCGCCATTCCTAAATCTGTAAAACCCCACCGAATTGTCGAAAACTTCGACGTGTTTGATTTCAGGCTCACGGCTAATGAAATTAAAGCTATTGATGCGCTTGAAACAGGCGTTCGTGGCGGCCCGGATCCCGACTCACTGGATCTGGCAACCTATGGTTTCCAGATCCCTGACTGATGATTTTCCAGTGTAATGACAAAGGTGCGTAAATGCGCCTTTGTCATGGTAGTGGGTGAGCGCTAAACCGCTGCGATGCAGGCGACCATCACACATTAACTTAGCTGATTAAAGGCCGGAAAACTGCTCCGCCTCAAAGGGGTCATTCTATGAAAGTTACAAAGCTGACGAGTCGCCAGCAGGCGATCGCTCCAATTTCTGCATTCACTGCGTTGGGCGATAATCATAAACTGAGAGCCGCACTGGAAGCAGGCCTACATGCTGGCCTGACTATTAACGACATAAAAGAAATACTGGTACAGCTTTATGCTTACCTTGGTTTTCCACGTGCGCTTAACGCACTTGGAACCTTTATGACCCTTGTGAATGAACGAAAAGAACAGGGTATAAATGATATTGCAGGTTCCGAAGCCAGCCCGCTGCCTGCTGGCCGATCCCTCCTTGAACTGGGCACATCTGTGCAGACATACCTGATAGGTGTGCCAGCCAAAGGGCCTGTATTCGATTTTGCTCCTGCTATTGATACGTACCTGAAAGAACATCTGTTTGGTGACATTTTTGGACGGGACAACCTCAGTTATGAAGATCGTGAGATTGCCACCCTTGGCGCACTTGCAGGCCTGGAAGGCGTTGAGCCGCAGCTAATGTCCCATTTCAACATTTCTTTAAACATTGGTTTGACTGAAACGCAATTAAGGGGGGTGATCGTCGCCCTTGAAAATTCGGCCTGTCCGGTCGTCGCTCAACGTGCAACGTCAGCCCTTGAGAAGGTGCTGGCAGCCAGTAAGTAAAATCTATGCAGCTTCTCTCTGTAGCGCACTAGCTGCGTAATGGCATGATTATTAAAAAACAGTGAGGCCGATTTGATGGCTTTCGCGACGTGATCTCGTAAGCCCTGACCTAAAGGAATATGGCAATAATCTGGAATGCGGGGCCCATGCCTTTAATGACTTAAAAATAAAGGCATGTCCTGACAAAGTCAGCAGGGCTTTCGATGCAATGTCCGCTTTTCGCTCATAGCGGACGTTTAAGACGCTATACCAACGACTCAGATTCTGTGAGCGAGGCCTGGTAACGTTTGGCTGCCTCGGCAAAGGCTTGAGCGGCATCGGCATTCGATACCATATATTCTTCAGTTATCCCGGTTTGAGACTGGAAAGTAATATACCCATAAACACAAATGGGGATTTGATAGTTGTCTTTAAATCGACGGTCTGGCGAGCCATTTTTGTTCGTTTTCGCCCATGTATGCCCAGCTACACTTGTATCACTCGGAACACCTTCCTCCTCATGGAATCCTCGATGTTCAGCACTGATTTCTAATTCGCGTAAGTCAATCAGAGCGAATGCCCCATCGGCGCGTGGCATGACAGCAATACCTGGATAAAGCAAAATATCGTCACCGTTGATATTTTCAAACCGCATCGCTCGTCCTGTAAACTGAACGAGATCTGTTGAACTGAAATCGAAGGTAACAGGATGACGATTAACAGACCTAGTTGCTAGCGTCCTTTCGACAAACTGGTCTGTAGCCTTATCCGCAGTAATATCCCATTTTTTGATACTCGATTTTAATACGTCGAATGCACGAACCATTGCAGCATAAGCTCGTTGTGAGGAATCACTGTATTCGAAAGTCATAGCAATGTTAGTGCTATCTTCCCAAGATATGAGACGAGATATTTCTGCTTGAGTTTGGGGAAGCTCTGTCTCAAGTTCTGCAATACGGCGTTTGTAAAACCAACGGAACATGCTTGATTTACGTCGAATTAATTCGCTTTTTTGTTTTGATTCTTCAGCAAGAGCTTCTTGTAAATCAACTTTTATCTCTGCCTTTTGCTCTCGTGCTTTGGCGATCAAATCTCGTAAAGGTAAAAGAGATGTACTTGTCAGAACTTCAATCGAAGCGCTGGAAATTTCATTCATACCAGCTTGTGGCATATAAATTTTGGCGTTTAATGGAGTGTTACTTGGCGCGGCCCCAGGTATCTCAAAATGAGAGTCTGTAGAAGTCGGAGTTGATGGGTTAGTAACTGAGCGCTTATCTTCGAAGGGCAAGGTAGGTGTTGTATACGATAAACCTGAACCTGGTAATCCGACTGTTGCTCTGATTCCTTTTTGCCCAACATTAACTGTTGCGCCCTGTACACCAATGCTCGCACTTATTCCACGTTTACCGATGTTGAGACGAACGCCGGGGAAAAGAGTGAATGTTTGTCTGAAGCGAAGTGGCATAAGGTAATCCCTGTGTAGTAATGCGTGTCAAACTTCGAAGTTTTCTTTATATGAACATCAAAATATGAACATCAAACCGGTACAGAAGCCCACTTCTTAGCGCATCCCCGAACTAATTTATTGCCATTGATTATTGTTCCAGAGAAATACGGCGATGCTCTTGCTTATTCATGAGTGATTTTTACACTCCGCAGACTAAATTTCTATAGAAAATATGTCGATGATAACCAAAAATAACTTGCGCAACGTATTGTTATTACCGCTAATAATTATGAATGTTCACTAAAAGCATCAGTCCACTTACCATGAAAGATGCTCCATACCTACTTTCACCATACGTCACTTAAGGTAGCCTATATGGGGAGTAGATCTCGCCCGCTCTTCGCTCATAGCCGCCGATCAGAAAAAATAAAAGCAAAAAGCCCGCTCAGGTTTCCCTGAGCGGGCTTCTCTAATATGGCTCCTCTGACTGGACTCGAACCAGTGACATACGGATTAACAGTCCGCCGTTCTACCGACTGAACTACAGAGGAATCGTGTGAACGGCCGGAATCATAACGGGGTGTTGGCAGCATGTCAAAGGCGGATTACGCATTCTGTGACTGTTTGCTTACAGAATGCGCAACCCGTTGAGGTTTTGGCAGATTTAGCCCAGTTCCGCGCGTTTTAGCCGCAGCTGATAGTGGTAATGGCTGCGGCTGAGCAGGTAGTCCGCATTGACGCTCGGGCTCCAGGAATCGTCGCCGCCGACCCCCATATGGAAGCCGTCCAGGTTGAGCCAGGTTCCGGCTTCCGGTTGCAACAGATGCTGGTGGCTACAGTCCATCAACTGACGCAGGCCGTAGCGGCTGAGCGAAAAGTGGAACTGCCCGTCGACGTGCCAGTCGCCGTACTGCAACTGGCGGGTGTCGCAGCGCAGGCCGTTTTCGCCGGGGAAGATGTACGGCGTGTGCAGTTCTTCCAGCGGTCGTTGCCAGCGCCCGAATTGCGCGGCAAGGCGACGGTCCGGATAGTTTTCATGCGGCCCCAGGCCCAGCCATTGTGCCTGCGGATGGGTGTCCGCCAGTTGGCAGGTCAGGCCGATACGCGCCGGTGGCGGCAGGCTGGCGGCGATCGCGACGTCAACGCTGACGCTGACCGCGCCCTGGCTGTCGAACAACCACTGTTTGCGGCTACATAACAGCGTTTCCCCATCTACCCCGAACCGGTGCTCGCTCACCACCCTTACGCCGTCGCTCAGCAGATCGGCCTGCAGCAGCACGCAGTGCTCTTCCAGCCGGTACATGCCGGCCAGCTTCCAGCGTTCGACCCAGGCATTGGGATCGATACGTTCCACTTCGCTGATGCCGATGTCGTTATCCAACGGCGCACGGATAAAGTTATCTTGCAGCGGCGTCAGCAGCAGCGCTTCGCCATCTTGCCACCACTGACTCAGGAGGCCGTTTTCGCGGGCAAACTGCCAGCGTTGCTTGCCATGGCTAATCTCAATCGTCCGGTCATTCTGGTTCAGCTGTGGGGCAAGGCCTTTCGTTGCCGGCGGCGCCAAATGCAGCGTGCGCGGTACCGGCCATTGATCCCAGGCGCAGCGATGGTTGGCTTCGGACCAGTCGGTGGCCTTGGGCTGCACCACCGCCACATTCAGCCACAGCTCGCCGGGCTGATGAAGTATCGGCAAGCGGTCGAGCAGGTGGAAGCTGGCGCTGCCCTGCGGTGGTAGCGCGAGGTCAAAGCTGCCGCTGGCGCGTTCTACGCCGTCCAGCTCCAGTCGCCAGTCCAGCCGTTCGTTATCGCTATGGCGGAACAGGTACTCGCTGCTGACGGTCAACGTCAGCGTTGTGGCATCAAAGGCAAATTGGAAAAACTGCTGGGCGCGTTGCGCCTCGAACAGCGCCGGGTGTGGCGTGCGATCGGGGAACACCAGGCCGTTAAGGCAGAATTGCCGATCGTTAGGCGTGTCGCCGAAGTCGCCGCCGTACGCCCAGAACTCATCTCCGTTGTCATCGCGGCGGGTGAGTGCCTGATCGACCCAGTCCCAGACGAAGCCACCTTGCAGTCGCGGATACTGGCGGAAGGCCTGCCAATAACGGTCAAAACCGCCGAAGC
>Ga0308161_1004075_pt1 | contig 13645 bp, 16 predicted proteins | sample PhyFR2_FD_201034 | JGI IMG/M metagenome (GOLD analysis project Ga0308161, IMG submission 201034) | Phyllosphere microbial communities from UC Gill Tract Community Farm, Albany, California, United States - DLSLF.R2 | ecosystem: Host-associated > Plants > Phyllosphere > Unclassified | place: USA...
TATCTGATGGACAGAAAAATCAATACAGACGGAAATTTTGAAAAAGAAATTCTTGCTGCTTATAAAAGCAAATACTGTAAAACACCTCCAAAATATGCCATTATCGGTTTTGATGTAGTAAACGATATGCTTACCCGTGAAAACAAAAAAGGTGAGATCTTTAAACAAATGAATAAAGTTCAGACGCAGCTGGCAACGAAATTTGAGTTTGTAAAAGCAAAAGCAAACGGAGCCTACGTCAATACGGGCTATCGGGTAATCAGACTGGTTCCGTAAATCATCTGATTAACTTCTAAATAATATTATTAACATTATATTTATATTTGCAAAAATATTTTAAATTAATACATGAAAGCACTTGTGTTTCCTGGGCAGGGTTCTCAGTTCGTAGGAATGGGAAAAGAATTGTATGATTCTAGAAAAGACATCAAAGATCTGATGGAATCTGCCAACGAAATTTTAGGATTCGATATCCTTTCTATCATGTTCAGCGGAACGGATGATGATCTTAAAAAAACCGAAGTTACCCAACCTTCAATTTTTATACATTCGGTTGCTGCCCTGAAAGCAGTAAACGGGCTCGGAGCAGAAATGGTAGCAGGGCACTCTTTAGGAGAATTTTCGGCGTTAGTTGCCAACGGCGTGTTATCTTTTGATGACGGATTGAAGCTGGTTTCTGAAAGAGCAAAGGCAATGCAGGCAGCTTGTGATGCCAACCCAAGCTCAATGGCCGCAATACTTGGGCTGGAAGATGCCAAAGTAGAAGAGATCTGTTCCAAAATCAGTGGAATCGTTGTTCCTGCTAACTACAATTGTCCGGGACAATTGGTGATCTCGGGTGAAACAGCAGCTGTTGAAGAAGCTTGTGTACAATTAAAAGAAGCAGGAGCAAAAAGAGCCTTATTATTACCTGTAAATGGTGCGTTTCACTCTCCGTTGATGCAGCCTGCACAAGAGAGACTCGCAGCAGCGATTGAGCAGACAAAATTCAGAAAAGCAACAATTCCTGTGTATCAGAATATTACCACAACGGCAGTTTCTGATCCCGATGAAATTAAGAAAAACCTGATTGCGCAGCTTACAGGTCCTGTAAAATGGACGCAGTCGGTTCAGAATATGATTAAAGACGGTGCCAATAACTTTGTAGAAGTAGGACCGGGAAGAACATTACAGGGACTGATCAAGAAAATTGACAGCTCTGTTGACGTGGCGTCTGCAATCTAAATAAACAATACAATCATGGGCGAGATATTTTCACCGGGAAAGCTGATGCTTACTTCAGAATATTTCGCAATGGACGGAGCTCTTGTCTTAGCGGTACCAACCAGGCTGGGACAAGAGTTTTTTTTTAAAGAAGAAAACAACCAAAGATCGCTTATCTATTGGGAAGCTTATCATCAGAATAAATTTTGGTTAAAAGCTGTCATCGATTATCAAAACTGGCAGATTGTAGAAACCAATATCCCTCAAAGTGCTGAATTCATTGTAAAAACCTTAAAAAACGTTCAGGCGCTTTCACAGACTAAATTTAAAAGCAATTTTACCTATTACCTTACGACCAATCTTCAGTTTCCCGCAGACTATGGACTGGGAAGCAGTTCTACTTTAATGAACAATCTTGCCGAATGGGCAGCCATTGATCCTTTTTATCTGAATACGATAAGTCTGGGCGGAAGCGGTTATGATATCGCGGTGGCAAAAGAGAAATCTGCAGTGCTTTATCAGAGCAAACCCGAGATAAAATATGAAAAGATAGATTTCAATCCCTCATTCAAAAATGATCTTATTTTTATCCATCTGAATCAGAAGCAGGACAGCAGGGAAGGAATCAATTTATACAAGTCAAAAAATAAGTCCCAAAAACTCGTTGACGAATTTTCGGATATTACAAGAAATATTTTGTTATGCAGAGAATTGGAAAATTTTTCCGACTTAATGTTGATTCATGAGCAAAAAATAGCAGATTTTCTTGAAATTCCTACAGTTAAAGCCCGTTTTTTCGAAGATTGCCCTGTTTTTGTTAAAAGTTTGGGTGCATGGGGCGGAGATTTTATCATGAGCTCAAAATTTGACGGCTTTAAGGACTATTTTTGGGGAAAAGATTTTAATACTATTTTTGAATGGTCGGAAATAATTAGCTTGTAATCAGTAGGTTATAAAGTTGTTTTTTTATTTGCCATTCTGACTTATATCATTATATTTAAACCACTTTTAACAATTAATTAATATTAATTTTGTTAACTCCAAAAAAGAAATAGAAAATATAAGTAAAATGAAAAACGCTAAAATCATCCAGGATTTAGAAAAATTAGGGATTAAAGGAAACTATGAAGTCGTTTATAATCCTTCGTATGAAGAATTATATCAGGCTGAAGTTTCTCCTGAAAATCAGGGCTTTGAAAAAGCTGAGCTTACGGAATCTGGTGCAGTATCAGTAAAAACAGGAATTTTCACAGGTCGTTCACCTAAAGACAGATATATTGTTCAGGATGATGTTACGAGAGATACGATTTTTTGGGACGGTAAAGTAAACCTGCCGACATCACCGGAAATTTTCCAATCTTGTAAAGAGCTTGTTCTGGATCAGCTTTCGACTTCAAAAAAAATCTATGTTGTAGATGCTTTTTGCGGAACGAATGCAGATACCAGACTTAAAGTGAGATTCATTGTAGAAGTAGCATGGCAGGCTCATTTCGTTACAAATATGTTCATCCGTCCTTCTCATTATGAATTAGAAAACTTCGGCGAACCGGATTTCACAGTAATCAACGGATCTAAAACGACAAACCCGAACTGGGAAGAGCAGGGATTACATTCTGAAAACTTTATTATGTTTAACCTTACCGAAAAACTTCAGATCATTGGAGGGACATGGTATGGAGGAGAGATGAAAAAAGGAATGTTTGCCATAATGAATTATTACCTTCCGTTAAAAGGAATGGCTTCTATGCATTGTTCTGCAAATGTAGGAGAAGAAGGTGATGTTGCACTTTTCTTCGGACTTTCAGGTACAGGAAAAACTACTTTGTCTGCAGATCCGAAAAGATACCTGATCGGAGATGATGAGCACGGCTGGGACAACAATGGCGTTTTCAACTATGAAGGAGGGTGTTATGCAAAAGTAATCGACCTTTCAGCAGAAAAAGAACCGGATATTTTCGGAGCAATCAGAAGAGATGCTCTTCTGGAAAACGTAGTGGTGAACAACGGAATTTCCGATTATAAAGATAATTCCATCACGGAAAACACGAGAGTATCGTATCCTATTTATCATATTAATAAGATTGTATTGCCTTCAAAAGCGGGACATGCGAAAAAAATCGTCTATCTTTCCGCAGATGCTTTCGGAGTATTGCCTCCGGTTTCTGTTTTGGATGAAGATCAGGCACAATACCATTTCCTTTGCGGATATACTTCAAAATTAGCAGGAACAGAAAGAGGAATTATAGAACCTGAACCATCTTTCTCACCGGCATTTGGAGAAGCATTCCTAACATTACATCCGACCATGTACTCTAAAACGCTGATCGGGAAAATGAAAGAGCACGGTGCTAAAGCTTATCTTGTAAATACAGGATGGAACGGAACCGGAAAAAGAATTTCTTTAAAAGATACAAGAGCAATTATTGATGCCATTATCGACGGATCTATAGAAAATGCTCCGAAGACAAGAATTCCAATAATGAATCTTGAAGTTCCTACATCACTCCCTAATGTTTCTGAAGGCATCCTTGATCCAAGAGATACCTACAGCAATGTTGAAGAATGGGAAGAAAAAGCAAAAGATCTTGCAGCAAAATACATCAAAAACTTTGAACAGTATTGCAATTCTGAAGAAGCTAAGAAATTAGTAGCTTCAGGGCCTCAACTGCAGACACAGACAATTAAATAAATGTGAAATCCTCATCGTTTGATGAGGATTTTTTTATTGTAAATGCTTAGATCCGCTTCACATAAATGCGTTAAAACTTCTATTAAATAAACATTTGGTATTAGAGTCTGTCATGCTGAGCCTGTCAAAGCATCTTTATTTTTTTTAAATCATTTTAAGCTTAAAATTGCCAGTCTGTAGCCGTCCATCCCGAAACCGGAGAGTACCGAATCCGTATTTGCTGCCGTTACAGACTTTTGCCGAAATTCTTCTCGTTTATAAATATTACTGATATGAACCTCTATCTTCGGCTTCTGAATATTTTTTAAGCAATCTGCAATAGCATAAGAATAATGTGTAAAAGCTCCCGGATTAATTACCAAAGCATCAAAATCATCTTCCTGAAGTCTGTTGATAATTTCTCCTTCAATATTGGATTGATAATATTGTATTTCATGGGAAGGAAATTCGGACTCCAAATTCTCCAAATAATCTTCCATGGAAGTAGTTCCGTAAATTTCCGGTTCGCGGGTTCCCAGAAGATTAAGGTTTGGACCGTTTACAATTAAAACTTTCATGGTATAAAATTAATGGTTTTTCATTATAATGTAGTGGATTGGATTAATTTTTAATAAAATATACACTACAAACTTCTAAGAAGCTATTTGAACCGTCAGCTCCATCTATTTTAAAACCTTAACTTTGAAAAAGCAATCTTCAAAGCGACTATGAAAAAAGATATCGAACATAAATTAATAGATAAAAACACAAAGCCTACCAGTATGAGGATTTTGGTGTATGATTTTCTGAGTTCCCAGGAGGCTGCTTTGTCATTATCAGAAATCGAAAGTCATTTTGAAAATGCAGACCGTACCACCATTTACCGTACTTTAAAAACATTCGAAGAAAAAGGAATTGTTCACAGCATTCAGGAAAACACGACTACCAGATACAAACTCTGTCACGATGGCTGTAACGAAAATACACACAAAGACTGGCATCTTCACTTTTACTGCAAGATATGTAAGCAGACTACCTGCAGGGAAGATATTTCTTTCCCCGAAAATATTAAATCCGACTTCAGAATTGACGAAATAAGACTTTTTGCCAAAGGAATCTGCGAAAGCTGCCTGGAAAGTTTGCAATAGTATTGCACGTATTTTGTCTGTACATTTGAATAAAAATTGAAGAATTATGGAAGAATGTTGCAGTACAAAACCAAAGCAGGAACACAAACACGAACATAAAGGCCATGATCACGACCACGAACATTCCCATGATACTGAAAATAAATCAGTATTGAGAATGTTCCTTCCGGCAATCGTTTCTTTCACGGTATTAGTAGTGGGAATTGCTTTGGATCATTTGATAAAGCCGGAATGGTTTACAGGAAGTATCCGTTTCATTTGGTATTTAGCTGCATATATTCCTGTTGGGTTACCTGTTTTAAAAGAAGCCTTTGAAAGTATAAAAAGCGGAGACGTATTCTCGGAATTCTTTCTAATGGGAATCGCAACTGTAGGGGCTTTTGCAATTGGCGAATATCCCGAAGGTGTTGCAGTAATGCTCTTCTATTCTATTGGTGAAGTATTCCAGGCAATGGCAGTGACGAGGGCCAAAAGCAATATCAAATCTTTGCTCGACCAGCGTCCCGATGAGGTGACGGTTTTAAAAGAAGGAAAACCTCAGACCGTGAAAGCAGAAAAAGTAAATATCGGTGAAATAATTCAGCTAAAATCCGGGGAAAAACTCGCATTAGACGGAGAATTGCTTTCCGAAACCGCTTCTTTCAACACCTCTGCGCTAACCGGAGAAAGCAAGCCTGATACAAAAACAAAAGGAGAAACCGTATTAGCAGGAATGATAAATTTAAATACGGTGAGTGAAGTAAAAGTGACAACGGCTTACCAGGACAGTAAACTGAGCAAAATTTTAGAACTCGTTCAGAATGCAACTGCTCAAAAAGCACCTACAGAATTATTCATCAGGAAATTTGCTAAGATTTATACTCCGATTGTGGTGTTTCTTGCCATTGGAATTACATTTTTGCCCTATTTCTTTCTTGAAAACTACCAGTTCAGAGACTGGCTGTACCGGGCATTAGTATTTCTGGTGATTTCCTGCCCATGTGCTTTGGTGATTTCCATTCCTTTGGGATATTTCGGAGGAATTGGTGCCGGAAGCAGAAATGGGATTTTATTCAAAGGAAGTAATTTCTTAGACGTTTTGGCTAATATTCAGCATGTGGTAATGGATAAAACCGGAACGTTAACAGAAGGTGTTTTTAAAGTTCAGGAAATTCACTTTAACAATGAATTTAATAAAGATGAAATTGTAAAACTTGTTAACGCTTTGGAAAGTAAGAGTTCACATCCTGTAGCAACGGCCATTCATGAATTTGCCGGAGAAATTGATCTTTCCATTCAGTTTGAAAATGTAGAGGAAATTCCTGGGCAAGGACTTAAAGCTTTAGTTGATAATAAAGAATTATTGGTAGGCAATCTCAAGCTGCTGGATCAATTCGGTATAAAGTATGATGTCGACTCCGAAAACATTATTTATACCTTGATTGCCGTGGCTTATGATAAAAAATTTGCCGGATATTTTACTATTGCCGATGCTGTAAAATCCGATGCACAATCAGCCATCAACAGGCTAAAAGCATTACATGTAAAAACAACTATGCTCAGCGGAGATAAAACGTCTGTAGTGAAACATGTTGCCGGTCAGTTGGGAATTCAGAATGCGTATGGCGATCTGTTGCCCGAAGATAAAGTGAACAAGGTAAAAGAAATAAAATCCGGGAAACAAACTGTAGCCTTTGTTGGTGATGGGGTAAATGATGCGCCTGTTGTGGCACTCAGTGATGTGGGGATCGCTATGGGCGGACTGGGAAGCGATGCTACAATCGAAACAGCCGATGTTGTTATCCAGGATGATATGCCTAGTAAAATACCAATGGCAATCAACATCGGGAAACAGACCAGAAAAATTGTCTGGCAGAATATCACGTTGGCTTTTACTATTAAAGCTGCTGTCCTTATTCTGGGTGCGGGAGGTCTGGCAACTATGTGGGAAGCGGTTTTCGCTGATGTCGGAGTAGCGTTACTTGCCATTTTAAATGCGGTAAGAATTCAACGGATGAAGTTTTAATAAGCTGGAAGGGGGAACTAAGATGAGAAGTTTATTGTATTGCGCCTATATTATCAAATAGGTTTAGTCATCAATAGGAACGGGCTTTAGCCCGTTTGCAAGAATAATTTTTTCAATTTGGCTTTAGCCAGAATTTATTTTTTCTACCACAGATTTCGCAGATTCTTTTTAGTTTATAATAAAATAATTTTATTCATCTGTGAAAGTCCGTGCAATCCGTGGTTGAGAAATGTAAAAACTGCCGCAGATTTTTAATGCTTTAAGTTATTTGTTTATTTAAAGCTGTGTGATCTGAGAAAGCCGTGGGAAATAAATCATTTACGAAATAATTATTAAAACTGACTTTCATCATAATCTATCTTAAAAACAAAATTTCATTAGTATATTTGTAGAGTAGAATATCGCATTGAAGTTTTTCGTTTCCATATTTATCATTTTTACGATTGCATTACGTCCCGTTTTGCCATTCATTAATTACGCAGTAAATTATGATTACATCGTAAAAAATCTGTGCGAAAACAGAAATATTCCACAATCCACCTGTAAAGGAAAATGCTACGTTGCCAAAGAACTGGCAAAAACAGAAAAGCAATCCAATAACAATCAGACAGTAAAAATTTCGGGAATTGATGTTTTTATCTCCCATGAAATTCTTTCCTTTTCGGTGAGCAATCAGTTTGATGTTTCAAACAAAAAATCAGATTCGAGATATATCAATTTCCATACTTCAGAATATTTTTCCAGAATATTCCATCCACCATTAGCTTAATATTATTTTCAGCTAATTCTTTAGTTGAATTTTGATGTTGAAATAAACTTAGCTTCAATAATTGCTGAGTGCTTAGTTTATGTTGAGCCTGTCGAAGTACCCTTGCGAACCCGTAAACATTAAGTTTACAAAAAACTTGCGAGCTTAGTATTAAATTAGATTCATTGTAGTTATCCGTAATTTGTCGTCATAAAAATCTTTGGGTTCTTTGTTAAGTGAAACGCCTTTGCGAACTTAAAAACAGTAAGTTTATAAAAAAATCTTTGTGATCTTTGCGTTAGAAGACATTATGATTAATTAAGGATAAGCAAGGAATTCATTAGTAAGTCTAGTTAAAAAATCAATCCATTCAAACATTATTAATTTCAATTTAAATAAAAATGAAATCAAAAGTTATTTTAACAGCATTATTGTCTGTTTCATTAATGGCATGTGCCCAGGAAACGCCTAAAGTAAAACATAAAAAGGCAAAAACAGCAGTAAAATCCAATTCGCAACCGGTGAAGTTTGCCAATGCAGTAGACCCGATCTGCAATATGCCCACAGAAGCAGATATGAAAGATACTGCAGTCTATAAAAATAAAACGTACGGTTTTTGCAGTGCCTACTGTAAAGACGAATTCAAAAAAAATCCGGAGAAATATGTCCAAAAATAAAAAGACCAATAACTCCAAAAATAAAGTAATTATTCCGATTGCAGTTATTGCTTTGATTTTCTTAGGAATCGGTGTCGGAATGGCCTATTTCAAAAAAAATCTCTATACGGTAATGAAAGTCCCTCAATTCGAACTTACCGATCAGAACAATAAAAAAATCACCGATAAAGATATGTTGGGAAAAGTATATCTGGTGGAGTTTTTCTTCAGCAGATGTCCTACAATCTGCCCGGTAATGAATACCAATATGAGAGCCATCGAAGATGAAATCAACAGTCCGGATTTCGGAATTATTTCCATTAGCATTGATCCTGAGAATGATACGCCTCAGACTTTGAAAGAACATGCCGAAAGAATCGGAGTAAAATCTCCAAACTGGCATTTTCTTACAGGAAACAGGGATTATATAGGTGAAATCGCGGATGAGTTTAATATTTATGTCGGAGATAAAGAAGATGAAAGTGAAAACCTGAACCACAGTGGGATGATTGCCCTTGTGGATAAAGATGGAAACATCCGTTGCCGGTATAATAAGGACAATATGCCGATTCTCTATTATTCGGGATTAAATTATGAAGATCCTGAAGGAAAAACTCCGAAGCTGAATGGGAAATACCATCCGGACCGCGAAATTTTAATGGAAGATATTAAAAAATTGTTGAAATAAAGGTTTGGAAGGTGGAAGTTAGAAGATGGAAGTTTTATGTAGTATGTAAAGAACTTCAGGCTTCCATCACCCATCACCCAGCCAAAACAGAACCACAAAAAACAAAACGTTATGAAGATTTTGAAAGTAGCTGCCCTAAGTGCAGTTTTTGCAGCGCAGTTTGCGTTTGCACAGTTTAAGCAGACACCGTTGCCGTATGCTTACAATGCGTTGGAAGGAAATATCGACGCACAGACAATGGAAATTCATTATTCCAAACACGCAGCAGCCTATGTTGCGAACCTGAATAAGGCAATCGCAGGAACGCCGCAGGAAAAACAGACCTTATTCGAGATCATGTCGAATGCTTCAAAATTACCGGCTGCCGTAAGAAATAACGCAGGAGGGCATTACAACCATGAGTTGTTCTGGACCGTTTTAACCCCGGAAAAAAATACACAACCTTCTGCAAAACTTACAAAAGCAATCAACGAAACATTCGGAAGCATGGATGCTTTTAAAGCAAAGATGGCAAAAGCCGGAGCCGACCGTTTCGGATCAGGATGGGCATGGCTGTCAGTGGATAAGAGCGGAAAACTGTTTGTTTCATCTACCCCTAATCAGGATAACCCTTTAATGGATGTGGTAGAAGAAAAAGGAACCCCTATTTTCGGGATCGATGTTTGGGAACATGCGTATTATCTAAAATATCAGAACAAAAGAGCAGATTATTTAACCGCGATCTGGAACGTAACGAACTGGAAAGAAATCAGCAGAAGATACGAAGAAGCCATCAGCAAAAAATAATCCAATGAACTTAATTTGCAGCATATTTCTCACACTATTTGTGGTATTCAGACCTCTGGTGCCATTGGTGGAATATGCTGTAAATTATCATTATATCTCCGAAGTTTTGTGTGTCAACAAAAGCAATCCGGAGCTTCACTGTAACGGAAAATGTTACGTAAGCAAACAAATTGCAAAAACCAATGACACCGATTCTTCCCCTTTAAACAAAACAAAAAATTCAGGACAGAAACTCCTTGATATATACGTTCTCCCTGAAATTACCAAAATCCATACAGCAGAAAACGCATTCTTTTCAAACCCTAATTTTCTGTACGAAACTGCGTATTCCTTTCTGTTTTTAAAACCTATTTTCAGACCACCGGTTTTTTAGTGCATCATTTTATCATTTTGGGCGATCCCCTTTCCCTGGCTTTTCCCGCTGCACGGGTCGGGCTGTCCGCTACTATCTTTTTTTAGATTCTTCCATTCGTCAGAATCCAAAAAAAAGGATAACCGCTTCCATCCCTATCGCTATGGGGCATATCAACCTATTTATCACTAAAAAATCAACAATGAAAATCTATAAATTTTTATCATTATTCTTTATTGCCCTTACTTTATTCACCCTTTCATCGTGCAGAACCGGCGGCGGCGATGAGACAGCAGATTCCACTCCGGGAAATCTTCAGCTAAAATTCGAAAACGGGTTCAATAATCTTGGAGATGTAGTTTTGAACCAAACCACCCAAACTTCCGTTAACGGACAAAAGCATCAGTTTTCTACCCTGAAATATATAATCAGCAACATTACTTTAATTGATGAAAACGGAGGTGAGTTCGAGTATCATTACAACGATCCGGATAACGGAGCCTTTATTGTAGACCAGGCAGAAGCTGTTGCCGGAATCAATTACATTAACCTGAAAGAGATTCCTCAAAACAATTACAAAAAAATAAGAATCGGTTTAGGCATCAGTCAGTCGGCTTATCTTTTGGGACAAAGCGGACAGGGAATTTTCTGGCAGAAAGCAAAAACCGCGGGAATGGCTTGGTCGTGGGCGGCAGGATACATTTTCACAAAACTCGAAGGCAAATACGGAACCTCTTCAGCCACTACAGAATTCATGAACCACTGTGGAAACATGGGCAATACTTCAGCAAACAATACCGCAGATCTTTACCGTGAAATTACCCTTGATTTTCCTTCAACGGCAAGAGTATCAAATGAAATTACCCCTTCCGTTCATATTCTGGCAGATCTTAATCAATATCTCAGCGGACAGACTGCTTTAACATTGGATAGTTCCAACGACATGGCAATGGGATCGAACCAGTATCTGGTGAATGTGACGAATAATATTCAAAAATGTTTAAAGTAGACCACGTTCACAATGATTAATTGTTTTCAGCAATCCAAAAGAGGACAATCCGGCTTTCTTTGGATTTTCCTGTTCTTTTTAGCTTTTGCATTAATTTCCTGCACAGGCGATGAGCTTATTGAACCTTTGCCAAAAGATGAAGCCTATCGTCTTGACAAACCATCTGGCTTTCCGGAACTCACTTTCGATATTACAGGAAATCCGGTTACGGTGAATGGAGTAGCGCTTGGGAAAAAACTTTTTTACGAAGGAAAATTATCCAGAAACAATACCATTGCATGCGGTTTTTGTCATATTCAGGAATATGCTTTTACCCATCACGGTCATACCGTAAGTCATGGAATTGATGACAGATTAGGCATCCGAAATGCACCGCCGATACAGAATATGGCTTTTTTGAAAAATTATACATGGGACGGAGTCGGGCACAATCTGGACGAAAGATCTCTGGTTCCGATCACCACAGATTTTGAGATGGACAGTTCTCTTCCTGAAGCCGTAGCAAAATTAAATGCAGATACGAATTACAGGAAAATGTTTAAAGCAGCATTTGGGGATGAAAATATTACCGGAGAAAGAATTCTCAAAGCCATTTCGCAGTTTATGGCAACCATTATTTCCGCCGATTCAAAGTACGACCGGATGAAAAAAGGAAACGCCGTTTTCACTGCTGAAGAAAATCAGGGGATGGCTTTGTTTCAGAATAAATGTGCGTCTTGTCATTCAGGAGACTTATTTACTGATGAAAGTTATCGAAATACAGGAATGTATTATAATCCGCAGTTCGGCGACAGAGGAAGATATCGTGTAACGCTGGATTGGAATGATAATATGAAATTTCGGGTTCCAAGTCTCAGAAATGTAGAATATACCGCTCCGTATATGCACGACGGAAGATTTTACAGTTTAGAAGCAGTCATGAATTTCTATTCTGAAAATGTAGAAAACCAGCCTAATCTCGATCCGTTGCTGAAACAAAACGGACACGTCGGAATTCCAATGACGTCTTTCGAGAAACAGAACATCATCACTTTTCTGAAAACGTTAAGCGATAAAAATTTTATAACGAATCCAAAATTTGCAGAATAATAAATCATGAAGAAGATATTTTTAACATTAGGTTTAGCCGGATGCTTTTTTAGTCAGGCAAAAGAAATCCGTGACAGTTTATTTATTCCAAAAGAATTTAATCCGATTCTATTTGATGATTGTGATGCGTGTGGCTGTGCCGCAGGAAACGGTTCTTCAGGTTTTGAATCTTTATTGAATCCCCAGTTTATCGGCGTTAAATATTTTGCACAGCATTACAGAGCCAAAGAAAATTTATTTGTCAATGATCTTACACAGGATCAGTATTTCAATACGGTTCAGCTTTGGGGAAAAATTCCGGTTGCTAGAAATGTAAGTGTATATGCAAGTATTCCGTTTCAGTTTCACACCAAAAAAACATTACAGGGAGATATCAAAATTGAAGGAATTGGGGATGCGAATGTAATGGGAATTTATCAGCTACTGGATTCCAAAGATTCTTCCCATCAGCTGAACGGAGGTTTCGGAGTGAAAATTCCGATCGGAAGATTCGATGAAAAAGGAATTACAGGCGTAAATCCGAGTTTTCAACTGGGAACGGGAAGCTGGGACTATCAGATGGTTTTGAATTACAAATTTCAGAAAGATAAACTGGCAGTATTGCTGAACACAGATTATACTTTAAAAACAGAAAACAAAAAGCATTACCGTTTCGGAAACCAGTGGAATTATGCAGCGACAGGATTTTACAGACTCTGGAAAAATGAAACCAGTATTCTTTCCGGAAAATTCGGAATGCAGGGTGAAGTCTACGACTGGAACAGGCAGTTTAGAGAAGTAATGCCTAAAACCGCCGGAAGCGCCTTGTACGGAAAACTGGGTTTTGAAGCCTCCTACAAAAAATTCAGTTTGGGCAGTGAAGTGATGCTTCCTGCTTATACCAATCTTGCCGGAGGTGACATTGAAGCAAAATCAAGGTTCAGTATTTTCCTGAATGTTGGGATTTGAATGTAATATCTAATATAACCTTTACTTTAATGGTGGAGGTTATTTTTTTACTCTGACAGTTTTGATTAAGATAAAATTCATCGTATAAAAAAAAAGAGATTCAAAAAAATTGAATCTCTTTTTAAGTAGCCCGTAGGGGAATCGAACCCCTCTTACCAGAATGAAAATCTGAGGTCCTAACCGATAGACGAACGGGCCAGCTATCTTCTACTGTTACCAGTATGTTAGTTTTTTTGTTTTTATAAGTATCAACTCTTATTAATTACCAGGTTAGAATAGTAATTAAATTTTGTAGCCCGTAGGGGAATCGAACCCCTCTTACCAGAATGAAAATCTGAGGTCCTA
>Ga0308161_1004077_pt1 | contig 13639 bp, 13 predicted proteins | sample PhyFR2_FD_201034 | JGI IMG/M metagenome (GOLD analysis project Ga0308161, IMG submission 201034) | Phyllosphere microbial communities from UC Gill Tract Community Farm, Albany, California, United States - DLSLF.R2 | ecosystem: Host-associated > Plants > Phyllosphere > Unclassified | place: USA...
AGGTCCTGGTGGCCTTCGGTGACAAGATCGCGTTCGAGGACACCCTCGACGAGGCCCTGAACTCGCTGTTCGGTGGTGACTCGGGCGCCGCAGCGGGTGACTCCGGTGCGAGCGGCAGCGGCAGCGGCAGCGGGTCCGGTTCTGGTTCCGGTTCCGACAGCGGATCCGGCTCGGACACGGGGTCCGGTTCCGATACGGGTTCCTCGGGCTCCGGCTCGACCGGCTCCACGGGTTCCGGCTCGACCGACAACGACGCCCTGCAGGAAGCCCTGGCTGACGCCAAGGCAGCCTTGCAGGACCGCCAGGAGGCCTACGCCGACAACGACCTGGTCGCCGCGGCGGAAGCCGACCAGCGCCTCCAGGACGCGATCGAGGCCGCCACGGCAGCCGAGAACGGCAACTGACACACCGTGGCGGGGCACTCGATTTGTGTCCCGCCACGGCCCCGTGTAAGCTTCTAAACGTGCCGCGGGGTGGAGCAGTTCGGTAGCTCGCTGGGCTCATAACCCAGAGGTCGTAGGTTCAAATCCTGCCCCCGCAACCAAAAAATAATCGTTAGAACCTCGGTCCTTGAAAGGGCCGAGGTTCTTTCTTTCCCACGGGAAGCGACCTCGAGGGCGTTCCAGGGCCAGAAACTGGCCCAAGACGCCGTCCGTGGCGATCTGGGCGGACTTTGCTGGTTCTTCCGAGCTGACCTCTCTCACGAGATCCCCTGGCCCCTGTCGATTCTGAAGGTCGCTGGTTCTAACGACTCGGGTTTGCACCAGTTTCCGGTCGCGGGCGAGATCGAGCTCCAGCGAGTCGGACAGAAGCCGGCGGAACGGCTCGGTCACGTCGCTGCCGGTCACCTCGTCGTCGTCGACGTAGAGACGCTCGAAAACGCGCTGGTTGAGGTCGCGGTGGTTCGTGTCCGGCGCTTTCGCGTAGTAGAGGCTCGCGTCGGCAAGCAGCGCGCACAGGTAGTCAACTATCTCGAGGATCTGGTCCTGATCGGCGGAGTGCTTCGAAATCGTCGCTTCGGCAGCGGCTCGCGACTCGGCGATGCGCATCTGCTCCTGCTTCGTACGGTCCATCGGGACGGCGTCCGCCTAGTAGGCCTGCATGAGCCGGTCGAGCTGCGTCTCCAGTTCCCTCGGCGTCGGGCCTGGATTGTGACGCGCACGGCGATTTCGGTGCCGCCGAAAATTGCCTGCCGGAATCGCTTCGCGACAAATACATAACTGAACGCCTGATCTTCTCCGAAGCATGGGTCGCGGAACGAATTCAAGGGCTAGATCGCGCCCGCAAACGCTTTCCCTCCGCGACCCTCAGTTTTAGCTTCAACGTTAATTTAAGCGGCTCAGAGGGAAATAATGGACTGCATGGAATCTCGACGACAAGCCGAATCGAACAGCAGGACGCTTGCGTCAGAAGAGCTTCGCGTGTCGGCGATTGTCGACGCGCTAGGCATGCCCATGCACGAGAAGATCGTCCATCTCGTTTCCCTCTTGCGCCACCTCGGATGGGATACCACCGCTTCGTGCTCGGGACACGCGACGAGGGCGACGGCCGGGCCGTACGTGATCATCAGGTCGCCCGCCGCCCATTGGCATTACGCGAGCACCGATCCCCGCAACGAAAACCGGATGAGGGAATCTACGAACGTGACCATGAGGCAGGCGGCTCCGCTCTTGAAGATCGTCGAGTCGCACAACGCGTCGGCCCCGGCGGGCGCGCCCCTGCTGGAACTCCGCCACGTCGGCCACGCCCACGTCCGCCTGTGCTTCGTCAACTGCGACTTCGACAGGCTGCGGAGCGAATCCGAGATGAGGAAGGTCCTGGAGCAGCGGCGTGCCGAAATCGACCGTCTCGCCGCCGCCTTGGAGCGCATCGCTCTCTCGAGCGTCCCGCTGATCCCGGAACGTCGGTAAATTGCTGAAACGAAAGACCCCTCGGCGCCATACGGCGCCGAGGGGTCTTTCGTCGCTCGAACTACATGCAGTGGATGCCGCCGTCAGGGCTGAACGCGTGCAGCTTGCCGGAGGTCGTCGGCCCGCTGATGATCACGCCGGTGTCCCGGTAGGTGGTCGAGCGGATGTTGTACGAGAACGCGGTGCCGTTCGGATACGCGCTCCACCGCTCGCCCTTCTTCAGCTTGGGAGAGGTGCAGGAGACGGAGATCGCCACCGATGAGGATGCGCTGATGTTGAGCTTCCCCGCGACCTCGCTGCGGGTGATGCCGAGGTCGACGGCGATGGAACGCGTCGCGGTCGTCGACTTGCTGACGGTGCAGGTTGCCCCCGTGCGGCTCACGTCGCAGTAGCTCAGACGGTCCTTCTTGTTGTAGGCGTGCTTGCTGGTCTTGTTGATTACCGTGCGCTGCGTGTACGTCCCGATGTCGGAATCGGTGTGAACGGGAACGGCGGATGCCGTCTGCGCTCCCGTCAGCGCCAGCCCGACGGCCAGGGCCGCCCCCATCAGCGCCGCTACTGCCTTCTTCATGAAATCTCCCCAGTTTATTAAGTTACTTGCTCTTCTTGCCGCATTCCGAAAGGAATGAGTCGTAACCGTGATCGCGCATCTTCTTCTTCACTGAAGCCGTCACGTCGCCGGAGGGCACCACGCCGATCCCGATGCCGTTCGAAGCGGTGCAGTTTACTATCACGGTAAATCTGCCGTCGTTGCCGTTGTCGCTGTAGGTCGGTTCCCTGCCGAGGGCAGGCTTGCTGAGGTCGTACACGAGGGCGCGGTCCTGATCGACCCGGTCCTTTGCGAAAGCCAGCGTCTTGCCGACGTACGCGTTCGCGGACGGAGACTCCTCGGCCTTGGGCTGCGAAGAACATCCGGCGACCGCGACCAGCGTCGCGGCCGCTGCGGTCAGCGCCAGAATTGACTTCTTCAAATGAACCCCTCTTCGAAAGAAGCGATGGCGAAAAGCTACCAGGCGGCCACGGTCCGGAGGAAGAACCCTGTGCGATTCCACAGTGCGGTGAGCAGCCCCGAAAGATACCCGCTCGTCGTCTGCACGGATCGTCGAGATGATCACGTATAGGCACTATGCGATAACATGGAGCCGCAGTCCGTCGGTTTCTTACTGCGCAACGAGAGGGGTCGCATGGCGCTGGTCAAGGTCGTTTACTTCGACGAGGAATCGGCTTCCGACATGCTCGACATCGCAGCGGGCGGAAAAGAAGTCGCTTCCACGGAACAGTCGAGAGAGCGTATGGCGGCGATTGAGGCTGAAGCCGGCGCAAAAGCCGCCGCCAAATTCAACTGGCTGCCGTTTTTCGGCGGCTCGGCGGAACTCGGCGCTGCCGCGAGCGCGTCCGCCGTCGGGCGGAGCATCCTCAACAAGACGCTATCCAACACGATTTTGACGGACTACCTCCGGAAGCTCGACGCGCTTGACGGCATTGAGCGGATCGACGCGCTGTCCGTGTCGGCTCCGCCGGACTCCGCGGCTTACGTGAAGATGTTCACGCCGTATCTGGCCATGCTGCGTCTCGACGATCTTCCCATCAACCTGGCGGAGATCGACAGCGCGCTGATGTCCGCGAAGGGTTACTACGAGATGGTCGGATGCAAGGGCGACGCGGCCGATTGCATCCTCCGGTTCAACATCGAAGCTTTCCGGAACAACTACGGATTGGCCGACCTCGCACGCATGGACCTCGTCTTCCATGGGATCCGCGTCGGAAGCGCGTACGAGACCAGCCTGACCATGTCCGCGGAAATGAACGGCGGACAGCCGGAGCCCGCGGACGTCAGCGGACTCGACATAGTCGACGGCTCGGAGGAACCGACAGGGGACATGCTCGACGTCTACGACGTGGTGCTGGCCGGAGTCGAACATGCGGAGTGAGACGAAAGTCACCCTGTACTACGGGCCTACGTCCTGGTTCACGGAAGCGCTCGGCAAGGGCGCACGTACCTACCTCCTGGACGCGGTGAACGAACGCGACGAGGCGAGGCGGCGGCACCGCCATACCGTTGACGGGCAGGAAAAGCCATTCGAAGAGGAGCCGGCCGCCCGGCCGAAGCGGCTGGTCGCGATGTCGAACGATTATGCCAGCGTAAGCGAGCACGCGATCACCAACTTCGTGGGGCTGGTGCGGGAGATCGACCCGAAGCGGCTCGTACTCCACAACCCGCCGGAGCTCGTCCACGCCCAACTCGAACGCGCATTCCCGACGCAGACGGTGCGCTACGACTACCCCGTTCTGACGCGCGAAGCGCTGAGGGCGTTCCGAGACGGATTCGCAGATCGCATGGTTGGACAGACGGCGGTCCGGAACCGGATGCTCGCCGCGCTGTACCCCCTCACCACGACCCGGCGCGCCAAGCCGGTGGTCGTGATGTTTTACGGCCCTTCGGGCGTCGGCAAGACCGAGACCGCGCAATTCGTGAACGGGCTCATCGGCGGAAGGCTGCTCCGCAAACAGTTCTCGATGTTCCACAGCGAGAAGTTCGCTTCGTACGTGTTCGGAGGCGAGTACTCCGAGGCGTCGTTCGCTCGGGACCTGCTCGACCGGTCTTCCAGCGTCATCCTCATAGACGAGTTCGACAAGGCGGCATCCGTCTTCCACAGCGCGTTCTATGAGACCTTCGACGAAGGCGTGTTCGAGGACAAGAACTACCGGGTGAGCCTCGGGCCGGCCCTGATAATCTGCACCTCCAACTACTCGTCCGAGGAAGAAATCCGCGGCGCTCTCGGCGAAGCCCTGTATTCGCGGTTCGACGCGCTCATCGCTTTCGAGGCGTTGTCGTCCGAAGAAATCAGCAGGGTGATCGACCGACTGGTCGACGCCCGCGTCGAGGCGCTCCCGACGGAAGAGTCAAAGGTTCTGAACGTGGCCGAAATCAAGGACCGCTTGAAATCGCGGGCCGGCAAGATCGGAAACGTCCGCAAGCTCGGAAAGCTGGTGGACGAAGTGATTTCTCTGAAGCTCGTCCGCGCGACGCTCGACGGGCCGGAAGGATCCGGATCGACCGGCGGCGAAGTCCAGTAGGCGGCCGGCGAACGCTACTGCTGGAGCGAATACCAGACCGCGACTGCGATAGCGAGGACGCCGATCGCACCGGCCCCCCAGACCGCGCCGTCGTCCCTCCGGCGCTGGTCGTGGTGGGTGGAGCAGTAACCGCCCCGCGGCGTCGGTTTTTGGCAGAGCCTGTTGGGGCCGCGAGACCTGTTTGGCGCGAGACAAGAGAGGGCCGGTTCCCGATACGCGTGGCGGAACCGGGCATTCAGGTACGCCGATCCGGCGAACGCGACCGCGGCCGCTGCGACGATGAGCACGAGCATGGTTCCTCCGGACCTGCCTATCGGGTCGATCCCGGGAAGCGTTAGGGCGCCTCACCGCCGACTTTGGGGAAGCCGCCGACGCCATTGTCCCGGCGCGCGAAAGCGAGCGACTGTCAGCGGCCCGTGCGAGGATCGTCCCGACGACTGAGGGGACCGAGATGCGCGCCATACACGTGCCGACGGGGACGGCTTACAGCGCCAACGACGTGCCAGACGACCGCCGCGCCGGTCCGTGGAAGTGCGCTGCAGTCAGCTGCGGGGTTCCGGTGTTCCACGCGCGCGCGGGACGACGGCGCAACCCGTCGGGCGGAGATCCGATCGCCGTGTCCGCCAAGTTCTCGTGTTTCCACGGGCGGAAGCACGACACGAGCGTCCTGCACGATGCCCCCGCGCAACGTCCTCGACACGCCAGCCGGACCGAGGACGAACGGCGGCGGCACACCCATCTGCTGACGGACCTTCCGGTGGCCGATCGGCCCGTGACCGAGCCCAAGCCCCGAGGCGTTCCCGGACACGAGCGCGCGACGTACGAGTACGGCGAGCCCGTCCACGGCGTCGCGGGCCTCGCCCGACTGTCCGTCGCGATCCGGCGTAATCCCGCGATCGCAACGGAGGAGCAGTTTCGCCACGACGGGGTGGACTACTGGTGGGATGAACTGGCGTACATGTCGGAATCCGACGATTACGACAAGCTGGACCGGCGCATCCGGGCCCAGTTCAACGTTTCCGCCCGAGCGTATTACGTCGAAGGCGTCGCGAAATACCGCGCATTCCCGACCGACGTCGGCGGACGCTTGCAGATCCACCTGATGTCAGCGCTCGAGCCCGATGCCCGTGAAATCCACGTCTTCATGCCCGACGAGGCCGAGTTTCGAGACGCGGTCGTAGGCATCAGGCGCGGCACCAACCTGGCGCTGTTCTCCCGCTCACCCAGCGTGCTCTCAAAGACCGACGAGCCCGCGCTCAGCATCGAAAGCGCAGACCAGCTGATGGCATGGGAGGGGTGAACGCGTCGCGCTGCTCCGCCGTCGGGAGGACGGCGAACCGTAAATCCCGCGCAGGCGCACGCGCGCGGCTAACGCTAATCGGCCCGCAACGGCCCCGCACGATCAGCGGCCGCCTCGTCGTGAACGCCGACGTCGACGGTTTCGCACCTGCGTCCCGACACGAAGCGTCGGATGGCGAGAACCCGGCCGTCGTCGCGCTGATACGCAACTTCCAGCCGGTCGCCGCCCTCGACGAGCGCCAGCGCCCTCGTAAGTTCCGCCATGGTGTCCCGATCAGTGAACACCGCTTCTGTGGCTTCCCCGAGCGTTCGCTCACGGTCGGCCGCGCCGGCGCGGACCAGGAGCGGCCGCACGTCCAGATAGTCGAACACCGACGTGACGTTGTGCCCGTCGAGGTGCAAGGTCAGCCCGTCCATCTCCGCGTCGAATCCGGCGCTGACGGAGCGGACGTGGGTCCAGCTGTCCCGGTCTCCGACGCTCGTTGCCGCAATCGCCCCCGTCCGCCCGTCGATGTCCACGGTCCACACGCAGCGGAGTTGCCGGCCGCGGGATAGCGCGTCGCCCGGGACCGGGTAGAAGACGTCGCCGTCCCCTACCAGGTCCCAGAACGCCGCGTCGCTGAGCGCCTTGTCCCGCCAGAACGTCAACTCGACCCGCGTCTTCGTACCAGGCGTCGACATGGTGCTCCTCGTCCCGTTCTCGGCTACTTGGAGGTGATGGTGTCGATGTTGCCCGTGACGCTGCCGTACGTCCGGTTCTTCACCTTCAGGTTCCAAGCGACGGGGCGGAAATGCGCCGTGCCGCGGCACTTCGCGTAGGTGTGCGCCGAGTGGTATTCCCCTACGGCGTACGCGCCGCCGTTCGCGGCGACGTCTTCGCAGTCGGAGTCTTCCGGGCCGCCGTCTCGGGTGCAGTACTGGATCGCGATCCCGGTCCTCGCCGCCACGTTTTCGGAACAACGGAGCTGGGAACGCCACTGGAACTCGTGCTCGGCAGGGACTGATGTGACGGCGGTGAAACTGCCCAGGCAAAGGGCTGCGCACGCCGGGATTAGTCGGCACGGCAAAAGCACCCCCGGGCATTCATCGCCCGGGGGTGCTTTTGCAATCCGATAGAGTACCGGGGCGCTGCGCCTTCTTCTAGCCGTGGGACTGGGCTAAGAGCGCCACGCCTTCCGTTGAATGTTTGACTCTCTGATCGCTCCGACCTTTACGTGACCGGAAGAAAAGCGCCCGGCTCTTCGTTTACGCTCGTATGCGGAGCATACCTGCCATCCGCGACCGGGAGCGGGTGGCGGTATCGGCCGGACAAATGGGGTCGCGCCACAAGGCTGTCCGCGGCATGGATCGCCCCAAGGCGAACATGCAGAAGCTTGCTCGACCCATCTTCCGCCGCCTCATGCGGGGGATCGAAGACGAGCGGGCCGTTCCCCCTGTCTCCCAAGGACGCCGGCTCCTGTGCCGCGCAGGAGAGGGCCGGCTTCGGCTGCGGCCCTGCTGGGGGAAAGGTCGAGCCCCCGCTCCACCGACGCGAGTGTCGGGCGCAGGCGCTACCTTTGAGCCGGACTCGGGTCTCCCGGGGCTGGGCCGACGCGGTCACGCTTGTGCTTGACCGGTGATGGCGCGGTACTCATAGTAAGCGCCACTTATGCGGCACGATATTGCAATGACGGGGTTATCGATACGTGGAACCATCTCAGGCATCTGAGGATCATGAAGTGCCTGCGCTTCATCCCCTGACCCCCGAGTACGTGCCGGGCAAGCACGGGGTGTACTTCAACGCCATCAAGGACGCGCTGGATTGGACCGGCAACAAGAAGGTGCGCAACGTCGCGCTCACGGGAAGCTACGGCGTCGGCAAGAGCAGCATCCTGCGCCAGGTCGCGGACGACGAGTCTCTTAAAGCGATTCAGGTGTCCCTCTCGACTCTCGGATTCAAGCCGACCGCGGAGGCGTCCAAGCAAAACGGTTCGGACGACAAGTCGGACGGGGCCGAGAACCCCCTTCGGGACACGAAGACGAACCAGATTCAAAAAGAGATCGTCAAGCAGTTGCTCTACACGCAGATGCCGGAGAAGATGCCCGGATCGCGGTACCGTCGCACGGCTGCCTTCAACTGGACGCGGGAGATCCTTCTAGCCCTGGCATCAGGCATCCCGCTCGCGATCGTAATCTTCCTGTTCGGATGGACCGCAAAGCTCGCGACCCTCTTCACCGCGCCTGCCGACTGGGCCATCGCTGCCAACGGCGGCATGGCCGTGGTCGCGGCTGCGCTCGTGCTCGGCGTCCGCTTCGTCACGCACAACAAGCTCCGCATCGACAGCGTCTCGACCGGGGCGACCACGATCACCCTGTCTGCGAAGTCCGATACCTACTTCGACGAGTACCTCGACGAGATCGTCTATTTCTTCCAGGTCGTCGATGCGGACATCGTAATCTTCGAGGACATCGACCGGTTCGAGGACCCGCACATCTTCGAGACGCTCCGCGAACTCAACACGATTCTGAACGCAGCAAAACAGCTCAACGACCGGACCATCCGGTTCATCTACGCCATCAAAGACAGCATCTTCGAGGAGCTGGGCGTGCGTGCGGCGCGCGAAGCCGACGGGCAGCAACCGGACGCGAAGAAGCCGACCAGCGACGCCGCGATCCTCGAAGTGGCGCGGGCGAACAGGACCAAGTTCTTCGACCTGGTCATCCCCGTCGTGCCGTTCGTGACGCACCAGAGCGCCCGCGAACTGATGTCAAACGAGCTCAAAGATTTGAAGGAGCACAAGGTCAGCGACGACCTGGTCGATCTCGTTGCTCAGCACGTTGCGGACATGCGTCTGATCAGGAACATCCGCAACGAGTTCGCCATCTTCAAAGAGCACGTAATCCGTAAGTCGTCACTCCAACTCAGCGACGACCATCTGTTCGCCATGGTCCTCTATAAGAGCACGCACTTGTCGGACTTCGAACGAATCAAGCTCGGCACCAGCAACCTCGACACGCTTTACAAGGAGAGCCGTCAAATCGTGTCCGAAAAGAGCACTCTTCTCAGCGCGGAGATCACGAGGCTGCAGCGCCGCCTTCGCTTGGTCGGCGATCAGTCCGAGCGGGCGGACGCGATCGGCTCTTCAGTCGATGCCTACATCGAGCTCATCATTGGGCACATCGGAGGGTCCTTCAACGACGTCCGTTATGGAGGGACTGCCACTGCCCGTAGTGATCTGCACACCGAGGCATTCTGGCGGAAGTATACAAACGAGGGCGAGAATCTCTCGTTCGCCTATTACGACCAATACCGCAACCTTCGCGTATCGAACTTGACTGCAGAGGAACTACGGCGGGCTACTGGTGACGACCTTGATCCGAGCGAATGGGAGAAGGTCGGACGCGAGGATCTTGAGAATAAGATCCGCGCCGCGCGCGACGACTTGGCCTATTTTTCCAAATCGGACATGAAAGAGTTCATGACGCGATCCGACGTGAAGGTCACCGTCGAAGGCGCGTCGATGAGCTTCGCCGACCGCGCGATGAAGCTGCTGGGATCCAAGCTGGCGACAGACCTCGTTACCCAGGGCTACATCGACCGCTACTTCACTCTCTACACATCGACGTTCCCGGGCGATCGGGTGAACGCCAACGCGATGAATTTTATTCTGAAGAACGTCGATGCGGGTTCGATGGACTTTTTCTTCAAGCTCACGGCGGCGGAGGCTAATGCTGTCTTCAAAGAACGACCCCGCATTTCAGCGAGCGGGAAGGCCGCTTACAACCTTGATTTCGTCAACTACCTGCTTTCCGACGCGAAAGCGGTGAAGGCGAAAGCGGCGGTGCTCGCAAATATCCGGCGGTACGGAGACGATGAAAGACAGTTCGTGCAGGAGTTTCTGACGAGCGATCGGAACGCGGCCGCGCTTGCGCGGGAACTGGCTCGCTCATGGGCGGACGTCATGGTCTCACTCGTCGAGGACCTCGAATTGGAGGACTTTCTGCGTCTCAAACTGGTTGACGCTGCTCTCAGCGGGTTGATGCCGGACGTCGAATACGCAGTAAGCGACACAGCGGCCGCCTATCTGTCGGACCATTACGCGGAACTCGACGCGTTCAATGCCGCGAAGGGAAAGCCTGCGGTTATCGCACAGCTCCTCAAGACCGGCAACGTAGAGATCCCTGACCTTTCCGTCCTGAGTCCTAGCATCCGGGACGCCGTGGTGTCAGCCGAGCAGTTCACTGTGACACGGTCGAACCTTTTTGCCGCGATTGCTCCGCACGTTGACTTGTCGCTTGACTCCATCAAGAAGATTAGTGGGGCCGTCTACAGGCGAGCAATCCGGTCGATTGGCGACTATCTCGCATCTCTGGAAGAAGCGGAAGCTTCGATCAGTGACCCTTCTTCGTTCGTTGGAGTAATCACCGATATCGACAAGGTCGATCGTGCGGCGCTTTCAGGCGTGGTCGGCAAATCGGTCCCAGAATGTCGAGTCGAATCCCTGGCGAGCGTTATTGCGGGAACGTGGCGAGCGCTGGCCGTTCACGACCGGTTCCCGCCGACTTTCGCAAATGTCGTAAGCTATGCCGAAGAGTGGGGGGTCGATGCGAACCTGGCGGTTGTCCTGGGTTCGGGATCTCTGGTCGTGCCCGCGGGAACGGATGAAGAGGATAAACGAGAGCTCGCGCTGCAGCTGGCGCAGTCGGCGGGTGCGATTACTTCCGCCGACCTTCGCGCGTCGTTGATCGAGAGTCTTCACCTGGCATCGAAGCTGGAAGCGGATTCGATTCCACCAGAGGACGGCGAATGGGTCGGGCGGCTCATCGAACGAGGAGTGATTGAAGATTCGGCCGAGAGCTTCGGGCTGTTGAACGGCGATGATTGGGCTGGCCTGGAATACGCAATCGCTGTTTCCTCCGAACTGCCTTCTTTCATTGACAGTGAAGTTCTTCCGTCCGGGCTCGTCCCTAGCTTCCTCGACAGCACCTCGATCCCGTCGAGCTTGAAGGCAACGATTGTGGAGCGATTCGACGAGTTCGCCGACGGCGCCGACCGTGCCGTCATCGTTCGAATGGCGACCTACGCTCTGGACCAGAACGTGTCCATAGAGTGGACTGCCGTCGTGCGGGTGGCGCAGGCGCGTGCTGGGAGCTCGATCGTGCTGCGCCTCGTTCAGCGGTTCAATGATTCGGTGACGATTGAGCACCTGCGCCCGATTTTGACCGCACTCGCAGGCGACTATCCGCAACTCCTGTCGGCAAACGGAACCCATCCGAAGGTGCCAAATACCGTCGAAAACGTCTCTCTCCTACAGCGAATGCAGCGTCTTGGAACGGTCAAGACTTTCAGTGGAGCGGGCTCGAAACTGAAGGCGAACATGAAGCGGTCATGACAGGCCCTTTAATTCAGTGTCGAGTCAGTCCTTCCTGGATACGGCTTCACTCTCGGTGTGGTCGCACGTGAGGTCTTCGGCACCTGATGATGCGTGCCGATAGTACGCGCTCTCGGATGACATCGGGCATACTTTCGACATGACGCCTGAAGTCGCTACGACGGTCTCCGCGATCGCGGCATCCCTCAGCGCGGTCCTCACGATCGTGACGGCGGTCGTGGCGATTCAGACGCTGAGAGCGGCCCGCGTAGACAGCCGGGGTCGGTCTCGGCCTGTTATCATCGCTTCCCTGCAGCGCGAATTGTTGACGCAGGGAACCCTCAACCTCGTGATCCGCAACTTCGGCGTCAGTGTGGCGTCGAACGTCAGGGTCTCGTTCGACCCTATGCCTCCCGCGGACCTCGATTCGTTGCCGAGTGATGACATGAGGAAGTGGCTCTTCGAGACATATGAGAAGCCCATCCAGACGTGGCCGCCCGGTTGGGAGTTGAGCAACGTGGTTCGCGCCGGTCACGACGACATCGAACCGTTCGCGGTTCTGATTGAGTACTGCGGGCCGGATAACACGCGATATAGCGAGCGCATCGACATTGACCCAACGCCCGTTCTTAAGCACACGACGGCGACGCCAACCAAGGCAGATGATCCGGTCAAGATCGGGCAGCAAGCGGTATCGGCACTACAGGCGCTCGTGCGCGCAATCCATCGTTGATCAGGGCCGTCCTCCACGCGGTCGCTTCTCCACACCTGCCTTCGTCGGTGCCCGAAGTACGGCAGTCGTCGAGACGCTGAGCTCCTCCGCAATCCGTCGTGTGGCGTGACCCTGACCGTAGAGCTTGAGGATGCGATCGGAAAGCCGGGACGTGATTCGCTGCCGGTTGTAGTCCCTAGCCAGGGCCGCTCTCGGTTTGAGCGGGTCGGATCTAAGGGTGTTGGTACGAACTTGGGCCAGGACAACCAAGCGTCACATGAAGGCCCCGGTCCAACAGGACCGGGGCCTTCTTCGTGTCCCCGCCGCGAGACGCGAGACGCGAGACGCGAGACGCGAGACGCGAGACGCGAGACGCCCGGCGCAGGACGCCCAGCCGCAGGCCCGCCCGCCGCAGACCCCCGGGTACGCTCGGCTCCATGGCCACTCTCACGATCGCGGCGGCGCAGTTCGCCCCCGTGGACGATCCCGTCGCCAACCTCGCCACCGTGCGCACCGCCGCCGTCGACGCGGCAGCCCGGGGCGCGGACCTCCTCGTCACGCCGGAGTACACCTCGTACTTCTCCGCAGACATCGACGATCGGTTCGTGGCCGCCGCGCAGCCGTTGGACGGCCCGTTCGTCACGGGCCTCCGCGACATCGCCCGGGCGACGGGCATCGCCCTGGTCGTCGGGGTCGCCGAGTCGGCGGACACGCCACAGCGTTTCCGGAACACCCTGGTCGCGGTGCTCCCCTCGGGGGACCTGGCGGCGACGTACCGGAAGGTCCACCTCTACGACGCGTTCGGGTCGCGGGAGTCCGACCGCATCGAGTCCGGCGACCCGGAGCAGCTCCCGGTCTTCACACTCGGCGGGCTCCGCATCGGTCTCGAGACCTGCTACGACCTGCGGTTCCCGGAGGTCACCCGTCGACTCGCCGCCCCGGAGACCGGTGCGGCCGACGTCGTCGTGCTCCCTGCCGAGTGGGTGCGTGGCCCCGGCAAGGAACACCACTGGCGAACGCTCCTCACCGCACGTGCGATCGAGAACACCGTCTGGGTTGTCGGGGTCGGCCAGACGCCGCCGATCGGGATCGGCGGTTCGGTCGTCCTCGACCCGTCGGGCGTCGCGGTCGCCTCGGCCGGCGCCGCGCCGGGCCTGCTCACCGCCACGATCGACACCACCGTCACGGACACCGTCCGTCGGGTGAACCCGTCGCTGTCGCTGCGGCGCTACGACGTGTCCGTGCGCACCCCGCCTGGAGGCCCGGGGCAGCGCTGACACGTCCGTCGC
>Ga0308161_1004078_pt1 | contig 13639 bp, 11 predicted proteins | sample PhyFR2_FD_201034 | JGI IMG/M metagenome (GOLD analysis project Ga0308161, IMG submission 201034) | Phyllosphere microbial communities from UC Gill Tract Community Farm, Albany, California, United States - DLSLF.R2 | ecosystem: Host-associated > Plants > Phyllosphere > Unclassified | place: USA...
TCCTGCCGGTCAAGTCGGTGGGCGTGGTCGGCGACGCGCGCGCCTACGAATGGGTGATCGCGCTGCGCGCGGTGGAGACCATCGACTTCATGACCGCGCACTGGGCGCACCTGCCGTACGACTTCCTCGGCACCGTGTCCAACCGCATCATCAACGAACTGCGCGGCGTCTCGCGCGTGGTCTACGACATCTCCGGCAAGCCGCCGGCGACGATCGAGTGGGAGTGAAATCAGGTCCTTCGGGGACTATCGCCAGCTATCGAAAAATCGCCGCAACGTGTTGCTCTGAAAGGAAAAAGGTCGCGGCTTCTATCGGTGGCTATCGCTGGCCAGCACGACAGGTTGGCGGTACCGCTGGCGGTACGAACCGGAGGTCGGATCAAGACCCTCCCGTTTACTATTGAGGCCGAAACGGTCTTTGACGGTAAAAACCTCTTGAGGAAAGCTTATTTCATGCGGCTTTCCGAGCATCAGCGGGTCTCCAAGTCCCTGACGGTAAAAGCCGTCACGAACAGGAGTGAAAACCTCGATGCTGACCGACACTGCACTGCGCAATCTCAAGCCTAAGCCCAAGATCTATAAGGCTTTTGATCGAGATGGAATGTACGTGACGGTATCGCCTACCGGTACCGTCACCTTCCGCTACGACTACCGTCTTCATGGGCGCCGGGAGACGCTCACGATCGGGCGCTACGGGCCTGCCGGCCTCTCGTTGGCGATGGCCCGCGAAAAGCTCATCTGATCTTGCCCCCGTTTTCCCGGCCCCGTCCTATTCGCAATAAAGCGTCTGGTCCACCGATGGCTCCAGCCGCACCCGGGCGGCCTGCTGCCGCCTGAACTCACGAGGCGAACACATTTTCAGCGACGAGTGCGGATGCACCTCGTTGAAGTGCTCGAAGGCCGCCGGTAGCTGTGCCAGCACCGTCCGGGCATCACGCAGGTCCATGCGGGCCACGTAGTCTCGTTTGAAGGTGTTGACGAAGCTCTCGGCAATACCGTTGCTCTGTGGGCTGCATACGGGCGTGTTGATGGGCTTCAGGCCCAGCGCGCATGCCAGCGCCCTCGTTTCGGCGGCGATGTAGGCCCCGCCGTTGTCGCTCAGGAACTCCAGCGCCTGGCCTGCCGGCACCGCCTCCACCGCGCCGAAGCGGCGCTCGACAGCTTCGATGAGCATCTCGCGTACCGGCTCGCCGGGCAGACCCTTGCCTTCCCAGGCCCGCCAAGCCATGACCTCGCGGTCGCAGCAGTCTTTCGTGAAGGTGACCGTCACGGTCTGGCCGGAGTCGCACTGGATTTCCAGACCGTCGGAGCACCACCGCACGTCGCTGCGCGAGACCGCCACACGGCCCTCGTGGAGGCGTGCGGACTGGCGTCGGCGTGGGGCTTGGGCAGCAGCAGGCCAGCGCCTGCCATCACCCGATAGACGCGCTTGGCATTGACCCTGGGCGCGCCCCGCGCAGCGCGCTGGCGATTGACCAGGGCACAGGCACGCCGGTAGCCATAGCTGGGCAACTGCGCAATCTCCTGGCGCAGCTCTGCGAGCAGTTGGGCATCACCGCAGGGCGTGCGGTGCCTGCGGCCATCGGTCCATGCGTCATCGCGCACCAGCAGGTCACGCACATGTGAACGCGCCATCCCCATCGTCCGGCAGACCGTCTTCACTAATCGTCCCCGGGCAACAAGGGCGAGCGCGCAATCCACTTTTTTCGGCGGCGTACTCCACGGCTTCCTTGAGGATTTCATTCTCCAGGGTCTTCTTGCCGAGCACGCGCTGGAGCTTGCGATCTCCGCGCGGGCGGCAGCCAGCTCGGATGCCGGCACCACCGCCTCACCTGCAGACACGGCCGTCAACGCTCCCTGGCGTTCGAGCTTGCGCCATTGGAACAGCAGTCCCGCCGAGACACCTTCCTGGCGGGCCACCAGCGACACGCTCATGCCCGGCTCGTAGGTGCGCCGCACCAGGGCCGCTTTCTCAGCCAGGGACCAGCGCCTGCGGCGCTGGTCCTTCACCACTACCTCTACTGACTCCGTATGCCTACTCATATGTACAGTCCTGTTCCTATCTCAAAAGATAAGCGACAGGACGGGGCCAGGGAATCAGGGGGCTATCTCAGTACCACTGGTCCATGGAGTAGCGCCACGCCAGCAGAAAGGAGGCGCAGTAGGCCGCGCTCAGCAGAGCGCCTTTGGCGATGTCTCTCCGCGCGGCCATCCCGACCATCCGTGGCGTGTCAGGGCTACTGCACAAGCCGGCTTCAACTTGGGCGTAGACAGCTGGAAAGCCCCTCGGGCGCACCTTGCCGAGCGAACCCACGTGGCGGGTACTTTAGGCGCAAAGCGCTTGGTGCGTGTGGGGGGCGAGGCCGTCGCAGGAAAGTCGCAGGCAGATAAGGGCAGGCAAGCGCGCGGCCCATGCCCCAGAAGCCGCGCATGCCTGGGTAGTACCTATATTGGGGCGCGACTGCGTCACGCCATGGCCTACTTCACGTCGGAGCAGGCCGACTGGTCCGGCGATCTCTGGATCGAAGCGTGTCAAGTCGAACTCATCGGTACGCGCAAAGAACACGGATAGATGTGCTTCGTCGATCAGCATCGGCGTTACGGGATTCAGGCGCTGCAAGTGATGCCAGTGTCGGTCGAGCCATTTTGAATGGTCGACATCATTTGCGCGCCGGCCATCGAATGCTCACTCCTTCCGGCAACTCAAGTTCAAGCTTCGGGTCCAATTTGCGGTCCGACTCAATTTTGAGCAAGTCGGGCGGAATACTCCATTCATTGGCGAGTTGTGCCTTCAGTTCCTTGACCGTGAAGCCACGGAATGAAAGTCGCCATACCCGCCCTTCTGGGCTATCGCTGTCCTCGTTTTTACTCAGCAGATTGCGGTCCCCGATCGTCAGTGATTTGACGATGGGTGGGGCACTTCGCTTAACGATCATCTCCACGACCACCTCCTGCGGTGCAGTGGAAGGTACAAACGGAAGCTCGTCTCGATATGGTTCAAGCGCTCGCTGGATGAACAGCATTGCGGACTCGTACTTCTTCACCGTTTGGATAGCCAGGAGCTTCTCTAAACACCGTCCCTTGATTTTTCCGGAACGAAAATCACCAGCAGCACTGAAGTAGACCTCGAAGAACATCCCGTTCAACAGGTCGAGCGCCCGCTCGATCGGAATGGACGCCAACTCCTGGCGCAGCTTGTCCAAGAACGCGACTGCCCGATTCTCATTTCCACAAGCGCATTGATATAGATTGCGGCCAAGCACAAAGGCTTCGTCAGCGCTGACCTTGCTCCAATCGAGTTCAAGTACGGCTACAACGGCCGGGTTCTGCTGGTACCAGTTGTAGGTCTTCATCGCCTTAATGATATCGGCGATTTTGTTTCCGTTCTTTAGCGGGAAGTCCACATCCGCCTTGGCCTCGTCCGAGTACGAAAAGGCCTGCTTCAGGCGTACACCGGCCTTTCTCAGTTTCTTGATGATGAGTTCGGCTAGGGCAGCAGGCGAACGATCTGTAAGAGCAATGTGTCCTGTCGTCTTCAAGAGACCAGGCACTTCGACAGTCTCATCAAAAAAGGCTGGCAAGATGTATTCGTGGCTTTCGGTAAATGCGCGGGCTTGGGCGCTCTTGCGCTCGTGGTTCGTCCACAATTTCTTCCTGTATGCCTCGGAAACGAACATGACAGTGAAGACGGCTCGGTTCTGGTAGACATCGCTCAAATGTGTGTAGAGATCCTTGCCCCACAAATCGACTTCCTCGAACTTGTCGTAGAAGACATCGACACCTTCGGCTTGCAACGCCTTGGCCACGGCGTCGACATACACACGATCTTCGCCAGCAAAAGACAAGGCAACATGAAATTTTTTTTGCACTTCGGTAGTCTCCATTAGGAGTCGGTAGACCCAGATGGGAGAGGGTGACTACTCTTCGCTCCATCATTAGGTTCGAGTAGGGCACGCAGATTCGCTCGCATCGTCGCGGCAATCAAGGAAGCAGGCATTCCATGTAGCCGACTGAGCGCTTCTACTGCTACTGCAACATTGGCAGGTTTAGATGGTCGATCATCCGTCTTTGTGAAGGGGCCATCAGTTTCCGTCAGCATCCGATCCAAGGGAATCGCTTGTACCATCGGTGCGTGCCTCTCATTGCCCAGCATCCCGGCATTGATGGAGAAGTAGCAGCCCAACTCCAACGCGCGCTTCGCTTCGCTCTTGCTTCCCGTGAACCAGTGGAGAACGATTTTTCCACGTTCGGGCGGCAGATTCGCTTCGACGAGATCGAGTACCGCTTTGGCCGACCTGATGCTGTGGACCGTAATGATCTTGTCACCCGCCTGCGCGCAACGCTGCAACACATGTTGGAATACACGCTTCTGCGCATCGAGCGACTTGAAGAACCGGGGGCCGGCGTCCAATCCGACTTCGCCAATGTAGCGCGTCTCCGCGAAGTACCGATCCCACAGCTCGATCTCGCTTTCACGCTCCGCGACCAGTTGGGGGTGCAGCCCCAGCGCTGCGCGCACATGCTTCGTGCGCTGCGCGAGTTCGTGATTGCGGGGCCACGCGCGAGGTGTCGTCGTTACGGCCAGCGTGAACACGCCGGACGCCTCCGCATCCTGGACCGCTGCTGCATGATCCGGGTAGAGGTCAAGATGGCAGTGGAAGTCCACGAGGCCCGCAGTGGCGATCATGCGCGTACCCTCATCTTGGTTTTGCCTCAGCACCATCGATGAGTCGTGCGACTTCGCCCAGGCCGCGACGGTAGACATCGGCAAGCTGGTCCAAGTGTGCGGCTTCATCCGCAAGTGAGCCAGGCTTGTGGATCAAGAGGTTCGCGAGCTGGGGCTTGCCCTTCAAGCGCTCGATAGCGTACTGGAACGACCTGACCTGCACTCCTGTCGCCTGGCGTGTGTCCAAAGGCTGCGCATGAAGATCGGGTACCGTGTACGTTGTCGGGTCGTTCCCGCTCCCCCATGCTGCTGTCAGCGCTGCGCGACGGATGAGGCATGGTAGGCAATAGCCACATTGCTCGATACCATGTCCTAGCCATCTAGCCTTGGCGGGTGACGCGCACGACAACGAATCTGTCGCCAGCTTTTTCAGGAGGTCTGAGTTGCGGCAGGATGTCGTCATCTCGCCCTTTGTCTTGTCCCAGTATGGGTTCCGGATCTCGCCGTCTATGCCGAGTGCAACGAGTAGCTCATTCCACCTCGCCATGTAATACGGATGCGTGGTGCGGGTGCTGTTTGATCCCAACCGCAGGGGGTCCAAAGGCACATTCAACGCGATCAGTCCATTCTCGGGGACTTGCAGGACGAAACGGCGCCCAAGTCCAGTACCCGCGAACACCCCGAGAGCGAAGAACAGGAACGACCTGCCGCGTGTGCTGTTCTCGCTGCCGACGCCTTCCACAAGACCATCCACGAAGGTCATGCCAACCCGCAAACGCTCGAAAGTTGACTTGACGTAGTGCTTCTTCAAACCTGCGAACAGCTTGCCTTGAGCATCGCTCGTCGCGCCCTCGCCGAAGTGGCTGACCAGTAGGGGCGTGGCGCCGTCCTCCAGTAGATCGATCGCCCCGATCAAGCTGTCCAATCCACCTGAGAACAGGCTGACGGAATCAAAGGGAGGAGCGATCAAACTCGGAGGCGCTGCTTGGGTGATCGTCGCGAATCGATCTGGACGTGCCCTGAACCCGATCGTCCAGCGATCGCCCGTCAGGAAATCCAGAGATTTCTTGATAGTCGGTGCCGCAGTGGTCCAGCGAGATGGATCGCTTACCGGCACAACCAGTCGTATCTCGCGCGTCCATGAGTCCTGCGATTGCTCGGTGCGAGAGATGCGTGTGTCCGCCGCATGGACATGGGCGGCCAAGACCAGCAGGTCAATGCCGATCTCCGAGGGAAACGCACCGATTTTCTTCAAGCTAGTTAGCGCGCCACCGATGCCATGATCCAAAGACTTCTCGCCGGCAACGAGTTGCAGGTAGGTCCTTTGTTCATCGGCGCCCGCCGTCACATCGAAGCTGTCGTCAGGACCGAAGCGGCCCGCCAGGAGTTGTCGCTTCATTGGTCCGCCTCCGCATCGCCCAGGGTTTGCAAGATTGCAAATGCCGACTCGTACAGCGCATCGACGAAACCCTGAATTCGCTCGGGCGTGAGATTCGACGTTTCCGCACGGGCCCGCGTCAGCGCGTCGCTCACCCCACCCCGGATGAAGTCGCGCAACTGCTGTTCGACGCGGTGCGCAGCTTGTGTGTCCGCTGGCATGGTCACGGCCTTCGTGCCAATGTCGTTGCAGATGCGGGCTTCTATCGCGTGTGTGGCGTACAGCTCGAAGACTGTCTGCATCTGATCTGGCGTGAAGGTGGTCAGATCGGTAAGCCCCTCACTTGCCAGTTCGACAATGGTTTCAATATACGCTTCGCGGGCGATGCCTTCATCGACGGTACCCGCGCCGGGGCAGACGTAGTCGGCTAGGCCGACGAAGATTTCCGTGAGCGGCCGTCCGGCCAACGACTCTAGGTCCAGCGCCCGTAGTGCCTCGCGCACACCCCTTGCTTGTGCATCGGCCAGAAAACCAAGCAGCCGTGCACCCGCTCCACGCGAGGCACCCATACGTTGGGCAGCCTGGCGCGCGCCGCCGGCCGATGTTGAGACATATCTTGACACTGCACGGCCCAGGTTGGCACGGTCGCTGCCGCCAGAACCGGCAAATCGCGTGAAGCTGTTTCGAGCACCGGAGAAACGCTGCGGGTCTGCCGTTTTGGGGATGGGGGGGCGGTTCGGCGGCACCGGAGGCGCGGTGCCGTCCGTCGGCGGCTGGCCATCCGGGACAGCGCCGTCGCCGGGAAGGGCTGCAGGGGCGCCCGCGCCATCGGCGTCACCCAACCATGACGGAACAAGCGGTGTTCCGCCGCCAGGGCCGCCGTAAGCCGTCGAGGTCCCCATCAACGTCCTCCCTTCAAATCCTTGAGCGCCGCTTCGGCGCTGGCCTTGAGGCCGGGGTTATTGGTGACCTTGCTCCAGTCTCCCAGCAGCTTCGTCAGGCGAGCAGAGCATTCGCTGTCCTTGATGACGCCTTGCCAGCCGCTGACAGCCCAAGGTCCACACTTGCCACTTGGCAGTGCCTCCAGGAAATCCACCAACCGGCTCTGGAGTCCCGGCTGCGCCTTCACAAGGACAGCGAGACCATCGATGCCTGCAGGCCTGGTATCAAAGGTGCCCGTGCTCATAATCTTGCTGCGCACTGCCTCGAACACCTTTTCGGCTTCGGGCTGCACGAGCTGCTTCAACTCGGCTTCGTAGCCTTGGACGGTCATCTTGCCGCCAAACAGTTTCTCGACCACGCCAGCTAGGTGGCCGAGCACCGACACCGGACCGAAGTAGTCCTTCTTGTCCTTTGTGACGAACAAGTAGGGGCGCAGATCGACTCCTGTTAGCTTCGGGGAGAGGTGTGCCCAGTCGCGGACCGTCTCCGACGATTTCCACTCGTTCAACACGGCGTTTTCGGAGGCGGGCACCGCTTCGGCGGCCTTTTTCCCCTTCGACTCGCTATCCTTGCCGTCAGCCTGGCTCTTCTCAAGCGTTTCGAGGTCCTCACACAGCCCTTGTGGGTGGACCGCTGCGACGAACGCGATTTGCTCGAACAACCTTGGGATGAATCGTTCTGCGAGCATGAGCTTTGCGAGCACAGGGAGCTTGATGTCGTCGCCAAAACCGCGTGCAGTCGCAGTGCGCTCGCGCAACAACAGCGTGTTGAGAAAGCGCTTGATTTGGCGAGGGTTGCCCTTCGCGCCGCTTGCCAGGATGGGGCCGATCTGGTCGCTAAGTGCCAGCGCATTGTTTGCCTTCTCGGCCTGCTGGCCGAGCGCTGTCTTAACCGTCGCGGCGTCCAGACCGCCGCTGGTCCACGGTCGCTTCAGCTTCTCTCGCGCTACAGATATCAGCTTCCCATAATTCTCGTCGTTCTCGCCGACTTCGGCGCCAGCGAGCAGCAACGTCACGTAGATACGCGTCTCGGTCTCACCCAGGGCCGGGATGCGGAACGGAACCTGTATGAGCTTTTCGAGGTAATTGCGGGCATAGTCTCGCGGCCCGGTACTGTCGGGCAGATCGGGAAAGTGCTTACGCACAGCGTATTCGATCATCGCCTCGTCCGCCGCGACGACGAAGGCCGTTCGCGCGGTGAACACGAACAGCCGAATGGCTTCAAGCGTTTCAATAGCGGTGTCGGGCAGGCATCGGTCAAGGTCGTCGATCAGGACAACAAGCTGTTTTATGCCTGCATCTTTCAGGAGCTGGTCGAATGCCTTGCGGAATGCCTCCACTTCCTCCGGCACGTTCTTGGACTCGCCCGGTTTCAGGACCGCCTTCGCCTCATCAATGGCTGTCGAAAGGTTTTCTTTCGTGAGGAGCTTGGCGGGGTCTGCCACTAGTGCTTCGAGTGAGCCGACGATGGCTCCGATTTGCCCGGGCGTCGGGATACCGGTGAATGCGGTCAGGGCTAGGCCCCCGGCCCGCTTGGCGACCTTCAGCCAGTCGATGCGACTGAAAACATCTTTGACGGCCGTTGCCGCCTTTTTTAGTGCTGGACGTTTTTCGACCAAGCCTGTGACGATCCCCTCGATCAGCGCGATTTTCGCGTCTTCGAAGCCTTGGAAGCGCCATCCATTGAACTTGAGGCACAGGACATCTTTCTGGTCGGCAAAGCCAGCGTCGATCATTTCGAGCACGCTGGACTTTCCCGCACCCCAGTCGCCATGCACGCCGATCGTCACCGGATGGTCGGGCTTCGCGCGAAGCAGTCCGATGATCGTGGTAGCGATGGCCTCATTATTTAGCAGATCAACTTTGGTTTCGTTATCGGTCAGGATCATTCGTCTCTTCCTTGCTTTTCTGGTAATTCCTATTCCACTCGTAAACTTCTCTTACGAAGTTTAGATATCAATGAAGTCATCCGGCCCGAGATAACTGAGGTCGAGCCGGCCAATGTCGTGAGCCACTTGGGCGAGGAGCAAACCGGCTCTCCTGGGATTCAAGGCATGCAGCAGCGTGCCCACCCGAGTACCGTCCACTGCAAGCACGCTGAACTGGCCATTCCAATGGTGAATTTGAACGGGAGTACTTGGCGGTAGTGGCACGCCAAGCCACTGCACACCTGCCCAGTACCGACGATCGGCCCAGACACGATTCGCTTGAGGGATGAAGCTCTGCGCGAACTCCATCCACATTTCCCTCGTTTCTGGGGTCGGCCAGTCAGATCTTTTGCGCCACGCCGCCAGTGCTTCCGAGTCGAGCCAATGCCGGAGTTCGTGGGCCGTCTGGAAAGTCGCTCCGGTGTCTGTCGCGACCTTGATGGCAGCGAGTCTGGAGTTGAAGCCGGCTTGAATGAGGATCGTGGCCGAACGGTTCAGAGTACCGGTTTCCACTGAGGCCACCGCCAAGCGGAGCTCGTACACGTCCAGTGGCAAATCGCCTACCGTGTCTCCATTCGCTTCCGCTCTGACACGTATTGCTTCCATCGCCCAAGGAAGACGATAAACCAATCCTCCCTCGATGAATTGGAGTGTGTCGGATTCCTGGCCTGCGGCGATGCCGGCAAGAGGCTCGCCGAGCAGCCATGCACGCAGGATGTCCCGCCAGTTTGCTGGCATGGGGTCGGGCGTGAAAGGATAGAACGTGAAGATGTGTTCCGCCAGCGCGGTAACGGCAGCGATCGCTGCCTCGGCGTCGCCTTGCAGGATGCCAACATTGGCTTCGACCAGAAGGCGATTGGCATCCGCGGCGATCGCATCGAGTGCATGACCCGTCGTCAGTCCGACCCCTGCAAGGAAATAGCCTCGACGGCGCGCTGCTGTCGATTGAGTCCAGATAAGCAGGCTTCGAGAAAGAAGCCCAGCCCTGAGAGCCTGCTGAGTTTGCTTGTTCTGGCGTAAGAGCCGGCGGTGCCACAAAGAGGACTGAAGTACATCATCGAGTGCCGCCTCAACGCCTTCGTCGGGGATGTCGTTGTTGCCGATCAAGCTGAGGATGGCGGTGTCAAGTGTTGCGATGTGCCGCTCCCAGTCGGCAAGGGCGCGCTGGCGGGCCTCGGGCGCTTCGTTTGCGATTTCCGGGAACGTCCAGGCGGCGGCATTGTTGACGACGTACTCGGTCAGTCGATTGTGGTCGCCGCCAATACGTGCGTGCATGCGCATCAGCAAAGCCGCGACTAGCCTCACCAGGCCGCTCTCCATTTCTCTTGCACCGAGATCGGTAATGAGCGCTTCCCAGTTGTATCGCTTTTTGGGGATCTCATCGAACATGGGGAAAAGCACAATGCCCTCAACATCGACATAGGCGCGCCCAGCTCGGCCGATGACGTTCTTGAACTCGGAAATTTCGATCCTCTCGCCGTTTCGGTGCAGAGAGTGCATGACGACGGCCGTGGCGGATAGATTGAGTCCCTGTGCAAGGGTTGGCGACGAAATCGTCACCTTGAGTACGTTGTCGCGCAGCAGGCGCTCGACCTCCTTTCGATAGGCGGTCGGGAGAGCTCCGTGATGAAGTGCGACGCCTATGCGCAGGCATTTGAGGATTGCGCTGTCTGGCCCGAGCCATTCCTCGCCAAGTGCGATCGCGGTGTTGAGAATCGCAGGATCGGCTTGGAGCAGCGAGCGCAGAGCGCCGCGCTCGTGAAGATCGACGATCACGTCGGCGAAGGGTTCGACGCTGCGCCGCTCCGGGCAGAAGATAAGTACGGTCTGGCCGTCCTCGATCAGCCGCCAGGCTGTTGCAAGGCAGAGTTCGCGCTGATCTTTGGGAAACAAGGTCGTACGACGGCGCTTCGGCGGAATCCAATTCGGAGGCGTCTCCCCTGTGAGGAAGCGTTGCACCCAGGGGCGTTCGTCGCCGACACGAAGGTTCAATCGGGCTGTGGGCGACGTCCACACCACTTCGCCGAACCGCAGGCGGGTCGGTCGCCAATCGTTTTTGATAAGTCCACCAGGATGGTCTCGTCTCAACCAGCCCGCGAAGTCGTCGAGTTGATCGCCATCTGGCAGGATCGCTGAGAGACAAACGATCCGCCGCTGATGCGCGTCCGGACGGCGAAGAAGCCGCTGGATCTGCACCTCGTAGCGAACCTCGCGCTCGTTGAGCCCGATCATGTGCCCTTCGTCGAAGACGAGAAGACCGACGTCATCGAGAAGGGCAGGATTGTTCCGTAGCGCAAAGTCGAGCTTCTCCGGGGTGGCAACCACGATGTCCCTCTCGCCGATCGCATCTTCATCGAAGCTGCTGACGCCGATGCTGCCGTAGAGCGCCGAGATGGTTTTGCCAAGAGGGCCAAACGTCCGTTGAAGGTTCGCTTCGGTTTGCGCAGACAGCGCTCTCAGCGGAGTGATGAAGACCACTCGCTTCTTGCCGGCGAGGCATCGCAGTATGCACAGTTCGGCGATACGGGTCTTGCCTGCGCTGGTCGGCAAAGAGACAACCAGATCATCTGACTGGTCAACAGCGCGGTTGGCGGCTTCTATCTGGGAAGGCCAGAGATCTACTTCGGCCTTTGGGCGGCTTTGCAACAGCGCGATGAACAACGCGCGAAGCGCGGGCCAGTCGGCCGCTTCGCCGCCTGAAGGCTGGAACGGGACCCTCTCATGAAAGGTGCTTGACCACAGGTCAGAAAGCAGATGAATCGCGATTCGATTCACCCACCATTGTGGAAGCATGTTCATTTCGCTGCAGACGGAGAGGTTCGTGCGAAGCCGCTCCAGCGCCTGGTCAAGCAACGCCCGCTCGCCTCGTTCGAGAGCCGCCAGGAATAGCGACATCCCTGCCATGAATGTATCCGTCAGAGCTTTGTCCAGCCCTTCGAACAGGATGTCTTCCCCGTCGCCGGCCATGTTAATCCACGCCCCGACCCTGTCGAGCCTAGTCCGCATCCGTGCGGCTATCTCGGTGTCACTGCCTTCGCCGGAAGCTCGGAAATCGAGAATACTAGTCCGCAGCGTGCGGAAGTCCCGCCTCATCAGCAAGGTCAGGAGCCGTTCTGTGGGGGCGAAATTCGCGTCTGCCGCGACGATCGCCAGCAAAGAGTAGGCGCGCGCGGAAAGGTGTGCTAGGTGGTAGCTCGCCGCCGCTATCACAAAGTGAAAATCGCGATCAGCCTCATCCGGATTACCTTTGGCAACCACCGCCTCAAGGGCCGTCGCGGCTTGCTCGAATGCGATCCGCGCCTGCGCATCCGAGCCGCCTAGCTCGCGCAGCCGAAGGCCAAGCCCGAGAAGGACGTAGCCATAAGAATGCAGGTCGTAGCTGAGCTGTGCTGCGAAGGCCGGAGCGTCGGGGGGAAGCACACCGCCGCGCCAGATGATTGCTCTCGCTTGGCCTCGCGCAATGAGACTTCCACGGAAGCCGGCAGTTGCTGCTTCCGAGATGTCTGCCGCAATTGCCTCAGGTGTTGTTGGCATCAGCGATCACTCGGTCATAGACCGCTCCGATGAAATATGCATGGTGTTGGACGCGCAGCCCAACACCCCACTGGTTGATCGCTCCTGGGTATGCTTGAAGAGCGGCAGTCAACAGAGCATCCGGCGGACTGCCTGAGAACGTGAAGAGAAGATGCCGGACATTTTGAGCCGGAATCCCATACTTGAGTAATGCATCGTCGATGGCGTCGGCAAGCGATAGATTGCCCAGTTCGAGCAATCGCGCGGAAATGAACGTAAGCGCATGTGCAGAAGGCAACCCACCGTCCTTGTCGAGAGCCATCCTCGCATCCTTAAGGACTTGAGCCGTCAAGGCTGCACGGCTCTTAGCTTCCGTCTTCAGAAAATGCAGCCGTTGAGTCTGAGCATCCTGGAGGATGCCGATTACGTCATCGCCGCGCATCGCCATGTTGCGGTGGTCTTTCCAGCGCAATCGCTTGATTGGCGCGCGATACGGGGTGTGCGAGTCGATCCATTCGGTCGCATAGATCTCCCCAAGGTCTCCGGATCGGATCGCTTTGGTGGTCGGCAACTTGCCTTGAATCAGCGCAGACGCCGCTGACTTGCCTAGGCGCGCAAGCGCGCGTGCGACCTGTTCTTCCGATGCATAGTGCGCCGGCACAATGGCCGCGGTAGCTTGGATGCCCGCCGTAAGGCGCTCCGGCTGTCCCGTCATAACTCTGATGAAGTGGTTGCCTACTGGCGTATCGACTGCTGAGCACCAATCGTTGAATTGCGCCATGGCCACCGTCCCTATAATTTTTTCTCGATGCCAGAGATCGGATGGACATAGATCAGCCCTCTGGTTTGAGCCGCCTTGACCTTCCGGTCGATTATTTCCCGAAGACTCAAATGGCCCTCTAGGACAAGGATCAGATCTTCTCCGTCAACGAAGAGAGTCTGGATCTCTTTGCCCATCACGAGACCGCGGATGACTCCAGGGCTGAGGTCATTCACAGATATAAACAGGCCGCGCCCGTACGGCTTCCCGGCGACCTTGCCAGCAAACTGATACACGGGTTCATTGCTCGCCGAACGTTCCTGCCACTTCGCTTCGATCAGATAGTGCTCTCCCTCGAACTTGACAGCCCCATCAATCTGTTCCCCCGTGACCTGCCCCCAGTAGCCGTACCAACCAGTGGGAGAGAGGTCCAGGGTTTTGCAGGTTAACTGAT
>Ga0308161_1004080_pt1 | contig 13632 bp, 11 predicted proteins | sample PhyFR2_FD_201034 | JGI IMG/M metagenome (GOLD analysis project Ga0308161, IMG submission 201034) | Phyllosphere microbial communities from UC Gill Tract Community Farm, Albany, California, United States - DLSLF.R2 | ecosystem: Host-associated > Plants > Phyllosphere > Unclassified | place: USA...
AAACGCCTTCTCGCCCCGACCTTTCAAAAAGATCCGGTGTTTTTTTCTTTCTGCGAGTCATCGTGCCCCAGGCAGCATACAAAGCCTTCATGTTTGCCGTTACGGATTGCTCGACAGTTGACTGCGTACCGATAGTCCCTATATACCCCTTGTAAAGCGACTCCGTTCCGGGCTGGATTTTAAACCGGTCTTCGAACAAACTCTCATCGATTTTCTCGATGTCGTCGTAGTTAACTAATCGAACCCCACTGAGCGCTGCCTCGCGCATCATGTCGCGCATGGGGATGCGCGCATAGTTATTCGAAACATTTTGACAAACGGGCTCATACCCGCCACCGACATCCGAGTGCGCCCCAGGATAAACCGTTTCAGTCCAGCCCGGCTTCAATTTTCCATCTTTACGTATCAGATCCACAGGAAAAGAAAAACGCAGCTCATGTGCAGCCACATAGTGAACGCACCGCTCGACGGCATGGGGAACAACAAGGTCTCGTTCGCCGAACGGCGTGTCGATATTTTTCCCTGGCAATCCAAATGAAGCGACAGTGTCAAATAAACCCATGAAATGCAGACGGATTGGGACGCCTTTATACCTGAGCCCGCCATCACTGTCAGAAACACATTCTTTCAAAATATTGTTACTGAAAGCGCGGGCCAGCGCAGCACCGCGTGAAAATCCGAATATCGACAGATTAATTATTGTTATGAGTCCGTGCGCCTCTATTGCAGCCGCCAATTGCTTGATATTGACCGGCTTGCCTTTTTCTACATATGGCTTTATCGATATATCCAGTTTAGCCGCACTTTTTGTAAGTATCGACGCCAGACGATCGTTCACATTCGCTTCACCAGAATCCAACCGGCGCGAGCCCCCGGCGCCACCACCAGAACCAAGCAAGGCGCCATCTTGAAGCTTCATCAACTTCTGGTCGATCCAGTCGGTTGCGGTACCATTGAATGGGGTACCGACGCCCGACACATAAATCGGATAGTTCGGAATGTCTTTCTGGCTCAACAATTGGGCGGCACGCCAGATTCGCGCGGGATTACTCCACTTCTCGTCAGCATCATCAACGTCCTTATTGTTGCCTGTGCCGTCAAAAAACACACTGATGTTGACGATATCGGAGCAATTCTGCTTTGGCGTCGGCTTACTGACCGGTGCATCACGGTTCCGATTACGTGCGGCGGTTAGCTTATCGGCCTCATTCATTTATTTGCTCTCGGAAATTATTTTTTCGCCACGTTCAGTCCTGTCGGGGATCATGTCTGAAAAAGTGGCTTCAGTGGTATAGTCTGGATAAATGTGCAGGCCAATATAGCGCGTACCCTGTGGTATCTGCTCCGGCATGATGGTCAGCTTGTTTTTGCTCTCGACCTGCGTTCCATTCCCCGCTTTTCCTTTGGGGCCGCCCAGAGTCCATTTCAATGCCTGCACACCGAATGGAATTCTCACGCTCGTGATCGTCCCGGTTCCGCCGAAGGAATTCATCACACCCAGATCTGTGCCGTTGAAAATAATGTCGTGAATTGGCCTGTCCAGGTAAGAGTACATTTCCACGTTCAATACGATTTCTTTTTTCATATTAGCTCCCTGGCTGCAGGCCGACATTGGCATCACCATTCCCAACGCGAAGAATTTTACAAATACTCTTCGGGGAAACAATATCGGGGCGCCACACCCATCTTTCTCATTTTTCATCTTCATTCCTCGCAACACCCGTTACTCGATATCTTGGAATTTTTCCATCGCGGCATCAAAACTCATCGTCCCGGCCTTAACCTGCTCGAGTAATTCAGCGATCCTGGAATCGTTCTGGAGCTTATCCCCGTAAATCAGCGCCGCGCACGTATAGTTCAAAATATCGCGCATCCCGAACAACTTCAGCTTGCGCGCAGCGAGCAGGTGTTTTTCCATCGTCCTGTAATGCTCCGATGCGGGAATATCCCACAGCAGCTGCGGCTGATTCTCCAGCACCATCGACAGCAACTGATCTGGCACGCCGGCTTCCACCAGCATGTCCACCTGCACCTGGGTCAGTTTGAGCGGCAGGGCGACCAGATGCGCGGCCGCGGCCTCGGCGTTATCGTGCGGCAGGATCTGCTGTGGATTGCCGTCCCGGTCCCAGTACCACCAGGCCACGATGCTCTGCAGCAGACGTGCGCGCTGGCGCTCGCTCAGCACCGGTACCGGCACATGCAGCGTGAGGTCGCTGGCCTGCCCGGTCAACGTGCCAAGCACGGCAGGATCCCAGAAGGCGAACACCATGTCGGTATCGTCGGGCAGCAGGATTTCCGTGAAGGCGGCCAGGTGATCCCACAGATCGTCGAAGGCAAGCCGGCTGGCGAGCAGGGTAAAGCTGGCCGGATGGCGCGCGCCGGTGCTCAGGATGTCCGGCCAGATCTCGGCGTCGGCGGCCAGCGGCGACAGTTCCACCAGATGCGGCGCGTAGTCTTCCACCCCGGAATCCAATGCCGCCGGCAGCACGCATTTGCTCTGCAGGCCGATACCGCGTTTTTCGAACGTGTCGACCAGCGTCTTGTCCTGGGCCTTGTCGACGATGGCGTAGCAGGTCAGGTCGTGGTTATCGAAGGCGCTTGCCAGGTTCGCTTCGAACGTCGTGATTTCCAGCGGCGCGATCTTCATTGCTGTGCTCCTTTATTGACGAAGGCGCTGCGCTGTTTTGCGCGTTTTTTCAGGCATTCCAGGCACACCTCCTTGGGCAGCGTCGGCAGTGCGTACTCCATCGTCTTGGGACCCGGCACCGAGAATTCGGAGTTGTAGCTGATGCGCTTGCCGCTCGTCATGTCGGTAATGCCGGAGCCGTTGATCTTGATTGCGGAGCCGTCGGCGCCGATCACGATCTCCTTCTTGGCAAAGATTTCGATCCGGTCGGTGGCCGACAGCAGGCGCAATACCTTTTCCGCGATGATGTCGATGTCGCCGTTCTGCGCCTGTATTTCGACCTTGCCCTTGGCTGCAAACAGCTTGATGCCGGCGTTGTACGCGAACAGGCTGATTTTTTCCTTGATGCTGGCGATCAGGCTCTTGCCGACGGCAAGGTTGGCATCGGCGCCCGACGACATCGTCATCTGGTCGCTGCTGTGGATATGCGTACTCTTCGGGGTGCTCAGTCCGATGCCGGCAGGCGAGGAAATCAGCAACAGGGGATCGGCGAAGCGGTTGGCCTCGTCCTGCCCGGTGCCGCTGTAGCGTGCCTGGGTGGCATCGACGAACGCCTGCAGCGCTTCCTGTCCCGGCAGTGCCTCGGCCTGGGATTTCTCGGCCACGTCCGACAGGTTCTTCGTCAGCTCCTGCGCTTCTTTCAGCTGGTCGCGCGCTTCCCGCACGTCCAGTTGCGAACCGCGCGGGCCCGGACGGCCGTAGGTGCTGATGTACAGTCCCTGTTGCGCCGTGATGGCGCCGTAGGCATCGGAATTGAGCGCGAAACCCGAACCGTAGAAACCGGCGCGGTTGTTCCCCTGCTGGCCGATCAGATAACCGAGACTGAGCTGCGCATTCGCGCTGCTGCTGAACAGCTGCACGCGGTTTTGCTCGGTCGTGTCATCCATCACCAGCTGATTGAAGCCGGCGCCCTTGTATTCCTTCGACTTGTAGCCGGACAGGCGGCCGTCGCTATGCCAGTGCGGCGCCTGTTCGCCGTTGTAGATGCGGCCCGTGATGATCGGCCGGTCCGCATCGCCGTCGAGGAAAGTAATGATGACTTCCTGGCCGATGCGCGGCACGTGGACGGCGCCCCATCCTTCGCCCGCGTTCGGATAGCTGACACGTACCCAGCAGGATGCCTTTTCGTCGCCCGGATTGAGCCGGTCCCAGTGAAAGCGGACTTTTACCCGGTTGAGCTGATCGGTATGGATTTCCTCGCCGGCAGGTCCCACCACGGTCGCCGTCTGCGTTTGCATGGTCGGCTTGGCATGGGCGAGCGGGCTGCGATATTCGACGATGCGCCGTTGTACCTCGAAACGGTTGAAGCAATGGCCGGTGCGGCTATTGTCGGTGCCAAAACCATGATCGCCACTGTCCAGCCCCGCATCCGCCGCGAATTTGAGCAGCAGTCCCTTCAGGCTGCCAGAAAACGCTTTCTGCGTTGCGGACAAGGGCAGATTGTTTTCGATGGCCCATTCGACGTGCAATACGACGAACTGACGCGCTTCATCGGCAACCTCATCGTGGCCCGGATGGTCGTTCAGCGTGAACCAGCTGCCCACCGGCAGGTGACGAACGCCCGACGTGCCGAAAAACCGCTTGGCGCGGGATTCCCATTCCTGCACGCGCACGCGCGACTGGTCGGTCGCGTGCTCCTGCCCGGAGTTCGTGTAAGGCCCCGTGTATTCGTAGACTTCCAGCTGGGACGGAATGCTGCCGTGGTCGGGAAGAATCTGCATGCCGTTCTGACCGACGTTGCGCGGCGCCTTGTAGTCGAAGGTCTGCGTCGTGAGCTGGCTGTTGAGCAGCGTGCGGGCACCGCCCCATTGCACGATCTTGTCGACCTCGTCGCTGCTGCCGGCGCGATGGAACGCGATGTCTTCGGGCTGGCGCGGTTTCAGCGTGCCGACGGAGTCCGTAATGATCCACTGATGGCCACTGCCGTCGGGCGCCTGCTCGACATAGCCGTACCAGCCTTCGCTCTCCATCATGCGCATGACGAAGTGCCAGTCGGTTTCATATTGCGTGCAATAAGAACGGGGCCGCGGCGGCTGGTTCAGTTCGAACCGGAACCGGCCCTGGCACTGGGAATGGCCGTTCAGGACATCGGCGATGATGTCCTCGGCATGCTTGTCCTGCCAGATGCGCGCGTCCTTGCGGAACTTGAGAAAGTGGAGGCAGCTGGAAAAGCCGATCTGGTACGCCGTCAGCTGGCCGTCGCTCCCCAGTTTTTTGGCCGTGTGCACATAGCCGTGAACGGGCCGATAGCTGGCGTCCGTCTGCAACGTCCAGAGCGTGACTTCCTGGGCGATCAACTGTTTGAGTTCGATATCGGCATCGAGCGACAACAGGTCGACCGTATATTCGAATCCTTCGCTGACCCGGTCCACACCGTGCACGCGCTGCGGCAACAGGGCATCCGGACCCAGAGGCGTGTCCAGCGTCAGCAGCCGCCTGTCCTGGCCGACCTGGCCAAACAATTCTTTTACAACCTGGTTCAATTCACCCATCCGTCCCAACTCCCGGTCAACTCGATGCACCACACATAGCCAAATGATACCTCGACGGGCAATTGAAACTTATCGGAAAACATTTTCCGCGCGGCAATAGGAATAGGAATACCTGGCCGATCACTGGGCGAAACCGGATTCAGGACAGGCAATGCGTTGCCATTTGGCAAGATTGAAATGTCACATGGATGCAACGTTCAGTGACTGTCGACCTGCACCCCGCACTCCTGCAAACGCAGCCGGGTCTTGCTGGCGTCGTCGATGGTGATCGTGATGTCGGCAAAGCTCCCCGGCTTCATGCTGTCGCAGGGCACCTTGAGGTGGTATTGGCCCGGCTTCACGTCGACCGGCTGGCCGCGCCGCGCGATGGCATCCGTCAGGTCGCCCGCCTGCACACGGTCAAAAAAGCGCGCCTTGGCCCGCTTCGGCACCTCTTTTTCGACCGTGACTTCGGCGGCCGTGGCGAGCGCCGTCACGTTCAACAGGACGGCGGCAACGACGAACATGCGGATGGCGGACATGCGGGTCTCCTCGAGGTCTGGGAACATCAATAATCTTGTATTCTATATAACTCTCGGTCCAGTTGTGCCATTCTTGCATCACTTTTCGGCGTCCGTCCGACCGCCGCCGGAGGAAAAGTCATGGAACGGCCGGATCGAGGGAACCGATGCAAAAAAATTCTCCGCTCATTTAATGGGCAGTTCATTTATTTTCGGCAAAAGATCTAGGCAGATGCATTAACGCACGTGCATCTGTCGTCATTCCGCACGCAGGCGCCGCTCACCCTGGGGCAAGAAATGGCGGATAATTGCCGCCATGTCTACTCCTGCGAAGCCTCTCCCCTGTCCCTGCGGCGGCCCGGCGATCATGCGCTGCTGCGGGCCCTATATCGCCGGCGCGGAACTGCCGCCCACGGCCGAGGCCCTCATGCGCTCCCGCTACACGGCCTTCGTGATGAAGGACGAGGCGTATCTGCGCGCCACCTGGCATGCCAGCACGCGCCCGCTTGACCCCATCATCGACGTCAACGAAAAGGTTCAGTGGCTCGGACTTGAGATAAAATCTGCTTTACGTTTACGTCAACGTAAAGCAGACCTGCCGGACAATCCAGACCAGGACACCGTCGAATTTGTCGCCCGCTTCAAGGTCCACGGCCGCGCTCACCGGTTGCATGAAGTCAGCCGTTTCGTGCGCGAGCCCGACCCGGCCGTGGGCGGCAAGATGCGCTGGTTCTATGTGGACGGCAGTTTCCCTGAATAAAACCGCGCCACAAGCCGCGACCAGCAGGAGACAGGATCCGATGCCCCAGCTCGACACGAAACTCAACCCGCGCAGCGAGGATTTCAAAGCCAACGCCGCCGCCATGCAAACCCTCGTCGACGATTTGCGCGCCAAGGTCGCGCAGATCGCCAAGGGAGGTGGCGAAGCCGCGAGTGGCAAGCACGTTGCGCGCGGCAAGCTGCTGCCGCGCGACCGCGTGCAGATGCTGCTCGATCCGGGTACGCCGTTCCTCGAGTTTTCGCAGATGGCGGCGTACGCCATGTACGACGATGCGGCGCCCGCCGCCGGCATCATCACGGGCATCGGCCGCGTCGCCGGCCAGGAATGCGTGATCGTGTGTAACGACGCCACCGTCAAGGGCGGCACGTATTACCCGATGACGGTCAAGAAGCACCTGCGCGCGCAGGAGATCGCCGAACAGAACAACCTGCCGTGCATCTACCTCGTGGACTCGGGCGGCGCCAACCTGCCGAACCAGGACGACGTGTTCCCCGACCGCGACCACTTCGGCCGCATCTTCTATAACCAGGCGACCCTGTCGAGCAAAGGCATTCCGCAGATCGCCGTCGTGATGGGCTCCTGCACCGCGGGTGGCGCGTACGTGCCGGCGATGAGCGACGAATCGATCATCGTCAAGGAACAGGGCACGATCTTCCTGGGCGGCCCGCCGCTGGTCAAGGCGGCGACGGGCGAAGTCGTCACGGCCGAGGACCTCGGCGGCGGCGACGTCCACACGCGCCTGTCCGGCGTGGCCGACCACCTGGCGCAGAACGACACGCATGCGCTGGCACTGGCCCGCACGATCGTCTCGAACCTGAACCGGGTCAAACCGCAACAGGGCGCGCTGCGTGAAGCCGTCGAACCGAAGTACGCACCCGAAGAACTGTACGGCATCATCCCGGTCGACACGAGAAAACCGTTCGACGTGCGCGAGGTGATCGCGCGCATCGTCGACGGCAGTGAATTCGACGAGTTCAAGGCGAGATACGGCACGACGCTCGTGTGCGGCTTCGCCCACATCTTCGGCATGAAGGTCGGGATCATCGCCAACAACGGCATCCTGTTCTCGGAATCCGCGCTGAAAGGCACGCACTTCATCGAGCTGTGCTGCCAGCGCAAGATTCCGCTGGTCTTCCTGCAGAACATCACCGGCTTCATGGTCGGCCGCAAGTACGAAAACGAAGGCATCGCCCGCAACGGCGCCAAGATGGTCACCGCGGTCGCGACGGCCTCCGTGCCCAAGTTCACCGTGATCATCGGCGGCTCGTTCGGCGCCGGCAACTACGGCATGTGCGGCCGCGCCTTCTCGCCGCGCTTCCTGTGGATGTGGCCGAACGCCCGCATCTCCGTGATGGGCGGCGACCAGGCCGCCTCCGTGCTGGCCACCGTCAAGCGCGACGGCATCGAAGCCAGGGGCGGCCAGTGGAGCGCCGACGAGGAAGCCGCGTTCAAGCAGCCGATCAAGGAGCAGTACGAACACCAGGGCCACCCCTACTACGCCACCGCGCGCCTGTGGGACGATGGCGTCATCGATCCGGCCGACACGCGCATGGTGCTGGGCCTGGGTCTCTCGGCCGCGCTGAACGCGCCGATCGAGGACACGAAGTTCGGCGTGTTCCGCATGTGAGGCCGCAGACCATGGACTACCAGACCCTCACCGTCGCCATCGACGACACCGTCGCCCGCGTCACGCTGAACCGCCCGGAACTGCGCAACGCGTTCAACGAACAGAGCATCGCCGAACTGGCCCTCGCCTTCGACGAACTCGGTCGCAACGAGCTCGTGCGCGCCATCGTGCTCGCCGCGAACGGCCCCGCGTTCTGCGCGGGCGCGGACCTGAACTGGATGAAGAAGATGGCCGGCTACTCGGACAGCGAGAACCGCGCCGACGCCATGCGCCTGGCCGACATGCTGCGCACGATCTATGCGTGCCCGAAGCCCGTCGTCGCCAAGGTGCAGGGCGACTGCTACGCGGGCGGCATGGGCCTCGTGGCCGCGTGCGACATCGCGGTGGCCGTCGACACCGCCAATTTCTGCCTGTCCGAAGTCAAGCTCGGCCTGATCCCGGCGACGATCTCGCCGTACGTGATCAAGGCGATGGGCGAACAGGCCGCGCGCCGCTACTTCATCACCGCCGAGCGCTTCGACGCGCGCGAAGCGCACCGCATCGGCTTCGTGCACGAGATCGTGCCGGCGGCGGACCTCGACACGAAGGTTTCGGCAATCGTGCAGGCGCTCGCCAACAACAGCCCGAACGCCGTGCGCGAAGCGAAAACGCTCGTGCGCGACGTCGTCGGGCAACCCGTGACGCAGGCGCTGCTGGAAGACACCGCGCAGCGCATCGCCGGCATCCGGGCATCGCTCGAAGGCCGCGAGGGCGTCGCTTCATTTCTCGAAAAACGCCGGCCGTCATGGCTGGACTAGCATCGCACAGGACGTAGATTGAAACCCACCACCACCTCCAACGACTGGATCGCGCGCAGCCTGCGCAGCGTCTGGCATCCATGCACGCAAATGCAGCACCACGAAGAGGTGCCGCTGATCGCCGTCAGCCACGCCAAGGGGCCGTGGCTGGTCGACCATGAAGGCCGGCGCTACCTGGACGGCATCAGTTCGTGGTGGGTCAACCTGTTCGGCCACGCCAACCCGCGCATCAATGCGGCATTGAAGGACCAGCTGGACAAGCTCGAACACGCGATGCTCGCCGGCTTTACCCACGAGCCGGTGATCGAGCTGTCCGAGCAGCTCGCGGCGCTGACCGGGCACCAGATGGGCCACGCGTTCTACGCGTCCGACGGCGCCTCCGCCGTCGAGATCGCGCTGAAGATGAGCTTTCATTACTGGCGCAACGCCGGCTACGCGGACAAGCAGGAATTCGTCTGCCTGCAGGGCTCCTACCACGGCGAGACGGTCGGCGCCTTGGGCGTGACCGACGTCGCGCTGTTCAAGGATGCGTACGGCCCGCTGCTGCGCGCCGCCCGCACCGTGACGTCGCCGGACGCGCGCAACGCCGTCGACGGCGAATCCGCGCAGGACGTCGCGCTGCGCGCGGCCAAGGACGTGGAAGCGCTGTTCGCCGAACGCGCCGACCACATCGCCGCCATCATCGTCGAGCCGCTCGTGCAGTGCGCGACCGGCATGGCGATGCACGATCCGCTGTACCTGCAGCGCCTGCGCGAGCTGTGCGACAAGTACCACGTGCACCTGATCGCCGACGAGATCGCGGTCGGCTGCGGGCGCACCGGTACGTTCTTCGCCTGCGAACAGGCCGCGATCTGGCCCGACTTCATGTGCCTGTCGAAGGGCATCAGCGGCGGCTACCTGCCGCTGTCCCTCGTCCTCACGACGGACAAGGTGTACGAGGCGTTCTACAGCGAAGACATCACGCGCGGCTTCCTGCACTCGCACTCGTACACCGGCAACGCGCTCGCGTGCCGCGCCGCGCTCGCGACCTTACAGATCTTCCAGGAAGACGATGTGCTGAACCGGAACCGCGAGACGGCCACGCGCCTGATGCTGGAACTGGCCCCGCTGCTGGACCACAAGCGCGTGACGAACTTCCGCCAGCGCGGCATGATCCTCGCGTTCGACGCCGTCGAGCCGGACACGGGGCGCGCATCCACGTTCGCGCGCCGCTTCTTCACCAGCGCCGTCGAGAACGAACTGCTGCTGCGCCCGATCGGCCGCACCGTGTACCTGATGCCGCCGTACGTGCTGGACGAGGAAGAACTCGTCGGCCTCGCCGCGCGTACCCGCAAGGTGTTCGAGACGGTGATCGCCGAATGACGACCTTGCTCGACAATGTCCGCGCCCAGCTCGACGACCTGGCCAGCCGCAGCCTGACCCGGCGCCGGCGCACGGCCGAGACGCCGTGCGCGCCGCGCCAAGTCGTCGACGGCCGTCCCATGCTGGCGTTCTGCAGCAACGACTACCTGGGCCTCGCCGCGCATCCGCGCGTCGTGGCGGCGCTGCGCGAAGGCGCGGACCTGTACGGCGCCGGCAGCGGCGCGTCGCACCTCGTCTCGGGCCACAGCCGCGCGCACGCGCTGCTGGAAGAGCGGCTGGCCACGTTCGAGGCGCCGCACCTGGAAGCGGCGCGCGCGCTGTACTTCTGCACCGGCTACATGGCGAACCTCGCCGTGCTGACGGCGTTGGGCGCCACGGCCGATGCGACGATCTTCTCGGAGGCGCTTAACCACGCGTCGCTGATCGACGGCGCCCGCCTCGCGCGCGCCGGCGTGACCGTGTACCCGCACGGCGACGTGGCCGCGCTGGAAGCGAAACTGGCCGCCAGCGATGCCCCGACCAAGATCGTCGTCACCGACAGCGTGTTCAGCATGGACGGCGACCTCGCGCCGCTGCCCGCGCTGCTGGCGCTGTGCGAACGCCACGGCGCCTGGCTCGTCGTCGACGACGCGCACGGCTTCGGCGTGCTGGGAAATACCGGCCGCGGGGCGCTCGAACATTTCGATCTCCGTTCGCCGCACCTCGTCTACATCGGCACCCTGGGCAAGGCGGCCGGCGTGGGCGGCGCGTTCGTCGCCGCGCATGAAGACGTGGTCGAACTGATGATCCAGCGCGCCCGCCCGTACATCTACACGACGGCCGCCGCGCCCGCGCTGGCGCACGCGCTGCTGGCCAGCGTGGACATCATCGAGGGCGAGGAAGGCCGCGCGCGCCGCGCCGACCTGCGCGCGCGCATCGCGCAGCTGGACGACGGCCTGCAGCTGACGCGCTGGCAGCGGCCCGCATCGACGACGGCCATCCAGCCGATCGTCATCGGCGCCAACGACGAGGCGCTGGCCGTCGCGAACCGCCTGCACGAGCAGGGGCTGTGGGTGCCGGCGATCCGGCCGCCGACCGTCGCGCCGGGCACGTCGCGCCTGCGCGTCACGCTGTCCGCCGCGCATACCGAACAAGACGTCGCGCAGCTCACCGCTGCGCTCAACCAGCTGGAAAGGACGTGGGCATGAGCCTCAACGACCCCGAACAACCGGGCGGCCTCGCCGTCCCGCTCACCGAAACCGCAACGGCAGCCACGCCGCTGACGGTCCCCGCACCGCTGGCCGCGGAAGGCGTGCCGACCCGCTTCGCCTGCTTCGTCACGGGCACCGACACGGAGATCGGCAAGACGCTGGTCTCCAGCGCCATCCTGCATAAACTCGTGCAGCAGGGCGTGCGCGCGTGCGGCATGAAGCCGATCGCGGCCGGCGCCGAGGAACGCGACGGCGCATTGCACAACGACGACGCCGCCATGCTGCGCGCGGCCGGCAACGTGCAGCTGCCGCAATCGATCACGACGCCGTACCTGCTGCGCGAGCCGTGCGCGCCGCACATCGCGGCCAGCCTGGAAGGCGTGACCATCGAACCGGTGCCGATCCTGGCGGCGTATGCCGAGATCCTCGGCGCGTCCGACGCGACCGTCGTCGAAGGCGTGGGCGGCTTCTGCGTGCCGTTCTCCGACGATTTCGACAGCGCCGACCTGGCCGTGCAACTGGGCCTGCCCGTCGTGCTCGTCGTCGGCATGCGCCTGGGCTGCATCAACCACGCGCTGCTGACGGCGGAAGCCATCGTCGCGCGCGGCCTCGTGCTGGCCGGCTGGGTCGCCAACCGGGCCGACCCGGACATGCGCTTCACGGAAGAAAACATCGCCGAACTGGAACGCCGCCTGCCGGCGCCCTTGCTGGGCCGCGTGCCCCGCCTGACCGAACCCACGGCCGCACAAGCGGCCACCTACATCGAGCTCGCAGGCCTGCCGGGATGGCCGGCCAAGCGCGCCTAACCAAAACCAAGGAAACACCATGTCCCAAGTCGTTACCCTCCACCCGCCGGCCACCCCAGCTGCCCTGCCGAAGGACGCCACGTGGCCGCTGGCCGACGTGCTCGCGCTGTTCGAGCTGCCGCTGCCGGAGCTGATGTTCCGCGCACAGCAGGCACACCGCGCCAACTTCCCCGACGGCGACGTCGAACTGGCGACGCTGCTGTCGATCAAGACCGGCGGCTGCGAGGAAGACTGCGGCTACTGCCCGCAGGCGGCGCGCTACGACACCGGCGTCGAAGCGAAGAAGATCCTCGACCTCGACGTCGTGCTGGACGCCGCGCGCGAAGCCAAGGCCAAGGGCGCCACGCGCTTCTGCATGGGCGCCGCCTGGCGCAGCCCGAAGGAACGCGACATGGAGAAGGTCGAAGCCATGGTGCGCGGCGTGAAGGCGCTCGGCATGGAAACCTGCGCCACGCTCGGCATGCTGGAAGAAGGCCAGGCCGAACAGCTGAAGCAGGCCGGCCTCGATTACTACAACCACAACATCGACACGGCGCCGGACTTCTACGGCGACGTGATCTCGACGCGCGAGTACAACGACCGCCTCGACACGCTGGGCCGCGTGCGCACGGCGGGCCTGAAGATCTGCTGCGGCGGCATCGTCGGCATGGGCGAGACGCGTGCCCAGCGCGCCGGCCTGATCGCGCAGCTGGCCAACATGAACCCGTATCCGGAATCGGTGCCGATCAACCACCTGGTGCAAGTCGAAGGCACGCCGCTGCACGGCCTGCCGCCGCTGGACCCGATCGAATTCGTGCGCACGATCGCGGTCGCGCGCATCACGATGCCGAAGGCGCGCGTGCGCCTGTCCGCCGGCCGGCGCGAGCTGGGCGAAGCCGTGCAGGCGATGTGCTTCATGGCCGGCGCCAATTCGATCTTCTACGGCGACAAGCTGCTCACCACGGACAATCCGGAAGCGGACGACGACCGCAAGCTGCTCGAGAAGCTGGGCCTGAAGACCCGGTCGGCGATGCTGGAGTCGGTGCAGAAGGAAAGCTGCGGCTGCTGAAGCCCCGCATTACCACGTCGTCCCGCAACTAAACGTCGCCCCTGCCCTCGCCGGGCGCCTTGGCAGGGGCCCAAGTAAAAGCAGCCGATCAGCGAGCAACATTGGGTCCCCGCCTTCGCGGGGATGACGGATTAAAAGCTAACGTTCACAAAACTTAAAACAGACGAGACACCACATGTTCACGAAGATCCTCATCGCCAACCGTGGCGAAATCGCCTGCCGGGTCGCGGCCACCGCGCGCCGCATGGGCATCCAGACCGTTGCCGTCTATTCGGAAGCCGACGCCGGCGCCAAGCACGTGGCGGTGTGCGATGAAGCGATCCTGATCGGCCCCGCCGCCGCC
>Ga0308161_1004088_pt1 | contig 13611 bp, 9 predicted proteins | sample PhyFR2_FD_201034 | JGI IMG/M metagenome (GOLD analysis project Ga0308161, IMG submission 201034) | Phyllosphere microbial communities from UC Gill Tract Community Farm, Albany, California, United States - DLSLF.R2 | ecosystem: Host-associated > Plants > Phyllosphere > Unclassified | place: USA...
CGCGGCGGGCGCCGCGCCTGCGCGTGCGGGCGCCACGGCGCCGTGGGAGCAGTCGGCACCCAATGCGCCGGCGGCGCAGGCGCAGGCGCAGCCCGCGATGGGGCGCCAGCCGCAGATGCCGCCGGGCGGCATGCAGGCACAGCCGCAGGCGCAAGGCCGTGCCGGCGAACAGGCCGTGGCCGACGACGAACCGCCGTCCTGGGTCACCGAGTTTTCCGACGACAGCGCCCTCGCGATGGAGGCGCCGGCTGTGGCCGCGCCGCCCGCGCCCGCCCGCGTCGCCGCGCCGTCCGCAGCACCGTATGCCTACGTCATCACGCCCGTGCCGGCCATCGATTGGGACGGCAACTGGCCGGCGCTGGCCGCGTCGCTGCCGCTGCGCGGCGTGGCCCAGCAGCTCGCGTTCCAGACCGAACTGGTCGAGTGCGTGGCCGACGCGGCCGCCGCCACGTTCCGCCTGCGCGTACCGGTCGACACCCTGCGCGCCAGCGGCAACAGCGAAAAGCTGTGCGCCGCGCTGCAGGAGCGCTTCCCGGCCATCCGCGTGAACGTGGAGACGGAAATCGCGCCGACCTGGTACACGGCCAACGCCGAAGCGAAGGCAAGACGCGAGCGCCTGCAGCGCGAGGCCGAGGCGACCGTCGAGGCCGATCCGTTCGTGCAGGACATGGCGCGCACCTTCGACGCGTTCGTCGTGCCGGGCTCCGTGCGGCCGATCGCCACCTGAACGTTGCCTGGGCACCGAGCGGCATAAACGATATAAACGATTTATCCATCCGACTTTTTTGGAGAACACATCATGATGAAAAACGGGCTGGCAGGTCTGATGAAGCAGGCGCAAGCCATGCAGGACAACATGAAGAAGGCGCAGGAGCAGCTGGCTCTGATCGAAGTCGAAGGGCAGTCGGGCGCGGGCCTGGTGAAGGTCGTCATGAGCTGCAAGAACGACGTCAAGCGCGTGTCGATCGACCCGTCGCTGCTGGGCGACGACCGCGACATGCTGGAAGACCTGGTCGCCGCTGCGTTCAACGACGCCGTGCGCAAGGCCGAAGCCACCGCGCAGGAAAAGATGAGCGGCCTGACCGCCGGCATGCCGCTGCCGCCGGGCTTCAAGATGCCGTTCTGATGTTCACGCTCTGATGTTCATCGTCACCCTGACGTACACGGCGCCGCTCGAGCGCATCGATACTTACCTGGAAGCGCACCGCGCCTGGCTGGGCGAGCAGTATGCGCGCGGGCTGTTCCTGATGTCGGGGCGCAAGGAGCCGCGCGACGGCGGCATCATCGTCGCCCATGCCGCCAGCCGCGCCGAGCTCGAGGCCGTGCTGCGCGACGATCCGTTCGGGCAGGCCGGCGTCGCCACCTACGCGATCACCGAGTTCGTGCCCACCATGACGGCGGATGCGCTGTCCGCCTGGCGCGCGGCGTAGTCTTTTCGGAGAATCCATGTCCAAATCGCTCGACTTCCTCACCGAGGCCTTGCGCCGCCTGCCGGGCGTCGGACCGAAGTCGGCGCAGCGCATGGCGTTCCACCTGCTGCAGCACGACCGCGAAGGCGCGGCCATGCTGTCGCGCGCGTTGTACCAGGCCGTCGACGCCGTGCATCACTGCACGATGTGCAATACCTTCTCGGAAACCGAGATCTGCGACCTGTGCGCCGACACGGAGCGCGACCGCGCACTGCTGTGCGTCGTCGAGACGCCGGCCGACCAGATGATGATCGAGCAGACCCTGACCTACAAGGGCCTGTACTTCGTGCTGATGGGACGGCTGTCGCCTCTGGACGGCATCGGCCCCAAGGACCTGCACCTGGAAAAACTGGTCAACCGCGCCAACGACGGCACGGTGCGGGAAGTAGTGCTCGCAACCAATTTCACCAACGAGGGCGAAGCGACCGCCCATTACATCAGCGAAATGCTGAAGGCGCGCGGCCTGAAGGTCAGCCGGCTCGCGCGCGGCGTCCCCGTCGGGGGCGAGCTCGAGTACGTGGACGCGGGCACCATCGCGCGCGCCATGCTCGACAGGCGCAGTGCATAATGGGCCTCCCCGCGAGGGCGCCCGACCTTTGTCGCGCACGGCGACGACGGCGCTGCCGCTGACGGGCCGCGGCCGCCGTGAGTGCATGCGTGCGCCTCATGGCGCCGTTCCGACAGCCGCCGCCTGAGCCGTGACCGTGGCGGGCATCCGCAGCGCGCGATGTCCGCTTGAGAGTGCGCAAACCCGGCGCACCGGCAGCGCTGCTATCGTGGGGATACTTTGACCGGATCCCAAGCATGCACCTCGTCGACATCACCATGTTTTACGCGGCCGAAGGAGGCGGCGTCAGCACTTACCTGAACGCCAAGGCACACTGGCTGGCACGGCGCAGCCGCGTCCGGCACACGATCATGAGCTCCAACGTGGAGACGTGCGACCACGCGGTGCCCGCGCTCGTCAAGATCCCGTCCGCCGGCCTGCCGGGCTTCAACGGCTTTCGCATGCCGTTGTCCGTCGCCGGGCCGGCGCGCCTGCTCGAATCCGCGCGGCCCGACCTCGTCGAAGCCGGCGACGCCGGCCATTGCGCATGGGCCGCGCTGCGCATGCGCAAGCGCTACGACATCCCCTCCGTCGCGTTCTACCACTCCGACCTGCCGCGCCTCGTGCAGCCGCGCTTCGGCGGCTGGATCGCGCGCGGCACGTGCCGCTACCTCGCCAACCTGTACCGCCAGTTCGACCTCGTGCTGGCGCCCAGCCGCGTGATGGTGCAGCAGCTGGACGCCATCGGCGTGCACGGCGCCGTGCACCAGCCGCTCGGCATCGACAGCAGCGTGTTCCGGCCGCAGCGCCGCGACGACACGCTGCGCGCGCACCTCGGCCTCGACCCGGACGCGCGCCTGCTCGTGTACGCGGGGCGCTTCACGCCGGAAAAGAAGCTGGACGTCCTGACCGCCGCCGTGCGCAAGCTCGGCGCGCCGTACCACCTCATCCTCGTCGGCGGCGGTGCCGCGCTGCCGCCGTGCGAGCGCGTCACGCACGTCCCGTTCCAGCGCGACCAGCGCCAGCTGGCGCGCCTGCTCGCCAGCTGCGACCTGCTCGTGCATCCGGGCGATTGCGAGACCTTCGGCCTGATCGTGCTCGAAGCGATGGCCTGCGGCCTGCCGGTGGTGGCGACGAACAAGGGCGGCGTGGCCGAACTGGTCGATGCCGAAACGGGCATCCTGGCCGAGCCGAACAGCGTCGACAGCCTGGCCGGCGCCATCGACGCCATCTTCGAGCGCGACCTGGAACGCATGGGCCGCGCCGCGCGCCGCAAGGCCGTCGAACACTATGACTGGAACGAGATCCTGCCACAGGTGATCGACCGCTACGACGCCCTGCTGGGCGGCCATTCTCCGGTGGCGCACGACGCGGACAACGAGCGGGAGCGCATGTATGTCACAGATCCTTATGCCGACTGATCCGGCCGACCCGAACGCGGCGCCGCACGCGGGCCCCGGCACGGCCGCGGCGGGACCGATGCTGTGCGTGTCGATCCACGACGTCGCCCCGGCCACGTGGTCCGATTGCCTGCGGCTCGTGAAGGCCGTGCGCGCCGTGGCGGACATCCCCCTGACCTGGCTTGTCGTGCCGCACTATCACTTCCGTCCCGAGCAGTCGCCGGCGATGGAAGCCTGCCTGAACGTGGCGCTGGAGCGCGGCGACGAGCTGGCGCTGCACGGCTACAGCCACCTCGACACGGAGGCGGGCGGCGGCGGCCTCTCGACGCGCTTCCTGCGCAACGTCTACACGCGGCGCGAAGGCGAGTTCGCGGCGTTGACGGAAGCCGAGGCGCGTCGCCGCCTGGAACTGGGCCTGGAATGGTTCGCCGCGCGCGGCTGGACGCCGTCCGGCTTCGTGCCGCCGGCCTGGCTGCTGGGCGAGGGCGCATGGCGGGCGCTGCGCGATGCGCCGTTTGATTACACGACGACGTTCAGCCATTTTCACTGCCTCCCGGGCGGGCCGGAGCGCGCAGCGGCCGCAGGCGAAGCGCGCGGCAGCGCGACGTCCGCGCGCGACGGCGGCACCGGCGGCGCGGCGCCGGCACCGCGACCGCGTCCGCGCCCGGCCACGGTTCCCGTCGCTGGCGGGCGCCCGCAGGCGGGCTTCCAGGGCGATCGAGGGTATCGGTCCGAGGCCGGCGCCAGCATCCAGTCGGACAACGGCGGATACGGGGGCGGTAACGGCGGCAATGCGGGTGCGCATGGCGCGGGCAGCGGCAGCGGCAGCGCGCGGAACGGTCAGGGCAACCAGTCCGGGCAGGGCAGCCGGAACCGGCAGTTCGACGCGAGCGGCTGGCGTGATGGGGGCGGCAGCGGCACCAGTGCACGCAGCGGCAGCGACACCGGGGCAGGCAGCGGCAGCGGCAGCGGGACAGGCAGCGGCAGCGGCACGGGGGCACGCAGCGGCAGCGACACCGGGGCAGGCAGCGCCAACGGCAGCGGGACCATCGCCAGCACTGGTACCAGTACCGACACCAGCACCAGTACCGACACCAGCACAAGCACAAGCACCAGCACAAGCATCGATAGCGCAACCGGCAGCGGCATCGGCGCCCGCACAGGCGGCAGCGGCGACATCGGCGCCGGTAGCGAACCCGACGCGGGCGACGGGGCACGGCAACTACCGCACCGACCGCCGCGCCCGCAGCCGTATCCGGATGACCAGCAAGCCCGGCACGACCAGTTCGACCCGCGCGACTGGCAACAGCCGCTCGTGCAGAACAACCGCCGCGGCACCCACGCCATCCTGTCGCCGTCGCTCGTGTACGCGGCGCGCAACCGTAGCGGGCGCATCTTGTCGCGCCACGTCGCCGACGCCACGGCCGCCATGCTGGCGCATTCGCCGCTCGTGCGTTTCAGCCTGCATCCGCCGGATGCGCGCTATCCGGAACTCGTCCGCCACATCCAGCACGTGCTGGAACGCCTGCTGGAGCAGCGCGAGGCCGTCACGAAGGCCGAGTTCGCGCGCCGCGTCGCGGCCGGGTCTGGCCAGTACGGGTCACGCCAGCCGCCCCGCGAGTAGCCCGGACCCCAGCCGGCATAGCCCGGCCCATGGCGCCGTGGGTCGTACTTCGTACTCGGATTGACGACGCAGTTGTGCCAGGGACCGACTGCGCGGCATGGCCCAGGCGGCTGCGCGCCGGGCCGCAGACCGCCATCATCCGCGCGACGTCGGCCCGCCATCACCTCCTTCGATCGCGCCGGCGGAACCATCGCGGCTTGCGATGGTCGGTCACTCGCCGTCACGTAAATTTTCTGGCAAGATGCCTTTTTTTCCTGAGAGACGCGGGCATGGGACAACGTGGATGGCGTAAGTGGGGACGGCGCGGTGCGGCCGGGGTCGTCGTGCTGGCGGTCCTTGGCGCCGGCGGCGGTTGGCTGGCGTTGCGCGCGAGCCTGCCGCAACTCGACGGCGCGCGTCGTTCGGCACTGCTGTCGGCGCCCGTGACGGTGACGCGCGACGCCAACGGCGTGCCGACCATCAGCGGCGCCAGCCGGATCGACGTCGCCTACGCCACCGGTTTCGTGCACGGCCAGGAGCGCTTATTCCAGATGGACCTGCTGCGCCGCAGCGCCGCCGGCGAGCTGGCCGAGCTGTTCGGCACGAAAGCGCTGCCGCTCGACCGCGCGCACCGGCTGCACCGCTTCCGTGCCCGCGCCGAACAGGTCCTGCAGCGCCTGGCGCCGGCCGAACGCACGCTGCTGGAGCGCTATGCCGCCGGCGTCAACGACGGCATGCATGCGCTGCAGGCCCGTCCGTTCGAATACCTGCTGAGCGGGGCGACGCCGCGTCCGTGGACACCCGCCGACTCGCTGCTGGCCATGTGGGCCATGTATTTCGATTTGCAGGGCAACCAGGAGCCGCGCGACCTCGCGCGCGGCTGGCTCGCGGCGCATGCCGACCCGGCCCAGCTGGCCTTCCTGCTGCCGGAAGCGACGGCATGGGACACGCCGCTCGACGCGCCCGCCGTCGCCGTCGCGGCGGCGCCGATCCCGGCCACGGCGCCGGCCTGGTGGGGCCGCAAGGAGGCGGTGCCGGCGCGCCAGGTGGCCGGCGTCGCGTTCACGGACTCGGTCGGCAGCAACAATTACGCCATCGCCGGCACGCGTACGGCGAACGGCGCCGCGATCGTCGCGGATGACATGCACCTGGGCCTGCAATTGCCGAATACCTGGTTCCGCCTGGCCCTGCGCTTTCCGGACGAGCACGGCCAGCCGCGCCGCGTCGTCGGCGTCAGCTTGCCGGGGTCGCCGCCGGTCGTCGTCGGCAGCAACGGCCACGTGGCGTGGGCATTCACGAACAGCTATGCGGACACGCTCGACCTCGTGCGCCTCGGCACCGCTGCCGGCCACCCGGGCCAGGTGCGCACGCCGGCCGGCTGGGAAACGCCGGTGGCGCACACGGAAATACTGCACGTGAAAGGCGCGCCGGACGAGACGCTGGCCGTGCTGGAGACAAGCCTCGGCCCGATCCGCAAGGTGGCCGGCACGCAGTACGCCGTGCACTGGGTCGCGCACGCGCCGGACGCGCTGAACCTGGGCCACATGAAGCTGGAGTCGGCCACGAACCTCGACGATGCGCTGGCCGCGGCGGCCGCCGACGGCATCCCGGCGCAGAACATCGTCCTCGGCGACGAGCGCGGCAACATCGCCTGGACCATCGCCGGGGCGCTGCCGCAGCGCGCGCAGGGCGGCACGGCGACGTCGTTCCCGCTCGCGGCGGACGGTGCCGTGCCGACGTGGAGCGGCCTGCTCGCGCCCGCGCGGCATCCGCGCGTCGTGAACCCGGCCAGCGGCCAGCTCGTGACCGCGAACAGCCGCCAGCTGGCGGGCGCGGACGCGCCGACGCTCGGCGACGGCGGCTTCGACATGGGCGCGCGCGTGAACCAGTTGAACGGCAACGTCGGCCGCCTGGGAAGCCGGATGGACGTGCCGGCCGCGTTCGGGGCGGCGCTCGACGACCGCGCGCTGTTCATCGGCACCTGGCGCGAGCGCGCCCTGGCCGCGCTGGACGCGGGCGCGCTGGCGAACCACCCGCAGCGCGCGGCGTTCCGCCGCCTGCTGGCGACGAGCTGGGACGGGCGCGCGAGCCCGGGTTCGGTGGGCTACCGGCTGGCGCGCCAGTTCATGTGGTCGCTGCAGGAACTGCTGTTCGGCGGCGTCGACGCGGAACTGGCAAAGCTGGATCCGAAGGCCAGCGTCGCGACCGCGACGGCGCGCTGGCCGGCCGTCGTCGGGCGCCTGCTGGACGAGCGTCCGGCCGCGTGGCTGCCGGCCGGCTATACGAGCTGGCAGGACGTCCAGCTGGCCGCCGTCGACCGCGCCATCGCCGAAGTGACGAAGGACGGCACGCCGCTTGCGCAGGCGACGTGGGGACAGAGGAACACGGCGGCGATCGCGCACCCGTTCACGATCGCGCTGCCGGCGCTGCGCCGCTGGCTGAGCGCGCCGCCCGACGCGTTGCCGGGCGACGGCAACATGCCGCGCGTGGCGGGGCCGAAGTTCGGGCAGTCGGAGCGCCTGACGGTGGCCCCGGGGCACGAGGAGGAAGGATTGTTCGACATGCCGGGCGGACAGAGCGGGCATCCGCTGTCGCCGTACTTCCTCAAAGGGCACGCGGATTGGGTGCAGGGGAAGCCGACCCCGCTGTTGCCGGGGGCGGCGGTGCATACGCTGACGTTTACAAAGTAGAAGGGCACGTCGTCCCTGGACTGGCCGTCCGACTTGGCGGGGATCCAATTTTGCGTGCTGTACACGCTGAACTTGGGTCCCCGCCTGCGCGGGGACGACGGCGTTATCGCGACTTGACCTCCGACGCGGGCGCCGGCTATCGTCCCGACATCGGCACCCACAATTTCTGCAGCATCGCCGTCACCGCCTCCGCCGGCGCCGGGCGGCCGAGGTAGAAGCCCTGCACGAGGTCGCAGCCGTATTCCTCGAGCAGGCCGAGCTGCTCGACCGTCTCCACGCCTTCCGCGACGACGATCATCTTGAGCCCGTGCGCCATCGCGATGATGGCGCGCGTGATCGCGGCGTTTTCGGAATCCTGCGGCAGGCCGCTGATGAAGCTGCGGTCGATCTTGAGGGCGCGCGCGTCGAAGCGCTTCAGGTAGTTCATCGACGAGTAGCCCGTACCGAAGTCGTCGATCGACATCATGACGCCGATGGCGCGCAGCTGTTCCAGCGTGGCGAGCGTGGCGCGGGCGTCGTCCATCAGCGTGCTTTCCGTCAGTTCCAGTTCGAGCAGGCGCGGATCGAGCCCCGTGTCCTGCAGCGCGGACAGCACGATCTGCGACAGGTTCTCGTCCTTGAACTGCTTGGCCGACAGGTTGACCGCCATGCGCACCGGACGGCGCGCCAGCTTCTGCCAGTGGCGCGCCTGGCTGCAGGCTTCGCGCAGCACCCATTCGCCGATCGGCACGATCAGGCCCGTTTCTTCCGCGAGCGGGATGAATTCGCCCGGCGGCACGATGCCGCGTTCCGCGTGGCGCCAGCGCACCAGCGCTTCCACGCCGACGATCTCGGACGAGCGCACGTCGAGCTGCGGCTGGTACAGCAGATACAGTTCGTCGTTCTGCAGCGCGCGGCGCAGGCCGACTTCGAGCTTCACGTGGCTCATGATCTGCATCGTCAGCGACGACGAGTACAGCTTGGCGTTGTTCTTGCCGCAGTTCTTGGCATGGTACATCGCGGTGTCGGCGAATTTCAGCAGCGAGGTCGAATCGTCGCCGTCCTCGGGGAACAGCGAGATGCCGATGCTGGCCGTGACGAAGATCTCGTTGCCGTCGATGATGAACGAGCGGCGCATGGCGTCCTTCACGCGGTGCGCCACGGCGAGGGCGTGTTCGACGCGTTCCAGGTCCGGGATCAGGATCGTGAATTCGTCGCCGCCCAGGCGCGCCAGGTTCGTGGCCTCGCCGCGGCCGCCGTCGGCACGCTGCACGAGGTCGCCGCGCGACAGCAGGTCGTTCGGGCGGATGGTCTCGCGCAGGCGGTCCGACACCTGCTGCAGCAGCTGGTCGCCGACGTCGTGGCCGAGCGTGTCGTTGATGCGCTTGAACGCATCGAGGTCCATGAACAGCACGGCGAACTTCTTGTTGCCGACCTTCGAGCGCTGCAGCTCGCGTTCCAGCGTTTCCAGGAACGCCTGGCGGTTCGGAATGCCCGTCAGGCTGTCGCAGTAGGCCAGGCGGCGGATCTGTTCCTCGGCCCGTTTGCGCTCGCTGATGTCGCGCACGAGGCCCAGCACGTCGTCCGCGCCGGTGGCGACGAGGCGGGCTTCGAAGTGCTGAGACTCGCCGGCGCGCACCAGTTCGTATTCGACCGAGCGCACCTGGTGCACGTGCAGCGCCATGCCGACTTCCTCCAGCAGGCGGTCGGCGATGTCGCGCGGCAGCACCTCGGCGACGTGACGGCCGACGATCTGCTCGCCCGCATCGGCACCGGTGCCGCGCCCGCGCCGCGCCGGGCCTTCGCGCCCCGGTTCGTAATCGAGGTAGACGCCGTCGCGCGACATGCGGAAGAACGTGTCGGGAATGGCCGCCAGCACGGCGCGGTTCTGGGCGTCGGCGATGCGCAGGCGGACGATCGCGTCGCTGGCGCGCAGCACGTACAGCACGCGGTGGCCGAGGATGGGCCAGTTGATCGGTTTCGACACGAAGTCGGTGGCACCGGCCTCGTAGGCGTTGGTGACGGCTTCCAGGTCGTCGCCGCCGGTGACCATCACGATCGGCACCGTCGCGCCGTTCGGCAGGTCGCGGATCGAGCGGCAGGCGGCGAAGCCGTCCATCTTCGGCATCTCGACGTCGAGCAGGATCAGGTCCGGCGTGCGCGCCTGCGCGAGCGCGACGGCCTGGGCGCCATCGGCGGCCTCGATGCCCTGCAGCCCGACGCTGTCGAGCATTTCGAGCATCAGGAGGCGCATCACGGGGTCGTCGTCGGCGACGAGTACCGTGCCGCGCTGGCGGTTGGGGAAGGCAGGCATGTCAGGTTTCCTTTTCGAGGAGGGCGGCGAGCGAATGACGCACGTCCTGGAACGCGTGTTCCATGTCGGCCAGGATCGCGTCGGCGCCTTCGGTGGTGGCGGCGCGGCCCAGGTGTTCCAGTTGTTTGCAGAGGGCGGCGAGGCCTTCCGCGCCGACGTTGGCGCTGGCCGATTTCAGCGTGTGCGCGATGCGGCGCACGTTGTCCGTATCGAAGCCGTCGATGGCGGCGTGCAGCTGGCGCAGCTGCCGCGGCGTGTCGTCGACGTAGGCCGCGATCACCTTCTGCACGAGGGCGTCGCCGCGTTCGCGCGACAGGGCGCGGATCTTGTCGAGGGCGACGCGGTTGATGGCGTCGCGCCGGATCACGGCGACGGTCTCCGGCGGCAGCCGCGGCGGCGCGTCCTCGTGGTGCACGCTTGCTGCCAGCGGCAGCGCCATCCAGCGCCCGATCACGGCCGCCAGTTCCTGCTGGCTGAACGGCTTGGACAGGTAGTCGTCCATGCCGGCCGCGAGGCAGGCTTCGCGGTCGCCCTGCAGCGCGTTCGCGGTGATGGCGACGATGGGCAGCACGCGGCCGCGTCCGGCCTCGCGCTCCTCGCGCCGGATCGCGGCCGTGGCGGCGAAGCCGTCCATCACGGGCATCTGGCAATCCATCAGCACGGCGTCGTACGACGTCGAACGCACGGCCTTGAGCGCTTCGGCGCCGTTCGGCGCGCAGTCCACCTGCAGGTCGAGGCTCTCCAGCATCGCGCGCGCCACCTCGACGTTGACCGGGTTGTCCTCGGCCAGCAGCACGCGGCGCGTGCGCGGACGGTCGACGTCCAGGCGCAAGGGCCGCGGCGGCAGGAAGCGCGGCGCCGGCGCCACCTGGCCGCGCGGCGGCGTCGCTAGGCACGCGAACAGGTCGGCCGCGCGCGCCGGCTTGATCAGCTGGTAGGCGACGCCGGCCTCGCGCCGCTGCACCGGATCGGCGGCCAGCCGTTCCGGGCTGAGCAGGATCAGCCGCGTGGCGCGCGTGGCCGCTTCGGCCTTGATCTGCGCGGCCAGCAGCAGGCCGCTGGCGCCCCGCAATTCCATGTCGAGGATCGCCGCGTCGTACGGCTGGCCGGCCATGGCGGCGGCATGCAGGCGCGCGAGCGCATCGTCGGCGCCGGCGAGCGTGTCGCAGGCGACGTGCCACGTGGCCAGGTGCCGTTCGAGGCCGATGCGGCTCGTCTCGTCCTCGTCGACCACCAGCACGCGCAGGCCGTCGATCGTGTGCTGGTGGTCGCCCGGCGCATCCGGGTCGACACGGCGCTTGTCGAAGGCGACCGTGAACCAGAAGACGGAGCCTTGGGTTTCCCCTCCGGACTTGAGGGCGTTCTCGACGCCGATCGAACCGCCCATCAGTTCGACGAGTTGCTTGGAGATCGCCAGGCCGAGGCCCGTGCCGCCGTACTTGCGCGTGGTCGAGTCGTCGGCCTGCGAGAACGCCTCGAAGATGCGGCTGCGCGCGTCGCGCGAGATGCCGATGCCGGTGTCGTGCACTTCGAAGCGCAGCATGACGGCCTGGTTGTCCTCGCTCGCAATGCGCACCCGCGCGAGGATGCGGCCCTGTTCGGTGAACTTGAGCGCGTTGCCGAGCAGGTTGGCGATGATCTGGCGCAGCCGGTTCGGGTCGCCGCAGATCGCCACCGGGATGTCGTCGGCGATGTCGAAGTGCAGCGCGATGCCTTTGGTCTCGGCCTGCGGCGTGTACACGGTGTTTATGTCGTCGAGCAGGTCCCACAGGTTGAAATTGATGTACTCGACGGTGAGCTTGCCGGCCTCGATCTTGGAAAAGTCGAGGATGTCGTTGATGATCACCAGGAGGTGTTCGCCCGACTGCTTGACGAGGCGCGTGTAGTTGCGCTGGGTCTCGGTGAGGTCGGTCCCGAGCAGCATCTCCGTCATGCCCAGCACGCCGTTCATGGGGGTGCGGATCTCGTGGCTCATGGTGGCAAGAAACGCGCTCTTGGCCCGGCTCGCCGCCTCGGCCGCGTTCTTGGCCTTTTCCAGCTGTTCGGTGCGCACGCCGACCTGGCGTTCCAGTTCGTCGCGGTGGTGCGTGAGGGCGGCGCCGCGGCCCTCGATCTGCGCCAGCATGTTGTTGAAGCTGTCGATCAGCACGCCCAGTTCGTCGGTGCGGTTGTGGGCGATGCGCAACGTGTAGTTCTGGCTGGCCGACACCTTCTGCGCCGCGTTGATCAGCTTGCCGATCGGATCGGCGATGTTGCGTTGCAAGCGGCGCGCCAGCACGGATGCGGTCGCCAGCGCGGCGCCGAACGCGACGGCCATGACGGCCAGCGCGCGCGCGACGTCCAGCCACAACGGCACGAGGTCGCTTTCGATCATCACGGCGCCCATCGGCGGCAGTTCGCTGCCGTCGGCCGCCGTGCCGCCGCCGAGGCTGCGGTAGACGCGCAGCCGGGGCAGCCACGGCCGGTTGGTGGCGTCGGCCGTGGCGGCCAGCGTATCGGGGTCGACGCCATGCAGCGCCACGTCCTCGGGTTCGTCGAGGTCCAGGTCGCGCCAGGCGGAAAACGGGCGGCCGTTGCGGTCGTACAGCGCGGCGGCGGCGATCCCGCGCCGTTCCTGCAGCGTCGCCAGCAAATGCCTGGCCAGGGGGCGGTCGTTGAACTGCACGGCATCCAGCGCGCCGGGCGCGAGCACGGCGGCGAGGGCGTCGAGCGCCTGCGCTTCGGCGCGCCGCTGGCCGAACACGGTCGCCATGGCGAACGCGAGGTAGGCGACGAGCAGCGCGCTGGCCGCTGCCAGCAGGCACATCGATGTCAGTTTTCCGTTGAGGCTTGAACGCTCGAGATTCAGCATGGGTTGGGCGGATCCGGCGGTCTGCAGCGAACGAACCTGTCGTACAGGCTCACCATGCAAGAAGGCAAATTCTTGCAAGAACCGACTATAGGGGAGGGGCCCGGGGTGCCGTTTGTGCTGGGTCAAACCGGCGGGAGCCGGCACGGCAGGGTTCGGTGGGAAGCGGCGAAAACGCGACGGGAGGGGCAGGCACGGGCGTGCCGGCCCGATGTGCTAAAACGTCATCCCCGCGGCGGCGGGACCCACTGCGTGCGTTACGATTATGCAAGCAACCTGGGTCCCCGCCTTGCGCGGGGACGACGGGGGGACGGTGCGGGTCAGTGGCGGCTCAGCAGCAGCCGCCGCGCTTGCCGCTGCCGTAGCGGGCCTCCTGGCGCTCGCGGAAGAACTCTTCGTAGCTCATCACGGGCTGGTCCGGATGGGTCTTTTCCATGTGCGCCACGTAGGTATCGTATTCCGGCAGGCCGACCATCAGGCGCATGCTTTGCCCGAGGTAGCGGCCTGCCTGTGCCAGCGCGCCGAGCATCACTGCACCTCGGCCATCGCGGCGGCGGGCGCCGGTTCGTACGGCGTTTCCTGCACGGTCGGTTTCGCGACCTTGCGCGCCGCCAGCGCCGTGCGGATGCCGTACAGCAAGACCGCCAGGACGACCACCATGAAGAAGCCGCACAGCGTGGCGTCGACGTAGTCGTTGAAGACGATGCGGCCCATCTGGTCGAGCGACTTGGCCGGGGCCAGCACCTGGCCCGCGTCGAGCG
>Ga0308161_1004091_pt1 | contig 13595 bp, 11 predicted proteins | sample PhyFR2_FD_201034 | JGI IMG/M metagenome (GOLD analysis project Ga0308161, IMG submission 201034) | Phyllosphere microbial communities from UC Gill Tract Community Farm, Albany, California, United States - DLSLF.R2 | ecosystem: Host-associated > Plants > Phyllosphere > Unclassified | place: USA...
GATGGTGGTGCTGGCCCGCACACGTGCGCGACTGGAGAGCCTGGAGGCGAAGGTGGCTGAACTTGAAGCACGGTTGGCGCCACCTTCTGCTGAGTGAACGCGATTGTTGTGGGAGCTGGCTTGCCTGCTCCCACACTTGTTTTGCGCTGCCGCGCGGATACGTTCTGTAAAACCTCCCCGCCCCGCTCCATCCCACCTCGTCTACCCTTGAAAAAACCGCAGGAAGCGGCCCTCCCATTCAAGGAACGAGCATGTCCCTCGCCATCGTCCACAGCCGCGCCCAGGTGGGTGTAGAAGCCCCCGCCGTCACCGTCGAGGTGCACATGGCCAATGGCCTGCCGTCTCTCACTCTGGTGGGTTTGCCCGAAACTGCAGTGAAGGAAAGCAAGGATCGCGTGCGCAGCGCCATCCTCAACTCGGCGCTGCAATATCCGGCCCGCCGCATCACGCTCAATCTCGCGCCTGCCGACCTGCCCAAGGACGGCGGGCGTTTTGATCTGGCGATTGCCCTGGGCATCCTGGCAGCCAGTGTGCAAGTGCCGGCGTTGATGCTCGATGACGTGGAATGCCTTGGGGAATTGGCGCTGTCCGGCGAGGTGCGCGCGGTGAAGGGGGTGTTGCCGGCCGCGCTGGCGGCGCGCAAGGCCGGGCGCACCGTGATAGTGCCGCGCGCCAATGCCGAGGAGGCGTGCCTGGCGTCGGGGTTGAAGGTGATTGCGGTGGATCACTTGCTGCAAGTGGTGGCGCACCTGAATGGGCATGTACCGATTGAGCCCTACGCGTCCGACGGTTTGCTGTATCTGAACAAACCTTACCCGGACCTGAGTGAAGTACAGGGCCAACTCGCGGCCAAGCGAGCATTGCTGATCGCGGCGGCGGGCGCGCATAACCTGTTCTTTTACACAACCATTGGACCCCAATGATCCCTCAACACCACCGTGCAAGATGCGGAGAATATTTAGCCGCTTCTGTTAGAGTAAATGCAGGTCTGGTTGAAAAGTTATTTTCTGACCTCCGGTATCACTTAGCGACCTAACAAATAATTGAGCTGAATAGTACATAGGGTTGAAAATTAATATGAAAAGAGTGTTAGATGAACTAAAAAGCGGCAATATACAGATAGCAAATTACTTTAAACATGCTGAGAAACTTTGGTCTGACTTGCTAGCTGATATCGATAGCATGTCTATCGAAGATTTATCGGAAAAGATCGGGACAGCACAGTACTATTTTGAAGATATATGTCAGGAAAGGCATCTCGCTAAGCTAATTATGGGATGGAGCAGTATTCCTCATTTTTATTCGAACGAGACTACTTTCGAAGAAGGTGATGGTGAGCGAGCATACAAACTATCTCTTGCTATAGCCAAAAGTACGTGCTCGGGGGAAGTAAAAGTTGCTGCAAAAGAAATGGCCAACTTATATTGCCTGAAGGACTACGCATAACTACACAGCTAAAAAGTCGCTGCCAAATCGGGCACGTGTTGATTTTTCCCTGTAAACAAATGCAACACATGCCCTTTTCAAGCTGACGAATCGCGATAATCTAGAGCCGTTTTTCTCACCTAACTGACGACTGTAATTAGGCTATAACGGACTGAATGGCTCATCCACAAACGGTTTTTTTGCCCGCATTTGAATGAGGTACGGAACCCAGATACCGCCAAACGCATGACCGCAGCGATAGCGAGGCTCGTTTTCATTATCCTTTCGTAGTGGCCTATAGACATTCCTTGCAACCCGGTTTAACTTAATCCAGAGAACCTAATCGAAATTGGATGCTTAAACGGACAAGGAGAGTTTTATGCCACAAACAATAGTAAAAAAAAGAGCCATACAACACCTCATACATTTTACGCGCGCCTCAAACCTTCCCGGCATACTAACTAATGGGATAATACCTCGCCAAATTTTGCAACAGAACCGTACGGCTTTTATCTTTAATGACCTTGAAAGATTGGATGAAAGAACTAATCGAACCTGCCTGTCGATAAGTTATCCAAACTGCAAAATGCTATACACCATGATGACAAAATTTCCAGCCGATGACTGGGCGATTATCAGACTGAAGCCAGACACTCTTTGGAACAATGACTGCTTGTTCACCGAGACCAATGCCGCTACAAAATACATAAAAGACACGGCAGATGCCTCGCTTAAAGGCGCGCCAGCGCTTGAAAAGCTTTTCGCTGATGAAGAGCTTCGAAAAAAACAAGGTAGACAAAGCTACGAAACAACTGACGTACAGGCGGAAGTCTTGGTTTCTGGTACAATACCAACCAACGAAATTATTGATATAAACTTTCACTTAAAAGAACGTTTGAAAAATTTCGCATATTTACAAAAGCTTGCCGGTAGCTTCAAAGGCTTCAAATGGCAGTTCAATGCAGATTATTTTTACCAGAGAAAAGATAATGGCTGAAAGACCAGTTTTCATTCCAAGCGAAGAGCCTGACTTTTTGGTAACTACGAAGTTCGTAAGCTTTAGCTGGTTCTCGGGCTTTTCAGTCGCTCAAAAGCAGAGAAGCATCGCTTCCCTGCATGATAATATAGTTCAATCTATCAACAAAGATAGAATACTTGAGATTTCATCAAAATCGCTTACAGAAGAAGGCGTAGCGGCTAGCGCCTTCAACCTAATGATTGAGACACGTAAATACAATCGTAAATATAGTGTTGAGTGTGCATTCCAAGCAAGTAAAGTTTTCACGAGCGGCGGTCCATACGTAGACTTACTTGAAAAAACATCGCGCGAAGCAAAAAAAGACGAACGTTTAAAAAATAGCGGAAGACTAGTTGCGTTTCAGTTTTATCAAGATACATGGCCCTTGGAACCAAAAACTCTATTCTATGACTGGCTTTATATCAACGCTTTGAACAAAAACCAGCGTATTGCAGATGCAATTCTTAGATATGATTGTTTTACGGATATAGAATTTAATCATGAAAAATCAATAAACTGCCAAGCATATTCCGCGGCGCTTTATGTAACATTAGCTAAAAGAAACCTATTAAAAGAGGCGCTGCACTCGCCAGAAAGCTATAGGAAAATAGTTAAGAGCTTCAAATATAACGGCGCACATGACAATATTCATAATGGCGTTAAACTTTTGTAGCGGGCAAATACCCAAACCTATGAATGCTTAGCAAACTAAAAGACTTTTTGGATTGTAGAGGCTAACCTTGGATAGAATACAGGCCCAAGTCGCTAGATTGATGCGTTCAATTCGTTTAACACCTGATACTGAAAATAAAATTCCGGGAGCGCAATTTTTTGCGGGCAGGGGTAAGCCATTTTCTTTCTCTGGCGGAATGGGGCTCGCTTGGTGGTATAGCCCTGATACCTTCAGCGCAATTGACGCTGTAACGGCGCTAGTCATCGAGACAGAACAGGAGTTCAAAGATTGCGATACAGAATCGGTTAACAATGTCGTCACCTCCACATTACAGAGAATTTGTTTAGATTCACCACTTTTTAATGGTGATGACGTAGTTTTTAGAAGGAAAGCAAACCTCTTTGAATGCAGGGGTGCAGTGTCGGTTATTGACTTTACTAAAACAATTCTAGATGAAATCAAACACAATCTTCGAAGCGTTATAGGAAAGCGATGTACGACTTATCCCTTGTCCCGATTCAGAGGCCCCTCTTTTTCCTTGCCTGCTGAGGGATTGCATCTGCTTTCCTGCAACGATGATGTTACTTGGAAGCGCTTTCTCGCTGAGGGGTATATTTTTGACGGCTGGACACCAAGTTTTCCGTTTACAGCCGGAGATAGATTCTCTTTCAATGGTGGATTTGAGTTCAACTACATTTTAATAGCCGAAGATTATGGAACACAAAACGGTGCTAAGTTCGCAAGCAGTTTGAAATTCAGAATGTTTATTTCTATCCTCTTTGCTCATGCTTCAGAGTCTTCGCAATACGGCTATAACAAGTCGATGGCTCAGCCTTTTACTAACTGCATACAGTTCCCTCATGAGAGCACTCCTGATGGTTTAATAGTCCTTAGTGATTGCGGTGCTCTTTCACCCTTTTATGCGTCGGATATTATAATCACTGAAGACCTAACAAAAAAAGTCGAAAAATGGTACCAGTCACTCCAAGAATGCCCCAATGAATACAAACAACGCATAAAAAAATCTGCCAACTTTTTCAATCGAGCAATGAACTCCGACGACATAGAGTCATATATCAATTATTTTATCGCGCTTGACGCGCTCTTTGGTCAACGTGGTTCTGTCGAATCCTCTATTGTAGCCGGGGTTGCCAATCTGGCGCTGGATGAAAAATTCACAGAAAAAACCACATGGCTTTTTGACCTTAGAAATGAGCTTGTTCACGGTGGGAGCCGTTATATTTCCGAGTGGCCCAAATACCAGAGATATACAAAGCACTTCGGCACTAAGCCATTAAATGATTTGAAAGAGCTTGCTCAAAAGGCGATAGTGAAAGCACCTTCAATCTTACCAGCATCGTTGGCTTCCGAAATACCTAATTAATTTCTTGATAATCTTAGGGCAAGCTAACAATTCTGGAAAACTTGCACCATTGTCTTCACAACAACATACAGACCAAACAATTCTCTAGGCTTTTTTGTATGATACGGCGAGCTTTTTTAATCAAATAGGTTTTCACACCCGCCCCCCAATATAAACCGAGAATCTGGATAATTCCCACTATTAAATTTTCGGCAACAGGCTTGTATAGATTTTATATTGAAGTTAATTCTTAAAGCGAAATTAAAATAACGAAAACTATTTAGACAAATTAGAAATATTATTTTTCATCTTAGTTATAAACTATAGCTTATAGTAAATAACTGCTTTTAAAGCTTTCTGAAAAGCTGGCTGCGCCAGCTCCCAGAGGGATGCTATCCATAGTTTGCCTACCCTAGACTCAAGTAAAAAATGCTTTACTTAAGTTCTAGAGTAGGCCTTGGATAGCAATTTTGCTATCGTTATAGTCGTTAAATCTACGCTATAACTTTGGACACTTACAGTATGATTTGCTACTGTCTCTCACTCTGTCCAACATGTTAATGAAAACATGGCCTGCGAGTCACCGCTTATGAGAGAACCCCCGTTTACGGCTTTTTTTAATAAGTTCTGCACCAACTAGTCGCTACCAGATGCATCACCAGCAAAATTTAGTCTAAGGACAAGGATTAAACATTACGTACCGCTTAATGCTTTCAAGCCAAGATCACTAGAACGAAGAAATTGCAGATCCAAGTTATCAACTTAGACCTTATTACCTATATTTATTACACAAATATAGAATATGTCAAATTTTTTGCAAAAACACCTTGGCAAGTAACTATTTTAGTTCATGATTAAGCGTAAGAGAAAGACTAGTCATCGCTCTGCGGTAAAATTGTTTGAGCGTATTCAACAATCTCTCTAAGCACTTTTATGTCCGCAGTCGTATAGGCAATATCGCAAAGCATATGCCTGAGATCTCCGCATTCCTTGATTACATCAGGCGGTGAAGCAGACTTAAAAAATTCCTCCATCGTGCACCCTAACGCTTGAGCGATTTGCTCTAGAGCTTCTACGCTAGGAGCATAGCTCCCACGCTCGTAGCGGCTGATGGTCATCGGTTCACAACCTAGCACTTCTGCTAGATACGCTTGAGTCTGCTTCTTAGCCAAGCGAAGAGCTTTGATACGCTTTCCTAGCGCCTTTATGGCTGTCTGAGTCATAGCAAAGCCTGATAAAAATCAGATACTTGCATTTTGGATGCAGGCTAAGAAGGTCATATTTTGGCTACCTATTGATAAAAACTAGCCTTTTTTAGTATAGTTCCTGCATGGAGGCGGCTGAGCGCCCCCATTCATAGGCACTCCCACCCAATTCATTTCATGGATGGGGCGCTTGATAGAAGCAATCCCGTTTCGAAAGTTAAACTTTTAGACAACAGCGCTGCTATTTAATCAACCATATGGGTGAATTACTGTGTCAGACCAGCCTCCGCTAATCGATGGCGAATATCTAAGCAATGATGGTGGTCTTCACGAAACCTATTCAGCAGCATACGCAGCAAATTTGCGTCTCGCAGAAAGGAAAAGACGATATGGAAAAATTTCAAACCCTTGGAACGCCGCCGATCTACTCGATGAAAATGATATTTCGCTTATTACATATGCGCTCAGCACTTTATGGCTCCTAGCATTATGCGTTCTTGGATTCAACCATCACTGGTGGAGGTTCTTAGGTACACTTACTTTGTTCTTACCTATCGTGATATTAGAGGTACTCATTCAGAAACTACCACGAGCATTTAGAAAAGTATTCTTCTTAGTGAGTGCATTAGCAGTACTTCTGTTAATCCTTTTCATGAGGATTAAGTAACAAAACAGGTAAGGCAAGGAATTAAACCAACAGAACATTTATGATATCAAAGGGTAACTCTATGAAAGCGATTATAACCTCCATCATTTTGGGCGGCCTATCACTTGCTACAATAGCAAAAGCTGAAGTAACGCAGGCAGATGCTAATCTTAACTTTGGACGTTTTGCTGGATTCTGGGTTTATGAAGGCTGCGAAGAAAAAAATGTGCGAAAAACATGTTGGTTTATCGTTGAGCGAAAAAAAGAATTATATGGCGATGCCGAATATTTCTCTTATGCAATGCAAAGAGCCGTGCCAGCTAAAGCTGAAGTCTTAAAGAATGTTTGTGACTCGTTCAACTACAATACGGGTATGACTGTCTCCAGTTTACCCCGTAACGCAATATGTATTAATTTGATTGGCGCAGGAAGTGAAGCCGAGTTATATTTCCCTAAAGGATATACTGGGCATGGTACTTACAGAATTAAAAAATCCAACAAAGAGGAGTTTATGAGGCGCGCTGATGAGCGGTCAAAGGCAATGATGAAGAAAGGAAATTGGTGACTAAAAAAGCAGTCCTTAATAGGTGCTGCCCTTTATATAAATCATTTTCTTTTTATCTTTTTTATAATATCAGCTCGGGAAGGAGCATCGGAAAAACTAGAGATCAATTTCTCCATAAAATCCATCTGTGCCTCTAATGCTTTATCCGCCGTTTCAGTGTAGGACTTTGTAGGGGTATCGTCATTTTCTACTATATTTCTATAAAAATCCGCAGCTTTTCCTAAGTACTTTCTTTCCATCTGATGCCTACGTGAATTATGTAGGCTCTCTAACCACAGCATCAAACTTTCTATCATACCGCTTATACTAGACATGAAACCGTCAAATTGACTCTTAACATGCTTGTAATCATACGATAGCGAGGCATACTCCGATCTAACTGTATTGAGCTTTGCATAAGTGGCGCTCAATTCTCTCCTTCTACTAGCTGTTTCCTCTATAGCTTCCGCAGCCAGTTCCTGTGCTGTTCGCTCTATTGCTAAAAAAGTATCAACACGCTTTTCGGCGGCACTGAGCTCTAACTCTATACGCTTTAGCTCTTTATCACGCTCACTCAACCTGACCTCTAGCTCAATTGCCTTTTGTTTTGATAGTTGATACAGATTAAAACTTCTCTCCGACTTGGGTTTAAATGCCTCTTTTCGTATACGACGGAGCTTATTATTATGCTCCACTGTTTTCTCTAACTTGCACGCCTGATACTGCGTATTCTTTAAAAGGGTGTTGTTAGTATATGCATAAAACATTTCTTGTAGGTAACCAAATAAAATTTGCGATTCCGAAAAATCTGGCTTTTCGCTAATTAGTTTCGTAGCTGGGTGGTATCGCTTGAGATAGCTATTTACTCTACGGATTTGCGTTGCCTTGAGATCATACAATCCACTCTTGCTATTTTTTGTTGATATAAACAAATGAGGGTGGTCGCTAAATCTCTCGCCATCGATATCTTCGTCTCCGTGAAGAACAACAAAATAAACAGGATATTCAGGAAACAACTTATCGTAAAACCCCTTTATTAGATTTATACGGTCTTCAGGAGAAATTCCAGTCACTTTGTTACGAGAAGGGAATTTAAAAAACGCTTCTTGAACTACTGCGTTATTTTTCCTTATAGCAAAACGACCACTTTGCTCGATATCGTTATGACACTTGAGAAAATTTATTATTGTATCTAATTTCTGCGACTTCCGAGAAATTGTTAAATTAGTAAAAGGGTTAATAAATTCATTTACGTCAACAACACCTTTTACATTTAATACATGCTGAAAAGCTCTCACTACAGCTTCGTCAGTCTCGCTCCTACAAGAGTTCTTAATAGAGTTTTTTAGCTTAGAGCGAAGTTTTACTAAAAGACTCCTATTGGCGTTCCCAATTGTCGACACTTCGGCATCAGCCGAAACATTTTTAAGCAAAACTTCGCGCTGGCTGGTTGAAAGCGTTTGAAGTGGAACAACACCTGTCTTAGCCGTCCAGATGAAATTTTTGTGTGACATTTCGTCAACCCATTCTAACTTCTTATGTGAAGCAGAAGGTATTCTTAGAGAGTGCTTCAAGCTTTTTATTAACTGACTACGACCGGCAGCACCACCAGTACTGAATCTAATCTCATTCGTATAATTTAGCGTTTTAAAAAGCATTGTTACTTTAATTTTATCATTCATATTTTCCTCATTCAGTTTGCAATTGTCTTATGCCCGTCTGGCAAGACCCCGCGCTTAATACCGGAAGCGAAGCGCCTTGAACGAAGTGCAAGTCTGGTAGTAAGCCCAACGGGTTAAGGTAATACTTGCACGACATAAATACAGACTATCATCCATTTCATTAATTTCAAGAGCAAAGACTAAGCATGGACAAGTATAACTTCCTATTCATCACACAACTGCTTAGAACCTCAAGCTTAAACATCCAATCTAAGTGGAACAATCTTTACATTAGATCTTGCGCTCTCCTCTGATTTTTCCTCACTGCTCAAATCGCTCCAACGTTCAATTTCTTTAAAGTCCTCTTCAATCTGTTCTTTTGAAGGTGTCGGGACTAAATTGGCGAAAACACCTCTACGGTGTACATGCCGAACAGTTCCGTTTTTAAAGTGAATTTCTGCAATTCGCAGATTAAAGTTCAAAACTATGCGTTCAATGACTAGCTTCAATCGCTCATTTATTTTTGCTCTTATTTCGAACACCTCGATATCCGAATGAGTTCTCTCTATCGCTCTTAGCTCTTTTATATCTGACTCAACATCCGCTTTTTGTTGCTCCAGTAGCGTGTATATATCAGCCTCGATTACTTTTCTTTTTGCAATTAGTTCTTTTTGTAGCCCCTCGCTTTCCATAGCAATTTCGCGTTCCATATCGGACACTTTACCGTTCAGGCGCTTGAAGTCTAAGCGAAAGTTTTTTAACGTCTCCGTTATTGAAGCTAGCTCAGATTCGATCTTGAATTTTTTATTTATTAGCTCATCAGCAGTAGATGTGTTTTTTAGAATACTGTTTATATCTATCTCCGCAAGAAAGGTTAGGAGCATCTTCTCAACGTCATCATATCTCCAGCTTTTATAACTACAATTACCGTATTTTGCTCGGTAACACACCAAATATTTTCCGCCCTTCTTAGGGTCATTTCCCTTATTCACATGATGTGCCATCGCACCACAAGAGGCACAAGAGATCATCTTAGTGAAAAGGTTGCTGAATTTTGAACCTTTATTTCCCGCACCTTCTAACTTACGGGAATCTTTTTTCACTTGCACTCGCTCAAAAAGAGCCGGACTTATAATTTCAGGGAAGTACCCTTTAATTTCTGAGCCGTCCAAAACTCTCTTTCGCTTACCATCATCCGAAACTTCCCACTGCATAGGTTGATAGAACCCCATGACGGACCTATTCGCTAGTATTTTGCGAACATAAGTAACTTGCCAAAAATCTCCATAATTTGAATTCTTACGTGCGCCGTCACGAGTGAATGTTGGTGTATTTTTTTCTGTTAAAATTCTGGCGGTGGCTACAGCACCCACGTTTCCATCAGACAATCGAAAAATTTCTTTAACCACAGCCACTCGCTCTGGGATTTCCTCAATAACTCGCACCACATGACCGGTTGAATTAATACTTTTATTCACTTTTAGCCATAAAGGTACACGTGAGGTCGAAATCTCACCGTGCAGAGCAGCTCTTTTCTTTTTACTATTCCAAGCCTCTTTTACTCGACTGCCTTTCTCTTGAGACTCTTTGAACCCTCGTTGCAGCTCACCGAGAGCGATATATAGCGAAGATATATCATCCCCTCGGCTATAAATTTGTGAGCCGGAAGTTATAGCAATACGAATGCCTTTCTCTTGAACTAACCTTATTATGATTGGAAGGCTCTCTAAAGGATTCAGGCGCGTGATACGGTTTAGCGCCTCTACAGCCAAGTAGTCTCCCGGCTTCACCATTCCACTATCCACGGCGTCTAGAAAGGCTTTAAAACGGCCTTTTGACAGATTTTTTCCGGTATAGCCAGATATACCTAGATCATTCAAATCTAAGCTTGCATCGACCTGTGCGCCTTCAGCGACTATTTCAGGTCGTGCCGCAAATCGAGCGATCAAGTCTTGCTGCCGCCGTAAGCTATCGCCCCTTTTTTGCTCTTCGCTACTAAAACGAATATACGGCCAGATTTTAGGCATTTTAAGGCTCATTTCTGTCAATGACTTGTAGGTCCAATGGTAGTCTAATTCCTTGTTCAGCGGGCCACCGGGCACCGGCAAGACTTTACTGGCCAGCCGGCTACCGGGCTTGCTGCCGCCACTGAGCGAGCAGGAAGCGCTGGAAGTGGCCGCAATCCAATCCGTGGTCAGCCTGGCACCGCTGAGCCATTGGCCAAACCGCCCGTTTCGCCAGCCTCACCACTCGGCATCCGGGCCGGCGCTGGTGGGTGGCGGCTCGAAGCCACAACCGGGGGAAATCACCCTGGCTCATCACGGGGTGTTGTTCCTGGATGAACTGCCAGAGTTCGATCGCAAGGTACTGGAGGTGCTGCGCGAGCCATTGGAGTCGGGGCACATCGTGATCTCCCGAGCCCGTGACCGGGTGAGCTTCCCGGCGCGCTTTCAACTGGTCGCGGCAATGAACCCCTGCCCTTGCGGCTACATGGGCGAACCCAGTGGGCGTTGCCGGTGTACGCCGGAACAGATCCAGCGCTATCGCAACAAGCTCTCCGGGCCGCTGCTGGACCGGATTGATTTGCACCTGACAGTCGCGCGAGAAGTCACTGCGCTGAGCCCCGCCCAACAAGCCGGTGATACCACCGCGCAAGCGTCCGCTCAGGTGGCGCAAGCCCGGGAACGCCAGCACCAACGCCAGGGTTGCGCCAATGCATTCCTCGATCTGCCCCGGCTGCGCGAACACTGCCAGTTGGCCAAAGCCGATGAAAGCTGGCTGGAAAGCGCGTGTGAGCGGCTGACATTATCACTGCGCGCAGCCCATCGATTGCTCAAGGTGGCTCGCACCCTGGCGGACCTTGAGCAAGTGGAAGGCATCGCCCGCCATCATTTGGCGGAGGCGTTGCAGTACCGACCAGCCGCAAATGGCTAGCACTTGTCAGGCAAAATCCAGCAGCAGCCTCGCCACTTCCAACACGTCTTGCAGCACCGCTTCTGCGGACTCTGCGGAAGGCTTGAGCATCAGGTCATCGGCATAGCCCATCGCCAGGGCGAAGATCTGCCGTGCAGCGCGTTGAGACGACTCGCAGCGAAAGACGCCATCGGCAACGCCCCGCTCGATCACCTCGGCAAGCATGCTTTGCCATTGGGCGTTGATCACCAGATAAGCCTGAGCCATTTGCGCGTCGTGCATAGCCTCGTCCCAGGCGTCGAGCCACAGCGCCCAGCCGGCATCAGCGGTGCTGGGCAGGCAGTCGCGCAAAAAACCCACGAACGCCTCCAGCGGTGGCGCATCGGCCAACGGCTCGCGCACTTCATCCAGTTGCTCATTGGCAAAGCGTACGAAGGCTTCGCGGCGCAGTTCATTCCAGTCGTTGAAGTAGTGATAGACATGACTGCGCGACAAGCCGGCATGTTCGGCGAGGTCACGGGTGGATACATCGGCGAAACCCTTGCTGCGAAACAGCTCCAGGGCGGCGGCGATGATCTGGTCTTTACGGTCGGTACGCGACATGGCAATTCCTTCGAGCACAAGCAGATAAGCGGGGCTTGCTTTTTGAGCGATCGCTCAAGGATACTTGAGCAGTCGCTCAATAATAGCGTCTATTACTCCTCTGGTGCACCCATGACATCCGTCACCCCACAAATTCTGATAGAAGAAAGCAAGAAAATCGGCCAGCAGTCTGCCAGCCAAACCCTCAAGGCTATTGCCAGAGCCTATCCCGGCAAGCTGTCTTGCACCTTGTCGCTGGTGGCGCTGGAGAACGCACTGTTGTTGGCCTACCCGCTGTTTGCCGGGTTCGCGGTGGATTCGATTATCCGCGGCGATGCCACCAGTGCGTTGTTCTATGCCGCCGTGGTCATGGCGTTCTGGGCCGTTGGGGCGGCGCGACGGGCGCTGGACACCCGTACGTTCACGCGCATCTACGCGGACCTTGCGGTGCCGGTCATTCTCAACCAGCGCCAACAGAACCACAGCACCTCGAAATCGGCGGCACGGGTAGTACTTGCTAGGGAGTTTGTCGACTTCTTTGAAAAGCACGTGCCTATCATCGCCACGGCGTTGGTGTCGATTGTGGGCGCGGCAGTGATGCTGATCGTGATTGAGCCGTGGGTAGGTATGGCCTGCCTGGCCGCGCTGCTGCTGTGCATCACCTTGTTGCCACGCTTTGCACGGCGCAATCAGGAACTACACGAGCGCCTGAATAATCGCCTGGAGAAAGAAATTGGTCTGGTCGAAAAAGTCGGCGCGCCGACCCTGCGACGTCACTACCAGTCGCTGTCACGCCTGCGCATCTGGCTTTCAGACCGCGAGGCTGCGGCGTTCCTGTTTATCGGCATGACCGCGGCCTTACTGTTCGTGGTTGCGATCAGCCAATTGGCCATGTCCCCAGCGGTGAAGGCCGGCCACATCTACGCCGTCATGACCTATCTGTGGACCTTCGTCACCAGCCTGGACGAAGCGCCAGGCATGGTCGACCAACTGGCGCGGCTCAAGGACATTGGCAAGCGCGTAGACCCAGGGCTTGGGGAGGCCTGAGCCTCAACGAAACCGATCCACCTCATGACGCAAGCCTGCCGCCAAGGTCTCCAGTTCCTTGGCGGTAACTGCCAGGTTGGACACCACTTCACGCTGCTCGCTGTTGGCCAGCGCAATGCTCTGCAGGTTGCTGCTGAGCAAGGTCGCGGTGCTGCTCTGTTCCTGGGTGGCGGTGGTGATCGCAGCAAATTGCTGGCCGGCCGAGCGGCTTTGCTCGTCGATACGCGCCAGGGCCGAGGCCACGTCGGCGTTGCGCGACAGGCCTTCCTGCATCAGCGCATTGCCGTGCTCCATGGTGCTGATGGCGTTGCCGGTTTCCTGCTGGATGCTCTGGATCATGCCGGAGATTTCATCGGTGGCCTGGCGGGTGCGCGAAGCCAGGTTGCGCACTTCGTCGGCGACCACGGCGAAGCCACGGCCTTGCTCGCCGGCGCGCGCAGCCTCGATGGCGGCGTTGAGCGCCAGCAGGTTGGTCTGTTCGGCGATGGCGGTAATCACGCCGACGATCCCGCCGATTT
>Ga0308161_1004099_pt1 | contig 13571 bp, 10 predicted proteins | sample PhyFR2_FD_201034 | JGI IMG/M metagenome (GOLD analysis project Ga0308161, IMG submission 201034) | Phyllosphere microbial communities from UC Gill Tract Community Farm, Albany, California, United States - DLSLF.R2 | ecosystem: Host-associated > Plants > Phyllosphere > Unclassified | place: USA...
ATTCCCCAATCCAGTTGGCGGTCACGCTGCCGTTTACTGACACCGCGGGGTCGTAGACGGCCAGCCGCTCCACCGGAAGGGTCCGCGCGGCGTGCAGGGCAACCGCGCCGCCGAAGCTGTGTCCGAAGACGTCCGTGCTGGACGTGTGCTTCATGACGGTATCGAGGTCCCGGATGTCCACGTCCAGTGTGTAGTCCTCAGGCTGCGGCGACGAGGAGCCGCGGCCGCGACGGTTGAATGTATGCACCGGCCGGCCCAGGGACGCAGTCAGTTTCTGGGCGAATTTGGTGTAGTCGGCGGCCGTCACCATGGAGGGCGGTACCACCACCACTCCTGACCCGGCCGTGGCAAGTTCCGCGCCGGTGGAGAAGAGCTCAATCGTGCCGCCGTCGGGGGTCCTGATGTTCTCTCGCGTCATGCTCCGAGCCTAGCTGAGCAAACTCGGTGGGGCATAAGGGACGCGGGTCCAGGGGGTGCCCGGGTTCAGGCCAGCCGGTCGATGAGGGCCCGGCTGGCGGCGCGGATCGCCGGGAGATCGTGGCCAAGCCCGCAAAGAATGAGCCCGGCGTCTGCAGCCTGCATGGCCGACTCCGGACCAACCGCCCCATCCGCCCGGAGGTAGATCAGGGATTCGACAAGGCGGAACGTGAAGTCGCCTCCGTCCGTACCCTCAGGGGTCGCTGGCAGGCTTTCGCCCAGCTCCCCGTACAGGCGCCGCAGCTCCTGCCGATCGGTGAGGAACCGGGCAAAGCGGGTGCTCCGCACCTCCGGCAGGTGGTACAGGACGCCGAGGTTCCAGCGGGCACTGCACAGCTGGGTGCCGTCGTAAAGCGCGACGGCGTGCAGCCGGCTCCCTGCCGGGCGTTCGGTTTCGGGGGGCCCGGCAGGCAGCGCGGCGACGGACCGTGCGAACTTCAGGCCGGCCGACACCGTCCCCTCCAGAAGATCCTCGAGGATGTCGTCCTTGGTTTTGAAGTGGTGGTAGAGGGACGACTGCCGGATTCCGACTGCGTCCGCAATGGACCGGGTGGAGGTGCTGGCGAAGCCCTGGTTGGTGAAGAGCTCGGCCGCGGCGTCGAGTATTTCGTCGCGGGCCGTGGCGCCTGGCCGCGACGGTTGCTGGTGGCGGGGGCGTCCCGGTCCGGCTGAAGTCACCGCCTCATTCTTGCACCACGGTGGCCCCCACTGCCCAGTGCCGATGCGGCATCAGTGCTGGTGAGGGGACGGAAATCTACCCGAAACAAGATGTCTATCCGCCTTTTACTGAGGGGAAACTGTTTGGGGACATCCCGCTGGAAAACTATCAATTGACCGGTAATCAGCAGCCTTCGGCCGAGCGCTGCGGTACCGGGAGGCTCTGCCCCCAAGATTCCCTTTCCAGCCCCGGAGATCCCCGATGACTTCAACCGTTCTTCCTAGCGTCCACCAGGACGATGCAGACCTGACGTCCCTTGGCTACCAGCCCACCCTCCACCGAAAGCTCGGCCGCTACGCTTCCTTTGCCGCCGGCTTTTCCTTCGTTTCCATCCTCACCACCATCTTCCAGCTCTTCGCCTTCGGCTACTCGTTCGCAGGTCCCGCGTTCTTCTGGACCTGGCCCGTTGTCCTGGTGGGCCAGCTGCTGGTGGCCCTGAACTTCGCCGAACTCGCCGCCCGCTACCCACTCTCCGGAGCTGTGTACCAGTGGGCCAGGCGCGTCGGGGGAGAAGGCGTGGGCTGGTTCGCCGGCTGGTTCATGGCCATCGCGCAGGTGGTGACCGCCGCCGCGGCGGCCATCGCCCTGCAAGTGGTCCTGCCCCAGCTCTGGGACGGGTTCCAGGTCATGGGTGGCGACCCGGCACTCAACACCGTGACCGGGGCTTCGAACGCAGTGGTCCTGGGCGCAGTCCTGCTGGTTGCCACCACCATCATCAACTCCCTGGGCGTGAAGCTCATGGCGCACGTGAACTCGGTTGGCGTCACCTGCGAAATCGTAGGGGTGGCAGCCGTGATCCTTGCCCTCATCAGTGCCGCCCAGCGCGGACCGGACGTGGTGGCTGACACCACCGTGCTGCAGGGATCCGATCTCGGCGCCGTGGGAGCCTTCCTGGTCTCCGGGCTCATGGCCGCCTACGTCATGGTGGGCTTCAACTCCGCGGGTGAGCTGTCCGAGGAAACCAAGGACCCCCGCCGCACCGCACCCCGGACCATCCTCTCCGCCCTGCTCATCTCCGGCATCGGCGGCGCCCTGATGATCATCACCGCCCTGATGGCCGCCCCCAGCCTGGACGACGGCCGCCTCGCCACCGAAGGCCTGCCCTACGTCCTCACCGCGGTCCTGGGCACCTTCTGGGGCAAGGTCCTGCTGGTGGACGTGGCCATCGCCATCTTCGTCTGCACCCTGGCGATCCAGACCGCCGGGTCCCGCCTGGTGTTCTCCATGGCCCGTGACGGCAAGCTCCCGGCCTCCCGCCTCCTCTCCTCCGTCCACCCCACCCGCGGCACCCCCATGTGGCCTTCGATCGTGATCGGCGGCCTGGCCGTCGCGGTGCTGGCCATCAACGTGGGCAATGCCGCCCTGTTCACCACCCTCTGCAGCGTCTGCATCGTGATGGTCTACATCGCCTACCTGCTGGTCACTGTCCCGCAGCTGGGCAACCGCCTCCGCGGCGACTGGGCCCGGGTGGGACAGACGATGCCCGCGGGCCTCTTCTCGCTGGGCCGCTGGGGCCTTCCAGTCAACATCCTGGCAGTCCTCTACGGCGGTGTCATGGTGGTCAACCTCGCGTGGCCCCGGCCGGAGGTATACGACCCCTCCGGCGAAAGCGGGCTCCTCCTGTGGTCCGCGCCGCTGATGGTCGCCGCCGTCCTGCTCCTGGGCTTGTGGGTCCGGCGCCGGAACCTCGCGGCCAGCAGGGCCTGAGCCAAGTTCCCGCTCCCAAAGAACTTCCTTCCACGACATCCAGGACTGACATGACCCAGACCATCGAAACACCAGCCACCGGCACGGCCACCACGGCCGGCGCCCGCGCACATGCCCGGGAACAGCACGGCAAGACAGCCGACACCATGCGCTTCGTCCCGGCCTCCTCCGCGCCGGGCCGCCTGCTGGCAGGAATGCCCGACGACGTGTCCCCCACATGGGCAGAGTCCCTCGCCTTTGGCCGCTACACCACCATGGCGCTGGCGCGCGGCACCCGGATCCGGCTCACCGACACCGAAGGCGATGCCTGCGTCCATACCCTCCTTTACCGGACGGGCGCCGTGCACGAGCGCCTCAACACCGCCGACACCGTAAAAGTCCCCTGGCAGGCCTACCCCGGCACCGGCCACCCGCTGCTGTCCGACGCAGGACGCCTCATGGCCACCATCGTCGCGGACACATCCGCCCGCCATGACGCCCTGACCGGTGCCACCACCCTCGCCGGCAACACCGCAAAATACGGGGCCGGGACCGTCCACAGCGCCTCACCCGCCGGCCGGGAACTTCTTACGCTTGGCGCCCTGAAGAACGGCCTGGGCACCCGGGACGTGGCACCGTCGCTGTCCCTCTTCAAGGGCATCGCCGTGGACCCCGCCGGAAGCATCACCTTCACCGGGAGCGCCGGGCCGGGTGCCGCCGTCGAACTCCTGCTCCAGATGGATGCAGTGCTGGTCCTGGCCAATACCGCCCACCCGCTGGACCCCCGCCCGGACTTCACCGGGAGCGCCGTGGACATCGTCGCCTGGCATGCGCCGCAGGACCTCGCCGGACTCAAGTCGGGCCGCCTCACCGGCCCGCTCAGCCCGGAACACCTGCAGGCCCTCCGCAACACCGATCACGACCTCACCGCTAGGAACGCCCGATGAACACCACCACTAATATCCGCCCCGACGCCGCGGCCACCGCGCTGGCTGCCGGCACCGTGATCCTGGACGAATTTGTCGAAGCCCGCGGACCGTGGTCCGCCGTGGTGGCCGCCGGGGACGTGCTGACCATCGTGGACCTGGAAGGCAACCAGGCCGTGGACTGCCTGCTCTACGCCGCGGCGGACACCACACTCCGCTACTCGGCCCCCGCAACCATTTCCGCCCAGCGGTCGATCGTCCTCACCACGGGCTCCGTCCTGCGGGCGGACACCGGAGCGCCGCTGATGACGGTGGTGGCTGACGAAGTGGGCGTCCACGACACCATCGGGGGTGCCTGCTCGCAGGAATCCAACACCCTCCGCTACGGCCAGCACACCCGCGAACAGCACGCCTGCGTGGAGAATTTCCTGATCGAGGGCTCCCGCTGGGGCCTGGGCAAGCGGGACCTGGTCTCCAACATCAACTGGTTCATGAACGTGCCGGTGGACCCGGACGGAGCCCTGGGCATCGTGGACGGCCTGTCCGCCCCTGGAAAGCGCGTCGCGTTGCGGGCCGAAGTAAACACTCTGGTGCTCGTCTCCAACTGCCCGCAGATCAACAACCCCTGTAACGGCTTCAACCCCACCCCCGTCCGCATGATCGTCACCCGGCCGGAGGCTGCGCTGTGAGCAACAACCTGAACACCTTCGACACCCTGCTGGTCGCCAACCGCGGCGAAATCGCCTGCCGGATCATCGCTTCCGCCAGGAAGCTGGGCCTGCGTACCGTGGCCGTCTTCTCCGAGGCTGACCGCGGCGCCAAGCACGTCCGGCTCGCCGACGAAGCCGTGCTCCTGGGCCCCGCCCCGGCCAAGGATTCCTACCTGCGGATCGAGACCATCCTGGACGCCGCCAAGGCAACCGGCGCAGGTGCCATCCACCCCGGCTACGGCTTCCTTTCCGAGGACGCCGCCTTCGCTGAAGCTGTGGAAGCGGCAGGTCTGGTCTTTGTTGGCCCCACGCCCGAGCAGTTGCGCATCTTCGGCACCAAGCACACTGCACGCGACGCCGCCCGGGCCGCCGGGGTGCCCATGATCGCCGGTTCCGGGCTGCTTGAGGACGTGGACGCCGCCATCGAAGCGGGCAGGACGATCGGGTTCCCGCTCATGCTCAAGGCCACCGGCGGTGGCGGCGGCATCGGCATGACGGTCTGCCGCTCCGAAGCCGAGCTCGCCGAGAGTTTCCCCCGGGTGGCCCGCCTGGCCGGCGCCAGCTTCGGCACCGCGGGCGTCTTCGCCGAACGCTACGTCGAGAACGCTCGTCACGTGGAAGTCCAGGTCTTTGGCGACGGCGAAGGCCGGGTAGTGAGCCTGGGCGACCGCGACTGCTCGCTGCAGCGGCGCCACCAGAAGGTCCTGGAGGAAGCCCCGGCGCCAGACCTGCCCGAAGACCTCCGGGCGGAACTGCACCGCACCTCCCGGGCTCTCTGCGCTTCCCTTAACTACCGCTCCGCCGGCACGGTCGAGTTCGTCTACGACTCCGCCCGCCAGGAAGCCTCCTTCCTGGAAGTCAACGCCCGGCTGCAGGTAGAACACCCGGTCACGGAGGCCGTCACCGGAGTGGACCTGGTGGAATGGATGCTCCGCCTGGCACAGGGCGGAAGCGCAGCTCAAACGGTGCTGGAGAACGTGCCGGACAGCCTGCCCGTGACCGGCTACGCCGTGGAAGCACGCCTTTACGCAGAGGACCCGGCCCGCGGCTTCCAGCCCAGCGCCGGAACTGTCACCAACGCTGCCTACCCCGGGTCGGGAGAAGCGCGCGTGGACGCCTGGGTGGAAACCGGCACGGAAGTCTCCACGAACTACGATCCCCTCCTGGGCAAAATCATCACCTCCGGGGCCAGCCGCACAGAGGCCTTTGACAGGCTGGCCGCAGCCCTGGCGAGCACGCGCATCGACGGCATCGAAACCAACTTAGGGCTGCTCCGTGCCGTAGGCGGCATGGGGGTGGTCCGCAGCGTGCAGCACTCCACCAGCACCCTGGACTCCGTGGGGGACCCGGAACCGCGCATCACAGTGAACCGCCCCGGCCTGCAGACCAGCGTGCAGGACTGGCCGGGCCGCACCGGTCTATGGCAGATCGGCGTCCCGCCCAGCGGTCCCATGGACGACCTGTCCTTCCGGCTCGGCAACACCGCTCTGGGCAACCCGGAGGGCGCCCCCGGCCTTGAGTTCACCATGACCGGCCCCAGCCTGACCTTCACGCACGCCACCACCGTCTGTGTCACCGGCGCCGACGTCACCGTAACGGTCGATGGCAGCGAGGTGCCCACCTGGACGCCCGTTACCGTGCCTGCAGGTGGAACGGTCGACGCCGGTACGGCCACCGGGAACGGCCTCCGCGGCTACATCCTGTTTCAAGGCGGGCTGGACATCCCGAAGTATCTGGGCAGTGCGTCCACGTTCACGCTGGGCCAGTTCGGCGGCCACGCCGGGCGCGTCCTGCGGGCCGGCGACGTCCTTCGCGCCGTCAAGGACCCCAGGGGTGAAGCCAAGGAAACGGCCGTACCCCTGGACAGCCGCCCCGCACTCACCTCCACCTGGGAACTGGCCGTCGCCGAAGGCCCGCACGGTGCCCCGGAGTTCTTCCAGCGCGAAGACATCGACGAACTGTACAGCGCGGAGTACGAGGTGCACTTCAACTCCGCCCGCACCGGCGTCCGCCTCATCGGCCCCAAGCCCCGCTGGGCACGGACCGATGGCGGTGAGGCAGGCCTGCACCCGTCCAACATCCACGACACCGCCTATTCGGTGGGTGCCCTGGACTTCACCGGCGACACCCCCATCCTGCTCGGCCCGGACGGCCCCAGCCTGGGCGGGTTCGTCTGCCCCGTAACCGTGGTGACGGCCGAGCGCTGGAAGCTGGGCCAGCTCCGGCCGGGGGACAAGGTCCGGTTCGTGCCCATCAAAGCCAGCCAGGCGCCGTCGGCCAGGGATTTGGGACCGGGGCGGCAACTGGTGCTGCCCGGCGACGCCGGATGGTCGGCGAATCCGACGACGGCGGCTTCTGCCGCCGGGGCGCGCCGGCTCGGCGGGGATGGCGACGACGGCGTACTGGGCCGGGTGCCGGAAGAAGCCGGGCGGCCCGCGGTCACCTACCGCCGATCCGGTGATGACAACCTGCTGGTCGAATACGGCGACATGGTGCTGGACCTTGGCCTGCGCGCCCGCGTCCACGCCCTGCACCAGCACATCGAGGCGCTCCGCGTGCCCGGCGTCGTGGACCTGACCCCAGGGATCCGGTCGCTGCAGATTAAGGTGGATCCCTCCGTCCTGTCCACCGCGCGGCTGCTGGACCTGGTCCAGGAAGTCGAAGCCGCACTGCCCGCAAGCTCCGAACTGGTGGTGCCCAGCCGCAGCGTCCGCCTGCCGCTGTCCTGGGACGATCCCGCCACCCGGGAGGCAATCGAACGGTACATGGCAGGCGTCCGGGACGACGCTCCCTGGTGCCCGTGGAACATCGAGTTCATCCGCCGGATCAATGGCCTGGACTCCGTCAATGACGTGTTTGACACCGTCTTCAACGCCGAATACCTGGTCCTGGGCCTGGGCGACGTGTACCTCGGCGCCCCGGTGGCCACCCCGCTGGACCCGCGCCACCGCCTGGTCACCACCAAGTACAACCCGGCCCGCACCTGGACACCGGAGAACGCCGTGGGCATCGGCGGCGCGTACATGTGCATTTACGGCATGGAAGGCCCCGGCGGCTACCAGTTCGTGGGCCGCACCACCCAGGTGTGGTCGCGCTACGCGGATTCGGCACCGTTCGAGCCGGGATCGCCGTGGCTGCTCCGCTTCTTTGACCGGATCTCCTGGTACCCCGTCAGCCCGGAGGAACTCCTGGACCTGCGTGCCGACATGGCAGCGGGACGGGGCCGCGGCGTGGAGATCGAGGAGGGCACCTTCTCCTTGGCTGAGCACGAGGCGTTCCTGGCCGAAAACCGTGAGTCGATCGAGCTGTTCCGCGAAAAGCAGGGCGCCGCCTTCGCCGTGGAACGGCAGGCATGGGCCGACGCCGGTGAGTTCGACCGTGCGGAGGCGCTCGCGGCCGTCGTGGCCCCCGCTGCAGACGACGTGGACATTCCCGACGGCGGCTCGCTGGTGTCCGCGCCCTTCGCCGCCAGCGTCTGGAAGGTGGACGTGGCGGCCGGCGACCGGGTGGCCAAGGGGCAGCCGCTGGTGTCGCTGGAGGCCATGAAGATGGAGACCGTCCTGGAAGCACCCTGCGACGGCGTGGTACTCCGCGTCCTGCCGACGGCGGGTTCGCAGGTGGTGGCCGGGGAGGCGGTGGTGGTCCTTGGCACCGTCACTGAGCCTGCAGGGCTGGAAGAGCTTGAACTGGAAGAGGCAGCAGTATGAGTGCGGACATCAGCGGCAACGCCACCCGGCGCGTGAAGGCAGCGCTCGCCGCCATCGACGCAGTGGACCGGCCCGAAATCTGGATCACCGTGCGCGGCGCGGACGATCTCCTGGCCGAGGCAGCCGCCATCGACGCTGCGGTTACCGGCGGCGCCGACCTCCCGCTGGCCGGACTCCTGCTCGCGGTCAAGAACAACGTGGACGTGGCAGGCATCCCCACCACTGCAGCCTGCCCCGGCTTTGCGTACATCCCGGACAAGGACGCCGAAGCCGTGGCCCGGCTGCGCGCCGCCGGGGCCCTGGTCCTGGGGGCCACCAACCTGGACCAGTTCGCCACGGGACTTGTCGGCACGCGGAGCCCCTATGGAGCTGTCCGCGACTCACGCCGCCCGGACCACATCTCGGGCGGGTCCAGTTCCGGATCCGCCGTGGCCGTGGCACTGGGACTGGTGGACATCGCCGTCGGTACCGACACGGCCGGCTCCGGGCGGGTCCCTGCCGGGCTGCAGGGCATAGTGGGCATCAAAGCCACCCTGAACGTGGTCTCCACGGCCGGGGTAGTTCCGGCCTGCCGCTCGTGGGACGCCGTCACCATCTTTGCCCGGCACCTGGCCACCGCCGAGCTGGCCATGGGCGTCATGGCAGGCAACTCCCGCGTCTGGCCCACGGACGTCCGGCTGGCTGCACCGTCACGGCCGCGCGTGGCGTATCCCGCCACCCTGCCGGCCCTTCCACCGGCATGGGCTGCCGAGTTTGGCCGGCAGGTCGACCGGCTCACGGCCTCCGGTGTGGAAGCAGCCCCTATCGAATTCGACGACTTCCTCCAGGCCGCACGGCTGCTGTACGACGGCGGCCTGGTTGCCGAACGCCACGCCGCCGTGGGCAGCTTCCTTGCGGAGTGCGACGCCGGCGCGGAAAGCCAGGCAGGGATCGATCCCACGGTGGGGCGCATCATCCGGGCCGCCGGCACGGTGCCGGCACACCGGTACGTGGCCGACACGGCCCGGCTGCAGGAGCTCAAATCCAAGGCCATGGGCCGCCTGGAGGGTTTCGACGCCTTGCTGGTCCCCACGGCACCGTTCCACCCAACGCTGGCGGAGGTGGCCGCAGACCCCGTGGGTGTGAACTCCTTGCTGGGCACCTATACCAACTTCTGCAACCTGTTCGACCTGTGCGCCGTGGCAGTCCCCGCCGGGGACGTGGGCGGCGCCCAGTTCGGCATCACAGTGGTGGGCCGGACCTTCGACGACGCCCTGGCCGCCGACATCGCGCGCCGCATCGAAGCGACCCCCGCCCCGCCTGCACTGTTCGCCGCCGCGGCAGTGCCGGGCTGCGCAGGACCGGAGGCAACCGCAGCGGCCGGCCAGCCGTCGTCGTCCGTTCCCTGGCCCGTGGCCGCGGGGGCTGCTGCCGTGCCTCTGGTGGTGGTGGGTGCGCACCGCAAGGGGCAGCCGCTGGCGCCGCAACTGGAGGAGCTCGGCGCATTCTGGGATGGCCCGGTCCGGACGGCTGCCCGCTACCGGATGGTGTCCCTGGCCACCGTGCCGCCCAAACCGGGCGTGTACCGGTCCGACGACGGCGCCGAGCTGGTGGGGGAACGGTGGCTGCCGTCCCCGGCCGCGCTGGGGATGTTCCTGGCGGCCCTCCCCGAACCCATGCTGCTGGGGTCCGTTGAGCTCGCTGATGGTTCCACCGCCGTCGGGTTCGCCTGCGACGCCGTTGCCGCCCGGCACGGCGAAGACATCACCGCATGGGGGGACTGGCTGGCCGACCGCACTGCGGCACCGAAGCCGCGGACCGGTTGGCGGGACCTCGGAGAGGTGGCACTCGCCGGGTTCAGCCGCGGGGAACGGGGATAGCGTCAGGGGTGTCCGGGTGGGGATTCCCGCCCGGACCTTCGTCCTTGAAGTACGCCGAGATATCCGCCACCAGTTCCTTGACGGCAGCCGGAATGGAACCGTGGACGCATTTGGGGGACAACTGGTAGGTGCTCCCCGGGACTGCTGCGTGGAGCCGTTCCGCCGTCACCTTGTAGTAGCTGGGGCTCTTTCCGCCGGCCATGAAGTGGGTGCCGGGAGGCAGCACGCTGAAGTCCCGGGCATGGTCCTTCTCGTCGTACGCGGCCCTCAGCTCGCCCACGCCGCTGGGCATGACCTCGCGGAACAACCTGTTGACCTTGGTGCGGGACAGTACCGCCATCAGGCCCGCCAGAACCGGTTCCGGGATCCTGGCCATGGCAGACCCCGCGCTGGTTGCCTTCTTCATGTGGGCCAGTGCATGGCCCACCCTGCCGTTGTTCACGGCATCCTCGAACCCGTCCAGCCACCTGGTGTCGATGCTGCCGTCAATGTTCACCGCCGCGTCATAGACCGCAAGCCTGTCCGGTACAAAGCCGCTCCCCGTGAACTCCTGCACCGCGTTCAGCGCCACGGATCCGCCCAGGCTGTGGCCCAGGATGTTCCGTGCACCGGTGGCGGCGAGGACGGTCCGGACATCCTCGATTTCCGTCGCCATGGAATAGTCCGCGGGCTGTTCGGTCGAATTGCCGCGGCCCCGGCGGTCATACACGTCAACCGCCCAGCCCTCACCCAGGCCCTTCGCCAGCTCGATCGAGAACGGACGGTAGATCAGGGCTGTGAGGAACGCGCCGCCGATCAGCAGCACCCGCTGTTCCCCGGGCGCATCCTCCGTGCCGTAGCTGTATAAAGCCAGCCTGGCGCCGTCGTGCGTTGGAAGTAGCCGTTCTTTCACCCGCCCAATCGTAGGGCCCCAGCCTGCGGGGCAGCTGGGAGTCCGGGTTTTGAAGTCCCGGTAAACTTGATGATTGTGACTTCCCAAAACACCCCCGCGCCCAAGAACGCCCCAGAGCCCGTAGACGCCAGCGAGCAGATGCGGATCCGCATGGAAAAGCGCGCCAAACTTCTTGAGCGCGGCGCGGAGGCGTACCCCGTGGGAGTGGAGCGGACGCATTCCCTCGCCGAGATCCGGGAGAAGTACGCCCACCTCGAGGCGGACGACACCACCGGGGACATCGTGGGTGTTACCGGCCGTGTGGTCTTTGTTCGCAACACCGGCAAGCTCTGCTTCGTCACCCTGCAGGAGGGCGGCACCGACGGCAAGGGAACGCGCCTGCAGGCCATGCTCAGCCTGGCCAACATCGGCGAGGAAGCGCTCGCCGACTGGAAGGCCCTGGTTGACCTGGGCGACCACGTTTTCATCAAGGGCGAGGTCATTTCCTCCCGCCGCGGCGAGCTCTCCATCATGGCCGACTCCTGGTCCATGGCTTCCAAGGCCCTGCGCCCGCTGCCGGTGCTGCACGCGGACCTGAACGAGGAAACCCGCGTCCGCCAGCGCTATGTGGACCTGATGGTCCGCGACGAAGCCCGCGAGATGGTCTACACCCGTGCAGCCATCACCCGTTCCATCCGCGAAACGCTGTTCCGGCGCCGCTATGTGGAGGTGGAAACCCCCATCCTGCAGCTGGTCCACGGCGGCGCGCTGGCGCGTCCATTCGAGACCCACATGAACGCCTTCGACCAGAAGATGACACTCCGCATCGCCACCGAGCTGTACCTCAAGCGCGCCGTGGTGGGCGGGATCGACCGCGTCTACGACATGGGCCGCGTATTCCGCAACGAGGGCGTGGACTCCACCCACAGCCCGGAGTTCACCACCCTTGAGTGCTACGAGGCCTGGGCCGACCAGTTCGTCATGGCCGAGCGGATCAAGGAAATCATCCTCGACGCCGCGGACGCCGTGGGCGCAGGACGCGTCCTGCAGACCGAGGCGGGGGAGATCAACCTCGACGGCGAGTGGACCTGGCTGGCCGTCTACCCCGGACTGTCCGACGCCGTTGGGCAGGAGATCACGCCGGACACCTCCGCTGAGGTGCTTCGGGAGATCGCAGCCAAGCACGACGTCAAGGTGGATCCCAAGTGGGACGCCGAGAAGCTGGCGGTCGAGCTCTTCGGTGAGATCGTGGAGCCCACCCTGCTGAACCCCACCTTCGTCTACGACTACCCGCCCTCCGCCCAGCCGCTGGCGCGCCCGCACCGTGAGGACGGCCGCCTGATCGAGGCCTGGGACCTGATCATCGGGGGTATGGAGCGCGGCACCGCCTTCTCCGAGCTGATCGACCCCGTCATCCAGCGTGAGCGGCTCACCGAGCAGTCCCTGCACGCGGCCGCCGGTGATGTCGAGGCCATGCAGCTTGACGAGGACTTCCTGCGCGCTCTTGAGTACGGTGCCCCTCCCATGGGCGGCATCGGCCTGGGTATCGACCGGCTGGTGATGCTGTTCACCGGTGCCGGCATCCGGGAAACCATCCTTTTCCCCCTCCTGAAGCCCGAAGGGCACTGACCATGGAATACGTAGCAGTCATCCTTCCCTCCCTTGTGGTGGGCCTGCTGTTCTGGTTCGCCATGAAGGCGATCTTCAACGCGGACAAGGCCGAGCGGCAGGCGGAGGCCGCTGCCCAGGCCGAAGCAGATGCCCGTCCAGTGCCTCCCGCGGACCGGCCGGACCCCGAATCCAAATAACAAAACCCCCTGTTTCCGCGGTTTATCCCCAAGGAACCATTAGGCGCTTTGACGCGTTGCCAAGATAAGAGTCATACTTTTTTTGGGAAACATCCTGCTTTTCTGAAAACCGACTTTCCAGCAAGAGGAAGACCTAAATGGCACAGAAAGTAAACATCATCCTCGTTGATGATTTGGATGGGGGATCCGCGGACGAGAATGTTAAGTTTGGCCTCGACGGGGCCAACTACGAGATTGACTTGTCGGCAGCCAATGCCGCTGAACTTCGGTCTTCACTGGAGAGGTTCATCAACGCAGCACGCAAGGCGTCCGGCGGAGGTCGAGCGCAGCGGGCAAAGGCACCAGCCGGTGGCCGCAGCCACGATTCGGCGCAAATCCGGCAATGGGCGCGGGATAACGGTTACACCGTTAACAGCCGCGGCCGAATTCAAGCCGAAATCCAGGAAGCCTACCAAAAGGCAAATTCCTAGGACTGCCTTTGGCTCCACTGAAACCCCGCTTACCGCCGCAAGGCGGGGCGGGGTTTTCAATTTTGATATGGGATGCCGCATGTCACGCCGGCCGTTGTTCATAATGACGCCATTCGGGCGTTTCCCGGCTGCCCAAACCCCGCAGCCGCATTCGATGCGGTGGGCGGTTCAATAGCTGCCCTGCCCTGCTGACTGTTGCGCCTGCTGGCCCGATGCGCCGCGCCGCAGCTTCCTGCAGCCGGTATTCCCGCAAGGCGCCCGGTTTCCCCTGTGGCGAACACGCTCCACAACTCAGGACCGGCCACGTAGCATCAAAGTACGTCGTAGCTAGGAGTGTGG
>Ga0308161_1004102_pt1 | contig 13566 bp, 13 predicted proteins | sample PhyFR2_FD_201034 | JGI IMG/M metagenome (GOLD analysis project Ga0308161, IMG submission 201034) | Phyllosphere microbial communities from UC Gill Tract Community Farm, Albany, California, United States - DLSLF.R2 | ecosystem: Host-associated > Plants > Phyllosphere > Unclassified | place: USA...
AAGAGCCGTCGATGCCAATCGATAATTTTTTTTGTTCGACTCCAAGTTTCCGGTTTTTGAAATTTTCAAACATTATCAGCTTGATCCCGCTTTAGGTCGCCAACTCGCGTTACCGAGCACGCTAGCAAGTGAACGCTTAATTCGAAAAATAAAAGCCAAAGAGAAGCGCTCCTATCGTACCATTATTAAACGCGAGACCTTAAGACTTTTCAAAAACTTTTTACCCTGTTCGGTGGTTTAGTCGTTAATTTATTTACAAAATCAAGTTGGAAATGCATAAAATGCGAGATGGGTCGTCATTCTAACTAAGTTTGAAACCTAACGGCTTCTTGCGATTTTACCATAGGCTTTGGTAATGGTTGTCGGCTGGGTTAAAATTTAAAAAATGAAATTTGATTGGCAAGGCTCCAACCTATATGATTAAACTCATAGCAAAAACTATGGTTGGGCTTTACTGAACTACATTGGGCTAAATGGTTAATTGTTACCAGCATATTGCTGGCTATGTTAGACTGTTTGATAAATTTGGGACAAGATTATGAAAATTTACGTCATTAACCTTGATCGATCTGTTGACCGTTTGGATCATATGACAAAGTTGTTCCAGAAACTTCAATTAAACTTCATACGCGTACCTGCCATCAGCAAAGATGTTGAAACGACTTTACCAAATGGCGACAAAAGCCTGTGGACCGAGGAGATGACACCTGGCGAGATAGCCTGTTTTTTAAGTCATAAAAAGGTAATTGAGCTGGTAGCAGCGGGTCGAGAAAGCCATGCTGTCATATTGGAAGATGACATCTCATTGTTGCCAGCCGCAAGTCGTCTATTAGCGGATTCAGCTTGGATCCCCGCCGACTGCGACTTCATTAAACTTGAAACTCATGGAACCAAAGTGCTTGTTGGGCCGAAACATAGCATAGTTGGGCACGAACTTAGTTTGAGGCCCCTCAAGTCAACGCATCTGTTATCCGCTGGCTATATTATCTCAAAATCAGCTGCACAAAGATTGCTTCCGTATATGGAAGAGCCGTCGATGCCAATCGATCATTTTTTGTTCGACTCCAAGTTTCCGGTTTTTAAAATTTTCAAACATTATCAGCTTGATCCCGCTTTAGGTCGCCAACTCGCGTTACCGAGCACGCTAGCAAGTGAACGCTTAATTCGAAAAATAAAAGCCAAAGAGAAGCGCTCCTATCGTACCATTATTAAACGCGAGACCTTAAGACTTTTCAAAAAACTTTTTACCCTGTTCGGTGGTTTAGTCGTTAATTTATTTACAAAATCAAGTTGGAAACGCATAAAATGCGAGATGGGTCGTCATTCTACTAAGTTTTGAAACTTTACGGCTTCTTGCGATTTATTTCCTGATTTGCTACCAGCGCAGTTTCGAGTTTTTGGCTGATCAAAATTATAGAGCTAACACGATGGGCCAATAAAAACATTGAGGCTTTTCAGAAGAACTAGCACTAGCAAGGTCAAAATGGCGAAATACGGGATCGACCATGTTACGTCGATGATTGGGTGAGTTCATCCACGCTTTATAAGCGTTTGATACATCCCTCTGGCCCGCGCAAAGATTTTCGCCAGCGGGCCCGTGAATTTGAAACTTTCGCAATCGTGAAGCAAAACCATTACCGAACGTCACGGTATGGCTTAGCCTCTGGTGTTCTGCCATTAAATTTGCTTGATAACGCGCCATACTGGTCAACGGCTCGCTCGCTACCAAGCGTGCCACGCCTTGGCTTTACGAATGTCGTTAAACTGTTGGGTTGCATCTTCGTCTGCGACACCAGGAATTGCGATGAAAGCTGACGAGACAGTCGCCGCTGTAACGGCCAGAAGTTGACGCCGCGATATCATCTCGGTCCAGATCTACTAAAATTAAAGTGAAACGAGCGCAACGGATAACATCACTGTTGCGTGCGAAAGATGGCAGATTGATGAAGTTCAGCCGGAACGACATTAACCTTTAAAGTGCGTAATTAAGCTAAGTTCTGGCCGATCGCTCCAATGTTCCCACCCATTGAACCAGAGCAATAGTGCTAATTGTAACCAATGGCTTCAATTACATCCTTAAATCGGTTGTTTAGAATAGTACATTTGATGGCTAACGCCAACTTAAAATTCGTAGAATGATGAATATTGGTATGACGACTGCTGCCCCCAACGCCACCACACGAGCTAACGTCTCTACTGACGCAAAGCCTAAAGACCAAATATGTTTGAAGAAGTTAACAAATCTCCAAATGACATCCATCGGCGTCCAGCCAAGCATTGTCATCAACCCACCCACGATGAGTGAAAAAATTAGAAGCTTCACGATGACACGGATTGGCGTATCACCTAAAATGCGATTTACACTGTTTGCCATCTCGACCTCTCATTTTCAGAATTTGTCCGTTAGTACAAACTCTCGGTAAAAATAGGTAGATATTACCAGATTTCAATTTTTTATTTTTCGTCTCCTAAGCGTTCCGCCATCAACTCGAAGTATTATCGCAGTAGACAGTGAACTTGCTGCGATGCCGCGCATTATTGTGTAGAAAACGTTGTGGCTTGAAGTTAGTCACTCATTTGACCGTTGCCGATGGATGAACTCAAAGCGTAAGCAAGTCCATCAATGATTTTATACGATGGCGCAATAATTGCAAGCGGCTCACACCTTACTGAGCTATAGAGAACAAGAACCAAAAAGCACTCTAAGCAGCAGCACCAAGTCCTGATCAATTAAAGACTGGGGGTCTAAGCCATTAGCGATGCCTTTAACCTTCGATAGACTGGCGTAATACTTCAACGACCGTATTGAAATCGTCATCACCAAGCCAAAGACTGTTGGTAATTGTCAAGTGGCGGTCAGCAAAATCATCAGCATTTGGGGTAGCTCTTGGTTCTAATTTGCCAGCTAGGTAATCATACTGACCCAAGGAATGTACAAAGAGCCGAGTTACGCCAAAGGGAGACGGCCATAAGTTATTAAGTGCGCGATCACGGCTTATTTTGTCTGGCATTAATACCATTATAAATGGCCAAACAGCCTGCTCGTCTCTTTTCCCTTCCACTACAACGAAACCCGATCGTTGTAATTTCGCGATCCTCATTTTCGCTTGTTCGCGGGTGAGGGCTAAGTGGTCTTGCAATCTTTGCGTTGCTCGGGCGCCACGGCGTGTGCGCCAATCACTAACCGTGTGAATGGGGATGAAATCACCAAAATAATCGCCGACCGCGCCAATAAGATCGCCTTTTTTGAGGGCGTAGCGCCGCGGCCAGCCGTAAAAATAGGGCAATAAAGCAGGGCGATAAATCAGGCTATAACTTAACAGCTCCAAAATACGCTTCAATTCTAGCACATTGTTTTTGGTATTCATCCGGTTGTGAATAATCGTCAAAGCCTGGCGCATTGTTGCTGAATTGGCAGTGAGCAATCCACCTTCATAAAGTGTGAGCCCTTTGCCGACTGCCAGACTAAAAAAAGCAATATCGCCAGTTTGCCCGACAGATGCACCGAGTGCTTGAGCTGCATCTTCTATCACTACCGCACCATGGAGATGGGCAAGCTTAACTGCCCTCAACACGTCAGCCACCTGCCCGCCGACATGCGTTGGCATAACAACGAGCGTTTGTTCGTTTATTAGGCTTTCGAGCATCGAAAAATCGAAATCAAAGCTATTTTTTGCGGTATCACATAAGACAGGGTTCAAACCACAATGCTTAATAGCTAGAACGACGAGTGGACAACTAAACGCTGGAATAATAACGTTTGCCCGATTTTTATTTTGGCGTAACGTTAAAAGCGTTTGCAGGGCAACAATAAGTGCAGCAGTCCCTGAACATTCGAGTAGCAGTGGCGGTAAACCAAGGATTTTGGCGAGATCTGCGGTGAAATTGCGCCGTGACGGCAGCCAATCTTTCCAGACCATTTTCAGCCCAGCTGTTGGCGGGATTTCTCGCAAAATCTTCATGAGACCCGTTGTTCTTTTTTCTGCTTTTCCAATTCGTCACGCTCAGCAAAAGCGAGAAAAACGATACCGCCTATGACAAAAGCCGCGCCAATAAGATGGCTAAGCGAGATTTGTTCGCCAAAAAGCAATACCGAAGCTATCATTACAGTAACAACTTCAAGATGGGATGCGGCAAAGGCTGGGCCCACGGGGGCTCGCCGCAATAATGTCATCCAAGTAAAAAACGCACCGATATATCCGCATATTGCGATATAAACCCAAGGTTCGGTGAAAACCCTGAAGAGCCAAAATGAACTCGCTTCAAGCGGTTGCGCAGACTCCGCGGTCATTTTAAAGCTAATTTGACCAAGCGTGTCAAAAAGCATGAGGAACAGAAAACCTATCATATAAAATTTGCGCATTATAAGGCCCCAACAATCGCAACGCCTATTGCGACCAAGCTGATACCAATTATCCGCATCAAACTTAGCTTTTCTTTGTAGAATATCCGACCGAAAACCATAATCACAATGATATTGATGGAGCCAAGCAAGATGCCTTCCGAAAGTGGCACAAGAGTTAAAAAAGCTAGCCAAAGTAAAAATTCGGCAACATATGAAAATACTCCAAGCCAAAGTAATGGATTTTTTATTAATGCCAGCCAATAAAGCTTCATAGGAATTTGCGCAGCCGCTTGATCAGGCTCTACTGCTGCACCTTTGAACGCAAGCTGTCCCACAGTGTCAAAGAAAATGTTTCCAAGCCATAATAGTATAATCAAACCATTCATGAAAAAGCCAATTCTGCTGAGCTTTGCGATTGGATGGCTGGGTAAAAATATTCATTTGGTGTAAGGGCTTTGAAAAACTCAGCACTTTCCTTAACCACCTTCTTTCGATCACGATCGATGGTGATAAGGTGATAACTATTCTCCAACGCAATCATCTTTTTCGGGCCCGACACCAGCCGCTCGACGAGGCCTGAATTGGTTTGCATATTAGCAATGTCGTCGTCTTTTGCGTGCATGATGAGGCAAGGCGCTTTCACATTTTTTAGCTGCCCACGCGTAATTTTGCTAAGTTTAAGCATCTCTGCAAGGGCGCCGATTGGGTTACCTGCTAAGCCACCTTTTGCGCTATCGCCAGACAACATGCTCTCAGACACCGTTTTACGAATACGCTCATCCTTAAGACCATAAGGAGGCCGTTCAACGAAGACGCGGTTTTGAAAAATACCGAAGGTTTTAAACCATTTTAGCATAAATGCCAACCGGACATAATAAGGCATAGTCCAGCCGTCATAGACAAATGTCGGGCCGTAAACACCAACACCTTTAACATCATCCGGGCGGTCGGCTGCAAGCTTGAGTGCCAGTAATGCACCCATGGATAGTCCACCTACGAATAGTATATCGACATAATTCAAAAGGTGATCAGCTGCTTGGTTAACACTATCATACCAATCGTGCCAATTGGTTGATAACAGGTCGGCATCGTCACCACAATGGCCTGCCAATTGCATACCGTATACAGTAAAGCCTTCTTTATTGAGACCTTTTCCGAGAATTTGCATTTCAGCAGGTGTGCCCGTCAACCCGTGGATAAGCAAAACGCCAGCACGTCCTCCTTTAAGAAAAAAACTAGCATCGGTAATCATGACGCAACCTTTTCGAACACTGGACTTTGATACTCAAGTTCAGGCCAAATTTTCATAATTTCAGTAAAGTTTGATACTTCAATATGATTGATCTGGTTTGCAGCACAAAAATCAGCAAGCTTCGCTTTCGCTAAAACCAAATCAGCTTTTTGCGCTGGACAAAAATCGGATGTCCCATCGCCAATATAGAGGGTAGACCCGAGAGCATTGCCATCAAACCGCCGGCATTTGCAATGACCCGCAGGACAGGCATTGTTTTTATAGGGGAACTGCAACTGCCAATCCATGCCGCCTTGGTAAACCAGACGATTGGCAAAAACTGTCACCCGACCCAATCCATAGCGCTTAAGAATGTGTTTTATACCATAATCAAGCCCATCACTTACAATCGCGACGCGACTTTGAGCACGCTCAAGCAAAGCAATAAAATCAGCAAATGCTTCATCAATTTTCATACTATCAAGACAAGCGTTCAAATCTTCTGGCGTTACTTTCATCATAGCAATTTGCTGTGCCATGCATTCACGCGCACCAATACTACCATCGAGCCAAGCGTTCTCCAGCTCCTGCCATTTGCTAGCAGCGAAATTTGAAAGTAACACATCTGTGACATCCCGGTTTGCAATAGTGCCGTCAAAATCGATAAAGACAGTTGAAAATCCGCCGATCCGCCCCATAGGAACATATTGAGCTGTTGGAAATGTTGATGTCATTATTATCTATTCTCCGCGGGCTTCAACAAAATGCTTCACGCTATTTACTTGATAAGATATCAGTTTTTACCCTATATGTTCCGACGGCGCCTATGCGTTTTTTGTTGCTTTTGTGTAACTGGAAAAGTTAGCTTGTTATGAATGAGAAAATTTTAATTGTTGAAGACGACGAAAGACTCGCTGAGCTTATTGCCCAATATCTCATAAAACACGGCTATACCATCACCATCAATTCGCGCGGTGACACGGCGGAGGCGGCAATCTTAAGCCAGTCGCCAGATCTTGTTATTCTAGATGTTATGCTGCCGGGTAAATCTGGCTTCGACGTATGCCGCGATGTTCGCGCTAATTTTCACGGTGCCATTTTAATTATGACGGCGAGTGAAGATAATATCGATGAAATTATCGGCTTGGAACTCGGTGCCGACGATTATATGGCGAAACCATTAGAACCACGGCTTCTTCTCGCTCACGTTCGCGCGCTATTACGCCGCAAAGAAAGTGAAAACCCTGATGAGACCGTGACGCCACAGTCTGAAAAACTAAAACTAAAATTTGGTGAACTCATCATTGATGGTGAAAACCGCAAAGTCACACAAAACAACGACGTTATTGACTTTACCACCGCAGAATTTGATCTCCTCTGGTTATTGGCAAGCCAAGCTGGCCACATTCTTTCACGTGATGATATTCTTAATGCCTTGAGGGGGATAGAATTCGATGGCTTGGATCGTTCGATCGATGCACGTATTTCAAGATTAAGGAAACGGCTTGGCGATGACCCCGATAATCCACATTTCATAAAAACGGTTCGTGCAAAAGGTTACCTTTTCTTATCTATGGATCAGGCATGAGCGACGATGATTTAAAAGCGCAAAGAACGAGCCGGCGCCGCTTAGCTATTTTCCGCGCCATTGGTGGTCTCATCATTTTGCTTTTTGTGCAAGCAGGTATTGCCTATGGCAGTCTTCAACTTTTTATCGCGCTGCCAGCAAAGTGGACTGGTATTTTGGATGACAATGTTATTGAGAGGGCTGCTCATCGGGGTACTGTCTATATGATCACACGGGCGATAGCCGATGAGCCGCAAAAATCTGTGCCAGATATTTTAAAAGAATTACAGCCGCATTTTTCCTTCCCCCTCACCTATCTTACGCATACCGACCAACTTGATGAAGATGGTCAGCTCCAACTGCAAAAAAACCATATGTTTTACGATGACGATCATGATTCCGTCTATGCTACTCTCGAAAACGGCGGCTACTTAAAACTTGGACCTTTGGTAGCTACCGATATTGATGATGCCAACACCAGCGCTGTAATTGTGTTATTGGCGTTATTTTCTCTATTAAATGCATTGCTGTTTTTTATTATTCTTTATTTTGCTTTCTCCACGCTATGGCGCGAAGCAATATCGATACGCAGTACGGCTAATAAACTGGGTGAGGGGGATTTGACCGCCCGCGTCCCGACCATTCACAGCGAACCTCTAAAGATGATCGGGCTTGTTATAAATGATATGGCGGTGCGCATCGAAATGCTTGTCGGCCATAGTAAAACCATGCTTCACGCAATGGCACATGAATTTCGCACGCCATTAGCGCGTCTGCGTTTTGCATTAACCATGCTCGAAGAAGCTGAGGAAAAGGACAGAGGTGAGTTTTTCGCCAGTATTGAACGCGACATCAAAGAGCTCGAACAGCTTATCAAAGTTTCACTTGATTATTCTCGCATGAACAATAAAAATATGCCGAGAAAGCTCCAAACCGTTAAAGTGCGCCCTTGGGCTAAGAATATTATTGACAGTCAAAGCCTATCGAAACCGGCACAATTTAAATTAACTTACGACATTCCCAAGATTGAGGCGGTATTCGACCCCGAACTTGCGGCGATAGCGTTCCGCAATCTTCTCCTGAATGCGTTTAAATATGCTCACTCAATGGTACGCATTCGCATTTTCGACGATGATGACGGCTTGATTTTCGAATTTGATGATGACGGGCCGGGGATTCCGGAAAACGTCCGTGAAGTTGTGTTTTCACCATTCTTCCGCTTAGATGTTGAGCGCTCGAATAATGATGTTGGCTATGGTGTCGGCCTCTCATTTGTACGGGCCATTGCTGAACTTCATCATGGCTCAGCCTTCGTTCTCACCAGCCCGCTCGGGGGCGCGCGTTTTATTATGCGTTTTAGCCGCTTGGATTAATGGTGAATGTTAGTTTTCCAGATCGACTATAGACCGATGATCCATGCTGGTTATTTTCAAACAACAATCATTTTGTGATTGGAAGTGGAATGGCGGCGTTGTCCAACCTTTGCTGGTTTAATTCATCAAATTCCGTCAACCCCAATTAAAAAGTGCTCAAATTATAATAGGCAAGCGACGATTTAATTTGGAATAATGAGCAAACGATAGACCGTTTCAAAATCATTCGCTTATCATTCTAAAATCAGTGCGTGTGACGGTTTGCATAATTACTTGGTTCCAGCGGATTTAAGCTGGCAACCAACAGTGGGTGCTTGCTGAAAGTGGTGGACCCCCGCAACCAATTAAATCGTGCCGTTGGATGTTGATAAACTCGATGTTTAGCGTAAGAACGTGCTGCCACAGTCTCAAAGTGTTTCACATTTAGGCTAATTAGTTGCTATCGCTCACTGGTGGCAGCAACTAAAATGGAACTCAGGTGATAGATGCAAGAAGATCATAATTCGTCACTTGGCAGCTATCGCTATCGAGAACCGCCTGGATTCCAAATAACATTACGATTTATCAATTGCACCGAATTGGCATCGTTGATAGTCTCGCACCCTATCTCGCAAGTTTTAATTTGTATCATATGTTGTTTGTCGATCGCTGCATAAAAGTGCATAGTGCAACGCCGTTATTTTCCATGTAAGCTAATAGGTATTGCCAAAGCCAGACCAGCAATGTGACTATGAGCTTGATAATATAATTGTTGGCTCAGCGTCTTGCCTAGAGACCGAACACTTATAAGGGTTGATTGAATACGGATCACCCTCTCAGTGTCGGATTTTACTTTGCGGTTAGAAAAATTTTTCGAGTAGTGACAATAAATGCAGATTACACTTATGTTGATCCTGTTGCCAATCAGTTAATTCAAGTGGTGTCATTGTTTGTTGGCCATCAAGTAAACTCATCAAGCGTTTCCACCGATTTTTGTACTTAAAAAGCGAAACATCACCGGTAATGTCACATCCAATTAAGCGCGGTCCTAAATGAATGATGAGATCGCGAATGTGGCGTGTTTCCATTAGCCCTTGGTCCCAATTAGTACGCACACAACTAGGTGCCAGCGCATCTTTATCAATCGATAAATAGACCGGCGCTCTTTCGCGATACTGGGCGCTTAAAAATGAACTTATCAAATCATCAATAGTATCAAAGGACCGAAACGCATTTTTTAATCCGATTTTATGCGCCCAACCAACCTTTACCCGGGTCGACCAATAGGTAAGCCTACCGTGAATTAGCGGCGCCCATCTATTTTCCACTGCATGAGTGAGGCCAATATCACCAGATGTAATTCCAACAACGTGAACATGTTTGATAAAAGGCAGAGCGGCTGCACGACTTACCCATGAACCACAATGGATGCCAAAAGGGTAACGCATATTATCAGGATGATTATCAATAACGACTAAGGTTAAAGATTGTTTCTTAATAACGCTCTTTAACCGCGCCAAAAGGTAATAGGTAATGTGGTGATAATCGCCACTCCCCATAAAAATTGGCCCATATTCGCCGGGCAGCTCACGCTCAAGCAGCTGACCCAACGCATCAAAGTTTTTCCAACTTGCGGCAAATCGTATTTTGTCCTGCCATGACGAAAGCTCGATACGCTTTGCCTGATCAATTGCGCCGACACTGCCGTCAAAATCCAGTACTACTGGCTTCTTCATCACTCACACGCCCCGTTTATTGTCCCACTGGCTGTCTGACTCAAAAAAACGCTGGAATTTCTTTAAAATAAATCTCAAAAACCTATTCTTGATATAGACAGCGTGGCGCGTCAACGCAAAGCGCGCGCCCAAATATTGTTTGACTTTGGGATCTGTCCAGCCAGCAATATAGTACTTAAGCTCAGCCCTACGCGCTAACTCTAAATTATAGAACCAACTCACAAAATAAAGATTACTCTCAATCGCCGATGGGTAATCAAATCCAATATATTTATCGACCAACATGTCGCCGACAACAAAGCATACATTATAACCTATTAATTTGCCATCTAGTTTGCGATAGGTGATGAAACGCAAGCTCTGATCGGTCGATTGTAATAATTGCCGAAAAAACTCTTCGGTGAGAAGATCAAAATGAATCTGGCTTTGTTGGTAGACCTGTTTATAGAGGTTATAAAATTGTTGCAGCGCTCTTTCGTCAAAGAATAGCGGGTCGCCAGCCAGTAAAACTTCTATCTTCAGTTCTTTCATCGCTGCCAGTTTACGGCGAAAATCTTTTCTTCGTGATTTTGAAAAACGGCTCAAATAATCATCAACCGAGTGATAATCGACTGGCACATAGGCTAACGCCTGGCCCTCTACACTAATAAAATTATGCTTTTGCAAAGCATCAATAAAACATTCGGCGTTTTCTAACTCTTCTCTGCTTAATAATGCAGAATTTTGCGGAATGTCTTTAACAATGATCAGAGAATAATCGTCAGCTGCTGCCTTGCAGATAAGTGCGTTCGCTGCCTTTTGAAAATCAAGCGAACGTGGAATAGGAGCAAATTCCGACACCGTCGTGCCAATAAATAGTGTCGAAAAATATAACCAGCGCACCCAATAGCGTAACAGCGGCAGCTTCTGCAGTTTACGGCGCTGTTCGGGTTCAATCGTTGTCAGAAGATCAAATTTAGTCGCAAACGTTGGTAGATTATTTTCGTCAATTCTGGCAGCAAACCCAACGGGTGGCGACACAAAAAATTGCGCAATCAGATGATCTGGCTCCAATTTATTTTGCCATTCTGCAATTTTATCCTGGTCATTCATACTCAAAGCCATATTCGCCACTCATTCGCATCGATTTAGGCACAAACTCCGTTGATAAATTATCGACGGTTATTAAGCGAGCTAACGCTTAAACTAAGATAGCGTTATTGATGCGCAACAAAAATACATGTGCAGCACCAAAGATCCATGCCTCAACCAAATTTTAATCAACGTGACTTGTCAAAAAAAATTTATATTCTGCGTTAGAAGTCATTATTTTTTAACTGCTTGTATAGAAGGCTGAACGACGTTTTATCGATCAAAATAACCGACGCGCCAGTTTTAGCGCGCCGTTTTTAGCGCAATTATGCAGTTGTCGCTTTTGCCCGGCTAAGCAGCTGATCAAGAAGCGAAATTGCCTTATCAATGTCCTCTCCAGTGATCAACAATGAAGGGGCCAGGGTGATCACATTCTTATAATAACCACCGACATCAAGCACCAAACCAGTCTTTTTGCCCTGCCAATCGAGGTCACCTGAAAGGCCAATATCGACCATTCTATCAAGCAATTCGCGATTAGGTGTGAAGCCGTCGGCTTGACAAATTTCAGCTCGCAGGGCCAGGCCTAAGCCATCGACATCACCGATTTCGGGGTGTCGCTTTTGCAAGTCTTTCAGCCCTTCGAGGAAATGTGCCCCTTTAGCCATAACCATGGATTCGTAGTCGGTTTCTGATGTCATACGCAGCACTTCAAGCCCAAGTGCCGTACCAAGAGGATTGGATGCGAAGGTTGAATGGGTAGAGCCTGGAGGGAACAATTTTGGATTGATCAACTCTTCACGCGCCCATAAACCACCTAACGGGTTGAGACCATTGGTCAGTGCTTTGGCAAACACTAAGACATCCGGTTTAACGCCGAAATGCTCAATCGACCATAGTTTACCTGTGCGGTAGAAACCCATTTGTATTTCATCAACAACAAGCAAAATACCGAATTGGTCTAAGACTTTTTTAATACCCTTGAAGAAATTGCGCGGCGGCACAACATAACCGCCTGTGCCCTGCAACGGCTCAATATAAAATGCGGCATATTCAGCCTCATTGGTCTTTGGATCCCAAACACCGTTATATTCTGTTTCAAATAGACGGGCAAATTCATTGACACAATGCTCGCCATATTCTTCCACCGTCATACCTTTTGGGCGGCGAAACGGATAAGGAAAGGGCATAAACATGGCGCGCTCACCAAAATGGCCGTAACGGCGGCGATAACGGTAGCTTGAGGTGATTGCCGACGCACCAAGGGTGCGGCCATGATAACCGCCTTCAAAGGCAAACATCAAGCTTTTACCGCCTGTAGCATTACGGACTAATTTTAAAGAATCTTCAATACACTGGGAACCACCAACGTTAAAATGAACACGCCCATCAGATCCGAACTTTTTCTTCATATCTTCGGCAATGGTTTTGGCCAGTTCTATTTTTGTTGGGTGTAAATATTGGCTCGCTGTTTGTGGCAGCGTATCAACCTGGTTTTTTAATACGTCATTAAGCCGCGGATTGGAATAACCAAAATTGACGGCAGAATACCACATTTGCAAATCAAGATACGGCACCCCCTCAAGGTCGTATATATAAGACCCCTCGCAACCTGCAAAAATTTTCGGCGGATTCACATAGTGAACCGTATCTCCAAAAGAGCAGTATTTTGCTTCATCAGCCAACAGCCTTGCTTCGTAGGCTTCCGCATCCGCTTTGGTCATTTCTTTAGGTTTAGCCATATTTTGCCTCCATATTAGTTATTCAAGCTTTTAGCTTAATTGCGCGCCTAGTGATGTTGTCTTTATGTTATACTTGCGTAACAAAGAGGCAAAGGCACCAAGGGTCGGCGAAAAATGAATAGTAAAGGGCAAATACTTAAGGTGGCATCAAGCCCATCGAAGCTGTAAAGTCTAACCGCTATAGCTAGCACCCACGGTACAACGTCGAACATGGCAAATGGCAGCATTTAAGATACAGATTTTCGAATGTCGCTGTGATCGATAAGATGGTTGTGAGAGAGCAACTTTACCGAAATAATGCTGATTGCGCAGAAATCCAACAATTTAATTAAACTAAAAATGGCAGAGCGCGCGTTGAACCAACAGTCGCATCTGGGGCAAGCTCGATGAGCGATAATCATTACCGATTTAAAGGCATATAAACTGATGGTGAAGCCAAATTGTACGTTTCCATAATTAAATCCAACTATTTAAATAGATCATGCGAGAAACCTGTTGGGCTTGGGCCATATAAGCTTCAAA
>Ga0308161_1004107_pt1 | contig 13554 bp, 12 predicted proteins | sample PhyFR2_FD_201034 | JGI IMG/M metagenome (GOLD analysis project Ga0308161, IMG submission 201034) | Phyllosphere microbial communities from UC Gill Tract Community Farm, Albany, California, United States - DLSLF.R2 | ecosystem: Host-associated > Plants > Phyllosphere > Unclassified | place: USA...
CCGCCGTGCATTTCGAGCAGGCGCGAGACGAGCGACAGGCCGATGCCGAGCCCTTCCGGCGCGCGGTCCGGCGGCACGGCGGCCTGGGCGAACATGCCGAAGATGCGCGACAGGTTGTCCTCGGCGATGCCGATGCCGTTGTCCTGCACGGCGATGCGCACGACGCCGTCGGCCAGCTGCACCTCGACCTTGATGTGGCCGCCCTTCGGCGTGAACTTGGCGGCGTTGTGCAGCAGGTTGCCCATCGACTGCGCCAGGCGCACCGGGTCGCCCATCAGCCAGATCTGCCGTTCGGGCTGGACGACTTCGAGCCGGTGCTCGCGCGCGGCGATCAGCGGCCCCGCCGTCTCCAGCGCCTGCGCGATCACGCCGCCCAGTTCGACCTCTTCCTGGCGCAGCACGATCTTGCCTTCCGAGATGCGCGCCACGTCGAGCAGGTCGTCGACGAGGTGGGCGAGGTGGTCGACCTGGCGCGTGATGACGTCGCGCGCACGGGCCTGGCGCTCGACGGCGCCCTCGCCCGTCGAACCCAGCAGCGCGGCCGCATTGCGGATCGGCGACAGCGGATTGCGCAGCTCGTGCGCCAGCGTGGCCAGGAATTCGTTCTTGTTGGCGTCGGCCGCGCGCAGCAGGGCTTCCATTTCCTTGCGGCGCGTGACGTCGCTCGTGACGCGCGCAACCCGGTACACTTCGTCGCGGCGGTCGCGCACGGGGAACAGGCGGTCGCGCACCCAGCGCAGCGAACCGTCCGGCTGGGTCACGCGGAACTCGGCATCGAAATGCGGCCGGTCGGCCAGCGCTTCCCACAGGCCGGTCACGTAGGCGCGGTCGTCCGGATGCACGGCGGCCATCCAGCTGGCCGGCTCGCGCGTCAGCGTCTCGGCGGAACGGCCCCACATCGCCTCATAGGCCGGGCTGACGTATTCGAGCGCGCGCGACGGCACCGAGAACATCCAGAACACGTCCTCGATGTTGTCGGTCAGCTGGCGGAAACGCTCCTCGCTCTCGCGCAGCGCGCTCTGGGTCTGGCGCATGCGCAGCAGCGCGTTGACGTTGGCGATCAGTTCGTCCGCTTCGATCGGCGCGGCGAGGTAGTTGTCGGCGCCGCCCTCCAGCCCGCGGATCTTGTCGGCGCGGCCCGTCAGCGCGGCCGACGTCTGCAGCACGAGCACCATCGCGCTGTCCGGATCGGCCTTGATGCGGCGGCACACCTCGATGCCGTTGATGTCCGGGAGCTTCACGTCGAGCAGCACGAGCGCGATGCCGCCGCGGCGCACGAGGGCCAGCGCGTCGGTGCCGTTGCTCGCCTCGACCACGTCGAAGCCCGCGCTCTGCAGGATGCGTGTCTTGGCGTAGCGGGCGCCGTCGTTGTCGTCGACGTTGAGGATCAAAGTCGGGGTAGTCATGTTGCGTTCCTCAGGTTCCATCGTTGCGCGGCGAAGGTTTGGCCGGGAAGAGACGCGGCAGCACGAGGCTGAAGGTGGAGCCGACGCCGGGCTGGCTGACCACGTCCACGCGGCCGCCAAGGAGTTCCGCGAGCTTGCGGCACAGGGGCAGGCCGAGGCCCGTTCCCTTGCTGCGCCGCTGCAGCGGATGTTCGATCTGGCTGAATTCCTCGAAGATCAGCTGCAGGTTGTCCGGGCTGATGCCGATTCCGGTGTCGGTCACCGCGAACGTGATCGTGTCGGCGTCAAGGTCGTGGAACGCCGACACGCGCACGGCGCCCTGCTCGGTGAATTTCAGGGCGTTGGAAATGAAATTGCGCAGCACCTGCGAGATCTTGCCTTCGTCCGAATCGAACGGTCCGTCGTACGCGCATGGTTCGAAGATCAGGTCCACGCGCGCATCGTCGACGAGCGGGCGCAGCATGCCCTTCAGCGCGCGGAACAGGTGATCGATCACGACCGGCGCGCGCAGCACCTCGACGCGGCCGGCCTCGATCTTCGCGAGGTCGAGCAGGTCGTTGACGAGCTCCGACAGATCGGCGGCCGCGGCCTCGATGAAGCGCACCTGGCGCTCCTGCTCGGGCGTCAGGTCGCCGTCCATGCGGTCCAGCAGCAGCTTGGCCAGCGCGCGGATCGACGACAGCGGCGTGCGCAGTTCGTGGCTCGTGTTGGACAGGAAGCGTGACTTCATCTCGTCGGCGCGGCGCAGGCGCTCGGCCTTGTCCTCGATCTCGGCGTACAGCGCGACGATGCCGCGGTTGGTGTCTTCCAGTTCGCGCGTCAGCGACAGCAGGTCTTCCTGGCGCTCGCGCAGTTCGGCCAGCGTCGTGACCAGTTCGCGGTTCTGCAGCTGCAGTTCGTTGTAGGTGTTGGCGACGGGGCTGTCCTTGGCCAGCTGCGCCGCGATCTCGGACAGGTGCGCGGCGCCGACCAGGGGCTGCGGCGGCAGAAGCTTGCGCATCGTGAGGCTGCCCTGTCCCGCCGTGCACTCGTCCATCAGGCGGTGCGCGGTGACGACGGCGTCGTCCGGCAGCGGTCCCGGCGCGCTCTGGCCGGCGCTGATCGTCGCTTCCAGGTACTGGCGCCGCTCGACGTCGCGGATCAGGAACGCGGCGCGGCCGCCGAACGCCACCTGGCAGGCGCCGCGCGCGGCTTCCGAGACGGCCGTGGCGATGCGTACCTGGTCCTGCTGCGAGAACCCGAGCAGGTTCGACACCTGGCGCGCGCGCTGGCGCACGAGTACGACGTCCTGCTCGTCGTCCAGGCCGATGACGAGGATGCGCTGCGCGCTCATGCTGCCTCCCGGCGCCGCGCGACGAGCACCATCGCGTCGTCGCGGCGGCGGATGAAGTCGCGCATCAGCACGGCCGCGACGAGCGCGGGCGCGCGGGCGCGCAGGCCCGGATAGTCGTCGAAACCCCACTGCGTCTGGATGCCGTCCGACGTCAGGACGCACGTCGCGCCCGGCGGGAACGGCACGACGAATTCCTGCACCTTGCGCATGTTGTGGCCGACGATGCCGTTGTGCGAGACGAGCGCGCGCCGCGCCATGCCGTCGTACACCACGCCGGCCACGTTGCCGATGCCGGCGAAGCGCAGCTCGTCCGCGCGGTAGTCGATGCGCGCCACCGACAGCGCGGCGCCGCGCGTGATGCGCAGCAGGTCGTGCGCGGTCTGCAGCACGTCGCCCGGCGCGGCGGCGGGCCGCTTGCCCAGCGCCTCGACCGTGCCCGCGGACGCCTTGGCCGCTTCCGGACCGTGGCCGAGGCCGTCGGCGCCGAGCAGCGTGGCGCCGTCCGGGTTGCAGGTGACGGCCCAGGCGTCGCCGCACGCGTCCTCGCCGGCCAGCGGCGTGCAGATGGCGCCGACCTCGATGCCGCACGGCTCGGGCGACACGGCGCCCTGCCAGATGCGCATGAAGAACGCGGCGCCGCGGCCGCGCTCGGTCCAGACGTCGAATTCGTCGGCCTGGCGGCGCAGCGCGCCGAGGCCCGTGCCGGACGTGCCGGCCGTCGAGACGCCGTCGCGCAGCGCGAACTCGAGGTCGGCGATGCCGGGGCCGCTGTCGACCGCGACCACGTCGATGCCGGGTATCTCCGCCCCCGACTGCGTGCGCATGATCGTGACGACGCCTTCACCCGCGTGCTTGAGGATGTTGGTGGCGGCCTCCGTGATCACGATCGCGAGGCGTCCGGCCTTGACGTCGTTGAAACCCAGCGCGTCGGCCAGCCGCTGTCCCGCGCGGCGCGCGGCGGAGACGTCGCTGACATGGGCAATCGGAAAATTGAGCTGCGGGGACAGCGAGCTGATCAGCGTTTCCATTTGATGACCGACACCGCGGTGCCCTCTCCGGTGCGGGTATCGATGTCGAATTCGTCGACGAGACGCTTGGAGCCGCCAAGGCCGAGACCCAGCCCGCCGCCCGTCGTGTAGCCGTCGCGCAGCGCCAGGTCGAGGTCGGGGATGCCCGGCCCGCTGTCGACGAAGATCAGGCCGACGCCTTTGCGGAAACCATCTTCCAGCGCGTCGAGATGGACCATGCCGCCGCCGCCGTACTTGATCGTATTGCGCGCCAGTTCGCTCGCGGCCGTCACCAGCTTGGTCTGGTCGACCAGCGACAGCGCGATCGCGACCGCACGCTCGCGCACGTGTTTGCGCAGGCCGACGACGTCCTCGTCCGAGCGCAGCGGCAGCGTCGCGCGGTCGGTACGGAAATGGCGGTGGCGTTCGAACAGGTCGGACTCGAACACTACCGCTTGGTTGAGAGCCGCGCTCATCAGAGGTTAGTCTTTCCCAGCAGGGCCATGCCCTTCTCGACATTGAGTGCCGTCTTCACGCCATGCAGCGTGAGACCCAGTTCCACCAGCGTGATCGCCACCGCCGGCTGCATGCCGACGACGACGGTCTGTGCATCGAGCACGCGCGCCATGGCGGCCGTGTTGCTGATCATGCGACCGATGAACGAGTCGACGAGGTCCAGCGCCGAGATGTCGATCAGGACGCCCTTGGCGCGGTCGCGCACGATGCGTTCGGTCAGGTCGTCCTGCAGGGTCATCGCCAGGCGGTCGTGCATGTCGACCTGGATCGTCACCAGCAGCAGGTCGCCCATGCGCAGAATCGGGATGCGTTCCATGCGCGGTCCTTATGCGTGCGTGCGCTTGATGACCGACGTGCCGGTGCGCTCGAGCGCAACGAGGAACGCGTCGGCCAGCGTGGCCTTGGTGACGACATCTTCGAGGTTCACCCCCAGGTGCACGATGGTCTGCGCGATCTGCGGGCGGATGCCGCTGATGATGCAGTCGGCACCCATCAGGCGCGCGGCCGCGATGGTCTTCATCAGGTGCTGGGCGACGAGCGTGTCGACGGTCGGCACGCCGGTGATGTCGATGATGGCGATGGCGGCGCCGGTGTCGACGATCTTCTGCAGGATGTTCTCCATCACGACCTGCGTGCGCGCCGAGTCCAGCGTGCCGATCAGCGGCAGCGCGAGGATGCCGTCCCACAGCTTCACGACCGGCGTCGACAGCTCCAGGAGTTCCTGCTGCTGGCGCACGATCACCTGGTCGCGCGCGCGCTGGAACACTTCGATGGTGTACAGGCCCAGCTTGTCGAGCAGCGTGCTGATCGTCCACGATGCGGCGGCCAGTCCGACGGGATCGTCCGCGAAGCCCGCGTTCAGGCGCGTGAACAGGGGCTGCTTCAGCGAGAACACGAACGTCGCGGTATCGCTCGGCGTCGAGCCGTTCTTGGCGCGCGACGACGAAATCTCGCTCAGGATGTCGCGCACCTCGTCCCACGAGCGATGCTCCATGTTACGCAGCTCGCCGCCGCGCGTGGCCTGCGCGAATGCGGCCAGGAACTGCTGGCAATGCTTGCGCAGCTGCTCCTTGGAGACGACGTTCGACCGCACCGTCAGCGCACCCAGCTGATCCGCCCATTCGGCGCCGATGTCGGCCTCGTGGTCCTGGATGAGCTGGCTGATGCGGGTTGCGTAGTCCTGGGTCGTCATCGGTATTCCTTTTCGTTCTGGATAGGTAGTGCCCTTTGGACACGATGTCTGTCCGGGCAATTCTGTCAAATGACCAACTATACCATTCCTTGCCTTCGCTACACGATACGATAGGGAGAGAAATGCGGATGAATGTTGCATACACAAAACGGCAGCGTCGCGGCGTCAACTGCCGAAAGACCAGGCGGGACGTCATTCGGCGACATCCAGGCCTGCGTTCTGCCGATGGCCCCGACGGCGAACGCACGCAGCCGGCGCCGACGTAAAAAAACCGCCAGGCGCACGCACTGGCGGTTTTTGTTTTCGGCCGCCGCGGCGGCCGAACAGGCGGCTTACTGGGCCGCTTCGACCGGATCGGCCGACTTCATCGACAGCTTCAGGCGGCCGCGCTCGTCGGTCTCGAGGACCTTCACGCGCACTTGCTGGCCTTCCTTCAGGTAGTCGGCGACGGCGTTGACGCGCTCGTTGGCGATCTGCGAGATGTGCAGCAGGCCGTCCTTGCCCGGCATGACCTGGACGATGGCGCCGAAGTCCAGCAGCTTGAGCACGGTGCCGTCGTAGGTCTTGCCCACTTCGACCGATGCCGTCAGCTCTTCGATGCGGCGCTTGGCTTCCTGGCCGGCGGCGGCGTCGACCGACGCGATGGTCACGATGCCTTCGTCGGTGATGTCGATCTGCGTGCCGGTTTCCTCGGTCAGCGCGCGGATGACGGCGCCGCCCTTGCCGATGACGTCGCGGATCTTTTCCGGATTGATGCGGATGGTGATCAGGCGCGGCGCGAAGTCGGACAGTTCCGTCTTCACGGTCGGCACGGCCTTCTGCATCTCGACCAGGATGTGCTGGCGGGCTTCCTTGGCCTGCGCCAGTGCCACCTGCATGATTTCCTTGGTGATGCCCTGGATCTTGATGTCCATTTGCAGCGCGGTGATGCCCGCGGTCGTACCGGCGACCTTGAAGTCCATGTCGCCCAGGTGGTCTTCATCGCCCAGGATGTCGGTCAGCACGGCGAACTTGCCGCCTTCCTTGATCAGGCCCATGGCGATGCCGGCGACGTGCGCCTTCATCGGCACGCCGGCATCCATCAGCGCCAGGCAGCCGCCGCAGACCGACGCCATCGACGACGAACCGTTCGATTCGGTGATTTCCGACACCAGGCGCACGGAGTAGCTGAACTCTTCCGGCGACGGCAGCGCGGCGACCAGCGCGCGCTTGGCCAGGCGGCCGTGGCCGATTTCGCGGCGCTTCGGCGTGCCCACGCGACCGGTTTCGCCCGTGGCGAACGGAGGCATGTTGTAGTGCATCATGAAGTCGTCGGTGTACTCGCCCATCAGCGCGTCGATCTTCTGGCTGTCGCGGCCCGTGCCCAGCGTGGCGATCACGAGGGCCTGGGTTTCGCCGCGGGTGAACAGCGCGGAACCGTGGGTGCGCGGCAGGACGCTGGTGCGGATCGAGATCGGACGCACGGTGCGGGTGTCGCGGCCGTCGATGCGCGGCTCGCCGTCCAGGATCTGCGAACGCACGACCTTGGCTTCCATGTCGAACAGGATGTTGCCGACTTCGGCGGCATCCGCCTCGACGCCCTGTGCGGCGAGGCCGGCCAGGACTTCGGTCGACAGCGACTTCAGCTTTTGCTGGCGCGCCGACTTTTCGCGGGTCTGGTAGGCGTCGCGGATCTTCGCGTCGGCCAGCTGCGCGACCTGCGCGATCAGCGTTTCGTTCTTCGGTGCCGGGTTCCACTCGACTTCCGGCTTGCCGCCTTCTTCGACCAGTGCGTGGATGGCGTCGATGACGGCCTTCATCTGCTCGTGGCCGTAGACGACCGCGCCCAGCATGACTTCTTCGGACAGCTGCTGCGCTTCGGATTCGACCATCAGCACGGCGTGTTCGGTACCGGCCACGACCAAGTCCATCTGCGAGGTCTTGAGCTGGGTGGTGGTCGGGTTCAGGATGTACTGGCCGTTGGCGTAGCCGACGCGGGCGGCGCCGATCGGGCCGTTGAACGGGATGCCGGCGATGCACAGGGCGGCCGAGGCGCCGATCATCGACGGGATGTCCGGATCGATTTCCGGGTTCACCGACAGCACGTGGATGATTACCTGCACTTCGTTCAGATAGCCTTCCGGGAACAGCGGACGGATCGGGCGGTCGATCAGGCGCGACGTCAGCGTCTCCTTCTCCGACGGACGGCCTTCACGCTTGAAGAAGCCGCCCGGGATCTTGCCCGCGGCATAGCTCTTCTCGATGTAGTCGACGGTCAGCGGGAAGAAGTCCTGGCCCGGCTTGGCGTCCTTCCTGGCCACCACGGTCGCGAGCACGACGGTGTCTTCGACCGACACGAGGACGGCGCCGCTGGCCTGGCGAGCGATCTCGCCGGTCTCCAGGGTCACGGTATGGTCGCCGTACTGGAAGGTTTTCGTAACTTTGTTAAACATGGGTAATCCCTTTCTATTTGCCGACAGATTTTCAGGCGCTGTCGTTCACCTCACCACGGGCGTCTTGTCCGATGTCGGGGTCAGAGCACCAATTTCTTTTCAATTCTTCAATTCGGGGTCAGAGCACAAATTTCTGAACTACAAATTATGCTCTGACCCCGAATTTTCACTAACTTACTGCAGGGAAAACTTCATCGACGGCCAAAACGAAAAATGCCCGCGGCAGTGTCACTGACGCAGGCATTCGCAAGCTTGTGCCGTCTGGCGCAATGCTCGGGAAAGCTGATTACTTACGCAGGCCGAGCTTGGCGATCAGGTCGCGGTAACGGTTCAGGTCCTTGCGCTTCAGGTAAGCCAGCAGGCTCTTACGACGGTTGACCATCATGATCAGACCGCGGCGCGAGTGGTGATCCTTCTGGTGTTCCTTGAAGTGGCCGTTCAGTTCGTTGATGCGGGCGGTCAGCAGTGCAACCTGGACTTCCGGCGAACCGGTGTCTTTGTCGCCGCGTGCGTTGTCCGCGATGATCGCGGCCTTGTTGATGTTTTCTACGGTCATGATGTGCCTTTCACATGCGGTGCAAGAGTCGGAACCCAGCGCACCGTGAATTGTTGAGAAACCTGGCCCGGAAGCCAAGACCGGAGAGTATAGGTCAAAAGGCGGGGCGAAGCCAGTGTTTCCTCGTCTTCCGTTAGAATCCCGGCATGGGCGATGCCTTTCCGGCATCCCCGCTCAACCCGATGACCATGCACACAACATTCTTCCGCACTGCCGCCGCCGTGGCGCTCGCCCTGTCCCTGTCCGCCTGCTCGACCTTCCACCGCGCGCCGAAGCCCGGCGCCTCGCTCGCCGACGTCACCGCCAGACTGGGCAAGCCGGACGCCGTGTATCCCGACCCCGCGGGCGGCCAGGTACTCGAATACCGCGGCCAGCCGATGGGCCAGTTCCAGCATATGGCGCGCTTCGACGCGAACGGTCGCCTGGTCTCGTACGACCAGGTGCTGACGGACGCGAATTTCGCCAAGATCGAACCGGGCCGCTGGATGCAGGCCGACGTGCTGCGCAACTTCGGCCGCCCCGCCGAGACGGGCCGCGCACGCGCGAGCGGCTTCGACGTCTGGTCGTACCGCTACCGGCAGGACGGCGTCTGGCATTCGTTCATGAACGTCTATTTCAACGGCCGGGGCGAAGTCCACCACACGGACGTGACCCCGGACCCGGTCCTCGACGACCGCTCGAAAGGCCTGTAAGCCCCTCACGGAGAAGACGATGACCACTGTTCACACGACGTTGCGCATGGCCGGCATGGCGCTGGCCGCGCTCGCCCTGACCGCCTGCGCCCAGTTCACGCGCACGCCGCCGCCGGCCGGGGCGCCGCTGGCCGAGGTGACGGCGCAGCTCGGCCAGCCGAACGCCGCCTATCCCGAACCGGACGGCGGCCAGGTGCTGGAGTACCGCGGCCAGCCGATGGGCCAGTTCCAGTACATGGCGCGCATCGGCCCGGACGGCCGCCTCGTCGCCTACGACCAGGTGTTGACCGGCGAGAATTTCGCCAGGGTGAAGGTCGACCACTGGACGAAGGACGACATCCTGCGCCATTTCGGACGCCCGGCCGAGGTCTCGCGCGTGTACTTCCACAACTACGAGGTGTGGTCGTACCGCTACAAGGAGGCCGGCGTGTGGAACTCGATGATGAGCGTGCATTTCGACGAGCAGGGCGTCGTGCGCCAGATGCTCAACGGACCGGATCCGATGTACGACGACCGTTTCCGCCGCCGCTGATCCGCAGTCCGGGCCGGCGCCGGTGCGACAATGTGTGAGAATGCCGCGGCCGGCACTGGCTATACTTGGGACGCATGACGTCCCTCGCCCACGCCGCGCCCTCGCACGCCGCCCCCTTTCTCCCGCCGCGGCCGCGCCGCCGCGCCGCCGTCGCGCTCACGCTCCTCGTCCATGCCGCGCTGCTCCTCGGCTGGCAGGCGACGCGCAAGCCCCCCTCGCCTCCCGCTTCCGATGAGCGCGGCATGACGATCCAGTGGATCCGGCTGCCGGCCACGCCCGCGCCCGCACCGCGCCGGGAGACCGCCGACCCGCAGCCCGTGCGGCCGCGCACGGCCCTTCAGCCGGAAGCGATCACGCTGCCGCGCGCGGCACTCGCGCCGCCGCGCGTCGTCGTCCCGACCGAAACAGCCACCGCCCCGTCCGCGGCCGTCGGGGCCCCTGCCGGGCAGCCCGCAGAGGCGGCGCCCGCATCCGCGGCATCCGCCCCGTCCACCCCATCCGCCCGCACCCTGCTGGACAACGCACGCCGCGCCGCCGGCGGCATCGACCGCGCGCTGCGCAAGGAAAACAATCCGTACATCGTGGCGCCGCTCGACAGTCCGCAGATCCGCATGCGCAAGGGCATGCAGGCCGCCGCCGACATGGCGCCGAACGCGTGGTACGAGGCGCCGAAGATCGAGGAACTCGTCAACAACACGGGCGACGGCGCGCGCCGCACGCGCGTCATCTCGGGCGGTGGCACCTACTGCATCACGGAACGCGCGCCGACCACGAGCATCGACATGATCGAAAAGCACGGCAAGCAGCGCCTCACGAGCTGCCCGGCGCACGAGTCGCCGGCCAACGCACAGGAATGGCGCACGGCGCGCGACTGAACGGCGCCGCGTGGCAATCCGCGCGTTGCCGGGGCTCCCCGCGCCTGCTGACGTGACGCCCCGCACTATTGTCGGGCATGACGTCATCGACCGGAATCTGGCGCTGGCCTACCGCCACAACATGGCGACGGGCCTGATCCATACGAACAGTCCCGGCCCGGACGACGGGGCAACCCGGGCATTCACGCAACAGATACCGCAGATCGTCGAGGCGCAACTCGACCCGGCCCGGCGTGTGGCGGCGCTGACCGCGGCCGTCGCATCGCCGCGCTGGCGAAGGCGCAACGTGGACCGGCCGCCCGCGAAGCCAGCACGGGTAACTTGACCCGAAAAACATATTATTGTTCTCCCTCGACAATGCTGGTGCGGCGCAGCAATGTAACCAATTGGCGAAAAAGATACCAAACGTCCAGCATGGTGTGCGAAAGCCGTGCAAGGTGTTGTATTCGCACCGAAAGGGAGCGCGCACGATTGAACGCGTTAAAAAAAATGCACCGAAATGGTCTAGCCTAACGATCGCGCGCTCAACTTCCGGTCAATAAACAGGCGCGATTGTGCGATGCAGAATTTCGCATAAACCCTATCGTTGGCATAAACGTGCCAATGGATCCGTATTTTGTGAATCGATCAAACTTTCGAGAGGCTACTCATGTTCCTGTTCTCCCAATCGGTTTCGCCCGCAGTCCGTTCGCACCTGGACGCCCAGGTCGCTTTCTTCAACGACGTGTCGAAATCGTTCACGCGTTCGATCCAGAACGTCATCGAGGCCAACATCCAGCTGACCCAGACCCTGCTGGAAGAAAGCAACATCGCCGGCCAGCAGCTGCTGACGACTAACCACCCGACCGAGATCATCTCGGCCGCCGCCTCGCGCGCCCAGCCGGCCGCGGAAAAACTGCGCGCCTACCAGCAGCACCTGTCGCGCGTCGCAGCCGATTCCCAGGTCGAACTGGCCCGCGTGACCGAGCAGCATGTGCAGGAAACGTCGCGCACGGCCCGCACGCTGGCCGACGAGGTGGCGCGCGTCGCTTCGGAAGAAACCCAGAACAGCCTGCGCACGCAGCAGGACACGCTGAAAAACTTCCGCGACCCGTTCCAGGAAGCCCGCGCCAACGTCAGTGCCCAGCGCGGTAACCTGCAAAGCGGCAACGGCGCAGAAGCCAGCGCCCAGTTCGAGGCAGGCACGCATGACGGCGCCTACCGCGGCAACGTGCAAGGCAGCGTCCAGTCGGGCCAGCCGAGCCAGGGCAAGTCGTCCAAGGCCAGCTGAACCACGTTAGGCCTGGAAAGCGCGTCGTCCCCGCGGAGGCGGGGACCCAATCTTGCTGGCGTATCGGTTACGCCGAAAGTGATTGGGTCCCTGCCTGCGCAGGGACGACGATTTTTTGGGTCGGCACTTTTTTTTGGGCCGACACTTATTTTTTAGGCCGGCACTGAGCTGGCTGAAGCCACGCAAGAGTCGGAAAGCGCGTCGTCCCCGCGGAGGCGGGGACCCAATCTTGCCGGCGTATCGACTACGCGGAAAACGATTGGGCCCCTGCCTGCGCAGGGACGACGATTTTTTTGGGCCGGTACTTATTTTTTAGGCCGGCACTGAGCTGGCTGATGCCACGCAAGACTCGAAAAGCGCGTCGTCCCCGTGGAGGCGGGGACCCAATCCTGCCGGCGTATCGGTTACGGCGAAAGTGATTGGGTCCCTGCCTGCGCAGGGACGACGATTTTTTTAGGCCGGCACTGAGCTGACTGATGCCACGCAAGACTCGGAAAGCGCGTCGTCCCCGCGGAGGCGGGGACCCAATCTTGCCGGCGTATCGACTACGCGGAAAACGATTGGGTCCCTGCCCGCGCAGGGACGACGATTTTTTGGGGGCGGCGCTTACCGGGCGCGGAGGCTTCGTCAGCGGCGCTCGCTCGGATCGACCGGCTCCTCGTCCGTCTGGATGATGCTGACGGGCTTGCCCTTGGCGAGGCGCCACAGGTAGACGCTGTAGCCGGACAGGCCGTACACGACGAACAGCGGCCACAGGATCACCTGCGGGGCGATCGCCAGCAGCGCCAGGCCCAGCGCGATCAGGAACACGACGATGAACGGCACCGACTTGCGGAAGTTGACGTCCTTGAAGCTGTAGAACGGGATGTTCGACACCATCGTCAGGCCGGCGAACAGCGTGATCGTCCACGAGATCCAGTCGACCTTGCGCGCCTCGATGTTGATGTCGGGGTCGCTCATGAACATGACGACGCCGACGACGAGCGCCGCGGCCGCCGGGCTCGGCAAGCCCTGGAAGAAGCGCTTGTCGACGACTTCGATGTTGGTGTTGAAGCGGGCCAGGCGCAGCGCGGCGCCGGCGCAGTAGACGAACGCGGCGATCCAGCCCAGCTTGCCGAGGCCGCGCAGCGACCACTCGTAGATGACGAGCGCCGGTGCCGCGCCGAACGAGACCATGTCGGACAGGCTGTCGTACTGGGCGCCGAATTCGGACTGCGTATTGGTCAGGCGCGCGACGCGGCCGTCGAGGCTATCGAGCACCATCGCGATGAACACGGCCCAGCAGGCGTGGTCGAAACGCTGGTTCATCGCCATCACGATCGCGTAGAAGCCGCCGAACAGCGCCGCCGTCGTGAAGGCGTTCGGCAGCAGGTAGATGCCCCGGCGCGGGCGGGCTCCGGCGGCGTCGCCCTTGCGTACGCGGCTGAAGCGGGAGAAGGGAGGCGCCTTGATGGCGCCGTTCTTGCGGCGTCGGGGAAGAGTCGGCATATATCGTTTTAGTGTTGCACTGAAGTATCAATGCGCCAGGGGCGCGGACCCCACCATTATAGTGGCCGCGCCCCCGTGTTAGCGAACGACTACGTTCAGCGGAACTTCACCTTGCCGACGAGGCGCATCTGCAGCGTCGTTTCGCCCGGCTCGAAGCTCGGTTCCGGCATCTCGGCCGAGTCCGCCTGCTTGGCCGCCATGCGCATCAGTGCCGGCGGCGCCGGTGCGGCTTCCGGTCCGCCCGCATAGTTGCCG
>Ga0308161_1004109_pt1 | contig 13552 bp, 6 predicted proteins | sample PhyFR2_FD_201034 | JGI IMG/M metagenome (GOLD analysis project Ga0308161, IMG submission 201034) | Phyllosphere microbial communities from UC Gill Tract Community Farm, Albany, California, United States - DLSLF.R2 | ecosystem: Host-associated > Plants > Phyllosphere > Unclassified | place: USA...
GCTTTGTACTAAGCTCGCTGTTCTTATTGTCCAACATCGCTATTTTGTTTCGCCGTTCTTCGGGCAAATACGTTTTCCCATGCATAGCTTCGATTTGATCCTCGCCAAACCGACATATGAGCGCTTTTCTCAGATAATCGATTACTAACCGATGTTTGGCAAAAATAACAATTTTATTATCCACGCCTTCCTGGAGGATTCGATCCGTTACAGTGATAAGCTTCGCCAATTTATCATCAAACTGCGTTATGACCTCTAGATCGCTTTCCAGATAGGAATGCTTAATGAACCTTTTGTACACCTTGTCGGAAGCAAATGCACGGCTATAATTAAAGATACATCCCAGCTTTCGCTCCAGATCTATACTAAAATAGGTTGATTCTATACGCTGTGCTGTTACTTCATCGACAGTATACGCAATCGGTATAACCTTTCTATTCCGAAAATCCTGCTTATTCAGCATCATTTCTTTAAAGTTACGGGAAATCGGATAGTCTGTGCTGAATGACACGGAACGAAGCGGATCAATGGTCTTATCGTTTAGATCAATAGATTGGTTCAATAACTTGCTCACTAAATTGCATTCCTGGTTGAAATTGTCTCCTGAGGTTTTGATGGGCGTAGCGCTCAGAAACAACACACTCTTAGCGCGAAATTGCTCAAGAGCACGGTATCGTTCGGAGGCCTCGTTCTTACTTCCATGCCCCTCATCCAGAACGATTAGATCCCAATCGATGTTATGGGTCTTTATCCGATCAATAGCCGCATTTGAGTTTATCTGATCACGACTGTCATAGGTAACAATACATAGATTGGAGAGCTCGTTCAATTGCTTCGAATCCGGCCCGTAAACGTCAATCGCTTCTTTATTGCCATTAATAATTTTAAAATCCAACCCGAACTTAACCAGTAATTCGTTATACCAATTAAATACCAGATTTGATGGGCAAACGACCAGGATTTTATTCCCGCCGTTCATTAAACTATTCCAAATTACAATGCCCGACTCAATTGTCTTCCCGCAACCAACCTCATCAAAGACAAAAGCAAAACCGTTATGTCTGACCTTTTCCAGAATAGCAAACTGCAGCGGAAGCAATCTCTTCTCTGATCTCTCCATCATTTGAATATTTTGCAGTACGATATACTGAATCCTGTTTGTCATAATCTTACTCCTCGGTAATCGAACTGTCCGCTTTAATGTCAATGCGATCATGCAGCAGCTCATAGTTGTTGTAAAATAACACGGTAGCAGTACGGCACCCGCCTTAGACAGCCTGTTGTCTGGTAAGCATTGAGTTATAGCCGCGGATGGTGTCTTACTCTAAACCTTTTATAAAACCACTCTTATTCAATATATGTACTAACTCAGTTAATCCTTTTTCATTGTTGAAATGGCTCGTTAAGCTTTATTATGACTTAAAGCTAAAACTCCAAACTTGGTATAGGGTTGCTTGAGGAACGACATTCAATCCAACTCAAGTGCTGACCTTATTAAGTTAAACATTTCTTCTCCATGAGCGCTTGCCACTTCTTCCGTCCATGCGTTGGCATCGGTAGTTAAGTCAGCCATTCTTCTTAGTTTCATGCTTTGTCCACCAATCCCGTTGCGAAAATTCGCCTTTTTAGCAAGTGGCAAATTATTCGAAAACTTAGAGTTTAACCCACTTGAAACAAGGCATAGGTTACCGAAATGATTCAGGTCTTGCTCGTCCCATTTGACATTGCTGTCGATGGGATGCTGCGGATACCAATGTTCCACCGAATTACGGAATTCGAATTGGAAATCCTGCTTCGTTTTTTGCCACAACAAGTAATCCAAGTAATTGAACACTATGTGCGGAGTGATTAGTCCTATAGAAAACTCGCCATCGTTCATATATTCCCTCACTACCGCTTTTGCGATGTTTTCCAACTTGTCTGAATGTTCATTTGAGTCATAGCCATCCATATCAAAATAGAGCCACGCAAGGAACTCTGTAGCCCAATGCATGACCAGCGGGGATGTATACGTTACCCTTAACATGGATTGCAACATTCGACTTGCGATTGAGTCAGTAACATCCACATAGTACGCTTTTGGCTGCCTTTTAGCATATTTTCTGCTATTGCTCCATGAAACCTTGAGTGATTTAAGACTCCATCTTCCTTCCGTATCGTCGCTGCTGAACTCTCTTTTGAGCATAAAATTATCGAACAAAAATCTACATCTTAACAAGCATAGCCCGAAACGCTCTATAGTTTCACCAACATGCTGTTTACGAGGAAATACTGTTTCGAAACGTTGAATGAGTTTTTTGTCATCAATCAGTTCTCCACTCCACGTTTTTTTAGTGTCCACTTCAGCCTCATTTTCCTCTACTTCAAAAATCTTTAATACGTGCAAGAGAAAATGTCGAAATGTTAAAAAACTTTCAAAACGTATATTGTCCTCATCTGAATGATCGAGGCGAGATGTATTTATTGATGTAACGTCTGCGCTCTCAGCAATCTCACTTATTGAACGCATTGCCGTGCTGTCTGTTTTGCAACTTTCTAAATAATACCCGTCAGAATCATCAGGGTAACAATCCCAGTCATCTCCAAAGTAGTGCTTTCTCTCAGCTACGTCAAAGTGCATTTGCACATAGCCCGCCATATCGCTGCAAGCATCCCATATGCGAGCAAAAGCATCCCTTTTCTTTCCATCGGTTATCATCTCTATTAATCTGGACTTTACGATATCCTGCTGCTCCAGTTGCTCACCACGATTGTTCATAATTTCAAAATATTTATTCAGGTCGGTGTTTTGGGGGACAATTACTCTCAGAAGATTGACCTTTTCCAGTTTTCTCTTTAATTCTTCAGTTTTCAGAGTTCCTGATGAATCCTCAACTTTACCAAGAATTTTCTTACATATAACATTAAAACCTGAAAGTATACCGCCATCTACATTTTTCCGCCAGCCAACCTCATCAATGCTTGTCAACCTTACCAGTGTATTATCGGACTTCGGTCGGTATTCAAAAGAGACAGCGTTTCTCTCAAACGGAAAACTTAGTGCAGTAAGCAAAAGGTAGAGAGCCGTCAATCGTTGCTGACCATCAATCACCTCAAACTTTCCATCTTTGCGCTCAAACACAATGAGGTTACCAAGATAATAATTATCCGTCTCAAAGTTTAGTATGTCATCAATCAGTTGCTCAATTTCTTTATCTTCCCATGCGAATGCCCTTTGATAAAGCGGTATGATGTACTTATTCTCACTGAAAATATTCCCTCCTGCAAAAACAGTTTTAATGTTATGGACGTTGTTTGTCATTATTCAGCACCACCCGACAATCCCATTATTTTCTGCACTACGTTTAAAAGTAAATTTTTATCATCGTTCCTGGGAGAATAACTTATCTCTTCCGAAGACAACACAGGAATCATTATTCTTAATACATCCGACTCCTTCATACACTTTTGCAACAAATAAAATAGTGGTATAGTTTCTTTGTCACCCACTTTTTCCCCAATGGCGTAATTTCGCACTGTATCAAAGCCTAATTTCTGCATTTGCAAGCGAACCATAAAAGCCCAAGCGTACAGCCGTTTGATAACTCGGTCGTCAAAATTTCTGAATCTGTCACAGTAGTACAACACCACACAATAAAACAATTGTTTGGCATAAGAGAATCCAACACCTGTCCCGTTCAGGAATAGTTCAAGTTCGGCCTTTGAAACTGCCCCCTTAACATCCGAAAGCAGATTAAGGTAATGATCTACATATTCAAAAAAGTTCTTGCCTGATACAAAGGTCTGGTCAATTTGAAATATAGGCATCCCCTTAACCGTTCGCATAGCATAGTAGTATTGTAGATCAAAGCTGACTCCTTTGAATTCGTCAATGTCTGCAGATGTGAACCTATGGCCTTTATTTTTTTCAATCCAATGTTTTATAGGAAACAGGTAATCTTGAAAGAGAATATGAATTTCCTTTGGATCTGTTCTCTCCCATTTGTCTACCGTGTGTTTCATTTCATGTGGATGGTCGCGCATTTCTCGCAAATGGAACGCTTTCAATAAATCATGGGGATCCAAAGCCCTACCACGCGTGTTTTGTGAGTCAAATAACTGAAATGCTTCTGGGAGATTTTTCGTGGCCACAACTACAAACTCTAAAACACTCGATATCGCTTCAATAAAGCGCTTTTTTTCAATTAAGCTTTGCTCTGCGAAATATGTCCTAATTGTCAAGTAATTTCGTCTTATATTTTCTTCCGATATTTTGGAAGAGAGTTTAGTCTCTAACATTGGCACATTATATGATGCCTCCAGAACTTTGCAAATAAGGGCTAGCGTAATAATTCTCTGTTGCCCATCAACGATATTTAACGTTCCGTTGGTTTCGTCGTTGTGAAAAATAATCGTTCCAACGCGATATTTGAAATCGGGATATTTCTTAATCTGATCTATGGCAAATTCAAGGTCTTCCATAAGAGCGGATACATTTTTAATACTCCACTTATATGGACGCTGATAGTTAGGCAAATGAAGATTTTTTAGCTGAAGAACCTTATCAACTGGTACAATTTCTGGATGTTCAAACATTCTTCCCCCTCCTAATAGTAGCTGATTTTAGCAGAATATCCTTTGAATTGGTTATCGTCAAAGATAGTTAATGTCTATTACTCGGAAGACGTTGAGATATACCTGCATCTTCCAGCCTCTTGTTCCATTGATGTAAGGTTTCATCTGAATGAGATGCTATTAACCATCTATATACCATGTGTTCATGCGTCATTTTCCATTGATGTCCAGCCTTCGAAATGAAATCCTCAGCATAAAACTGATGTAGATTTAATCCAATACATAATGCCAGAACCGCTGGTAACTCCTTTGTTAACGCTTCCTTATTCCTGTAATCGCTTATTATCCTAGAACTTAATCCAGACCGTTCAGCTAGAACCTCATTGGTTATGCCTCTTCTTTTTATGTGACATTCCAATGTTCTTGAAAAACTTCCTGGCAGATTCAATAGTTCATCCGAAATTTTTTTGGAGAAAACACTTATTTTTGCGGTCTCCTCTGCACGCTCTTGTGCATTTTGATTATCTATATAGTCAGGATTGTACGTTGCCTCAACAAAATTGACAGCACTAACATCCCTACAAAGAAAACACCTTCTATAAAAGGAATCATCATATAATTTGCTGATGCGATTTGTTCTATTAAAGATCAAACAGCACTCATCAACATGCTCTATTGCATACTCAGTCAACTCTATTGAACCATCTTCGTGACGTAGTACATATTGAGGATCGTTAATACAAAACATGGAATTTACATAAACAACTTTACCTGAGAACACCATATCAGAAAGAACTTTCGACATTTTTATTACATTAAAAGCATTTATTTCATCAATGGCAAACGTTTGATTCCTTCCTAATGTGCCACTTCGGAAGGAATATGGCAAATAGTATCTGCCATCGACATATACAAAAGTCCCTGCTGCTTGCTCAAACCCAACGTCAATTGCTCGTAATTTTGCTGCTAATTTGGATACGCCAAAAAAAATAGCAAGTTCCTCAATTGCAAGTTGCAAAATCTCAGCATTGCGCAGATCTTGCTTTTCATCATGTAACCGTACCAATATTTCATTCAGTTTCTGTTTTGTAGTTTTTAGAGGCATTAAGATTCTTGGTGTTAGAACGTTTGCTTGCCATTCCATCCAGTGTAAAGCTTTATCAATCCCTACCGTATCTCTTCCGTATTCCTCAACTACTTCACAACTTATTGAAACTACGTCATTATTCAGCAGCTTCTGTAATTCAAAAAAATTTGCATGGAGATCGTGATGAACACATTCATGAACAATTGTATTATTATGAGAACCAATATTTCTCATAAAAGATACATTAGGATTTACCAATATGGTTCCCAGATCAACTTTTTCTGTTCGCGTGTATTTCATGTCTTCCTCGAATACTTCCACCTGAGCCTCACCAAAGTACGACTGACCAAAGATGTTATCTGGCAAAGGTGCATAATGCATAGTTAAACACATATTGTCCAGCAGTTCGGCCATGTCTAATGGCATTGGATTCTCCAGTGCTTCTGGATAATACTTTTGCAAGAATTTTTCAGCTTCATTATCCAGATCTTCCGAATATAAATAAGGGACAAGGTACTTTGATAGTGCGCTTTCTTTGCTAAATCGCTCTTTGCTGTAATCCCTAACATCAATTATCATGACTTTTCGAAGGCCCGATATTAGATGTCCATAGAAGGATAAAATAAACCATTTAGACTGCCTATCTACTTCATAGTCACGTTTACCAATCCCTTTTAAAACAATTTCAGCCTGGATAGTAGCATTGAAAAAAATTTGACGGTGTTCGATACCATAGAATGTTATACTTCTTACACGGATATTCTCTACCTCAATGTATGAGGGATCTAATACATGATAAGAATCAAGCGATCTTCTTCCTTTTTGAAGGATGGAGTTTTTTATGGCTTGATGCATTTCATTGTAATAAATATCTTCGAGATAAGCTTCGAATGATCTATAGTTCTTATGCACCTTATCACCCCCGCTTGATTCTCATCACATCTGGTCTCCTAACTAATAATATTGCTCAATGTACTGATATGCTTTATCAAAGACTTCTTTGTCCTTAATTTTATATTTGACCCAGACAACACTCCGAAGAGCTTTTTTCACTTCCTGCTTTCCTGCAGTTGTCCCCTGCCAGCCATCGAATCTTACAATCTTAACGATATCATCTATATCACCAACAATTCGTTCAACGATAATTGGAGTCTTTGAATTCCTCAAACCATCAAAAAGGTCTGTTAGTGCCGCCTTGCCCTTATCTACTTCTTCCTCAGGCACTACTTCTTGTTCAGCTTCCGCAGCTTCGCGAGCAAGCTCTAATAGTAGTTTAAGAAACTCAATACTGGTTATTAGTCCTTGTTCGTGTTTCTCGCGGAGATTCTCAAGTTTTTCTCCTAATTTAACGAATTTAATCTCATTACTATGTTTTTGAATTCTTGCGACCAAATCAATTTCAACTTTGATCGTTGTCTTTCTCAGATCTTTTTGTTTTTCTATAAATTCATCGATTAAATCTGCATCCATCGTAAGAATTTCCATATCAGCATGTACTTCTCCGACTCGCAGATTCTCGTGAACTAGTTCCAAGGTTTTCGCCCCAAGAGACGCCCAAATCAACCCGCCTCTTCCATCAGTAGGTTTTACGGATTCAAATACTCTTGTAAGCCATTGATAATCAAATTTCATTGAATTCAGAAACAAATCTGGAGATAACGCATCCCACGCTCGATTGAGAACTTTATAATCAGCTCCAAATTCGTCCTTAATTTTATTGTTTGGCAAACATTCTTGTGCAGCAATTAAACCTTCCCAACCATCTATTGTTCGGTCTACTCCCATGAAATAACTCAAACACTTGCGTATTAAGGCAGGAATTTGTTTTTTAACTTCTTCAATATTCGAGATGACCTTTTTCATACTTGATTCGTCAAAATCTAAAGCAGTTGCTACATTATCAAAGATACCTATGTAGTCAACAATCAAACCATGAGTCTTACCTTCATCATAGGTTCTGTTAGTACGACAGATAGCCTGCAGCAAATTATGATCTTTCATTGGCTTATCCAGGTACATAGCCTGCAATATAGGTGCATCAAAACCAGTAAGAAGCTTTGACGTTACAACAACAAGCTTCAATGGGTCGTTAGGTTCTCTAAACCTGTCTAATATCTTCCCTTCTGCATCCCTATCACGTTTATACGCTTTATACTTATCCTCTTTGTCATTATTGGTGTCCATCACGATGGTAGTCGCTTCTGGACCTAGCAATTTATCAAGTTCTTCTTTATACATAAGGCAGCACGTTCTGTCATAAACAACAACCTGACCTTTGTATCCATTCGGTTCAATTTTCTCACGATAATGCTTCGCTATATGCTCACATATCTTTCTGATGCGCTTACGGTCATACATAATAGCTTTCATATTGACCCTTCGAGACAGCTCTGCTTTATCTTCTTTAGATAAGTTCTCTGTTAGTGCTTCGAATTCAGCATCGAGCTTTTCTCTATCCACATGTAGGTCAACTGGTACTGGTTCGAAGTTCAATGGTAGGGTCGCATTGTCACGAATTGAATCTGAGAAGGAATACTTGCTCATATATCCACTTTTGTCCTCGACTGCACCAAATGTATTGAAAGTATTTTTATCAATACGGTTAATTGGTGTACCTGTAAGGCCAAAGAAAAATGCATTTGGAAGAGCAAGACGCATTTTACTACCTAGATCGCCTTCCTGAGTTCTATGAGCTTCATCCACCATAAGTATGATATTGTCTCTAGGGTTAAGTTCCTTTTTAACATCACCAAATCTAAAGATTGTTGTTATAGCAATCTTTCTCTGGTCTCCTAAGAAGAAGGATTCTAAGTCATCTTTTGAGCCTAGACTTACAAGATTAGGAATATCTGATGCATTAAATGTTGCAGTTATCTGCGTCTCTAGATCAATTCGGTCATCAACTATAACTACTGTTGGATTGTTTAATTCAGGTATCATTCTAAGTTTCTGTGCTGCAAAAACCATCAGTAAGGATTTCCCAGAACCTTGAAAATGCCATATTAGTCCTTGTTTTGGGAATCCAGCCTTTACACGCTCCACAATAAGATTCGCGCCTTCATATTGTTGATAACGGCATATCACTTTATATTTGCGATACTTTTTATCGGTTGCAAATAATGTAAAGAATTGAAAAATATCCATGATTTTCTCAGGTGTAATCATATCTTCAACACTGATTTTCACATCAACAAGACTTCCTTCATTTTTATGGTCTGGAGTATGCCATGGACCCCACATTCCTACTGGCATACAAACTGAACCATATCTGTAACTTTTGCCTTCTGTAGCGAAATTGAATATGTTAGTTACAAACATGCCTGGTATGCTTTTTTCATAGGCAGCTATATCTCTCGCAGCATCCAACCATGTAATAGAATTACGAACAGGCGTTTTCAACTCACCAATCGCTACAGGAAATCCATTGATCAATAGAACAATATCTAGCCTCTTACCGTTCTCTTTTTGTGGATATACCCATTGATTGGTGACAACAAATTCGTTCAGAGCCAAGTCTTCCTTAGTCATTGTTCCAAAGAAACGAATGGGAATCATTCGCCCATCTTTGCCGAATGGATAGGAATTGTCTTCAAAAACCATTTTCTTGAACATTTCATTCTGTGTTACTAGGTTGTGCGGCTGAACCGTCAATATGAGAGTACGTAGTTTATAGATAACTTCATCTGCACGTGAAGGTTCTTCAGCAATTACAGGATTAAGACGAATGAGTGCCTCTTTAACCATAGGCTCAACCATTACATCAGAATATTCACGTTGCAATTCTTCAGCGGGGATAAACTTCCAACCATTGTTATTGAGCGATGTAAGAACCATTTGCTCAATCGTGTTGTCTTCATTAAACATATAAAGTCACTCCTATCTTAAACGAAATTAAGAAATTTAAATAAACAAATCTATCCAATGTTTTCGGAAATAATTCTTTTGCAAGTGACATTCAATTCTGCAAGAGCTTGTTCTAGTTGTAATTTTGATTTATCGGCCTGTTTCACAAAATCTTCAAACTGGATTTGAAGCTCAATTGGTGGTATTGGTATATCTATTTCCGAAAGAATCTTCTGGTTTAAATTTTGAATATTAGCGCCTCTTCCAACCAATTTTTGACGAACAGAATTTGACTTAAACATTTGTAGTAAATAGGGTACCTTCAAACAATCTATTTGCAAACGAAAACGTATGCAAAATCCACTAAATGTTATTGAATTTTCCTCTGGATACACAGCTAAACAACGTCCCACGAGTTCTTTATTACCATTGGAACGCACAAAAACAATATCTCCATTTTGTAACAAATATTCTTCTGATGGCAGAGAATTTAAGGCTATCATTGGTAGCAACGATGTATCTCGTATTTCTGATAGGTTTTTAAAGTCCCCCACACCTAGACAATGAATTTTTATCCCTGACTCATTAGAAGAATAATTCATCCCATTTTTACAAGTTCCTGCTTCAAGTAGGGGTTTTGATTGCCATCCCAACGGGTTAGCAATTGGATCCCCAAACATCTCGATAAATTGCGATTTGACAAGTTCATCTGTGAGGTAAAGTAATTTCTTATAAGCTTCTTTGGTATTATTGGCAGCCCATAATAGCTCAGCAAGTTTTTCTTGTTTATCGATTTGAGGTAGAATTAATTCATATTCCAACAATACTTTGGGGGACAATCGTTTTGACATTGTTCCATCAGAAAATTTTTCTGCATATCCCCAGAACTCATCGGTATTTAAAATAAATGGTATAATGCTTCTCAATAGCTTATCTTCTACACGCAATACTATAGAGTCACCAGAAGTAATCCCATCAAACTTTACAATAGATGCTCTTTTCAAATAGACATTACGTCTAGCAACTAAAATATCACCTGACTTAAAAACTTTCATAGCTGATTTCAGAAGTCTGGTATCTCCATATTTTTTAATTTCAATTTCACCTGATACATAATGCTCAAGTCCAACAAATTTATCATATACACTACTAGATGGATCATCCACACGTTCGGATATAACCTTCACTACGTCACCGAGTTTACATTTTATCAAAATTGTTCACCTTCATTCTCAGACATCATATACTTCAAAGCTTCGTATGAATCCCTAAAGGCATCACTACTAGTAAACCATCCATCCAGCGCTTCTTCAACAGAATATGACTTCTCCTCGTCTTCACTGTTAATAGACCCACTAACATAAAGCGGGATACTTAATTTACTGCCAAATCCAATTATCTGCTCTGTTGTAGCAATTGAAGAAAACCCATCTTGTACTTTAAAATCAATGTATGTCTGTGCTATCTTCTGAATATGATCTTCTTCCAAATAACTCTCTGCATTTTTTCGAGTGACTTCATTTTTTGCATCAATAAACAATACATGCCCTTTACGAGAATGCGCTTTTTTCGTTCGGCATATAATAATACATGCCTCCATCGGTGAATTGAAAAATAGATTTTTTCCGATCCCAATTACACATTCGACCAAATCACTTCTTACAAGCTTCTCACGCATTTCTCTTTCTTCATCCCTAAACAAAATACCATGTGGAAATAAAATTGCACATCTACCCGTATTCGGATTAAGGCTCTTCAAAATATGTTGAAAAAACGCATAATCAGCTCTTCCTTGAGGTGGTGTACCGAGAAAATTCCGGCCATATTTATCAGCTGAAAATGCTTCTCTATCCCACTGTTTAATCGAATATGGCGGATTTGCTAACACTAAATCAAACTGCATTAACTCACTATGCTCCACAAAAGCAGGTTTCTTTAAAATATCGTCATTGACTATATGAAAGTCTTTTACACCGTGTAAAAACAAATTCATTCTTCCAATTGCAGATGTAAGTGCGTTGATCTCTTGCCCGTATACTTTTACATTTCTCCATTCAAGTTCTTGTTGCTTCAAATAAGCAATGGCTGAAATAAGCATACCTGCGCTACCACAGGTAGGATCATAAATACTTTCACCAGACTTCGGTTTAAGCATTTCTGTCATTAAGTGAACGACGGTACGATTTGTATAAAATTCTTGAGCAGTGTGCCCACTATCATCAGCAAATTTTTTAATCAAATATTCATAACCTTGTCCGAGTTCGTCCTCAGGACAATTTTTCATACTGAGCGTTTTGGAAGAAAAATGCTCAATAAGATCTTTTAGTAATTTATCAGGTAATCTGTTTTTATTAGTCCAAGCACCGTCCCCAAAAACACCTTGCAATTTTTCAGGATTTGCTTTTTCAATAGCTCGAAATGCATTTACAATTGCAACTCCTACATTTTCTGATACTGATCTGACATCATTCCAGTGAAAACCTTTCGGAACAATGAATCTATGATTTTCTTCCCATTCAAGTGCATCCTCATCCCCTTCATATTCCTCGAGGATATCTGCACATTCTTCATCGTATACATCACTAATTCTCTTAAAAAACATAAGTGGGAAAATGTATTGTTTATATGAACCAGCATCAATATGAGTCCTTAAGAGTACTGCTGAATTCCATAAATATGATTTTAATCCATCAAGTGTAATCCTACTACTCACTAATGTATCCTCCTTCAATTAATAAGGATTTTAAGTTTTCTTCTGCTTCAATAACTTCATCTAACGCTAACAAAAATGCCTTCTTAACTTTCTGAGGACAAATCGTTTCCATAGGTGCTTTTTCAATATAACTATTCACAGAGAGAATACACTCTTTTAATATTATATCTTCAATTGACACTATCTTAGACTTTTCAATAACTGACTCGTAGTTATTGAAAAGTTTGTAAACTTCATCAACATCTTTCTCGGTCATAATATTTTGGGCTCTTCGTGCAGTATATATCTTTGATGCATCTATCAGACAGACTTTCCCTTTATGTTTTTGTACTTTATTGTTGTTTAATATCAGAATACATGCCGATACACCTGTACTGTAAAATAATCCACTGACTAAAGTAATGACACATTCTAACTTGTCAGATTCTATTAGTTGCTTACGTATTTCCCCCTCTCTGCCTCCATGGAAAAGGGCTCCCTGCGGAAGAACAACCGCACAACGTCCATTCTTTTCATCCATAGATTTCACCATATGCTGTAGCCAAGCAAAATCCGCACTGGAATCCGAAGGACTACCCCATAAATTTCGTCCGTATATATCTGAGGCAAATTGATCTGCACCCCAAACTTTTAACGAAAAAGGCGGATTTGCGATCACACAATCAAATGTTTGTAATTCTCCACGATGTATGAAGAGTGGCGATTTCAAAGTATCACCTTGTTTAACCTTAAAATCTCTTGCTCCATGTAAAAATAAATTCATTCTTGCGATTGCTGAAGTTGCCAAGTTCTTTTCTTGACCATAGATCCTGCCATACGTGCTTTTATCATCATGTACATTGCGAATTGCTTCGATCAACATACCACCAGTACCACAAGCTGGATCATAAACTGTCTCGCCTGGCTTAGGATCTAAGATTTTGACCATTAATTTTACAACCGATCGAGGCGTATAGAATTCACCTGCATTCTTCTTTGAAAGATCAGCAAATTTTTTGATTAAATATTCATAACTATCTCCCATCACATCAGACGAGTAATTTTCATTGCCTACTTTAATTTCTGACATGTGTTCAATAAGATCCTTTAAGCGTTCATCTGACAGTTTATTTTTATCCGTCCAGTTTGCATCATCGAAACTAGAAAAAACGCCATAAAGTGTATCAGGATTTGCACGTTCAATGCCGTTCATAGCATTGACTATTGCAACACCAACATTTTCGCTTACTTCACGAACATCCTGCCAATGACATCCATCGGGAATGATGAATCGATGGTTTTCTGGAAAACTAGCAAATTCTTCATCACCACCAGATTCCTCTAGCGCGACTTGAGTTTCCTCGTCATAAACATCA
>Ga0308161_1004111_pt1 | contig 13546 bp, 6 predicted proteins | sample PhyFR2_FD_201034 | JGI IMG/M metagenome (GOLD analysis project Ga0308161, IMG submission 201034) | Phyllosphere microbial communities from UC Gill Tract Community Farm, Albany, California, United States - DLSLF.R2 | ecosystem: Host-associated > Plants > Phyllosphere > Unclassified | place: USA...
TTACGACAAGCTCGGCAACCTGGCGGGGTTTTTCGGGCGCAATATGGCGGTGCATCGCCATGACCGGTTTTTCCAGGTGCATTACGTCAAGAGTGGTGCAGTGCGGGTGTATCTGGATGACCGCCAGTACGTTGAATCGGGGCCGATGTTTTTTCTCACGCCGCCCACGGTGGCCCACGCGTTTGTCACCGAAGCCGATGCCGACGGGCATGTGTTGACGGTGCGCCAGCAGCTTGTATGGGGATTGATCGACGCCGACCCCAGCCTCGCCTCCGGCGCCGCATGTGTGGCCTTGACTGGCGACGCTGAGGGGTTGGAACAACTCTTCGAGGCGCTGTGCAGTGAGATCAACGCCGAACGGGCAGGGCGCGCCGCCGCCCTCGACAGCCTGACGCGGTTGATCATGATCCGCCTGCTGCGCCTGTGCGCCCACGCCCAGCCGGCACGCCCGACAGCCCATGAAGACCTGCGCATCTTCCATCGTTTCAACGAGCTGATCGAAGCCCACTACCTGGAACATTGGCCGTTGGCGCGTTATGCCGAGGGTATTGGCGTGACCCAGGCGCGGCTCAATGAGGTGTGCCGACGCATCGCCGACCTGCCCTCCAAGCGCCTGATCCTTGAGCGGCTGATGCAGGAGGCCAAGCGCCTGCTGTTGTTTACCGGCAGTTCCGCGAATGAAATCTGCTACCAGCTGGGGTTCAAGGACCCTGCGTATTTCAGCCGGTTTTTTTTGCGGTATGCACAGATGACACCGGGGGAGTACCGGCTGCGGCAGTCGGGGTTGCGCTGATATCCCAGGCGCCACCCAGTGCGGTATACAAATTCACCTCGGCGACCAACTGCGCCAGCCGGTCCACAATCAGCGCCTGTTGCGCGCTGAACAGCGAACGCTGCGCATCGAGGAATGTCAGGTTGCTGTCCACGCCGCTGCGGTAACGGTGTTCGGCCAGGTCATAGTAGTTCTGGTTGGCGGCGACGAAATCCCGTTGCGCCGCCAGTTGATCGTTGAAGGTCTGGCGTGCGGCGAGGCCGTCTGCAACTTCCTGGAAGGCGCCCTGAATGGATTTTTCGTACTGGGCCACCGTGATGTCCTTCTGCAGCCTGGCGTAATCGAGGCTGGCGCGCAGGCTGCCGGCGTTGAAGATCGGCAGGTTGATCTGCGGCTGAAAGGTCCAGCTACCCGAGCCGCCCTTGAACAGCCCCGACAGCTCCTTGCTGGTGCTGCCGGCGTTTGCCGTCAGGGTCACGGAAGGAAAGAACGCGGCACGTGCCGCACCGATATTGGCGTTGGCCGCCTGCAGTTGGTATTCGGCCTGGAGGATATCCGGGCGGCGTTGCAGCAGGTCCGAGGGCAAGCCGGCGGGCACGCGGGCGACCAGATCGTCGGCCAGCGGTCGCGCAGGCAGGTGTTCATCCACCGGGCCACCCACCAGCAGCGTGAGGTTGTTGAGGTCCTGGGCCACCTGGCGTTCATAGCGGGCTACGCTGGCGCGGGTACTTTCCACTGCTGTGCGCGCTTGCACCACGTCCAGCGCCGAGGCTTTGCCTGCGCTTTTACTGCGGCTGGTCAATTGCCAGCTATGGTCGTTGGCGACCAGAGTTTGCTCGGCCAGGGCCAGCAGTTCCTGATCGGCGCGCCAGGTCAGGTAGGCATTGGCGACGTTGGCCACCAGGCTCAATTGCGTACTGCGCCGCGCTTGTTCGGTGCCCAGGTAAGTGAGCAGCGCTTGTTCGCTGAGGCTGCGCACGCGGCCGAACAGATCCAGCTCATAGGCACTCAGGCCCAAGGTGGCGGAATAGCTGGAGGTTATCGCTGACTTGCCGGTGCCGGTCACGCTCCCTGGCAGCTTCTGGCGCTTGCCGGCGCCTGTGGCAGAGAGTGCCGGGAAGAGGTCCGCGCGCTGGATACGGTACTGCACCTGGAACGCCTGCACATTCAGGGCCGCCACTCGCAGGTCGCGGTTGTTGAGCAGTGCATCATTAATCAGCTGCTGCAGCGCCGGGTCACGGAACAGCTGCTGCCAGTCCGGGTTTTGCGCCAGGGGGCCGGCCTGCGCCAGGCGGTAGACGCCGCCTTGGGGATACTGCGCAGGCGTCGGTGCCGCTGGTCGCTGGTACTCGGGAATCAGCGAGCAACCGCCGAGTATCCAGGCCATGCCGACGGTGCACAGTGCTCGTGTGTTCATCAGGCGCCCACCATCCATTTGGCCAGGCCATGCCGGCCGCTCACGCCCAGCTTGGCGGCGGCGCGCTTGAGGTAGGTCTCGATCGAGCTGTTTTTGACACTGAGTTTCTCCGCGATTTGCGGCACGGTACCGCCGGTCAGCAGGCCCAGGCACACCTCCTGTTCCCGCGCCGAAAGGGTGATGTCGCTCAAAGACAAGCGTTTGTAGAACTCACGCTGCAACTGCGATTGTTCCAGCAGGGTATGGGCCGGCTCAGTCTCGGCGTGCGGCGCCTGGCGCAGGCTCTGGGCGTGCCGTTCCATCAACGGCAACAGCGTGTCCGACAAGCACTTGAGAAACGACAACTCAGCCAGGGAGAACCCCTGCTGGGTCGGCGGGCGGTAGAGCGAAATCACACAGCGTCGATTGCCCTGGCGCGATACCAGATTGCACTGGTGCGAAGTACCGCGCGGATGCGCGCTGTTGGCCTTGGCGTTCATCTGGATCAGCAGCGGGTCTTGCATGTGCAGCATCTGCCGCAACAGCGGTCGCGCAGTTCATCCAGGGTCCATTCGCTGAGGTCTACCAGGTGAATCGGTACCCACTTGCCCACCAGCTGCAACATCGTGGCGGCGAAATGTTCGTCGCCGCTGTTTGAAATCAACTCGCCCATTTCGGCATAAAAATGCGGGCCGCAGGTGTCGCCAATACTTGGGGTCAGACTCATAGCCATCTCATCCTTGATGTCGAAAACCGTCAACGGTTGCCCAGGGCCTGTGCAGGGCGCTCCGTACTGCTTGAACGTAACTCGGCGTTCGAAATTTTATTTAGCCATAGGGATTTGTCCTACGTATGTAGCGGAAACGAGGGACACAAGCTGCCATAAAAGCTGCGCCATTAATCCGACGTTTCTCGTGAATTAAGCCGGCTACGTACAGGTGTAAGTTATTTTTAGTCTTAGTTAAGTTATTGATGTAAATGATGAATTATTAAAATAAAGGGGTTATCCAGAGGCTCGGCATGGATGAGCTGTAGCCAATCTCCTACAACGCTTTAATCGTTTCAGCCATGAACCTTCGACCAAGGCCTATCCATCCATTTGAATGTCCGGGTTTCGGGTGTCAGACACCCCTCGGCGCCCATGCTCCAATCCGGCAACTTTGGCGTAATGGGCCACCTCTGCGCGGCCAGTGCCTGACCCCCATGAGAAGGATCTTATGCAGTATTCCTCCAGCCAGCCGGCCCGCTTCCCCCTCACTGGCGCCCAACAAGACATTTGGCTCGACCAACTGCGCGTGGGCGATTCGCCGCTGTACAACATTGGCGGCTATCTGGATTTTGCTGGCACCGTCGAGCCCGAACGCATGCAGCATGCTGTCGCACTGCTGGTGGCCCGTCACGATGCACTACGCACCCAACTGCACACCGACGCCAATGGCCTGCCTGGGCAAACATTCGCCCCGCAGCTGAAGGTGGAAATGGCGCTGCATGATTTCTCCGCGCTGCCCGACCCATCCGCGGCAAGCCAAACCTTGATGCAGGCGCAAATGGCTCGGCCCTACGCCCTGAGCGGCGAGCCACTGTGCCGTTTTTTCCTGGTCAAACTTGATGATGATCACTACCGCCTCGGTACCCAGGCTCATCACCTGATCCTCGACGGCTGGGGCTTCGGCCAGATGCTGCAATCCCTCGCGCAGCTCTACAGCGCCCTGGAGCAGGGGCGCGCCACCGAGCCACTGGCACCGTCCTACATCGACTTTATCGACACCGACCAACGCTACCTGCAATCGGCCCGCTACGCCCGCGACCGCGACTATTGGCTGGGCAAATACCAGGTGCTGCCCGAGCCGCTGCTCAGCCCCAGGCACAACGCCAAGACGTCGAGCAACACCTGGGTGCAAGGCTTCCCGGTGCAGTTGCTCGACCGTATGGAGCAGGTTGCCAACCACTACCAGGCGTCGGCCTTTCATGTGTTGCTGGCGGCGATGTATGTGTATTTCACCCGCACCAGCCAACGGCAGGAATGGGGAGTGGGCCTGCCGATTCTCAACCGCTCCAACGCGCGGTTTCGCGCCACTGTGGGCCTGTTCACCCAGGTCAGCGCGGTACGTTTTGCGTTCAGCGAGGGCGTGTCTTTCGGTGCTCTGGTACGGGGCATCCGTGATCAGCTCAAGCAGGATTTTCGTCATCAGCGCTTCCCGTTGAGTGAGATGAACCGCGAGCTGGGCTTGCGCCGAACAGATCGCGGGCAACTTTTCGACGTGTCGGTATCGTTCGAGCAGGACGACCACGACCTGCGCTTCGGTCAGGTCCAGGCCCGCGCGATCAAGGTCTCCAATCACCATGAAGCGCTACCGCTCGCCATCCACTTGCGCAGCAACCGTTACCAGGACAATGCGTGGCTGCATTGCGTCTACAGCGAGGCGTATTTCCAGGCGCACGATGTGCAGGCGTTGGCCCAGCGTTTCATCGGGCTGCTGGAGCAGGGGTTGGAGGACACTGCGCTGCCCATCGGCGAGTTTTGCATGCTGCTGCCCGAGGAGCAGGCCCGACTGCTGCACTGGAACGCCACCGCGCAGCCCAACGCTACGCCGCAAACCCTGCACCAGCGCATTGAAGCCCAGGCCGCACGCACGCCCCACGCGATTGCGGCGGTGTTTCAGGACCGCTCACTGAGCTACACCCAACTCAACCGCCAGGCCAATGCACTGGCTCATCAACTAGTGGCGCTCGACGTACAGCCCGATGACCGCGTCGCGATCCTGGCGCGGCGTGGCCTCGACACCCTGGCGGGGCTGTTGGCGATCCTCAAGGCCGGCGCCTGCTACGTGCCGCTGGACCCGGCCCATCCCGGCGAACGCCTGGAGTACCTGCTGCACGACAGCGCGCCCGCGGCCATCCTGACTCAGCGCGATTTACGCCAGCGTCTGCCCGTCTCGACGGTACCGGTGATCGCGCTGGAGCCTGGCAGCGCATCCAACGACAGTAACCCTCAGGTTGCCGTCACGCCGTCGAACCTGGCTTATGTGATTTACACCTCGGGTTCCACTGGGTTGCCCAAGGGTGTGATGGTCGAACATCACAGCGTGTCGAACCTGGTGGACTGGCATTGCCATGCATTCGACCTGCACGCGGGCAGCCACACCGCCAGCGTCGCCGGCTTCGGTTTTGATGCCATGGCCTGGGAAGTCTGGCCGGCGTTGTGCGTGGGGGCGACCTTGCACCTGCCACCGGCTCATGAAGGCGCGGAAGATATCGACGCGTTGCTCGGCTGGTGGCGCTCGCAACCATTGGATGTGTGTTTCCTGCCCACGCCTGTCGCCGAATATGCCTTCAGCCAGGGGCTGGGGCATCCCACCTTGCGCACCTTGCTGATCGGCGGCGACCGCCTGCGCACCTTCACCCAGGCACAGACGTTCGCGGTGGTGAACAACTATGGCCCCACCGAAGCCACCGTTGTGGCGACCTCGGGGCGCGTTGAAATGGACCAGCCGTTGCATATCGGCGCGCCGGTCGCCAATGCCCGGGTCTACCTGCTGGACGCGCAGCAACGCCCGGTGCCGATTGGCGTGGCGGGGGAGTTGTATGTCGGCGGCAAGGGCGTGGCGCGGGGGTACCTGAACCGTGCCGAGTTGAGTGCCGAACGGTTTATCGACGACCCTTTCAGCGGCGGTCGCATGTACCGCACCGGCGACCTGGCGCGCTGGCTGCCCGACGGCAATCTCGACTACCTGGGGCGCAATGACGACCAGGTAAAAATCCGTGGCGTGCGCATCGAACTGGGGGAAATCGAGTCGGCCCTGGCCAGCCATCCGGCGCTTCAGGACGCGGTGGTGCAATTTCGCGACGGGCAATTATGGGCGTGGTTTGTGCCTCGTCAGCCTGTGGCGATCGAAGCGCTGCGTACTCACCTGCAAGCCTCGTTGCCGGACTACATGCTCCCCGCGGCTTACGTGCGCCTCGACGCGTTGCCCCTCACCGCCAACGGCAAGCTCGACCGCCGAGCCTTGCCGTCACCGACCCAGGAAGCCTTTATCACCCGCCGCTTCGAAGCGCCACAGGAGGGCGTGGAAACCACACTGGCGCAGATCTGGGCCGAGTTGCTGCACGTGCAGCCAGTGGGCCGCCATGACCATTTCTTCGAGCTGGGCGGGCATTCGCTGTTGGCGGTGCAACTGGTGCAGCGCATGCGCCAGGCCGGCCTGCGCGCCGATGTGCAAGTGCTGTTCGGCCAGCCGACCCTGGCGGCGCTGGCGGCGGCGTGTGTCGGTCACGAACAGGCGGTGCCGGCCAATCGAATCCCGACCGGTTGCACCCATATCACCCAGGATTTGCTCGTCCTGGCCGAACTTGACCAAACCAGCCTCGACCGCATCGTCGCCGGCATCCCTGGCGGCGCTGCCAACGTGCAGGATATCTATCCGCTGGCGCCGTTGCAGGAAGGGTTGCTCTACCACCACCTCACCGACGCGCACGACCCGTACCAGCAACAAGCGCTGTTCAGCTTCGCGCGCCGCGAGCAGATGGATGCCTTCGCCAGTGCCCTGCAAAAGGTGATCGATCGCCACGATATTTTGCGCACCAGCCTGGTGTGGGATGCCCTCGAACAACCGATGCAGGTGGTGTGGCGCCAGGCGCATCTGCGGGTTGAAGCGCTGCGCGAACCGGCGCAACCCCTGGACTTGCGCCAGGCGCCGCTGATGGCCCTGGATTACGCCGAGGAGCCCCAGCACCAGCGCTGGGTCGCCAGGCTGCGCTTTCATCATCTGGTCAACGATGCCACGTCGACCACGCTGCTGGTGGACGAGATTCGTGCCCATCTGCTGGGTCAACAGGCGCGACTGCCTGTGCCCGTGCCTTATCGCAACATGGTCGCGCAGGCCCGCTCAACGGCTCGCCAGGCGGCGCACGAAGCGTTCTTTCGAGAGCGTCTGGCGGATGTCGATGAGCCGACCTTGGCGTTCGGCCTACAGAAGCGTCAGGCCCTGCGTGCCGAGACCGAAGAGGCGCAGCGCTCGCTCAGCGACGCACTCAATCTGCGCCTGCGCAGCCAGGCCCGAGCCCTGGGGGTCAGTGCCGCGAGCCTTTTCCACCTGGCCTGGGCTCAGGTGCTCAGCCGTGTCGCCGGCCGCGAAGATGTGGTGTTCGGTACCGTGCTGCTCGGCCGCTTGCAAGCCGGCGAGGGGGCCGAGCGGGCCTTGGGCATGTTTATCAACACTTTGCCGCTGCGCCTGCGCCTGGCCGGGAAAAACGTGGCGGATGCGCTGCACGACACCCACGCGCAACTGAGCGCTTTGCTCGCCCATGAACAGGCGTCCCTGGCGTTGGCCCAGCGTCGTAGCGGCGTGCCGGAACTGTTCAACAGTTTGCTCAACTATCGTCACACCTCGGCGGACCCTGGACTGAACCTTGTGCCGGGCATTGCCTTGCTTAGCAGTGAAGACATCCTCAGTTACCCGTTGATGCTCACGGTGGACGACACGGCCAGCGGCTTCCGGCTCAAGGTCATGGCCCCGGACACAGTGGGCGCTGAACCTGTCTTGAGCTACTTCGACACCGCGCTGAATGGCCTGCTGGACGCATTGGAAAGCACGCCGGATATGCCGCTGCGCGGTGTGCAGGTGCTGCCCGCGAGCCAGTTGCAAACTCTATTGGTGGACTTCAACGCAACCTCCACCGACTACCCACAAACGCTGACCGTGCAAGCGCTGTTTGAAGCCCATGCGCGGCGAACCCCCGATGCCATTGCGGTGCAGGCGGGTCAGCACGCATTGACCTACCGCCAACTCAACGAACGTGCCAACCAACTGGCTTTTCACTTGCGTGAGCACGGCGTACAACCGGACTCGCGGGTGGCGTTGTGCGTGGAGCGTGGGTTGGACTTGGTGGTGGGCTTATTGGGAATTCTCAAGGCGGGCGGCGCCTATGTGCCGCTCGACCCAGGTTACCCACGCGAGCGCCTGGCCTACATGCTCACAGACAGCCAGCCAGTGGCACTGTTGGTACAAGCTGCCACTCGCGAAGGGGTGGGCGATGTCTCGATCCCGCTGATCGACTTCGACCACTGCACCTGGAATCAGGCGCCGATCGACAATCCAAGCGTGCCAGGCTTGAGCGTCGCCAATCTCGCCTACGTGATGTACACCTCGGGCTCCACCGGCACGCCCAAGGGTGTGATGATCGAGCACCGTGGCCTGGGCAACCTGTTGCATTGGGGCTCGCAACTGTGCCCGAACGCCGAAGGCGGCGCCTTGTTGCAGCGCGCGCCGTTCAGCTTCGATGGTTCTGTGTGGGAGCTGTTCTGGCCGTTGAGCAACGGCATGCGCCTGGTGTTGGCGCGGCCCGATGGGCACCGTGAACCGGCGTACCTAGCCCAGGTGATTCGTGAGCAGCAGATCAGGGTGATCCAGTTCGTGCCCGCCATGTTGCAGCAGTTTCTGGACCTGGACGAATCGGCCCTGTGCACCAGCCTCACCGATATAGTGTGCGGCGGCGGCGAACTCACCGCCGCCTTGGCCCGTGGCGTGCAGGCGCGCTTGCCCACGGTGCGCTTGCATAACGTGTACGGCCCCACCGAATCCACGGTGGACAGCTGCGCCTGGACCCTCGAACCCGGCGCGCCGGTGCCCGCCTTGCAACTGCCGATTGGCCGCGCCATCAACAACACCCGCCTGTATGTCCTGGACGCTCATGATGCGCCGGTGCCCATGGGTATCAGCGGCCAACTGCACATCGGCGGCGTCGGCGTTGCCCGTGGTTACCTGGGCTTGGAACAGCTGACCGCCGAACGTTTTATCGACAGCCCCTTCGTGCCCGGCGACCGCCTGTATCGCACCGGCGACCTGGTGCGCTACCTGCCTGACGGCAAACTTGAATTCCTTGGGCGTAACGACTTCCAAGTGAAACTTCGCGGTGTGCGCCTGGAGCTGGGAGAGATCGAAGCACGCCTGGCCGCCCACCCGGCATTGCACGAGGTGGCGGTATTGATTCGCGATGAGCGCCTGGTGGCTTACTTCACCCTGCGCGGCCAGGCGCCGAGCCTGCAAGCCTTGCGTGACCATGTGCTGGAGCACCTGCCGGAATACATGGTGCCGGCCGCCTTCGTGCAACTCGACGCACTGCCCCTCAACCCCGCCGGCAAACTCGACCGCAAGGCCCTGCCGGCGCCAGGGCTGGAGGCCGTGCTTAGCCGAGCCTACGAAGCGCCAGTGGGCGAGGTGGAAACCCTGATGGCCGGGATCTGGGCTGACGTGTTGAAGCTCGAACGGGTAGGGCGCCATGACCACTTCTTTGAACTGGGCGGGCACTCCCTGTTGGCAGTGAACCTGGTAGCCCGCCTGCGCAAGGCCGGGCTGGACGTGGACGCCCGCACCCTGTTCAGCCAGCCCACGCTGGCGCAACTGGCCGCGAAAACGGCGGCGCAGGCCCCGCGCGTGGAAGCTCCCCAAGCCGCCATCCCCCAACTCAACCGCCGTCGACGGATTTAGCTCAGGCACTGCGATCCAATGGGGGAGCTGGCTTGACTGCGATGGCCATAGGTATCTACACAATTTAGAGCCGACGCTGGACCTGTGGCGAGGGAGCTTGCTCCCGTGACGGCCTGACGGCCGGCGCCTATCTCCCTGGCGCCCAGGATCCAAATGTGGGAGCTGGCTTGTCGGCTAGCCGCATCGCTGCGAAGACGGCCTGACAGTCCACACAGTAGGACCGTGTACATATCCATTCCTGCGGTAACGGCCACCTAGGGTTCCGCCCTGACGGCGGCTCACTTTTGAAAAGCGTGTACGGACCGGACACATGGTTGACGGGTGTGCGGGGCGGCTAAACCGGCATCCCTGCCGGTTTACCCCCCAAATCCCTGTCGAATTCCGGCCAGCGTGGTTTAACGGGGCGCCTAAGATCAAAAGCAGATCAAGATCAAGAACGGCTCGCTTCGCATCGTGGTTACCGTCCGCTGTTACAGCCCACAAAGTTGTGTAGATACCTATGCTGCGATGGTATCGACTCGGTTCGCCTGAACTACCAAGGTATTTGCATCAATACCACTGTAGGAGCGATCTACCGTGGTCTTGGCAATCTCCAACAAATGCCACACCGCCAGAATCTTCGCCCGCCCTGGGCTAGCCAACAGCTCGCCGCAATCGAGCGCCGTTGCCGGAGCGCTGTCGAGCAAGCTGGCGGTGTAGAGCAAGGCATTTTCAAAACTCAGATCGTCGTTGACGTTGTGGAAACCCTGGCTGGGCAGGTAATGGTCGATGGCGCGTTTGAACGCGGTACGGTCTTTTGCAGGATCGAGGGGGGATCGGGTACGACTTTATTCATGGTGTAGCTCCGCGCTGGATTAGGGGAAGACACCCGTCGCGACTAAACCAGGGACACGGCTTGCTGGTCTTTTAAAAGTGTTTGAAGGCGCTAACTCGGCGGACCACTTGTCGGATTTATTACCTTTTTATTTGTAATTTTACGTCGCTTCCTATGGAGAACTCGCCAGGGAAGGGTTGTTGAATTCCGAAGTTGGCAACTTCTAAGATGTTATTTTATGAGGAAATAATTTGGTGTGTGAAAGTTCATTGATTGTGTCTTCTTTATGGCAATTGTTGGTTTTCTGATTTTAATGAGTGAAAGTTCTTAAATGGGCGTGACCGAATTCCTACAAGAGTAAATTGTTTTTGTTGCATGTTTCTTTTTGTCTACTAGATTATGGGTGGTACTTCAGTTCGCATTTTTGTTTTCGTCTCGCTTGGATAAAATGGTGCCATTTCATGAGGTGAACTATGCGTATCTACCCATTATCTAAGCCTTTCTTGCTGGCAAAGCTTTTTATCAAGGAACAATTGAAAGAGCCGGTCGCCCTGTTGTGGATCGTAATATCCCCAGTGGTAACCTTCTACTTGATTACTTACGCTGGGTACACTGGCGGAGAATCTTTACGTGACTACGCATCTGCCACTTCATGGTTTTACGCTTTCATTTCTTCAAGCGTTGCACTGTTTGGTTTGGCGTTTTATATAGTAGGGCGAAGAGAAAGTGGTTTTTTGCGCTCCTTTGTGTATACAAAGCGTACTAAGATCACCTTTCTCGCTGGGCAGTTTTTAGCGTACTCATTTATGTCGCTGATTTATTGTTCGGTATTTTATGTGCTGACGCGGGGCTATTTTGGTTTGATGGCCTTGGAAGAGTGGTTGGTTATTGTTGGTCGTTTCTATATGTGTTTTTTGCTTTTCTCTACTCCATCCTTATTGTTGACGCTGGTGCCCATAGGCTTTCAAAATACTAATACTCTTTTTTCCATATTATCAGTCTCTATGTTGGCGCTGGGTATCGGTAGCCTTAGCACCTCGTATTCACTATTTAACGTAATCGATCTTTTTAATCCGATGGGGTGGGCCAATCGCCTGATGTTGGTGGGGGTGACCGGGTCCGCTACATTGGTAGCGTCGATTTTAGGAATGATCATTGTCACAGGGTGGTTTGTGTTCCGATTTTTACTCATCAACCCCGTTTGGAGTCGGTACTGATGAAACGGCTAATCGTGGATGCACTGGACGTTAGGTACGGTCAGCATATTTTATTCAAGAGTGCCTCATTGGAAGTCGAGGCCGGCACAATGATAGGTTTATTGGGGCCTAATGGTTCCGGAAAAACTACGTTTTTTGACGTGATCTGTGGCCTGAAGAAATTGAATGGCGGTGAAGTGCAACATTCATTCTCCAAGCTACTTTACCTGTCACAGATCATCGCAACGCCTCCCGTATTTCGAATGTTCGATGTTTTTAACATGATGATGCTTTTTTGCTCCGATACGCGCGTAACCCAGCGGCACGCCTTGGAAAAAATTGAAAAGTGGAGCCCTGGTATTGCTGAACGCTATTGCGAAATCTGGAAGAAGAAATCATCCCTTTGCAGCTATGGCGAAAAGCGTTGGTTTTTCACCTTGTCGTTATTGTCCGTTAACGCAGACCTGGTGATTTTGGATGAGCCCACTGCGGGGGTTGACCCGGAATTTCGGTACCACATTTGGCGGTGTCTGGAGGGAGCGGCGGCGGAAGGTGTGGCGATACTTGTGTCGTCGCATAACATTGACGAGATCGTCACTCACTGCGATGACTTTTACATGCTAAGCCAACAACGCTTTAATCGGTTTTCCAATGCCGAGGGATTTTTGAGCAGGTACGGCGGCAGTACTTTGGATGAGGCATTTATTCACGCGGCGAGTCTGCCCAGAACTTGAGATGCTGGTATCGGTGTCTGAATGCCTGCGAGATGGGAACGGGTTTCTCCGCGATAGTGGTCCTCGATGGAGCTATCACCATAGCGTGCAAGCCTGACGCTTATCAGTTGAGACTGACCGGTAACTGTCCGGCTCTTTTCAACAGTGACCCGCTGTAAAAGCGGAACCAATAGCAGCCATTACCGCAGGAACGGATATGTACGCGGTCTGACCCGAGATACTGGTCGGCTTTAAGGCCGCCTTCGCAGGCAAGCCAGCTCCCATATTGGATCGCGGGGCATCAGTTATATCAGCGTCGGCTGTCAGGCCGTCGCGGGAGCAAGCTCACTCGCCACAGGTCCTGCGTCGCATTAAAGTTGTGTAGATATCTATGCTGCGATGGCATCGACCCGGTTCGCCTGAACTACCAAGGTATTTGCATCAATACCAAGGTAGGAGCGATCCACCGTAGTCTTGGCAATCGCCAACAAATGTCACACCGCCAGAATCTTCGCCATGAAAAAACGCCAGCAAGCAACAGTGCCTCAGCGTATCCCCGGAACAAACGCCACACTCCCTCCCTCACGCGCCTTGAACAACCGCTCCCCATTATCCGGTTGCGTCGTCACCACTTGATGATCCACCCCCAGGAACGCCAACGGCGCGGGCTCGTCCTTGGAATACTGCGCGACGATTATCGTACGTTGCGGATCAAACCCCTGGCCGCTGGTTTTCTCCAGCCAGGCCATGAATGCGGCGCCGTCGCCCTGGCGCGGGAAGTCCTGGCTTTCGCTGACGTAGTAGAAAGGTTTGCCGTGGTTTTGCAGGTACATGGGCAGTTTGTTGTCGACCTCCACCAGCACCAGTTGCCATTGGTTCCAGGGTGCGCTTTTTTCTGCCTGGGTTTGCAGGTCGGCGGCGAAGCGGGTAACGCCGCCGTTGCCGTTGGTCCAGGGGTAGATCACGCCCAGCACCAGCAAGAGCAGGCCTGCGCTGAGGCCAAAACCTGTTTGCCAGCGCGGCCAGCTCGAAGGTTTTTTGTGCAGGCGTTCACTCAGCCACCAGGCGGCGAGCAGTTGGGCGAAGGGCACCAGCGGCAACACGTAGTAGCTGCGGCGGCTGCCGCTGGCGGTGAAGAATACAAACAACAGGCCCAGGCCCCACACTA
>Ga0308161_1004112_pt1 | contig 13543 bp, 9 predicted proteins | sample PhyFR2_FD_201034 | JGI IMG/M metagenome (GOLD analysis project Ga0308161, IMG submission 201034) | Phyllosphere microbial communities from UC Gill Tract Community Farm, Albany, California, United States - DLSLF.R2 | ecosystem: Host-associated > Plants > Phyllosphere > Unclassified | place: USA...
TCGACTTGGTTGCAGCCGATTTGGTTGCGGTCGATTTGGTGGCGGCGGTTTTGCCTGCAGCTTTGGTCGCGGTCGACTTGGCGGCGGTCGACTTGGTGGAAGCCGATTTGGTCGCGGTCGATTTGGTTGCAGCGGCCTTGCCTGCCGATTTCGTTGCAGTCGACTTTGCTGCGGTCGACTTGGTCGGTGCCGATTTGGTCGCGGTCGACTTGGTGGCGGTCGACTTGGTTGCAGCCGATTTCGCTGCGGTGTTTTTTGCAGCCGGTTTGGCGGCGGCGGTCGACTTGGTTGCCGGTGCCTTGGTTGCAGCGGTTTTTTTCGCGGCCGGTTTGGTCGCGGCTTTAGCGGCTACGGTTTTGGTTGCAGGCTTTTCTGCTGCTGCTGCCTTTGCGGCGGGTTTGGCGGCGGCTTTTGCAGCCGGCTTTGCTGCTGGTTTTTTCGCGGTGGTTGCCATTTTCTGTTCTCCTTCTCTGCGATGAGAAATTACGCTACATGGTTTGAACCCGTCCAACCCGTCTGCTTGGTCGGGCGAATTATTCATCGACGCAAACCCGGAGTTTGCGCCAATGAATGCGGCACCAGCCGAACTGCAGAGGTCCTTCAAAAAAACCATAAAACCACCGGGCATTCTTCCCCGATTCAGGATATACTGTATTTTCATACAGTATAATCTCAATCGAAGCCGTTACCGCCCGGCACAGTTTTACAGGATACGAAGTCCCCGCACTTCAGCTATCGTCGTCGCCGACGACCGAAACGACTAAAGTCCGTTGGTTCACTGCGCTGATCCACATCGCAGCCCGTATCGGCCGCGAAAAGAAAAAGCCGCCATGCCCGACATTTATCAGGCAATGCGGCTTGTTCTTTTCGCTAAGCTTACGTGCATACTGAATGAATCAGCGTCCCATTTTTGATCGGTTTGTTTCACGTTCGGCGCTCGAAACATCGGCAGCTTCACGTTTTGACAAATTCAATCACGTAAAGTACACGAAAACCTTGTCAGTGCGCAACCCGCACACAATATTTTTCATGTCTTTTACACGGCAAACCAGCGATAACATCAACCGGAACGATCGCTGCGATAACGTTTGATTCCTTCTCCGTTCTGCTCGGTCTCCAAAAACAAGCGCGCAATCGATGCGCATTACCTTACTTCTATTTCGCATAAGGCCTTTAGATAAAGGCCGTATTCAAAACTCATTCGTCCGCCGCGCTAATGCGCAGCAGGTCCATCTTGCACAGCCACGCCAGTCCGCGCAGCAAAGTCGGCCGATCGCACGGTCCGAGCGCGTCGAGCAGTTCGTCGACCTGCGTCGGGCGCGATTCGATCGATCCGAAGATCTGGCCGAACGCTTCCAGCGTCGGCAGCGACGCATGCGCGAAACGATTGATGGCGAGATCGCGGTACTGGCGCAGCAACGCGAGCGACGCGTCCGGCGCCAGCTCGACCATCGATGCCGGCGTGATCTGCATGCTCGGGTACGTCGCGAACGCTTCGAACGGATCGAGCCGGTCGGGCACGGCGGCCGGCAGCGCCGGACCCAGCGCGGCATCGGCGCGGCGCCGCTCGTCGAGCTCGCGCCACAATGCGCGGTAGCGCCCGAACACGACGGCCCAATCGAATTCTTCGCGCACGCGGCGCTGTCCGTTCGCGCCCAGCGTGCGCCGCAATTGCGCATCGTCGGCGAGCCGCGCGCACGCCTGCGCGAGCGCCGCGCCGTCCAGGGCGACGGCCTGGCTCACGTGGCCGCAATAGAGGTCGTGGCTGTCCACGCCGTCGTCGTAGCGCTGCGCGAGATCGAGGCCCGCGCCCGCGCCCGGCATCACGGTCGGGATGCGATAGCCGTCCACCCCGTCGCGCACCGTGTCGCGCTGGCCGTCCCAGTCGCTGACGATGCATGGCAGCCCGGCCGCCATCGCCGCGAGCGGATCGAGGCCGAGCGTCTCCTGCACATTGTCGGCGAGCGACACGAACACGTCGGCGGCGGCCAGCGCGTCGGCCCGGTCCGCGTCGACGCGGCCGTCCAGCACGGCCAGACGCACCGATGGGCACAATTGCGCGGCCGCTTCGCGAAACGCCTTGTCGACGGCATCGTCGGCGAACCGGCCGCACAGCACGAGATGCACGCGGCGGTCGTCCTGCGCCGTCCTGCCGAGCGCGGCGAACAGCTGCTGCGGATGGGCCGCGGTGCGGAACGACAGCTCGCCGAGGCACAGGAACGCGACGTCGCCGTCGCCGATGCCGAGGTGGCGGCGCGCGGCGGCGCGGCGCGCGCCATCGACGTCGAAATCGGCCGCATGCACGCCGAGCGGAATCAGCGGCAGCTGCGGCGGTTCGAAACGCTGGGCTCCGAGACGCGCGCCGAGATACTCGGCCTGGCGCTCGAACACGCGGCGCACCGTGTCGCGCACGACGCGCGACGTGCAGATCACCGCGTCCCAGCTGCGCACGGGCGCGACGAGCAGGTTCGCGAGACTGGTCATCGCGGCATGGCCGGCCGTCGCGTGCGCGATGCCGCACAGGCTGTAGCGGCGCTCGCCGATTTCGAGGCGGCGCCACGCCAGGCGTTCGATGGCGGGCGTCGGATGATACAGCGTGCCGAAGCGCGCCAGATCCTGCGGGCGGTCCTGCGCGATCCATTCGACCGTGCCGGCAAAGCCATGATCGCGCAGCACGCGCGCGCCCTCGTCCGCATGCGAGCGGCCGCCGGCGAAGCAGCCGACGGCGTCGAGACCGGACGCGGACGCGGCCGCGCGCAGTAGACCCGCGCCCGCCGCCTGGCGTCCCAGCAGATGCGCTCCCGGCGTCGAGTAACCGTCCGGCGCGTAGTGGAAGGCGAAGCGGTCCGTCATGCGTGCCTCCATCCGCTCAAGTCGAAACCGGCGTCGAAGCCGCGACGCGTCCGCACATGCGCGGCCTGTCCGCGGCATGCGCGCGGTTGGTCGTGGTGGAAGGCGGAAGCTCGGATCATGGCGTGGTCGCTGGTGGCAAAGCAGACAAGGTTGAATTGAGCGCATGATAGCCCCAGTGCGCGCCTTGTGGCGCGAGGCACGAATCGAATCGGTATAAAAATCGCGATGCGGCCTGCGCGGCGTGTGCTTTGCGCGACTCGATGACCGGGCGCGTCCGCGTCGCGACGATGCGCGGCGCTGCGCGAACGCGGCACGCGCGCCGCGTTCAGCGCGCGGCGATGGCGATGACGGACCAGTGCACGTCGACCACCGGCGTGCGCGTCGCGCGGTCGCGGCGGTAGCTGTGGAAGGTGTGGCGGCCATCGCCCTGCCGGTCGCACATCGTGCATTCGCCGCGGCCCGCCACGCCGCCGAAGCCGGCACGCTCGAGCTGGCGGCGCACGATCGCGGGCAGGTCGAGGCGGCGACCGTGCGGCGCGACGAAGGCCGGCGCGAGATCCCAGCGCGCGACGAAGCCGTCGATCACGTCCTGCCCCACTTCATAACAGCAGGCGTGCGCCGCCGGTCCCGCCGCCGCGAGCCAGTCGCCCGGCGCGCCGCCGCGCGCACGCACGAGCGCCGCGAACGCGTCGACCATGCCCGCCATCGCACCGCGCCAGCCGACGTGCAGCGCCGCCACCTCGCGCATGTCGCGCCGCGCGAGCAGCACCGGCACGCAGTCCGCGGTGGCGATCGCGAGCAGCAGGCCGGGACGGTCCGTGACCATGCCGTCGGCCTCGCCGCAATCCTCGTTCGGCGCCGACACGACCGCGATGCGCGTGCCGTGGCGCTCGTGCTGCACGGGCCGGCGCGGCCAATAGTCAGGCAGCAGCGCGGCCATGTCGTCGTGGCGGGTGCCGAAGCCATGCACGATGCGAGGGTCGGCGAGCAGGGGTGAGGTCAGCATGGGAAGGCCGGAGCGGTCAGGTGGCGGCAGGATAGCATGCGCCATGAAGGCGGCGGTCACGTGACGGCAAGGCGGCGCGGCGACACTGCGTTCTTTCTCGACGACGACGACGGACCATGATGAGCGACCTCGACCTGCCCCGCCTTTCCCTCGACAGCGCGCGCCGGCACGAACTCACGCACGCCTGCGGCAGCGCCGCCGACATCCCGCCGCTGCTGCGCCGGCTGGCCGTGCCGCCGGCCGGCGCCGACGCCGACGCCGAACCGTGGTTCTCGTTGTGGAGCGCGCTGGCGCATCAGGGCGACGGGTATCCGGCCTCGTTCGCGGCCGTGCCGCACGTCGTGCGCGCGCCGGCGGCTGCGCCCGATCGCGCGGACGCCGTCTACCTGCAGTTTCCGGCCCGGGTGGAAATCTGCCGCGCGCGACATGACGTCTCGGTGCCGTCCGGCCTGCGCGCGGCCTACGAAGCGGCCCTGGCCGCCCTGCCGCGCCTCGTGGCCGCCGCATCCGGCCGCGCCTGGGACGACGAGTTCCCCGCCTGCGCGCTGGCCGCGCTGGCGGCGGCCAAGGGATCGGTCAGCGTCGCGGCGACGGCGCTGGAATTGACGCCGGACGTGGCCGAGGACGTGCGGACATGGATGGAGGAGCGCTGAGCCGGCTCACGGCCGGCGTCGATGCGCACTGTTGATGAAGACGCGGAGGCCGATCAGCCCCTGCCGGTGGCGGCGATGGTGGAAATGAGCGTCGCGCCGCAACTGGTCTGGTGACCTTCGAGCGCCACGGGCACGCCGTCGATGGTCCAGTCCGGATCGCCTTCGACGATCGTGCACACGCCATGCCCCGCGATCGGACACGTGCATTTGTCGCCCTTGCGCGCCACCGCGATGCCAAGGGCGGTCAGATTCTGCGCGGCGGTCATGACCGCGCCGCCGTGGCTCGTCGGGTCGCCCAGTCGAATCACTTTTTTCATTTTGTCGGTTCCAGTCGGTTGGTCGGTCGTCAGGGTGGTCAGTCGTAGGCGCTCGTGCGACCATCGCGACGTGCGCCCCACCATGGCCAATAAGCCCGTCCTTCTCCCGTCGCACGGTCGAAACGACGATTGGGATCGGGTGCCACATGGCCTGGCGGCGGCGTGATCAGAACGGCGTGCGCCGCAGCAGGATCGGCCGTATCGGTCACGAGCACCGAGGTATTGCGCTCATGGCTGTACGCGATGCCCATCGCCAGATTCACGACGCTCATCGCCGCTTGACCGTCGCCAATGCGCGTCGTGGTGTCGAACAGCCGGGTCTTGAAATCGAAGTCCGGCTGCGTCTCCGTCAGCGCTCGACTGACGGCAGTCAGGCGCTGTGTTTTATCTGCACTGCGGCCCGTATCGACAAAGGTCATGCCGACATCGGCCAACGTTTTGTTTCCGTGCTCCGCGGCCCCAGCCAGGGCTGCTTTCCATGCTTGATTCGACGCGGGATCGCCCGGTTTACTCTCAAATTGTGCGATCGGCTGATTGTCCACGCGGTGGATCAAGGCAAGAGGCAGACGCTCGTTAGGTTTATTGGCATTGGCCAGAATCAAGACTACGCTATTCTCAGTCGGCTGCGTATCTTTCGGAAAGTCGGGAGCATCCATAGCCATAACCCAAGCGGTCTTATCAGGATTCTTTTCCAGATAGTCCATGGCAGCAGACAATGAACGGAAGCCGGCATTAGCCCCCTGCATTACATTTACTGCAGGGCGACTATTAGCCGGATTGAAATCACGCTCCATTCCATTTGCGATGATATAAATATCTTCTTCCGCAACCTCTTTCAAGTCTTTCGCTGAAATTTGCGTAGAACTTGCAAACCATACGGGCAAGTCGTACCATGTTCGACCGGAACCATTCTTTTTAATACTATAAAAACCCAAACTATTAGTAAAATAGGGGACTTGGTAAGGAAGCAAAGCCCTGCCAATATACTTTTTCTCGTAGTGATAAAAAGAAAGGCGACCTCTGGGGTTATTAACGATATTAGAAATTGCCGGAAGGGCTCCCTGTCGCGGCAAATAATCCGGGTCATGTTTGGCATCGTAATCATCAACATCGACCTTGGAGGAGCCTAACACCCACAACAAATTCCACTGCGTTGGATAGCTGCGCCGCATAACTGGGTTAATCCATTGGACACCCATAACCTGAACTGAGAAATTTCTTGATGAGGGCACGGATGTGTTATTAGCCAGTTTTTTCTGTTCGCTTAACGACCCCTTTTTTTCCGCCGCTTTTACTCCAGTCACTGAAAACGCCAATCCAAGAGATGCCAACCCCAATGCAACCGGCAGCAAAACCATTTTCATAGATACCTCCAGGGTCGTCGCCCCCACAATATTTCTCGCCTCAAAAAACCACTCGACACAAGTCCAAATGAGACCAATGAGAAACCCGACAGCAAAAAAATAAAAAGATGACGCCTATCTACGGAAATCATATCAAACCTCCGGCTGCGCGACCGTCCACTCCCGCTTGTCAGCTATCTTCTCAAACTTTTCCAACCCGCTGGTTTTGTATGCCGAATATTCATGCAAGAGGCTTTTTTCATAAGTACCATACCAGTAATACTCGTTAAATTTACTTTCCTCCGGGACCCACCGCCAATCTGCAAATTCCCTTAATTCTCGCCAATCCTCAGCATTCAATGTGGAGTAACCAACAGCAACATCCCAAGCCAGTATGTTTTGCGCATGCAGTGCATTCGTCAAAATAGTCGAGTGGTCCGTCGCAGGGTTTTCGTCGCCAGCCATCAGGAAAGCAGCCTTTCGCTCTTCTTCCCACTGCCGAGCTTTTTCGGTTTTTTGCTCATCGGGAGCCCATGCATCATATTTGCCGTCGGGCGCATCGGTCCGATGATGAGCCTGCAAACCCATGCGCGCCTGATATTCATAGCGCAAGCGTGCTTCGGTTTCTACGTTGCCCTTACCTGCGTGATCAAGCGCCCCAGGCCCTTCCTTGTTTGCGCTGTTGAGTGAATCGCGATCCTTGTCATATACCTCGTCAAACGCTTCCGGATTGTCCGGCTTCACGGTGGTTCGGGGCAGCAGAGCATACTTTGGCAGAGGTGGCGCATTAACAGGCACGACGTGCTCATCCGGCGGCAAAGCGTTGACTTTACCCCACCCCATCGACGACAACAGGGGATTGAGCGCATACAGAAATGAGGAGACTCCAAACTTGATTGCGAATAAGACTCTCGACTCCCCTTTTTCACGTTCCAGCCGGAAACGCAGCGAGGGCGATGGCGGATTCCAGAAATCATTGCTGCCGACCTTGATTCTTCTATAATGGTTCGCCCAGTAGTCGTATTTCGTATTGGTTGGATTACCGACTTCGAAGCCTTGTGCCCACACCCGTTGGAAAAAATTTTTCGGATTCTTCAGTTTTTCCATTTGCTTCGTGCTGACGCCCAGCCACCCAATCCCTTGCACCGTCAGGGCGCTGACCACCTGATCGTGCGGACAGCAGTAGAGAAAGACGCGTCCATGATTGACGGAGTTTCGGCTCTGCTCAGTAGCGCAATCAAATTTTTCGTCGCCGTCGGGCAGTTTATTGGCGCAACGCCGGTCGACCTCGGCTGGATCCTGCGTTGCAGTTTGAGTAGCAACCAAATCCAAGAAATTCCTCAGCGTTTCGATACGTGTCTCGCTGGTCACCGCAGCAATGTTTCCATTACGATCCTTCAGGTTGGTTTGGGTCCAGTTGGTTGCAAAGCCGTTCCCCACCAGACTATACGGCGGGTTGCAGAGAATATAGGTGTTCGCCAGTGCGCCGATCTTTTCACCGATAAAGGCCGATGCGAGGGTGACCATATTCCCCTGGCTGTGACAGACGATGGTAATCGGGCAGTCTTTTTGTTTGTCACGAATCATCTTTACCAGGTGGGCCAGGCGATACGCGGCATGGACCTGGTAAGCCCGCGGCGGGCATCCATAGACGTCACGACTTTTGACAGGATTGAAGTTCTGCGCTTCGAGCCACAGGAACAGCCGCGTGTTCAACCCGCCGGCCCACATGTCGGACAATGCCGCGCAGCCGTTGGCGAACGGACCGCCTCCCCATGCGTTGTACTGATTGAGCCAGACACTACCGGCATATTCATCCAACTCCTTACCGGATGCCTTGTACCCCCAGCGGAAGCGGATGACAGGCGAATAGTTTGGTTTATCCGCATCCAGAAAAGTCTGTGCATTGAGTTTGTCGCTGATCCTTCCATCCGGCCTTAACTCGCTGATGTAGCTGCACGGCTCCAGTTTACCGCCGGGCCTTGCCGTCTGCCCGTCCTTGCGAGCGAGCCGGACATTCAGTCCCTCGCACAGTCCCCTCTCCGCGGCATCGAACCATTCGCCATCCGAGTTCACGCCATGAACGAAGATGATCACGCCCGGCAGGGGCGGTTTTTCCTCGAGGACGTGCGGTTTGTTGCCGGGCGTGACCGTCGTACCCGATCCGTCGGCGATCGGCGTTTCGTTTTGTTGAGTATCCATCGCGTATTGATTCACTAGGCTTTGTCATCAAAAAACTGAATGTCGAGCAGGTCGTACTGGTCGGACGTGAGCAGCGACGTTTCGCCCTGCGCATTGGTGCGGCCTTCGATCACTTCGCCGTTGCGCTTGGTGATGCGGTAGCGGCAGTCCGCGCGCGGTTTGCCGTCCAGCGTGCGCACCAGCGCGAACTTGCGTTCAAAATGACCTTTCGGGAAAGCCGGGCTGTCGGCGTTCATGCTGGCCGGGCCTTCCATCGAATGGCTGGCGGCCTTCACGGTGAACGTGCCCGGACCGCCGATTTCGATATTGCCGCCCTGGAGCTTGATATAGGCGCCGCCGCAAGTCAGCGTGAGGTGTTCCTTCGCGGTGACCAGGACATGGTTTTCCACGGCGGAGAGGACGATGCTCTTGTCGGCCGTGACTTCGATGTCGTCGTTCTGGGCCTGCATGCGGATCTTGCCGCTTGCCGCGATCAGGCGGATGGCGACTTTCTCCGCCGCCTTGCCGGTCTTTTCGAACGCGCCGGCGACGAACAGCGAAAAGCGCGAGCCGATGTTGGTGATGAAGCGGCCGGCGATGCTCTGGTTCAGATCGCGTCCGCTCACGACGTCGAGGTTCTTGCCGGTATGTAGCGTCATGCCCTGCGGCGTCGACAGGGCCATGCCCGCCGGGGCCGACGCGGCGATCACGGGTTGCTGCGCCGTCTCACCGCCCCCCTGGCCGCCGTTCTGCCCCTGCCCGAGGCCGGCGACCTTCGCCTGCACCTGTTGCTGGTAATCGCTCTCGGCGCCTTCCGCGCCCTGCTGCTCGGCGCTCTGCGACAGGCTCTTCGCCAGTTCCAGCGCGGACTCGAGTTGGCGGACGATTTCTTCGCGCGACAGTTGTTGACCGGTGGCACCCTGGCGGGCATCCGTCGTGACCAGCAGGCCCCGCGCGGCGCGGATGGCGCCGGCGGCGTCCGTGCGCAGTTCGAAGCCTTCGCCCCGCGCCTCGCCTTTCCCGCCGTCGCGCGGATGGACGAGGTAGCCAAGGTTCAGTTCCGTCTTCGCGTGCTCGGAGGCGAGCCGCGCGCGCAGTTCGCCGCTCGTGTCGTCGAACAGGAGTTCGTTGAAGCGGCCGCCCTTCAGTTCGCGCGTCTTGAAGCCGGCCAGTGCCTTGTTGCCCGGCAGGCCGCCGGTCGCGGAAAAGCGCGGCGGCAGGTTGCGGCCGGTCGTGACCTTGCTGATCGCGACGGGACGGTCGATGTCGTTGTTCTCGAACAGGACGACGACCTCGTCGCCGACACGGGCCAGGAACTGGCCGCCCCAGTCCTGCCCGGCCCACGGCTGCGCCTGGCGCACCCACGTGAAGCTGCGGTCTTCTTCGTTGGCGGTGCCGTCCGGGTGGTCTTGCGGACGTTGCCACGGGAATTGCAGCTTCAGCCGCCCCAGCTCGTCCGTGTGGATTTCTTCGCTGGCCGGTCCGACGACGAGGGCCACGGTCGCGGTCGGCGCGGTCGGCCGGGTCAGCCGCTCGGTGAACGGCGTCGCGTACCGGATGCCGCGGCGGATGGCGGTGAAGCGGTTGCGATAGGTCAGCCCCGTCTTGTCCTGCGCGGCGACGGGGAGTTCGTCCTGCAGCAACGCGTGCATCTGCTCGGCCAGCGGCGACTTTTCCTGCGGCTCGCCCAGCAGGTTGTTGCGTCCGACATGCGTCAGGGTCAGCAGGACGAACTGGCGCGCTTCGCTGCTGTCGGCGGCGTTGCCGGGGTAGTCGACCAGTTCGAACCACGTGCCGGTGGCGAAGCTGCGCACGCTTCCGGCGCCTTCGAATTGCTTGGCCTGCGCTTCGAGCGCTTCGATACGCAAGCGGGTCAGCCGCTGCTGCTGCTGGCTGTCGCGGGCCACGTACAGCGTCTGCGGATGGTAGGCCTCCAGGCCGCTCACGAGCTGGTTGCCGGCATCGCCGTGGTTCTGGTTCGTGACTTCCTGGCTGTGACGCGTCTGGACCGCCTTGTAGTCGTAGCTGGACAGGCTGACCTTGCCCGCATGCAGACTGCGCGTGCTGCCCCAGCCGACGATCGTGTCGTCCGGCTCGGTGGCCGCGGCGCGGTGGTAGCGCACGGGCGCCGCGCGGTTGGCCGGCAGCGTGTCCACGTCGTCGGTGAAGACGATGCGCTGGTAACCGGCGTCGTTCTGTTGTTGCGCCCCGGCGCCCTCCCCCGGCTGGCTCGTGACATAGAACCAGATGCCGGCTTCGCACAGGCGCCGCTGCAGGAAGGCGAGATCGCTCTCGTCGTACTGGCCGATCAGCGATTCGATCGGGTAACGCTCACGCAGCTGCCATTCCCATTCGAGCATGGGATTGGTGGCGCGGTGCTCGTTCAGGATGGCGTCCACGATGTCGCGGATGCTCTTGGACTGGAAGTAGCGGCTGTTGTGGCGGTGGCGCAGCAGCGTCAGATGCGGCGCCAGCCGCAGACGATACAGGTGCCAGCCGCCGTCCGCACCGACGAGGCTGGCGCTGTCGATGAGGCCGCCAATGCGCCGGTCGCCGCCGCGGTCGTCGACGATGACGAGACTGGCGGGTTGCCCGACAAGCTGCTTGAGCGGCAGGCCGGCGCGCTCGGACACGACCAGCACGTCGGTCGGCGCGACCTCGCTGATGGCTTCCTGGCCGCGGAACCCGGCCACCAGGATCTGCTCGTTCAGGGGTCGCTGCTCGAAACTCGCCCGCTCGCTGAATTCAAGGCGAAGAAACCGCCGCGATTGCTGGAACAATGGCGCCCATGCGCCGGGTTGGCCAAATTGGCTGGTAAGTTCGATCGGCATACGGTGAAAGAGGTATCCAAATCAGCCGTATATGTTATTAAGAGTGTCTTCCGCTTGTCCACGCGCACGATTGAAATCTTATTCTAATCGGCGCAGCGCGGCATAACCCCTCGCGGAGCGATGACGACTTTCATGCGCGGCGCATGAGGAGATAATTCGTGATCATTCCAGAACGCATTACGAGGTAAAACGCGTGAATATTCGCAACGATCCGGACGTGAATGGAAACGGAGTAACAGATAAAAAGAAAAAATCGGATGCCGAGCTACGGCGTTTGGAATACATCGGATAATGGTTCGAACTCTTCCCTGACGCTGTCCGATTGCCGCCGATCGCAAATGAAGCTTTCCTTATTGCATCTTGCCTGTCTGGTCTTGTCTGCCGCAAGCTGTGCCGCCAGCCGCGCCGAGACGACGGCAACGTCGCTCGCCGTCGGCGGCAGGACATTGACGCTGCAGGCGCCGCCGGCGTGTGCGCAGGCGCAGCGACCGGGCAAGGCGCTGGCCGGGTATCTGGTCCAATACGATCCGTCGGGGGATCCGAAAGAAGACATCCGCGACGAAATGCCGTGGAGCGCACGGGATATTCAACGGATCAAACGTGGATTGGTCGAAGGCGGTTTCCATTACCCGAACGGGCAGGACAGCCTGATTACCTGGATGGACGCCAATGGCGACGGCCGTTGCGATTTCACCGCGTCGGCCGGCATCGGAGGCATGAAAGCGGTCGACCGGATGTTCCTGTTTCTCGGATTGCCGAATGGCGGCTTCCGGCTCGCCGACGCTTATTACAGCTATATGGAAAGCAGCAGCATATTGGTGCCTTATATTCCAATTACCGTGGCGGGTGAAACATTGCCGGTACTCGCCAACCGGAATACGCTGCTGCAATGGGATAACGGGCGCAGGCAATTCGCCACGTGCGCAAGCATCCGGTACGATTCGCAGGCGGGGCGGCGATCCGCGCAGCCGGCATTGACGGCGCTGTGTCCGCATGCCCAGCAGATCTACGGTTGGGCGGCAGCCTACATGCCGCACGAGAACGAGCTGCCGTATTCGAACGTGGAGTAAAGGCACAGGCCGAAACCGGCTCGCACCGGCTGAGCAAGACCGCCGAGCTGCTTGCGGCTTTGCGGAAATGAAAAAGCCCGCCGGGAGGCGGGCTTCTCGGTGCAACAAGGAACAGGGATCAGTCCCAGTTCAGCGCGCCACCGGTCTGGTACTCGGTCACGCGCGTTTCGAAGAAGTTGCGTTCCTTCTTCAGGTCGATCATTTCGCTCATCCACGGGAACGGGTTTTCCTCGTTCGGGAACAGCGGGTCGAGGCCGATCTGGACGGCGCGGCGGTTGGCAATGAAGCGCAGGTAGCCCTTGAACATCGCTGCGTTCAGGCCCAGCACGCCGCGCGGCATCGTGTCTTCGGCGTAGCGGTATTCCAGGTCGACGGCTTTCAGGAACAGACCCTTGATCTCTTCGCGGAACTCCGCGGTCCACAGCTGCGGGTTTTCCATCTTGATCGTGTTGATCAGGTCGATGCCGAAGTTGCAGTGCATCGATTCGTCGCGCAGGATGTACTGGTACTGCTCGGCGGCACCCATCATCTTGTTTTGGCGGCCCAGCGCCAGGATCTGCGTGAAGCCGACGTAGAAGAACAGGCCTTCCATCAGGCAGGCGAACACGATGATCGAGCGCAGCAGCTTCTGGTCGTTTTCCAGCGTGCCGGTATGGAACTGCGGATCGTTGATGACTTCGATAAACGGGATCAGGAACTGGTCCTTGTCGCGGATCGACGGGATCTCGTTGTAGGCGTTGAAGATTTCCTTCTCGTCCAGGCCGAGCGACTCCACGATGTACTGGTACGCGTGCGTGTGGATCGCTTCCTCGAATGCCTGGCGCAGCAGGTACTGGCGGCATTCCGGCGCCGTGATGTGGCGGTAGGTGCCCAGCACGATGTTGTTCGCGGCCAGCGAGTCGGCGGTGACGAAGAAGCCCAGGTTGCGCTTGACGATGCGGCGCTCGTCTTCGGTCAGGCCGTTCGGGTTCTTCCACAGCTCGATGTCGCGCTGCATGTTCACTTCCTGCGGCATCCAGTGGTTGGCGCAGCCGGCCAGGTACTTGTCCCAGGCCCACTTGTACTTGAACGGCACCAGCTGGTTGACGTCGGTCTGACCGTTGATGATCCGCTTGTCGTCCGCGTTCACGCGCTTGGCCACCTCGGCAGCGCTCGCGCCTTCCGGCGCCGCTGCGGCGGCCGGGGTGCTGGTGACCGGTTCATCGTCCCATGACAGAGCCATGATGTTTTCCTTCTCAATACGTTTGTTTGAAACCGCCATTCCCGCACGAAGCGGGAATGACGTCAGT
>Ga0308161_1004114_pt1 | contig 13534 bp, 10 predicted proteins | sample PhyFR2_FD_201034 | JGI IMG/M metagenome (GOLD analysis project Ga0308161, IMG submission 201034) | Phyllosphere microbial communities from UC Gill Tract Community Farm, Albany, California, United States - DLSLF.R2 | ecosystem: Host-associated > Plants > Phyllosphere > Unclassified | place: USA...
CCGAGCTGTTCAAAGCCCTGATCGGCCTGATGGGCTGCGAGCACGGCACGGTTTCGCTGAACGGCGAATGCCTCGATAAACGGGATTTCCAGTACCGGCTGAAAAAAGGCATTGCCCTCGTACCGGAAGATCGTAAAGGCGAGGGGATGATTGGCATGATGTCGGTGAAAACCAATATGACATTAAGCGATCTCAGCCTGCGTGGATTCCGCCGGGCGCTGGGCCTGCTGCGCCCGCAGAAAGAGACGGAAAAGGTGAACGAGATGGTGCAGCGTCTGGCGATCAAAGTCAGCGATACCGACCTGCCGATCACCTCTCTGAGCGGCGGTAATCAGCAAAAAGTGGTGCTGGGTAAGGCGCTGATGACCGGGCCGGAAGTGGTACTGCTGGATGAACCGACGCGCGGTATTGATGTGGGGGCAAAAACCGACGTGTATCAGCTGATCGGCAAAATGGCCCAGGAAGGACTGGCCGTGATGTTTTCATCGTCAGAACTGGATGAGGTGATGGCACTGGCCGACCGCATTCTGGTGATGGCCGACGGGCGTATCACTGCCGATCTCCTGCGCGCCGATGTTACGCGCGAAACGTTAATCACTGCGTCAACACCGCATGAATAAGCGGGCCTGAGGAAGACAAAATGAATCAAAAATATCTGCTCTATATGTACCTGCTGAAGGCCAGAACCTTTATCGCGCTGCTGATTGTGGTGGGCTTTTTCAGCGTAATGGTGCCGAACTTTCTCACCCTGTCGAACCTGCTGATTATGACCCAGCACGTGGCGATCACCGGCCTGCTGGCGATTGGGATGACGCTGGTGATCCTCACCGGTGGCATTGATCTGTCAGTGGGGGCGGTTGCGGGGATCTGCGGTATGGTCGCGGGAGCGCTGCTGACCAGCGGCGTACCGATCTGGGGCGGGCAGGTGCTGTTCCTCAACGTGCCGGAAGTGATCCTCGCGGTGGCGGTATTTGGCATCCTGCTCGGCTTCATCAACGGCACGGTGATCACCCGTCTGGGCGTCGCACCGTTCATTTGTACCCTCGGCATGATGTATATCGCCCGCGGTGCCGCGCTGCTGTTTAACGACGGCAGCACCTACGCCAACCTGGTCGGCGTGCCTCAGTTGGGCAACACCGGATTTTCCCTGCTTGGCTCCGGCAGCTTCCTGGGGATCTATTTCCCAATCTGGCTGATGGTGGGCTTCCTGCTGACGGGACTGTATATCACCCGTAAAACGCCCCTGGGCCGCTATATCTATGCGGCGGGGGGAAATGAGTCTGCGGCCCGCCTGGCCGGGGTGCCGATTATTAAAGTAAAAGTCTTTGTTTACGCCTTCTCAGGACTCTGTGCCGCCCTGGTCGGGCTGGTTGTGGCGTCCCAGCTGCAAACCGCACATCCGATGACCGGCAATATGTTTGAGATGGACGCCATCGGTGCCACGGTACTCGGCGGCACCGCGCTGGCGGGTGGCCGTGGCCGCGTTTCCGGTTCGATAATCGGTGCTTTTGTCATCGTCTTCCTGGCTGATGGCATGGTGATGATGGGCGTCAGCGACTTCTGGCAGATGGTGATAAAGGGCCTGGTGATCGTCACCGCCGTGGTCATCGACCAGTTCCAGCAAAAGCTGCAAAGCAAAGTGGTGCTGATGCGTCGCCATGAAAAAAAGCAGGCGGCCGCGCCGCTCTCTGAGGTCAGCCATGGCTAGAGATCTGATTGTTGCCCTGGATGAAGGCACCAGTAATGTTAAAGCGGTGGCGCTGGATGCACGCGGGCAGCTGGTGGCGAAAGCCTCACGGCCGCTGACCGTGGCCACGCCGCAGCCAGGCTGGGTCGAACAGGATGGGCTGACTCTGTTAAATGCATCGCTGACGGTGCTGCGGGAGGTGCTGAACACGGTGGGTGAACACCGCGTGGCGGCGCTGGCGATCAGCAATCAGCGTGAGACGGTCATCGGCTGGGAACGCCAGAGCGGGCGTCCTGCAGGCCCGGCGCTCACCTGGCAATGCTCCCGCTCGGGGGCCTTCTGCGAGCAGCTCAAGCGCGACCATCAGGAGACCCTGATCCGTTCCGTCACCGGGCTGCCGGTGGCGCCGCTGTTCTCCGCATCGAAAATGCGCTGGCTGCTGGATAACACCCCGGATGGCCACCAGCGGGCAGCGAGCGGTGAACTCTGCCTGGGGACGATTGACGCATGGCTGCTGTGGAACCTTACCGGCGGCCAGCAGTTCCGCTGTGATACCTCCAATGCCGCACGCACCCAGCTCCTGAACCTGCGAAGCGGTGACTGGGATGCGTCGATGCTGGCCCTGTTTGGCATTCCGCGTGCGGCCCTGCCTGAGATTTGCCCTTCCGGCAGCCTGTTTGGGGTTACCCGCGGTCTGGCGGGGATCGCGGATGGCCTGCCGGTGATGGCGATGGTGGGTGATTCCCACGCCGCGCTTTACGGCCATGGGCTGGGGGCACCGGGGGGGGTTAAAGCCACCTACGGAACGGGCTCGTCGGTGATGGCCCCGCTGGATACACCCGACACCAGCATCACTTCGCTGGCAACCACGGTGGCCTGGCACGACGGTGAGCGGCTGGTTTACGGTCTGGAAGGCAATATTCCCCATACCGGGGATGGCGTAGCGTGGATGGCGCAGGCCACCGGTCTGACGGACGGGAAGGGGCAGGTTCTCAGCCGGGCGCTGCACGAGCTGCCCGCCAGCATTGACTCGACTTTGGGGGTCTATTTTGTCCCTGCGCTGACCGGCACCGGTGCCCCCTGGTGGGACGACCAGGCGCGCGGTGTGATCTGTGGTCTGAGCCGTGGGGTGACGCCCGCGCACCTGATCCGCGCCGCGCTGGAGGCGATCGCCTACCAGATTGCCGACGTGATTGAGGCCATGCGCCAGCATCCGGGCTTCCGTCTGGAAACGCTGATGGTGGACGGTGGCCCGACGCAAAACCCCTGGCTGATGCAGTTCCAGGCAGACCTGCTGGGCTGCCCGGTGGCACGCAGCAGCACCCCGGAGCTGTCGGCAATAGGGGCCGGGCTGCTGGCCCGTCGCACCCTGGGTCAGTTGAACGATCGGCAGTTACTGGCGCTGATGCCCGAGCACGATCTGTGGCAGCCAGATCCGCAGCGGCATGAGGCCTGTCATCAGAGCTGGCAGGGCTGGCAGGAGGCGGTACAACGCACTCTCTGGCAGCCTGCCACCCCCATTCAATCTTAAGGAGCAGCAGATGAATCGTGATTTTAGTGGTAAGACCGTGGTGATTACAGGTGCCTGTCGCGGTATCGGTGCCGGTATTGCCGAACGTTTTGCCCGCGACGGCGCGAACCTGGTGATGGTGTCGAATGACGAACGTGTACTGGCCACCGCAGACCGGATAAAGGCAACGTGGGGCAGTGAGGTCCTTGCCTTACAGGTTGATGTCACCGATGAAGCTCAGGTACAGGCGATGTACCGTGAGGCGGCGGCGCGTTTTGGTCGTATCGATGTTTCGATCCAGAACGCCGGGGTGATCACCATTGATACCTTCGACAAAATGCCGAAGGCCGACTTTGATAAAATCCTGGCGGTGAACACCACCGGCGTCTGGCTGTGCTGTCGTGAAGCGGCAAAATACATGGTAAAGCAGCAGTCCGGGAGCCTGATCAACACATCGTCGGGGCAGGGCAGGCAGGGGTTTATCTATACCCCGCATTATGCCGCCAGCAAGATGGGGGTGATCGGCATTACCCAGAGCCTGTCGCAGGAGCTGGCCCCCTGGAATATTACCGTTAACGCTTTCTGTCCCGGGATTATCGACAGCGAAATGTGGGACTACAACGACCGCGTGTGGGGAGAGATCCTCAGCACCGGGGCAAAAAAATACGGTAAAGGGGAGCTGATGGCCGAGTGGGTGCAGGGGATCCCGCTTAAACGGGCCGGACTGCCGGAGGATGTCGCCGGGCTGGTGGCGTTCCTCGCCTCCGACGATGCCCGCTATATTACCGGACAGACGATCAATGTGGACGGCGGATTGATTATGTCCTGATGCGGTTCACGGTGCCTTTCGTGCCCCAGCCATTTTGCCCGGCTGAAAAGTCTTTATACTCGCTCCAGTTATGGATTTTTCGGTGAAAGGTTCTTTTCATCCGCATAACGCAGGCTGACATTTACCGGCGGGATCATCTGGACGATCCCGGTCAACTGACGGGCAAAATAATGAAATATTTCGTGTTAATTATCTGGATCTTAACCGTATTGTATGTGCATCTGAGAGGGAGAGTTCGCTACGGATTCTGGCGACAGCTGGCCGACCATTCGTCCTTTGTCGCTCCTCTCAACGTTTTTATGTATCTCTTTTCCCGCATTCCCACCACGCCTTTTCTTCCTCCGACGCAGTTCCCCGAGCTGAAGACGCTACGAGAACACTGGCTGACTATTCGCGATGAGGGGCAGGCGCTGCTGGCGCTGCAGCAGATCAAAGCGTCAGATGGCTGTAACGACGCAGGTTTTAACTCTTTCTTCAAATCCGGCTGGACGCGCTTTTATCTGAAATGGTACGACGAGGCGCACCCTTCAGCGGCCACACTTTGTCCCCACACTACCGCCTTGCTGCGTGGCCTTCCCTCGGTCAAAGCCGCCATGTTCGCCTCGCTGCCGGACGGCAGTCGCCTGCCGCGCCATCGCGATCCCTATGCCGGGTCGCTGCGTTACCACCTGGGGCTGATCACGCCCAATGATGACCGCTGTTTTATTGAGGTCGATGGTGTGCGCTACAGCTGGCGCGACGGCGAGGAGGTGATTTTTGATGAAACTTATATCCACTATGCTGAAAATACCAGCGGGCAGCCCCGCCTGATCCTGTTTTGTGATATTGAGCGGCCCATGCTCGGGCGATGGGCACAGGCAGTGAATCACTGGTTTGGCCGACATCTGGTTGGGGCCGCTGCGGCACCGAACGGCGACAGTGACCGGGTCGGCAGCATCAACCGGGTATTCAGATACCTCTATGCAGTGCGTAAGGTGGGCAAACGCCTGAAGGCGTGGAACAAGCCGATCTATTACGCGATCAAATGGCTGCTGTTTGGCGGTATCGCGGTGGCCATCTGGCGGTCACTGTAAAAGTGCCGCGTCGGCTGCGCTGAGGCAGGTGGCCGGCCTGTCGCCTCCGTGGCTTTTTCTGTGCTAAGGTTAGCGGTATGATTTTGTGAAGCAACTCACACTTACACAGATAAAAAAATTGCTTTTGAGGTTATGAACAGATTCAGCCACTGGTTTTCTCCTTCGTCATCCCTGCTGGTTTCTCTGGCCCTCTGTGGCCTGCCGCTGGCCCCTGCGCTGGCCTTAGATGAGGCAACGCGCGTCCCGGATACGCCGTTTGACGATCCCGCCCGTTTCCGTCAGATGCAGCAGCAACTGCCGGGAATGGGGATCACCGATACCGACAGCGGGCTGGCAGCTAAAATCGCCCAGGCAGCGAAAAGCATCGGTGAAGCGAGTATGAACAACGACAGCGATAAATCGCTGCGTAAGGAGGCCGGCCAGTGGGCGTTTAATCAGTTTCGTGATGCGGCCACCCAGCGTGCTGCCAGCGAGGGGGAGCAGCTGCTCTCCCCCTATGGCCGTGCCAGCGTGTCGCTGGCGGTGGATGACGAAGGCAGTTTTAATGGCACCTCAGCCCAGCTTTTTACGCCATGGCAGGATAACTATCAGTATCTGACCTTCAGCCAGCTTGGCGTCCAGCAGACCGACTACGGCACGGTGGGCAATGCCGGCGTGGGGCAGCGCTGGATCGCCGGGAGCTGGCGGGTCGGCTACAACGCGTTTGTCGATGATCTGTTCGAATCTCATCAGCAGCGTGGCTCACTGGGCGCGGAAGCCTGGGGGGAATACCTGCGGTTTTCGGCCAATTACTACCATCCCCTGACCGGCTGGCAAAATCGCAACAGTACCTCACAGATGCGCATGGCGCGGGGGTATGACATCACCACCCAGGGGTATTTACCGTTTTACCGCCAGTTGGGGGTCAGCCTGAGCTATGAACAGTACCTGGGCAATCGGGTCGATCTGTTTAACAGCGGCAACGCCATGTCAAATCCCACCGCCGTGTCGCTGGGAGTCAATTATACGCCTGTCCCCCTGTTCACCCTGTCGGCCAGCCATAAAGAGGGGGATAGCGGTGAGTCGCAGGATCAGTTTGCCTTAAAAATGAATTACCGCATCGGCGTCTCCCTCAGGCAGCAGCTTTCGGCCAGCAATGTCGCGGCAGCGAAGTCCCTCAGCGGCAGCCGTTATGATGAAGTCAATCGTAATAACTCTCCGGTGATGGAGTTCCGCCAGCGGAAAACGCTGTCGGTGTTCCTCGCCACCCCGCCGTGGCAGGTGCAGCCGGGTGAAACCCTGGCGCTGAAGCTACAGGTGCGCAACAGCAACCCGATCAGGGCGGTCAGCTGGCAGGGCGATACCCAGGCCCTGAGCCTGACGCCGCCGGCCGAGAATGCCAGCGTAAAGGGCTGGAGCATTATTATTCCGGCCTGGGACAGCAGTGAAGGGGCCAGCAATGAGTATCATCTGTCGGTGACGCTGGAGGACAGCCGGCAGCAGCGGGTAACGTCAAACTGGATCACCCTGAAGCTGGCCCCGCCGGTCACGCTACAGCCCGCTGACGACGGGAGTTTCGACCTGATGGCACCCTGAATTCAGCGGATTGTGCTGACCGCCGATCGGGCGGGTTTTGTCAATATGCCGCCCTGAAATAAAGGTGATCAAAGTCACAAAATACCGCTTCTCAGGCACGGGGATTTTCTGCACAATCGGCGGAAAATCCCACTCAACTGCACATCATGATCATCCGCCCTGAGAGTCACTGGTTTATCCGCCTGTTCGCCTGGCACGGTTCGGTATTGCCGGGCATCTGGTTCCGTCTGTCGCTGAATTTACTGATGTCCCTGATCGCCATTTTTTGTCTCGACTGGTACGAAACGCTGGGCATTAAGCTGACGCTGGCGCCGTTCAGCCTGCTGGGGGTTTCCATCGCGGTGTTCCTCGGGTTCCGTAACAGCGTCTGCTTCGGTCGTTTTATCGAAGCCCGTATGTTCTGGGGTAACCTGCTTATCGCCTGCCGCACGCTACAGCGCCTTGCGCTGGCCATTTCTCCCGCCGATGCGTCGCGCGTCACCTCCCTGCTGCTGGCCTTTTCCTACAGTCTGAAACACCAGCTGCGCCACAGCGACGCGCGCGAAGATCTCCGCCGCTATCTGGGGGAGGAGGCGGATGAGGTGCTGAAACGGCGTTCGCCGACTAACTTTATTGAGCTGCAGCTCTCCCAGTGGCTGGCCGATCAGCGCCGTCGCGGGAATCTTTCCGATATCCTGTATATGCACATGGACAGCAATATCAATCAGCTCTCCCAGGTGCTGGGCGGGTGTGAAAGGCTGGCCAGCATGCCGGTGCCGTTCGCTTACGGGCTGCTGTTACACAGAACCGTCTATCTGTTCTGTACGCTGCTGCCTTTTGCCCTGGTCCCGGATCTGCATTATATGACGCCGCTGGTTTCGGTGTTTATCGCCTATACCTTCCTGTCGCTGGATACGCTGGCAGAGGAGCTGGAAATGCCGTTCGGCCTGGCCACAAACCACCTGCCGCTGGATGCCATGTGTACCAATATTGAGATCAACCTGCGTGAAATGAATCTGGACGAGGATCTGCCGGACACCCCACGCCCGGACAGTCGTTACCGGCTGACCTGACGCACGGGCGGTTGCCCGGTTATCTGCCCCCACTCACGCCTTCCTCATTACCGCCACTGGCACGGTTCGGGTGCACCACCCTGGTGCGCCTGACCTTTTTCAGGGCGTTAACTGCCTCTTTTTAAAACCAAATTCCGGCTTCGATCACACATTCGATATTTTATTTTGCCACTGCATAATTCTGCTTTTTATTCTGCTGTAAAGCCCCGTTGTTCAGATTGTTATTCACTTTCTATGCATTAACGATGAATAGCAGCCTGGCGTAACTCATTGATATACGGTATCTGACCCGGGTTTATGCATTTTTTTCTCTGGCTGGCACGCGGCGTGCAATCTACAGTAGAGCTGCAATGAATCATTTCATTAACATTAATTAAACTTTTAATTCACCCTGCCTGCGCAGGGGAATGTGAATAACGAGGCCGCCATGCAACCGTCAGTTACCCGTGAAAATTTTGATCAATGGATTGTTCCCACCTATGCCCCGGCCAGCTTTGTGCCGGTGAAGGCAGAGGGTTCGACACTGTGGGATCAGGAAGGGAAGTCGTACATCGACTTTGCCGGGGGTATTGCGGTCAATGCGCTCGGGCACGCGCATCCCGAGCTGCAACGCGCCTTACAGCAGCAGGCTGCTCTGCTGTGGCACACCGGCAATGGCTATACCAATGAACCGATCCTGCGCCTGGCGAAACAGCTGGTCGATGCCACCTTTGCTGACCGGGCATTTTTCTGTAACTCCGGGGCAGAAGCCAACGAAGCCGCGCTGAAACTGGCGCGTAAAGTGGCGATGGATAACGAGCAACCGCAGAAAAACGGTATTGTGGCGTTCAAAAATGCCTTTCACGGTCGCACGCTGTTCACCGTTTCTGCCGGGGGGCAGCCGGCATATTCGAAAGATTTTGCCCCCTTACCGCAGGGTATTCAGCATGCGGTCTATAACGATCTGGCCTCAGCGGCTGCGCTGATTAACGACCAGACCTGTGCGGTGATTGTCGAACCTATTCAGGGGGAAGGCGGTGTGGTGCCGGCGGAACCTGGCTTTCTGCGCGGCCTGCGCGAGCTGTGTGACAGTCACGGTGCACTGCTGATCTTTGACGAAGTGCAGAGCGGCGTCGGCCGCACCGGTTCGCTTTACGCGTATATGCACTACGGTGTGACGCCGGACGTGCTGACCACAGCGAAAGCGCTGGGCGGCGGCTTCCCGATCGGGGCGATGCTGACCACCGAAACCCTGGCCGCCCATCTGAATGTGGGCAGCCACGGCACCACCTACGGCGGCAACCCGCTGGCCGGTGCGGTCGGCGGTAAAGTGATGGAGTTAATTAACCGACCGGAGGTGCTGGCCGGGGTCGCTGAACGCCATCAGTGGTTTGTTGACGGTCTGACGGCGATCAACCAGCGTCTGCAGCTGTTCAGCGAAATTCGTGGTCTGGGCCTGCTGATCGGCTGCGTGCTGAATCAGGATTACCAGGGTAAAGCCAAACTGATCAACCAGGCCGCCGCCGCTGAGGGCCTGATGGTGCTGATCGCCGGGGCCAGTGTCGTGCGCTTCGCGCCTTCCCTGATTATCACCCGCCAGGAAGTGGAAGAGGGGCTGGCACGCTTCGAACGCGCCTGCCGCGCCGTCACTGAAGGAGCCCGCGTATGATGTTCATTCGTCCCGTTGAACGAGACGATCTCGCGCAGTTACTGCACCTCGCCGGGAAAACCGGCGGGGGCCTGACCTCGCTGCCTGCCGACAGCGACACGCTGTCAGCACGTATCGATCGTTCGCTGTTAACCTGGCAGGGCAAACTGCCGGATGCGGAACAGGGATACGTTTTTGTGCTGGCAGACAGTGAAAGCAAAAAAGCGGTGGGCATTTGTGCCATTGAAGTGGCCGTGGGTCTGCAGGACCCGTGGTACAACTTTCGCGTAGGCACCCAGGTTCATGCCTCCAAAGAGCTGAACGTCTACAACATGCTGCCCACGCTGTCGCTCAGTAATGACCATACCGGCAGCAGTGAGCTCTGTACGCTGTTCCTCGATCCCGACTACCGCAACGGTAAAAACGGCTATCTGCTGTCAAAGTCGCGCTTTCTGTTTATGGCCGGTTTTCGCCAGCACTTTATGCAGAAAGTGGTCGCTGAAATGCGCGGTGTGATTGATGAGCAGGGGAGCTCACCCTTCTGGGACAGCGTCGGAAGTCGTTTTTTCTCTATGTCATTTTCCGATGCCGATTATCTGTGTGGCACCGGGCAAAAGGCGTTTATCGCTGAGCTGATGCCAAAGCATCCGCTGTATATCGATTATCTGTCGGAAGAGGCGAAGGCGGTCATAGGTCAGGTGCATCCGCATACCGCCCCGGCGCGTGCCGTGCTGGAAGCAGAAGGGTTTCACTTCCAGAATTATGTCGATATTTTTGACGGTGGCCCGACGCTCGAGTGTGATATTGACCGGGTTCGCGCTATCCGTAAAAGCCGCCTGATGGGCGTCTCTCTGAGTGAGCATCAGGATGATGCGCTGCCGCTGTGCCTGGTTTCCAATGAAAACTATCATCACTTCCGGGTGATGCTGCTGCCTGCCGATCCGCAGCGCGACACCGTCGCGGTTACGGCGGCGCAGGCCGAAATTTTAGGCTGCCAGCCGGGGGACAACCTGCGGGTAGTGACACTTTGTCGCGAGGAGAAAAAAGCATGACGCACTGTATTAATGGTCAGTGGCTGACCGGTGGCGGTGAGATCCTGAGTAAAACCAGCCCGCTGGACGGGGAGCCGTTATGGCAGGGTAACACCGCCACTGCCGCGCAGGTGACTGCCGCCTGCGAAGCGGCGCGTGCAGCGTTCCCCGCCTGGGCCCGCCGTCCGTTCGCTGAACGCCAGGCCATCGCAGAAGCGTTTGCCGCGCTGCTGGAAAAAAATAAAGTGGAACTGAGCGAAACTATCGCGCGCGAAACGGGAAAACCCCGCTGGGAAACCCAGACTGAAGTGCAGGCAATGATTAATAAGGTCGGGATTTCCGTGCGCGCATGGCATGCCCGTACCGGGGAGCAGAGTACAGGTGACAGCTCTCTGCGCCACCGTCCGCACGGGGTGATGGCCGTGTTTGGGCCCTACAATTTCCCGGGACATCTGCCGAACGGCCATATTGTTCCGGCGCTGCTGGCCGGTAACGGCGTGGTGTTTAAACCCAGTGAACTGACGCCGATGACTGCCGAACTGACCGTGCGGCTGTGGCAGCGTGCCGGACTGCCGGATGGCGTGCTCAACCTGGTGCAGGGCGGACGGGACACCGGTCAGGCGCTGGCGCAGGCGTCCCAGGTCGATGGCGTACTGTTTACCGGCAGTGCCGCCACCGGCTATCAGTTGCACCGTCAGCTTGCCGGGCAGCCGGAAAAAATGCTGGCGCTGGAAATGGGGGGAAATAACCCGCTGATTGTGGAAGATCCCGATGATATCGAAGGGGCCGTCCATATTGCCATCCAGTCTGCCTTTATCAGCGCCGGACAGCGCTGCACCTGTGCCCGGCGCATGCTGGTCAGGCGCGGTGCCGCGGGGGATGCCTTTCTGAGGCGGCTGGTAGAGGTGGCCGCCCGCATTCGTACCGGCCGCTGGGATGCTGAACCGCAGCCTTTTATGGGCAGCGTGATTTCCGTGCAGGCGGCTGAAAAAATCTTCAGTGAATGGCAGGCGCGCGTGGATGCCGGCGGCCAGGTGCTGCTGGCCATGCAATGGCCGCAGCGCAGCAGCGCGATCCTGACGCCAGGCATCATTGATGTGACCGGTCTGCAGACGCTCCCGGATGAAGAAGTCTTTGGCCCGCTGCTGTCGGTGATCCGTTATGACGATTTTGACAGTGCGATCCGCATCGCCAACGACACCCGCTACGGCCTGGCCTGCGGACTGATTTCACCGCAGCGGGAGAAGTTTGAGCGCCTGCTGATTGAGGCGCGTGCTGGTATTGTCAACTGGAATAAACCGCTGACCGGGGCGGCCAGTACCGCACCGTTTGGCGGCGTGGGCGCGTCAGGCAACCACCGCGCCAGCGCCTGGTATGCCGCCGATTATTGCGCCTGGCCGATGGCGTCGCTGGAGTCGGCTGACCTGTCGCTGCCCGCCACGCTCTCCCCGGGTCTGGATTTTAGCGCGCAGGGAGAGACGCCATGAAAGCCCTTGAAGTGAATTTCGACGGACTGCCCGGCCTGACTCACCATTATGCGGGCCTCTCCTTTGGTAATGAGGCTTCAACACGCTATCAGCACCAGGTGTCTAATCCTAAGCTGGCGGCGCTTCAGGGACTGATGAAAATGAAAGCCCTGGCGGACAGGGGGTTTCTGCAGGGAGTGATCCCACCACACGAGCGCCCTAACATTGATGCGCTGCGGCAAATCGGCTTCAGCGGTAGCGACGAGCAGGTGCTGGCACAGGCAGCGAAACAGAATCCGGCACTGCTCTCTGCCGTGAGTTCCGCCTCTGCTATGTGGGTGGCCAATGCCGCGACCGTGTCGCCCTCTGCTGACAGTGCCGATGGCCGGGTGCACCTGACCGTCGCCAACCTGAATAATAAATTCCACCGCGCGATGGAGGCGCCGACCACCGGGGCACTGCTGCGGGCGATATTCCGCGATCCTCAGCACTTCAGCGTGCATGATGCACTGCCGCAGGTGGCCATGTTTGGTGATGAAGGGGCGGCTAACCATAACCGTTTCGGCCAGCACTACGGGGAGGCGGGGATACAGCTGTTTGTTTATGGTCGCAGCGAACTGGACGGCAGCGTGGCACCGTCTCGCTACCCGGCACGGCAGACCCGCGAAGCCAGCGAAGCCGTCAGCCGCCTGCATCAGCTTGATGCCGCGCGGACCGTTTTTGCCCAGCAAAATCCTGCGGTGATTGACCAGGGGGTTTTCCATAATGATGTGATTGCAGTCAGCAATCAGCAGGTGCTGTTCTGTCATCAGCAGGCCTTTTTAAACCAGCCGGCGCTGCTGGCCGGACTGGCGGAGAAGGTTCCTGGCTTTACGCCCATCGTGGTGCCTGACGATCGCGTCAGCGTCGCCGATGCGGTGGCGACCTATCTGTTTAACAGCCAGCTGTTAAGCAAGCCCGACGGGAAAATGCTGCTGGTTCTGCCCGATGAGGCGCGCCGTCACCCGGGCGTCTGGTCTTATCTGAGCGAGCTGGCGGCCAGCGGCGGTCCCATCGATGAACTGAAGGTCTTCGACCTGCGTGAAAGTATGTGTAACGGCGGCGGCCCGGCCTGTCTGCGCCTGCGCGTGGTGCTGAACGCCGCACAGCAGGCGGCCGTTAATCCGGCCGTGATGATGAATGATACGCTGTTTGCCACCCTTAACGGCTGGGTGGAGCGGCACTACCGCGATCGCCTGTCGCAGGCCGACCTCGCCGACCCTCATTTGCTGCGGGAAGGACGTGAAGCTCTCGATGAGCTCACTAAGCTGCTAAACTTAGGCAATGTTTACCGTTTTCAGCAGTAACGCGATGATCGCAGGGCCGGAGACGTTCTCCGGCCTGTCAGGGCTGAACGGCGATTGATGTAAGGAGTAGCAATGCAGGATTTCCTCACCTTAACCCTCAACGGGCAGATCCCTGCGCAGCCAGAAGGACGCAATGAGCATCTGAGCTGGCGCTGGATTGACGTGGGCATTCTTGAAATTACCCCACCAGAGACCGTTTCTATGGCGCTGGTGGTTTCGGCGGGCGTACACGGCAATGAGACGGCACCGGTCGAGATCCTCGAGCAGATGGTGGACTCGCTGCTGCGCGGCGAGCGACCGCTGTTAACCCGCCTGCTGGTGATCTACGGCAACCCGGC
>Ga0308161_1004115_pt1 | contig 13530 bp, 13 predicted proteins | sample PhyFR2_FD_201034 | JGI IMG/M metagenome (GOLD analysis project Ga0308161, IMG submission 201034) | Phyllosphere microbial communities from UC Gill Tract Community Farm, Albany, California, United States - DLSLF.R2 | ecosystem: Host-associated > Plants > Phyllosphere > Unclassified | place: USA...
ATCCAGCACGCTGAGGCAATACCTTTGTAATAATCTGTTACATATAAACCGATCGCTATAAAGCGCCAGTTGGAAGAATGTTATTCAGCGTTAAATTTCGGCTTTAGCATTTTGATAGTTTTTTCCACTAAGAAAAATGGGCGCTACCGGGGCTATGGCGATATGTTCTGCTATTTTGCGCTATAAGCAGCGTAATGGCCCGCTATTGCTAAAAACAGTGGTTTAATCTACCGCTGATTGCTTATCGGATGCAGGCTGGTGCAGGTGCGGGACTCACTATTGAAACATTTTTATAACGTTTGGCGGGTAGAGTGATCTCTATCACAAATGTATAGAAATTTTTTGTATTAAAAAAACGATTAACCTTAAAAAGTAATAACCAGCCGAGTTTTATCACGCCCTGCGTCGGCATGAAAACATAAGCTGGCGTTATATAGAGGAAAAGCAGGGCGGGGAAAAGATCACTCGTAAACCTTCTCCCGGTACTCGCAGAGATCTTCAATAATGCAGGAGCCGCAGCGGGGCTTACGGGCAATACAGGTGTAGCGGCCATGGAGGATCAGCCAGTGGTGGCAGTCAACCTTGAACTCCGTCGGGACGACCTTCAGCAGCTTCTCTTCCACCTGCTCAACGTTCTTACCCGGCGCGAACTGCGTCCGGTTACTGACGCGGAAAATATGCGTATCGACGGCAATGGTCGGCCAGCCAAAGGCGGTATTCAGCACCACGTTGGCGGTTTTGCGTCCAACGCCTGGCAGCGCCTCCAGCGCGGCACGATCCTCCGGCACCTCGCCGCCGTGCTGCTCCAGCAGGATCCGGCAGGTTTTAATAACGTTCTCCGCCTTGCTGTTAAACAGGCCGATGGTCTTGATATAGGACTTCACTCCCTCTACGCCAAGGGAGAGCATCGCCTCTGGCGTATTGGCGACAGGATAGAGCTTCGCCGTCGCCTTGTTGACGCTGACGTCAGTGGCCTGGGCCGAGAGCAGAACCGCAATCAGCAGCTCAAACGGTGAGTTAAAGTTCAGCTCGGTGGTGGGGTGCGGATTGTTGTCCCGAAGACGGGTCAAAATCTCCAGACGTTTTACTTTGTTCATCATGCCTTCCCGGGCGTGGCAGGGGTCTCTACATTAGCGGTATCGACGGCAGAAGAAGCGGCGGCGGCTGCCTGACGTTTTTTAGTCCGCTCATCGATGAGGTATTTTACTGCCAGCATCATGCCCAAGCCAATAAACGCGCCTGGAGGCAGCATCGCCAGCAGGAAAGGCGAATCGGTATGGAACACCTCAATGCGTAACACCTTCGCCCAACTGCCCAGCAGGCCATCCGCGCCGTCAAACAGCGTGCCGTTACCCAGCACTTCGCGCAGGGAGCCGAGTACGAACATGGCGCAGGTGGCCCCCATGCCGATAGAGAAGCCGTCCAGCGCCGAGAGCGCCGGGCCTTTTTTCGCCGCAAAGGCTTCCGCACGGCCTACCACGATGCAGTTGGTGACGATCAGCGGGATAAAGATCCCCAGCGACTGATAGAGACCAAAGGCATAGGCGTTGATCAGCATCTGCACCGCGCTCACCACCGAGGCGATGATCATGACGTAGATCGGGATACGGATCTCCGGGGGCGTCCAGCAGCGTAGCATGGAAACGGCCAGGTTAGTCAGGGTTAACACGAAGGTGGTTGCCAGACCAAGGCCCAGGGCGTTAGTGGCGGTGGAGGTGACAGCCAAGAGCGGGCAGAGGCCCAGCAGCTGCACCAGCGCCGAGTTGTTTTTCCACAATCCCTGAACAATAACGTCTTTAATTTCGCTCATGGTCTACTCTCCGCAAGACGGTAAGGAATTAAGCTGGGCGGGCAGGGTTTGTGCGTATAGACCAGCACGTTTAACGGCGTTCACCACCGCCCTGGGGGTAATAGTCGCGCCGGTAAACTGGTCAAAATCACCGCCGTCCTTCTTCACCGCCCAGTGGCTATCAGACGCGCCGGCAATCGTCTTGCCGCTGAAAGAGGTGATCCAGTTGGAGAGGCGCAGTTCGATCTTGTCGCCCAGTCCCGGAGTCTCGTGATGCTCGGTAACCCGCGTGCCCAGCACCGTGCCGTTAAAGTCTGCGCCAACCAGCAGCTGAATAGCGCCGGAGTAACCGTCCGGTGCGGTAGCTTCCATCACCGCCGCCACGGGCTTGTCGTCCTGACGGGCGATGTAAACCCGCCGTTCGCCCTTGCCCAGCTCCGGGGCGTTTACCAGAAAACAGCTCTGGCTGAGATCGTTATTATAGATATTGTCCGGCACCACCTGGTCAAACAGCGCCTTCTGCTGGATCGCGGCCTGTTCGGCAATGGTGGATTTGGTCAATTGGGCGATAGCTGCCGTCAGGCCGGTAGAGCAGGCGGCGAAGAGGGCCAGCGTTACGCCGTGTTTCTGCATGGTCTTTAACATGACTGCTCCTCAGCGATGGCCATACGCGCGCGGACGCGTGTAGTAGTCAATTAACGGCACGGTGATATTTGCCAGCAGAACCGCAAAGGCCACGCCGTCTGGGTAGCCGCCAAAGCTGCGGATCAGCCACACCAGCACCCCGGTCAACGCGCCAAAGATCAGGCGGCCTTTGTTGGTTGTCGAGGCGGTGACCGGATCGGTGAGGATAAAGAAGGCCCCAAGCATGGTCGCGCCGGAGAAGAGATGCAGCGTCGGCGAGGCGAGGCTTTCCGGCGAGAACAGCCAGCCCAGCGTGGCGCAGAGGGTCAGCGCCACAAGGAAGCTAACCGGAATATGCCAGCGAATAGCGCCTTTCCCCAGCAGGAACACCCCGCCGAGCAGATAGGCAAGGTTGACCCACTGCCAGCCCGCGCCAGCCAGCACGCCGCTGTAGATGGGGTACTGCATAATCTGATCGACGCTGTGACCGGCGTGCAGCGAGGTTTTAAAGGTGTCCAGCGGAGTAGCCTGGCTAACCCCGTCGATGCCCATTCGCAGGGTGTCCATATTGGCACCGCCCGCGCTGTGGCCGGTGAAGATAACCTGAAGCGCATCCATAAAGCCGGGCACGTTGGCGGCAATCTCATGCGGCGGCAGCCAGCTGGTCATCTGCACCGGGAAGGAGATCAGCAGCACGACGTAGCCGATCATCGCCGGGTTAAAGGGGTTATGCCCAAGGCCGCCGTAGAGCTGCTTGGCAATAATCACGGCAAAAACGGTACCCAGGACCACCATCCACCAGGGGGCGAACGGTGGAATACTGATTGCCAGCAGCAGGCCGGTCAGCAGAGCAGAGTTATCCTTGAGGATGGCGCCTGCATTTTGTTTACGCAGCGTAAGAACTAGCCCTTCAGCGACGAGGGCGCTGATGCCTGCCAGTACGATCTGCACCAGCGTCCCCCAGCCAAAGAACCACGTCTGCACGGCGATACCAGGCAGGGCCGCGAGCAGAACCAGCATCATAATCCGTGATGTTTGGCGCTGATTGTGCGTATAGGGGGAGCTTGCGATTCGAAAAACCATCTATTCCTCGTTAACAGCCTGTTTTGCGGCTTTCTTAGCCTGAGCCCTGGCAATCGCCGCAGCGACGGCCGCTTTACGCGGATCGTCATTGGCTGCCGGGGTATCTACTATTTTGTTCACGACCTTCTCGGCAGCCTGCTGCTGTGCCTTACGCGCTTTCGCACGGGCAATAGCGGCTTCGACGGCCGCTTTACGCGGATCGACCGCGGCGGCTGGCTCAACGGCGGCGGGTTCAGGTGCCGCTTCCGGCACAGCTGTCTGGGCCGCTTTACGCGCTTTGGCACGAGCGATAGCGGCCTCGACCGCAGCTTTACGCGGATCGACGGACTCGGCTGTGGTCTCTGCGGCTGGCTGCTGGGCTTTTTCAGCCTGACGCGCACGGGCCTCGGCCTTGCGGGCTTCGCGAGCGGCAATCATCGCGCTGTTATCCGGCTCGGCACCGGCCTGGACCACCACCGGCTGGGTGGCGCGCTGCTGTTTCTCACGCACGCGGGCCAGGGCAGCATTCACCGCATCCTTATCTTTGGCGGCTGGCTGGGCAGCGGACTTCTTATGACGCTCAAGACGTGCCGCTTTCTCACGCTCCAGACGGGCCTGACGTGCTTCAAAACGGACTTTCGCCTCGGCGGCACGCTTCTCTTCCTGGGCGATAGCGTAGATCTCGGCCTTCTCCTGGCGGAAATACTGCACCAGCGGAATATTGCTTGGGCAGACCCAGGCACAGGCCCCGCACTCGATACAGTCCGCCAGGTTATGGGCAGTGGCTTTATCGTGCTGCTGGCCTTTACTGAACCAGTAGAGCTGCTGCGGGAGCAGATCCGCCGGGCAGGCGTCGGCGCAGGCGCTACAGCGAATGCAGCCTTTCTCTTCCTGCGTCTCGCCCATTTCGCTGGCCGAAGGGGCCAGCAGGCAGTTGGTGATTTTGACCACCGGCACGTCCAGCCACGGCAGGGTGAAGCCCATCAGCGGCCCGCCCATGATCACCAGCTGTTCACCGGAGGGGCAAAAACCGGCGGCATCAAGCAGGTGGCGCACCGGCGTGCCCAGGCGCGCCCAGACGTTACCCGGCTGCGCAACGGCTTCGCCGGTCAGGGTCACGACGCGCTCGGTCAGGGGTTCGCCATCGACAACCGCACGCTTAACGGCAAAGGCGGTTCCCACGTTTTGCATCAGCACGCCGATGTCTGACGAACGGCCGCCGTGCGGAACCTGCTTGCCGGTAAGGATCTGCGTAAGCTGTTTCGCGCCGCCGGAGGGGTATTTGGTAGGGACAACGCGCAGCATGATGTCGTGCGCATTCGCCAGCACCGCCCGCAGCATCGAGATAGCCTGCGGCTTGTTATCTTCAATACCAATCAGTACCTGACGCGGTTGAAGAATATGCGCAAGGATCCGAATGCCCTCAACGATCTGCGCGGCGCAGTCCTGCATCAGGCGATCGTCGGCGGTGATATACGGCTCGCACTCGGCGGCGTTAATAATCAGCGTTTCGATTTTATCCCCGCCGCCCTGCAGTTTATTGCCGGTCGGGAAGCCTGCGCCGCCGAGGCCCGCTACGCCAAACTGGTGGATACGCTCAATCAGCTCGGCGCGGGAGCGGGAGCGATAGTCGCTCCAGCCGTCGCGCTCGATCCAGCGGTCTTCGCCATCAGCATCAATGATGACGCTCAGCTCGGCCAGCGCCGACGGATGCGCGGTAGAGTGGGGGGCAATCGCCACAACCGTCCCTGAGGTGGGGGCGTGTACCGGCAGCATACGTCCGCGACCGTGGGTCAGCGGCTGGCCGCGCAGGACGCGATCGCCAACGGCGACGCACAACTCGCCCTCAGCACCGATGTGCTGCTTCAAAGGAATGACGAAACGCCCCGCGAGCGGGATCTGGCGCAGCGGCGTACCGTTTGACTGAGTTTTCATCTCCGGCGGATGGATGCCGCCGTTGAAATCCCAGAGCTTATCTTTTTTAAACGCGGAGAATAGCTTAAGCATGTTGTTCCACAGGAATAATGCGTACCGGAATGGTTTGCAGATCCCATTTCCAGCTTTCAGTCGTTGTCGCGACGGGACGCAGGTCGATACACTGCGTCGGACACGGAGCAACACAGAGATTACAGCCGGTGCAGAGATCGCTGATTACCGTGTGCATGGCGCGGGTTGCGCCGACGATGGCATCAACCGGACAGGCCTGGATGCACTTGGTGCAGCCAATGCAGTTAGGCTCGTCAATGACTGCCAGCATACGTACTGGCTCAGCGGCTTCGGCATCGTCACCAATTGGCTGCGGGTCGACGTTCAACAGCGTGGCGATTTTAAGCATCACCGCTTCGCCGCCTGGCGCACAGCGGTTGATCTTCTCGCCCTGGCTGCCCACAGCTTCGGCATAGGGGCGACAGCCGGGGTAGCCGCACTGGCCACACTGGCTTTGCGGCAGCAGGTTATCAATTTTTTCGACGACCGGATCGTCCTCCACCGCAAAACGGCGCGAGGCGTAGCCGAGAATCAGGCCAAAGATCAGCCCGAGCACGCTCAGGGCCGCAATGGCTATCCAGATAGCAGACATTACAGCTTCACCAGACCACTAAAGCCCATAAAGGCCAGAGACATTAAACCCGCGGTAATCAGCGCGATGGCGTTACCGCGGAACGGTGCCGGTACGTCCGCCACCGCCAAACGTTCGCGAATAGCGGCAAACAGAACCATCACCAGCGAGAAGCCGACGGCTGCAGAGAAACCGTACAGCGCCGACTGTAAAAAGTTATGACCGAGGTTGATATTCAACAGCGCCACGCCCAGCACCGCACAGTTAGTGGTGATCAGGGGCAGGAAGATCCCCAGCAGGCGATAGAGCGCCGGGCTGGTTTTGCGTACCACCATCTCGGTGAACTGCACCACCACGGCGATGACCAGAATAAAGGCCAGGGTGCGCAGGTAGATGAGATCGAGCGGAATAAGAACAAAGGTGTCGATCAGCCAAGCGCAAATAGAGGCCAGCGTGAGCACAAAGGTCGTCGCCAGCCCCATCCCCATGGCCGTCTCCAGCTTTTTGGAGACCCCCATAAACGGACAGAGGCCCAGGAACTTAACCAGCACGAAGTTATTAACCAGTACGGTTCCGACAAACAGCAACAGGTAATCAGTCATTATTCAGCCTGAAAAAAAGTAGCCGCCTATTATCGGATAAATCGATCCGGGCGACAACAGTACAACGAATAGGGTTAATTACGGGTTTACGAAGGTCTTCTTGACCCGCTGCGATCGCTTGAAATAGGGCACGATCAGCGCGGCAGCCAGCAGCGGAAACAGCAGCTGGCGCAGCGCCAGGGTATCCGAAACCGGCGAAAATGCAAACGCCTTCAGCGCCAGCAGAATGGTGATGAGCAGCCAGATAATATAGTGCTTCGGCACCAGCCGACGGCGTTTAAAGAACGCGACGGTCAGCCACAGGGTGTAACCGCCCATGGCGATAGCAAAGATAAACGAGGTATACCACAGCGTTTTATCTCCGGCGCTTTGGGCATTCAGCACGGCGGCCATCTCAGGCGTCAGCAGCACAGCGGAAAATCGCGCTACCACCAGCAGCGTTCCCAGCAAAGAGACCAGCAGCCATGCGAGCGGGGCGAGCAACCATCCACCAATGCGTTCAGCAGGGCGTTCAACAGGCGTTGCGGTCATATCATTCTCTCCCCTGGCGTGGCTCAATCTCTTTTGCAGGGCGAGAGTATAAAGGATTATACAGCGAATGCTACCCGCGCTATTTCCTACCGCACTCGGCGACAAATCACCGCCGCGGCGAGCGTTTAAAAATAACGCGGGCGTGCGCTATTTTGCCTGAACGGTAGCAGCAGGTTCCGGCGGCTGGTAGTTATCAATATGGCTGGCAACCCCCAGCAGTATGGCGCTCACGCCCAGCACAACCCACCCAGCTAATTCAATGATTCGGTTCATTATTCCAGACATACTTTTCTATTTCTCCCTGTATATAGAAATGGCATAGTATCGATGCAAAAAAGCCTCAGCAAGTAACAAACCATATTTTCGGCCTATTCGCAATTGGAACGTTAAAGTGTGCTACAGGATGTTTTAGATAAGTTATAAAATGCATATTATTGTGAATACCATGTTCTAGGATTGAAATATCTCCACGCACTGATGAGAGGCAGCACGATGAATGATAAAATTCGGGTCGGATTAATTGGCTACGGTTACGCCAGCAAGACATTTCACGCCCCGCTGATTGACGGCACATCGGGCATGGAGCTGGCCGCGATCTCCAGCAGCGATGAGGCGAAAGTGAAGGCGGACTGGCCAACGGTGCCGGTTGTCTCTGAACCTAAACACCTTTTCAACGATCCGACTCTCGATCTGATTGTCATCCCGACGCCCAACGATACCCACTTCCCGCTTGCTAAGGCGGCGCTGGAGGCGGGCAAGCATGTGGTGGTGGATAAACCCTTCACCGTGACACTGTCACAGGCTCGTGAGCTTGATGCGCTGGCGAAATCGCTGGGGCGGGTGCTTTCGGTGTTCCACAACCGCCGCTGGGACAGTGATTTCCTGACGGTGAAGGCGCTGCTGGCCGACGGCGCGCTGGGTGAGGTGACCTATTTTGAGTCACATTTCGATCGTTTCCGTCCGCAGGTGCGTAACCGCTGGCGCGAGCTGGCCGGGCCGGGCAGCGGCATCTGGTACGATCTGGGCCCGCACCTGCTCGATCAGGCGGTAAACCTGTTTGGCCTGCCGGTGAGTTTGACCGTCGATCTGGCCCAGCTGCGTCCAGGTGCGCAGGCCACGGACTACTTCCATGCGGTGCTGAGCTATCCCCAGCGCCGTATCGTGCTGCACGGAACGTTACTGGCGGCGGCCGAGTCGGCGCGTTATATCGTGCACGGCACTCGCGGGAGCTACGTCAAGTATGGCCTCGACCCGCAGGAGGAGCGGCTGAAAAACGGCGAGCGACTGCCGCAGGAGGATTGGGGCTATGATATGCGCGACGGCGTGTTGACTCGGGTGCAGGGTGAGGAGGTGGTCGAGGAGAGCTGGCTCACCGTACCGGGGAACTATCCGGCTTACTATGCCGGCATTCGCGATGCGCTGAACGGCGTGGGCGAGAACCCGGTTCCCGCCAGCCAGGCGATTCAGATTATGGAGCTGATTGAGTTAGGCATGGAGTCGGCTAAGCACCGCTCGACGCTCTGCCTGGCATAACGCTGTCTGACGTAACCGACGTAACGAATGTGCCGCCCGCCTGGGCGGCATTTTTTTACGCGGTGCGCAGGCTATCTTTTAACGCCTGCTTCTCTGCCGCACTGAGGAACGCCACTTCGAGACCGTTAATTTGCGCCTGGCGGATCTGCGCCTGGCTCAGGCCTGCCTGCGGGGCCGCCACGCGATATTCATGAATAATATCTACGCCCTGAACCGCTGGATCGTCGGTGTTGATGGTCGCCAGAATGCCGTGCTCAAGGAAGGTTTTCAGCGGATGCATCTCCAGCGATGCGACGGTGCTGGTCTGGATGTTGGAGGTCAGACAGGACTCAATGCCGATGCGCTGCTCGGCGAGGAAATCCATCAGGGCCCGATCCTCAATGGCTTTCACCCCGTGACCGATTCGCTCCGCGCCCAGCTCACGAATCGCCTGCCAGATGCTCTCCGGCCCGGCGGCTTCACCGGCGTGAACGGTAATGTGCCAGCCCGCGTCGCGGCCACGGTTAAAGTGGGTCAGGAACAGGCTACCGGGGAAGCCCAGCTCGTCACCAGCCAGATCCAGCCCGGTGATGGCATCGCGGTGGGCCAGCAACGCCTCCAGCTCCTCAACGCAGGCGTCTTCGCCGAAGGTGCGGCTCAGAATACCGATCAGGCGAGCCTGGACGTTAAAGGCCTCGCTGCCCTGGCGCACGCCCTCAATGACCGCTTCAACGACGCCCGCGACCGGCAGGCCGTGGGTCATTGCCATATAGCGGGGGGAGAAGCGCAGCTCAACATAGTGCAGCCCGTTGCGTGCGGCATCTTCCATATTCTCAAACGCCACGCAGCGGCAGGCGTCCAGCGAGGCCAGCACCTTGACGCCCCAGTCCAGCTTCGCGAGGAAGCTCACCAGATCCGGTTCGTTAGCGGTCACCTGGACGTGCGGGCGCAGCGATTCAAGCGAGTCGGCGGGCAGGGTAAGGGAAAATTCACGGCCAAGGTCAAGAATGGTTTGCGCCCGGATGTTGCCATCCAGATGGCGGTGAATGTCGGTCAAAGGAAGGTTAGCGTCAATCATGGTTGCACTCTTTTTTAGATGAAGTGCAACTGATTATACAATACTTCTCATATCTTCCCAAAATAGTAATGATTCTAAAAGAGTTGACTCTTTTTTGCCCATAACTCATTCAGAAAAATTCGATATATTCGTGTTAAATATATAAGAATGGTTGGGCGCGCAAAATTAATCATTAATATATCTATTCAGTTAATTATAGGAGTAAAAATGAATAATATACTATCTACATCAGGTGTTTTATGGGCCACCAATGCTTTGAACGGCGGGGATGGCTATTTTTCAGGTACAGACTTATTAACGGGTGAGGAGGTTTATAGTATCAATCTTGGATCGATGATAACCCCCGAAGGGTTTGCCGTTAACAAAACTAATACCACCGCCTGGATCGCAGACAGCCATAACGATCAGATTATTATTGTGGATTTATTAGCACAGTCAGTTACGGGTTCTGTTACCACACTGCAGCCAGATGGTTTAATGATAACGCCTTTTCAGGTGGCGTTGAGTCCTGATGAGACAAGGCTGTATGTTACGGGTGATACCGCCAAAACCCTGGAAGTTATTGATACGCTGAATAATATTCGTCTGAAAGGAATTGATCTTCCCGGCCACGCTCGAGGTGTGACGGTTTCTCCTGATGGCAAAACAGTGTATGTTGCTCTCTACAACACAGATCAAATCGGTTTTATCGATATTGCAACCTCTTCAGTCACAGATACCGTATTCGTAGGCCGTTTGCCAATGGAGATTATTATATCTAAAGAGGGCACCACTCTCTACGTCGCAAATCAATATGGTAACTCCATCGCAACACTTGATACAGGGACAAAAGAGGTGGCTCATATTATGTTGGATGATAGCCCGTACTCTATAGCGCTTTCAGCCAGTGAGCGATACTTATATGTTGGAACGCAATCTTCAGGTGTTTATACCCTTGATCTAGCCAGCGCAGAGGTAATAAGTTCGGTACAGCTCTCTTATCCCTGTAGCTCTGTAGGCGTGAGTCCCGACGATGCCAGCGTATACGCTATGGCATATGAAGTAGATGGTCCTCAACCCACGCCTGTTGACGTGATGGATTCGTTAACAACCAAAATTGTCGGTACTCTTTATATCAATGGCATAGGTCGATATATGCAAATAACTGCATAACTGTTGCACTGAGAGGTGAAATAAATAGCCCCTCAGAAGAGGGGCTGGAAAATTACTGCTGAGGTACTGCCGCCGGAGGCGTCGCTTGCGGCACAGCCTATAGAGCAAGCGTGATATTTTAGGGTTTAGTGTGTCAACGTGTTCATCCCTGCAATCAATCTGCCGAGCCCTTCATCCAGCTTCGCCCTTGGGCAGCCCGCATTGAGCCGGACAAACCCGTTCCCTTCGGGACCATAGGTGTACCCAGGCATAATCGCCACTTTCTGCTGGTGGATAAGCACATCCTGCAACGCACGGTCATCCAGATTAAGCGGACGCAGGTCAATCCACGCCAGATAGCTTGCCTCTGGTAACTGCCAGTTAAGCTGGGGAAACGCCTGATTCAGCTGGCTGGCGATGGTCGCCATATTACCCTGCAGGTAGGTGCGAAGCGCATCCAGCCAGGGGGCACCTTCCCGGTAGGCGGCAATATGTGCGCAGAGCGAAAGCACCGCCGGGGAGGAGAGTCCGTCCCGGCCCTTGAGCGCAGCGAGGTAGTCGTCACGGCGTCGCGCGTCGCTGATAATGCCGTACGCCCCGGTGAGGGCCGGAATATTGAAGCTTTTCGACCCGGAGGTGAGCAGCGCCCACTCGCCTCGTCCCACCTGACACCAGGGCGTGTGCGTCTTCTCGCCCCATACCATATCCATATGGATCTCGTCACTAATCACCCGGACGCCATGACGCTCGCAGAGCATAGCCATCGCCTCCAGCTCTTCACGCGTCCACACTTTACCCGTCGGATTATGCGGGCTGCACAGCAGCAGGATTTTCGTCTCCGGCAGGGAGAGCACGGCCTCCAGGGCCGCTAAATCGCTTACCCAGCCGGTAGCAGTTTTTTCCAGCGGCACGCTTAGGACGCGACGCTGGTTTCCCTCAATGGCTTTGTAAAACGCATCGTAGGCCGGAGTGTGGATGGCGACCGCGTCTCCCGGCGCGGACCACTGGCGGATCAGCTCCGAGGCCATGTAGATCACCGACGGCCCGTAGACAATCGTCTCGGGATCGATCTCAGTGGCAAAGCGGGTCCCGTACCAGTGGCACACCGCCCCAAGGAAATCCTCATTCTTCCAGCGGCTGTAGCCCAGCACGCCGTGCGCCAGCCGCTGCTGGACGGCGTCAAGAATGCAGGGGGCGGTCGCAAAATCCATATCTGAAATAGTGAAGGGCAGCAGGTCGGCCACGCCAAAGCGATCGGCCACGTAGTCCCACTGCGTACACCATGTTCCATGCCGATCGATCGCCGTTGAAAAATCAAACATAGCCTTATCCTTTATGCCTGCACCGAGTTCATCAGGGCTTCCATCTCATCTTTTACCGACTGGACCTGCGGCCCAATCACCACCTGTAAGTTGTGCTGGTTGAGCTGGACCACGCCAATGGCGCGATTGTCCTTAAGCGCCTGCACATTCACCCGCGACATATCATTAACGGACAGCCGCAGACGGGTGATGCAGTTATCAAGGCTGACAATATTTTCACTTCCGCCGAGCGCCGCGAGGATAGCCGGGACGTTATAGCCGGAGCGTCCCAGCGCGCCTGCCATTGTCTTCTCCACGGTGGTGGCCGTTTCGATATCCCGGCCCGGCGTTTTCAAATTAAAATGCAGGATAGCGAAGCGGAAGATGATGTAGTACACCGCAAACCAGACGGCGGCAACCACCGGCACAAGATACCACTTGGTCGCCAGACCGTGCAGCATGCCAAATACCACAAAATCAATCACGTTGCCGTCGGTGTTGCCGATGGTGACGCCAAGTACGGCCATCACCGTAAAGCCGAGGCCGGTGAGCAGGGCGTGGATCAGGTAGAGCACCGGGGCGACGAACAGGAACAGAAACTCTAACGGTTCCGTGGTGCCGCCAACAACGCAGGCAATCAGGCCGGAAATCAACAGACCCTTAATTTTATGACGGTTCTCTGGGCGGGCGCAGTGGTACATCGCCAGCGCCGCGCCGGGCAGGCCACCCAGGAAGGCGGGCATTTTTCCCTGAGAGAGGAAGCGCGTGGCGCTTTCAGAAAAGCCGTGGGTGGTCGGGCAGCTCAGCTGGGCCTGGAAGATGGTCAGCGCGCCGCTGACGGTATGACCGCAGACCTCTTGGGTGCCGCCTGCGTCGGTGAAACGGATCAGGGCAACCAGAATATGCTGTAAGCCAAACGGCAGCAGCAGACGCTCGCCGGTACCGAAGATCATCGGCCCAAAATCACCCGCGCTGTTAATGATCTGGCCCAGGCCACGGATCCCCATGGCGAAGACGGGCCAGATGAGTGGGATCACCAGGCCAACTAGTCCCATCGCCACGGTGGTAATAATCGGAACGAAGCGGGTGCCGCCAAAAAAGGCGAGCGCGTCGGGTAGCCTGATGGTGTGAAAACGTTCATGCAGCAGCCAGACAATCACCCCGGCAATCACCGCACCGAGGATCCCGGTATCAATGGACTGGATCCCCAGCACGTTCTGAATGTTGTAGGCCTTCAGCAGCGCCGCATCTGTGGTTGGCAGAATGCCTTTTGCCGTCAGCCAGAAGTTAACGGCCAGGTTCATCACCGCATAGCCGACGAAACCGGCAAAGGCAGCGATGCC
>Ga0308161_1004118_pt1 | contig 13522 bp, 14 predicted proteins | sample PhyFR2_FD_201034 | JGI IMG/M metagenome (GOLD analysis project Ga0308161, IMG submission 201034) | Phyllosphere microbial communities from UC Gill Tract Community Farm, Albany, California, United States - DLSLF.R2 | ecosystem: Host-associated > Plants > Phyllosphere > Unclassified | place: USA...
CCCCTGTACCCCAGTGATCTACGCGGGTAACGTATCACGAACAGGACGAATGCGCATCAGTTTTTTCCGCCATCGACAGCGACGCCGAGGACAGTGAGGACCAGACATGAAGACATCCCTGAATTCCAAGCGGCTCCTGGCGGGCGCGGCGGTCGCCACGACCGCGGCTCTCGCCCTGAGCGGATGCTCGGGCGACTCCAGCGGCACCGGAGGTGACGTCAAGATCGAGATGCAGACCAACTTCGGCGCGACCGATCCCTCGCTGAAGGTGCTGAAGAAGATCACCGACGCCTACGAGAAGGACAATCCGGGGGTCAAGATCGAGCTGGTCCCCTCCACCGACACCTACGAGGACGACATCAAGGTGCGGCTCTCGTCGAACGACATCCCGGACATCTGGGCCACGCACGGGTGGTCCCTGCTTCGGTACAGCAAGTTCCTCGAGCCGCTCGACGATCAGCCCTGGGCGAAGGACTTCAACAAGGCGCTGGCCCCGGCGATGCAGAACTCCGACGGACAGTTCTTCGCGCTGCCGATCGACACCGACGTCGCCGGCATCGTCTACAACCGCACCGTGCTGAAGGACGCCGGCATCGACCCGACGACGCTCACGGACTGGACCGCCTTCGAGACGGCGCTGAAGACGCTGAAGGATGCCGGGGTCACCCCCGTCTCGTCATCCGGCAAGGACAGCTGGTTCGCGGGCAACATCACCGACTTCATCGGCTCGGGTGACTTCAGCGAGAAGGCGCTGGACGGGTTCAAGGACGGCACCTTCGACGAGGCCGGATACACCCGCATCCTCGGGCACCTCTCCACCTGGCAGAAGGCCGGCTGGATCAACCCGGACTACTCCTCGGCCACCACCGACGACCTCGGGCGTGCGCTCGCCGAGGGCAAGACCGGCTTCGTGTTCGTGCAGAACTACCTGGTCGCCACCGCCCTGGGCTTCGACCCGAAGGCCGACCTGGGCTACATGCCCATCCCCTCCGAGGACGGCAAGCCGTTCCTGGTCGGCGGTGAAGGCCGTGCGTACGGCGTCTCCAAGACCTCTCCGAACAAGCAGCAGGCGCTGGACTACCTCGCCTACCTCGCCCAGCCCGACAACCTCTCCGAGCTCGCCAGCTCGATCGGAGGCATCCCGGGCCTGACCAACGCGAAGAGCGACCTCGGCATCCTCACCGCCAGCTACGACCAGTTCGTCAAGCCGGGCACGCTGCCGCTCAAGCCGTACTTCGACCGCGTCTACCTGCCCAACGGCATCTGGGACACCATGGTCACCACCACCGACGGCGTGCTCACCGGGCAGATGACTCCGGCGGATGCCGTGAAGCAGATGAAGTCGAGCTACGACTCGCTGCGCGGATGACGACCACCGTCAGGACGGTGCACAGGCCGAAACGGGGGACCGAGGGGTTGGTCCCCCGTTTCGCGAGCCGCGGCCTCAACCTGCTGTACCTGCCTGCGCTCGCCGTGCTCGGCGTGTTCATGCTGTGGCCCCTGCTGAACGGCGTGCTGCTGTCACTGACGAACTGGGACGGCTACTCGCCCGACCGGTCCTTCGTCGGCCCCGCGAACTATCTGCGGCTGTTCGAGGATCCGAACTTCCGCACCGCGCTCGGGAACACCTTTCTGTACGGCATCGGGTCGACCGTTCTGCAGCAGGTGATCGGACTGGGACTCGCGCTCGCACTGGACCGCCACGTGCGAGGGCGCGGCGTCGCCCGGGCGATCATCTACCTGCCCGTGCTCGTCTCGCCGATCGTGATGGGCACGATGTACTACCTGTTCCTCGCCTACAACGGCGGCGGACTCAACGACCTGGTCATCGCGCTCGGCGGTGAGCGCACCGCGTGGCTCAGCGATTCCGGTACGGCGATCGCGCTGATCGTGGTGGTGAACTCGCTGCAGTTCGTCGGCATCTCGATGGTGATCTACCTCGCGGGCCTGCAGTCGATCCCCACCATGTACTACGAGGCCGCGCGACTCGACGGCGCCGATGCCGCGCAGTCGTTCCGCAGCATCACGCTCCCGATGCTGCAGCCGGCGTTCGCGACGAGCATCGTGCTCAATCTGATCGGCGGCATGAAGCTGTTCGACGTGATCCAGGTGCTCACCGCCGGCGGTCCCGGGTACTCCACGAACTCCGTGTCGACGCTGATCGCCAAGATGTACTTCGGCAGTCAGCGCGCCGGCTACGCCTCGGCGATGGGTGTGGTGCTGTTCCTGATCATCGCGGTGTTCACCCTCGTGCTGAACACCGCGCTCAACCGGCGAAGGCTGGAGCAGCTGTGAGCGCGACGAGCACGGCATCCGTGGTGACCGGCGACGCCCGGCGCACGGCATCCGCCCCGCGCTCGCCGTGGCCCGCGCGCCTCGCGATCGGGGCGGGCGTGCTGCTCGCGGTGCTGCTGCAGCTGCTGCCGTTCTACATCACCGTCACCTCGGCGATGAAGGCGCGCAGCGACCTGTCCTCGCAGTGGCTGCCGCCGTTCTCCGGCATCCACTGGCAGAACTTCGCCACCGCGATCGAGCAGGGCGGCATCCTGCGTGCGATCGGCAACAGCGCGATCGTCACTCTCGGTGCCACCGTGCTGGTGTGCGTGCTCGGCGCCCTTGCCGCCTACCCGCTGGCTCGGCGACCCACGATCGGCAACAAGCTGGTTCTGGCCGGCGTGGTGGGGCTCATCATGATCCCGCCGCTGTCGATCCTGGTGCCGCTGTACTCGATGATGAGCCAGTGGCACGCCATCAACACCTACTGGGGCACGATCCTGGTGATGACCGCCACGCAGCTGCCGCTGGCGATCTTCCTGTACACCGCGTTCATGCGCGGGTTGCCGATCTCGATCGAGGAGGCCGCGTCGGTCGACGGCGCGAACGCCGTGCAGGTGCTGTTCCGCGTGGTGGTCCCGATGCTCAAGCCCGTCACCGCCACGGTCGTGATCCTCGCCAGCGTGAACGTGTGGAACGACTACGCACTGAGCGTCTACCTGATGCGCAGCCCGGAGATGCGCACGATCGCGCCGGCCACCGCGACGTTCTTCTCCACCACGTCGAGCGACGTGGGCGCCGCAGCCGCGGCATCCCTGCTCTCCGCGCTGCCGGTGCTGATCGTCTACCTGGTGCTGCAGAAGTACTTCATCAAGGGCATGGTGGCCGGTTCGGAGAAGTGATCCGGTTCTGGTAAGCTGACTCCTTGTCTGTGCACACTCCTGTGCGCAGTTCGTGTCCCACTCCTTCCTCCCGGCCCTGTGGCCGTGTTCGAGGGTGGGATGCAGACAAGGGATCTTGGGTGAGGCCGTCCGGCCTCACGGTATAGAAGGAGTCACAACATGGCAGCAGTGTGCCAGGTGACCGGTGCTGTTCCCGGCTTCGGTCACAACGTCTCGCACTCGCACCGCCGGACGAAGCGCCGCTTCGACCCGAACGTGCAGAAGAAGACCTACTTCGTTCCGTCGCTCGGTCGCAAGATCACGCTGAACGTGTCCGCCAAGGGCATCAAGGTGATCGACGCTCGTGGCATCGAGAAGGTAGTCGCGGACCTCCAGGCGAAGGGTGTGAAGCTCTAATGGCCAAGAAGGCTCAGGACATCCGTCCGATCATCAAGCTGCGTTCGACGGCAGGCACCGGTTACACCTACGTGACCAAGAAGAACCGTCGCAACACCCCCGACCGCCTCGTGCTGAAGAAGTACGACCCGGTGGTCCGTAAGCACGTCGAATTCCGAGAGGAGCGTTAAGACATGGCCAAGAAGAGCAAGATCGCCAAGAACGAGCAGCGCAAGGTCATCGTCGCCCGCTACGCGGAGCGTCGTGCCGAGCTGAAGAAGACCCTGGTCGACCCGAACGCCACCGATGAGGCCCGCGAGGCCGCCCGCATCGGCCTGCAGAAGCTGCCGCGCAACGCGTCGCCGGTTCGCGTGCGTTCGCGTGACGCCATCGACGGCCGCCCCCGTGGTGTCCTCACGAAGTTCGGCATCTCGCGTGTCCGCTTCCGTGACATGGCGCACCGTGGCGAGCTGCCCGGTATCACCAAGTCGAGCTGGTAAGCATCCGCTGTGAGGGGCGAGGATCTTCGGATCCTCGCCCCTTTCGCGTACCTGGAGTCCGTGTCCGGGTGTGCGTGTCGCCCGGAACAGGAGGATCGCCCGAAACATGAGGGTGCTGCATGGGATTCTCCTGTCCCGGGCTGTTCTCCTGTTTTCGGATGCGGGGCCGGGCCGGACGGATGCCGGTGACCACGCGAACCTGTGACTGATGTGACTGAAGTGAATGGAAACGCCGAGAAACATGCCAAAACCCGCGAAATGACGCGGTTTTGTCGGTTGTGGTTGATACATTCGAGGCGGTCGATCGACCGACGGGGGGAACTCCGAAATCAACACGATGCGACGGACCGTCGTCGCTGGAGGATGACATGGCTGACAAGTCCATCACCAAGACCGAGCTCGTCGCGAGCATCGCTTCCGCCACCGGCGAGAGCCAGGCCACTGTTTCGCGCGTCCTCGACTCGCTGTTCGGCACCGTCTCCGACGCTGTCGCCAAGGGCAGCAAGGTCTCGATCCCGGGCTGGATCTCGTTCGAGCAGGTGGCCACCGCCGCCCGCACCGGCCGCAACCCGCAGACCGGCGCCGAGATCAAGATCCCCGCTGGCAAGCGCGTCAAGGTGACCGCCGGCTCCAAGCTGAAGGCTGCTGTCAAGTAAGACCGCACCACCACGAAGGCCGTCCCTGCGGGGGCGGCCTTCTGCGTGCCTGGCGCGTGCCGATCCCACGCGAGCCGGGCACGCCTGCCCGCGGTCCGCACGTGCGGCCTCGGATCCGCGGTCATAGGCAACCGCCGTAGGCTGGAGGGGTGAAGTCGTACCGTCTCGTCGGCCTCGCGATCCTCCTCGCCGGCGCGGCGTTCGGCCTGATCGCGGCGCTCGTCGTCGGCGGCGGCGCCGTGCCGCCCAAGCTCCTGGACCCGGGACCCATCGTGATGTGGGGTCTGCCGGCCGTCAAGCTGGTCGCCAACCTCGCGGGCGCGGCCATGCTGGGCTCCCTGCTGCTCGCGCTGTTCGGGCTGCGCAGCGGTTCGCGCCCCTTCGACATCGCCCTCGACACGGCATCCGTGGGCGCGGCGATCTTCACGGTCAGCTCTGCGATCGCCGCCGGGATGACGCTGCTCGCGGCCTTCAATCCCAAGCTCTCGGCCGACCGCACCTTCGGCGAGCAGCTCGGCACGTTCCTGCTCACGCTCCCGCTCGGTCAGGCCTGGCTGATCACCGTGCTGATGGGCGCCGTGATCACGCTGCTGGCCTTCGGCTGGCGCAGCTGGACCGGCACGCTCATGACCGCCGGGCTCGCCGCGGCCTCCTTCCTCCCGCTTGCGACGCAGGGGCACTCCGGCGACGTGGAGGGCCACAACATCGCGGTCAACGCGATCCTGCTGCACACGCTCGGAGCCGCCGCCTGGGTCGGCGGCATCCTTCTGCTGATCATCCTGCGCAGCGCCGCGAACCGGACGAACGGCAAGGCGAAGAAGGTGGATGCCCTGGATCTGCCGGTCCTGGTCGAGCGGTACTCCACGATCGCGCTGATCGCCTTCATCGTCGTCGCCGTCTCGGGCATCGCCCGCACCGTCGTGGCGCTCGGCAGCTGGAGCGAGCTGTTCTCGCCCTACGGCCTGATCGTGCTCGGCAAGGCGATCCTGCTGCTGTGCCTGGGCCTGTTCGGCGCCTGGTACCGCCGCCGGCTCATCCCCCGGTTCAGCGGCGCGGACGAGAAGCGGTCGTTCTGGACGCTCATCCTGGGCGAGCTGCTGCTGATGGGCCTGGCATCCGGCGCCGCCGCGGCCCTGGCGCGCACGCCTCCGCCTGTCGGCGAGCAGGCTCCCGCCAACCCGACGGCGGCTCAGCGCCTCACCGATTCGCCCCTCCCTCCCGAGCTGACCCTCGACCGCTGGTTCACGTCCTACGACATCGACGTGCTCTGGGCGGTCGTGATCGGCTTCGCGGTGTTCTTCTACATCGCCGGCGTCGTCCGCCTGCGCCGGCGCGGGGACGCGTGGCCCGTGCACCGCACGATCTTCTGGCTGGCGGGGATGCTCCTGCTGCTCTGGGTCACGTCGGGCCCGCTCAACGCGTACCAGGAGTACCTGTTCAGCGTGCACATGGCCGGGCACATGGTGCTGAGCATGGCGATCCCTCTGCTGCTGGTCAGCGGCGCGCCGATCACGCTGGCGCTGCGCGCGATCCACAAGCGCGAGGACGGCACCCGCGGCGCCCGCGAGTGGATCATGTGGGCGGTGCACTCGCCGTTCTCCCGGGTGATCACGCATCCGATCGTCGCTGCCGCGATCTTCATCGTCTCGCTGTGGGCCTTCTACTTCACCGACCTGGTGCGGTGGTCGCTGTACGACCATCTCGGGCACGAGTGGATGGTCATCCACTTCCTCATCTCCGGCTACCTGTTCGTGATGTCGCTGGTCGGCGTCGACCCGGTGCCGTACCGCCTGCCGCACGCGGGACGCCTGATCACCCTGATCGCCGTGATGGCCATGCACGCGTTCTTCGGCATGGCGCTGATGATGCAGAACGGGCTCATGGTCGCCGAATGGTTCGGCTCGATGGGCCGCACCTGGGGCCCGACGCCCATGGAGGATCAGTACATCGGCGGCGGCATCGCCTGGTCGGTGGGCGAGATCCCCACGCTGATCCTCGCGATCACCGTCGCGATCCAGTGGTCGCGCTCGGATGACAAGCTGCAGCGCCGCAGCGATCGCGCCGCCGACCGCGACGGGGACGCCGAGCTCGAGGAATACAACGCCCGGCTCTCGAAGCTGGCCGAGCAGGACCGTCGCGCCGCATCGCGGTCCTGACCCGCTGCGGCCGCAGCGCGGCTACTCGGCGTCGATGTTCGGCGAGCCGACCCTGATGGAGGCGGTGCCGTCGGGCTGGACGCTGATCGTGCCGTCGATCTGGAATGGCACGTCCTCGGACACCTCGCGCACCGAGCCGTCGAAGACCGACTTGATCGAGACCACGATGTGCGCGACCGCATCGGTCGGGGGGATCTTCCAGTTCGCGCCGTCAGGAACCACGGTCACCACGGGCTGCTGCGTGATCGACCACTTCGGCAGCGAGCCGTCCGCGAGCCGGTTGGAGACCTCGAGCCCGAACGGGCACGCGGTCGGCAGCAGCACCTGCTGGGTGGCGCATGCCGTGAGGAACTCCCCGACGCGCTGCTGCACGAGCTCGGTGAACTTGGCGGTCGGCTGCGCCTGCACGTCGACCGGCGTGTGCGCGAGCGCCTTGTCCGCGAGCACGCGCACGCCGGGGGTCGCGGCGATCGGCGTGTCGACGGTCACCGAGTACGCCCCGGGAGTGAAGACCAGCAGATGCAGCGGATCGAGCGGCGAAGCGCCTACCCCCTTGTCCGACACCTGGCGGCGGTCCAGTTCGAAGCCGTTCACCTTGAAGACGTCCGCGCCGCGCACGGTGAGCTCGACCTCGGCGATCGGGCTGCGCTCGAACCGCCAGTTGGGGACCACGCCCACCCAGCCGTCCTGCACCACCCGGTAGGTGGAGGTGCCGCGCACGCCGCCCGCACGGTACGCGGTCGAGACGCGGTAGACGCCGCCCTTCTGCGTCTCGGAGGTGACCGTGTAGTCGGTCAGCTGCGCGAGGGCGGCGGTGCGCAGCAGCGCCTCGGATGCGGTGGCATGGATGTCGGTGTCCTTCTTGATGGACAGGTCCACCGAGACGCCCGGCACCTGAAGCGCGTCGGCCGCACGGCCGGAGGCGAGCAGGTCGAGATAGCGCTGCACGAAGGCGGACGGGCTGTACACCTGCTGGTACAGCGACATGCCCCCGGCGCCGAGCGCAGCGATGAGCAGCACCCCCACGACCCCGAGGATCGTCAGGTCGGTGCGGAGTGCAGAACGTCGCTGTGACACCCCCCGACCCTGCATCATGCCGACAAGTCTAGGGAGCGGGGGCTGGGACGGAGCCGAGCGGCGACACAGAGGACTTAACATGGGGTGCGTGTCCGTGACCCTATCCGATGAACAGCAGGCGCTGTTCCGTCTGATCGAGGACACCGATGAGCACGTGTTCATCACGGGCCGGGCCGGCACGGGCAAGTCGACCCTGCTGCAGCACTTCGCCTGGAACACCCAGAAGCAGATCGCGATCTGCGCGCCGACAGGTGTGGCCGCGCTGAACGTCGAGGGTCAGACGATCCACTCGCTGTTCCGCCTGCCGATCGGGCTGATCGCCGAGAGCGAGATCGAGCAGTCGGATGCCACCCGCCGCATCCTCAACGCCATCCAGACGCTCGTGATCGACGAGATCTCGATGGTGAACGCCGACCTGATGGACGCGATCGACAGGTCTCTGCGCCAGGCGCGGGGCAAGCGCGGCATCCCGTTCGGCGGCGTGCAGGTGGTCATGTTCGGAGACCCCTACCAGCTGGCGCCCGTGCCACCGCGGGGCGACGAGCTGCGCTACATCCAGGACCACTACCGGTCGTTCTGGTTCTTCGACGCGAAGGTCTGGACCGGCGGCCTGGCCGGAGACGGCGGCGGGATGCTGGACATCGGCGAGCACGGCGCGAAGCTGCACGTGCACGAGCTGGTGCAGATCCACAGGCAGTCCGACGACGGGTTCAAGTCGATGCTGAACGCGGTGCGGTACGGCCGGGTGACCAAGGACATCGCAGACGTGCTGAACGAGCGCGGGGCACGCACGCCTCCCGACCCCGAGCCGGGTGAGCCGCCGATCATCACGCTCGCAACCCGCAACGACATCGTCAACAGCATCAACAGCCGCCATCTCGCCGCTCTCGCCGGTCGCGAGCAGACCGCGCACGCCGAGGTCAGCGGCGATTTCGGTCGCGGCGAGGGCAACTACCCGGCGGATGCCGAGCTGAAGCTCAAGGTCGGTGCGCAGGTGATGTTCCTGCGCAACGACGTGGGCATGCAGGGCGAGCCACCGCGCTGGGTGAACGGCTCGATCGGCACGGTCACCCGCATCCTCGGCGGCACCGTGCGGGTGGACATCGACGGCGAGGAGTTCGACGTCGAGCCCGCGGTCTGGGAGAGGCTGCGGTACGCCTACAACCCGGGCACCAAGACGCTCTCCCGCGAGGTGGTCGCCGAGTTCACGCAGTTCCCGCTGCGACTGGCGTGGGCGGTGACGATCCACAAGTCGCAGGGCAAGACCTACGATCGGGCCATCGTCGATCTCGGGTCGGGGGCGTTCGCGCCCGGCCAGACCTATGTGGCGCTGTCGAGACTCACCTCGCTCGACGGCCTGTACCTGTCCCGGCCGCTGCGGCCGCGCGACATCCAGGTGGACGAGGACGTGCGCCGCTTCATGCGGGAGGCCTGGGAGGCCAGGCAGGCCGAGCAGGTTGCGAAGGCCTGAGGGGCGTGCTCCCAGCATCCGCACTCTAGACTCGGAAGGTCCAACCCCGGGAGAGTCGATACATGCATCTTCGTTCGTCGCGTCGCCTGCGTGCCGCCGTCGTCGGCGCCGTCGCCCTCGCTCTCGCTCTCACCGGATGCACGGGATCATCGCAGCCCGAGCTCACCTACACGCCGCCGAAGCAGGCTGCGGGGGCGCTCCCCGACGACGTGACCGCGCAGCTGCAGACCGCCGTGCAGCAGGCGATGGCCGCCACCGGGTCGTCGGGGGCGGTCGTGGGCGTGTGGGTGCCGTGGAGTGGCCAATGGGTGACGGGTCTCGGCACCCAGGCCGCAGGCGACAAGACCAAGGTCACCAAGGACATGTCGTTCCGCATCGCGGCGGTCACCCGCATGATGACCTGCGACGTGCTGTACGGCATGGCGGATGCCGGTGACATCAAGCTCGACGCCAAGGTGCCGAAGTACGTCTCCGGCGTCGCGGACCTGGGCGACATCACGCTGCTCGACCTGTGCAACGGCACGAGCGGCGTCGGCTCGTCGGCGGAGACGGCGAAGCCGTATTGGCTGAACACCCCTGACCGCCAGTGGGCGCCACTGCAGCTGGCGAGCTTCGGCCTCGGCCAGCAGCGCGGCCCCGCTCACACGGCGTACCGCGACTCCGACGCGAACTACCTGATGCTGGGCCTCGCCCTCGAGCGCGAGTCGGGGCTGACCGCCTCGCAGCTCATCAAGAAGTACGTGACCGCTCCGCTGGGCCTCGAATCGACCTCGCTGCCGTCTCCGGCAGCCGCGGAGCCCGAGCCGGCACCGGCCCTGAAGGGCGCGTACCTGTCGCCCGCGGAGGGCGGCGGCTACAATTGCGCCGCACCGGTCGACATCACCAAGAGCTCGTCGAGCATCGGCTTCACCGACTCCGGAGCGGTCTCCACGATCGAGGACCTGGGCCGCTACGCGCAGGCCGAGGCTCGCCAGGCGCTGCGCGACAAGGACGCCAAGCCGGGCCGGTTCGAGAAGCCCCTGCCGGCCTCGGCGGACGCCCCGGCCTGGTACCAGGCCACCGGCGGCGCGTACCTGGTCGGCTCGATGGTCGGCCAGCACGGCTGGGTTCCCGGTTACGCCACCGCCGCGTACTCCGACCCTGCGACCGGCTTCACCGTGGCGGTCACCCTGAACAACTCGAGCGCGGGTGGCGGCGTTGCCGCCTACCTGGCCTGGGAGCTCGCCGCGATCGCGTCGAAGGCGCCGGCCGCCAAGGGCGAGACGGCTCCGGACTTCGGCCTGCCCTTCACGGCGGAGCAGTACGCGCAGACCATCGCCGACGGCGCCATCTGCAAGGCCGGCTGATCACGCGGCAGCGCTCGCTGGACGCGTGAAAAGATGGAGGGGTGCGCCCCTCACGTAGAGTCCCGCTGCTGCGCGGGTTCGTCGGCGCCACGATCGCGACGTTCGTCGCACTGGCCTCGCACGTCTGGGTCGGCGGCTACATGCCCGGGATGCTGGGCATCGCCGTGCCGTGGCTGCTGTCGTTGATGGCGTGCACCCTGCTCGCGGGGCATCGGCTGTCGCTGCTGAGGCTGAGCGCATCGGTGATCATCTCCCAGCTGCTCTTCCACGTGCTCTTCGTGCTGGGCAGCATCACTCCGCAGGGCGGCCTCGGTCCCCACGTGCACGGCGTCGTACCGCTGTCGTTCGGGGGCGATGCCCCGCTGCTCCTCCCGCAGGATGCCGCGATGTGGTTCGCACACGCTGTCGCCGCCGCTCTGACCGTCGCGGCGCTGCACCGGGGTGAGCTGATCGCCCGCGCGCTGCTGACCGTGGCGCGCGCCGTGGCGACCTGGCTCTCCCGCGCCGTGCCGGCGGTCGACGTGATGCGCATCGCGACGCCGGTCCGGCGCCGGTGGGCGGTGCTCACCGCGCCGCGCGTGCGCAAGGTGCACGTGGGCACGTTGCGCCGACGGGGGCCGCCGCGTCTGGTCTGACCCCGATGCCGCCGCCTTCCGCTCTGTGCGGTTCCGGCGTGCATCCGCCGCGCTCGCGGCATCCGGCGCTCACCCGCGCCATCACAGACGCAGACGCCGCTCAGCGGCATCCGAAGAGAGGTTTTCCATGTTCCGCATCCGCACCGCACTGGCAGGGGCCGTCGTGGCCGTCGCCGCCGTCCTGGTCGTCGCCGCCCCGGCATCCGCTCATGACCAGATCGTGTCGAGCACGCCCGCCGCCGACGAGCAGCTCACCACCGCGCCCGACCAGGTCGTGCTCACGTTCTCCAACAACCTGCTGGCGCTCTCCGACAACAGCGGCACGGCCATGACCGTGGTCGACGAGCAGGGCACCGACTGGGTGGCGGGCGCACCGACCGTGGCCGCGGACACCGTCACCGTGCCGTTGAAGCCGGGCATGCCCAACGGCGCGTACGACGTGACGTGGAAGGTCGTCTCCAGCGACGGCCACCCGACGTCCGGCGAGTACTCGTTCTCGATCGCGGCGGCCGAGGAGCCGACGCCGAGCACCGGGCCCTCGGAGAGCGCACAGCCCACGGCACCCGCGAGCACCCAGGCACCCGCCGAGTCCGCGGAGACGGAGTCCGCGCCCTGGCCGCTGCTGATCGGGCTGGGCGTCGTGCTGCTGATCGCCATCGTGGTGGTCATCGTGATCGCCGCGCGCAAGCGCCGCAACTGACCGTCGCCTCCGGCTCGGGAGGAGAACTCGCGCTCGGGAGGGGCATCCTGCGGGATTCGTCCTCCCGACGCGGAGTTCTCCTCCCGAGCGCGTGTGGCGCATCCGAGCACGTGAGGCGCGCGGAGGCGAGTCGCCCGCGGTGATACCGTCAGGCCGGGAGGAACCGCATGGCGATCATCGACAACGGGATCTATGTGGACGGGGTCCGCACGGAGAACCCGGCCAGCCTGGACGAGACGTTCGAGCTGATGCGCTCCCGCGGCGGGATGGGCTGGATCGGACTGTACCGTCCCGACGGCGCCGAGCTGGCGTCGGTCGCGAACGAGTTCGGACTGCACGAGCTGGCGGTCGAGGATGCCCTGGTCGGCCACCAGCGGCCCAAGATCGAGCGCTACGGCGAGCACCTGTTCGTCGTGCTGCGCCCCGCCCGCTATCTGGACGCCGAGGAGGAGGTGGAGTTCGGCGAGGTGCACGTCTTCGTCGGCCCCGACTTCGTGGTCACCGTGCGTCACGCCGAAGCGCCCGATCTCGCCCGGGTGCGGCATCGCCTCGAGTCCGAGCCTGAGCTGCTGGCTCGCGGACCGGAGGCCGTGCTCTATGCGATCCTCGATGAGGTCGTGGACCAGTACGCACCCGTGCTCGCCGGGCTCGAGAACGACATCGACGAGATCGAGAGCCAGCTGTTCGTCGAGGATGTCGACGCGACGCAGCGCATCTACGAACTGGGCCGCGAGGTGATCGACTTCCAGCGCGCCGTGCAGCCGCTGACCTCGATGGTCGAGGCACTGCTGCGGGGCGGAGTGAAGTACGCCGCCGACGAGGAGCTGCAGCGCTACCTCAGGGACGTGCACGACCACGCTATCCGCGTCGCAGAGCGCTCCGCGAGCTTCCGCTCGATCCTCGACAACGCCCTGACCGTGGCATCCACGATCGTCGCCCGCAGACAGAACGACGAGATGAAGCGGATGACGGAGGAGAGCATCCGCCAGGGCGACCAGATGAAGAGGATCTCCAGCTGGGCGGCGATCCTGTTCGCGCCCACGCTGATCGGCGCGATCTACGGCATGAACTTCCGCGTGATGCCCGAACTGCACTGGACGTTCGGCTATCCGCTGGCGATCGCGGCGATGGTCGCATTCGGAGGCGGGCTGTACCTGGTGTTCAAGCGCAAGGGGTGGCTGTGAGCTCGCCGCCGCGCACTCGCGCCGACCAGCGCGGCGCAGACCTGTGGTTCCGCCTGATGGGGCTGCCGACCTTCGTGCCGCTGCGCAGATGGTTCACCGACCTGCCGCGGCGAGTCGCTCCGCTGATCGCGTCGGTGACGATCGCGCGGTTCCTGCTGCAGGACCTCGTCGACGATGCGATCGAGGTCGCGGTCGAGTTCTTCGGCACCGACGAATGGGCGATCTTCGCGAGCGTGCTCGTGCTGA
>Ga0308161_1004119_pt1 | contig 13522 bp, 11 predicted proteins | sample PhyFR2_FD_201034 | JGI IMG/M metagenome (GOLD analysis project Ga0308161, IMG submission 201034) | Phyllosphere microbial communities from UC Gill Tract Community Farm, Albany, California, United States - DLSLF.R2 | ecosystem: Host-associated > Plants > Phyllosphere > Unclassified | place: USA...
GGGGTCTGTGGTGTTGCAACTCGAACGCGTGCACGCGTGAGGAACGTTCCCAGAGCTTGCCGGGCATCCGCCGCGTCGATCACGGCCGCGCGAACGCGACCCTCGCCGAAGTCGTGCGCCACTCTACCAGTACCGTCCCGGGCGTGTCGTACCGCGGGGGCGGGGGTGCTGGTGCTGGTGCTGGTGCTGGTGCTGGTGCTGGTGCTGGTGCTGGTGCTGGTGCTGGTGCTGGTGCTGGTGCTGGTGCTGGTGCTGCGTGGTACTCCGTCAGCGTCCGACGTCGCGTCGGTGGTGCTGGGCGGCGCGCAGGAGGTCGCGGGCGCGGTCGCTCGCCTCGGCCGCGGCGTCCCGGGCCCGCTCGGCGCGCTCGACCGCGGTGGCCGCGTCGGCGAGCCGGCGTTCGAGGTCGGCCCGGCGTTCCTCCGCCCGCTCGAGGTCGGACTCCGCTGCGTCGAGGGCGGCGTCGGCGGTGCGGGACTCGGCGCGGGCGGTGGCCTCGGCCTCGCGGGCGGCGTGCTCCTGCTGTGCCCGCTCGTGCTCCTGCTGCTCGCGCTCGCGCTGGTGGTGCTGTTGCCGGCGCTCGTCCTGGTGGTGCTGCGGCTGCTGGTGCGTCGTGGTGGCGGCGCGACCCGCTTGCCGGGACCGGCGCGCGCTCTCGATCGGGATGGGTTCCGCGTCCGAGCCGGACCACGCCTCCGGCACGGCGTCGGGGTCGGCGAGCGCACCGTCGAGGTCGACCGCGTCGAACCCGGCGCTCTCCAGGGCACGGACGAGCAGCCCCGAGCGGACGGCGGCACCGGCGTGCGGGTCGACCATCGCGGCCTCGACGGTCGCGCGGACCTGGTCGAGGACCGCCGGGGTCACCGGGTGCCCGGCGTCGGCCGCGCGGTCGGCCCCGGCGCGCACGACGGCGTCGACGACCACGGACCGCTGCCGTCGGAGCTGCCGGATGGCGTCCGGGTCGGCGTCCGCCTGGGCCTGCCGGATCGACGGCCCGAGACCCACGGCCTCGTCGAGCGCGCCGTCGTGCGCGAGCAGGTCGACGACCCAGGCCGCGGGTGCGGGTTTCCGGAGCCCGCCGATCCGGGTCGCGAGGGGACGGTCGTCCGCGCGGACGGCCCGCTGCCGGGCGGTGCGCTCACGGACGAAGTCGGCGGGCGCGACGAGGAGCAGTTCCCTCGCCACGTCCGCGAACTCCATCGCCCCAGCATGCCCCGGGTGCCACGGTGCGCTACCAGTCGTGGACGGTGCCGTCGGCCAGGCGGTTGAACGGCAGGTACGCCTGCTCGTAGGGGTACTTCCCCGCCTCGTCGACGTCGAGGGACACCCCCAGGCCGGGCTCGTCGCCGGGGTGCAGGTAGCCGTCGGTGAAGGTGGACGTCTGCCGGAACACCTGGTTCGTGCGCGGCCCGTGCTGCATGTACTCCTGGATGCCGAAGTTGTGGATCGCGAGCCCGAGGTGCATCTGCGCCGCGAGCCCCACCGGTGAGATGTCGGTCGGGCCGTGGAACCCGGACTTCACCTGGTACAACGCCGCGTAGTCCATCGTCTTGCGGAGCGGCGTCACCCCGCCCATGTGCGTCACGGCACCGCGGACGTAGTCGATGAGCTGGTCGCGGATGACGTCCTTGAAGTCCCAGATCGTGTTGAACACCTCGCCGATCGCGAGCGGCGTCGTGGTGTGCTGCCGGACGAGCTTGAGTGCCTCCTGGTTCTCGGCCGGGGTGCAGTCCTCGAGCCAGAACAGGTCGTACGGCTCGAGGGACTTGCCGAGCTTCGCGGCCTGCAACGGGGTCATCCGGTGGTGACCGTCGTGCAGCAGGGGCAGTTCGGGGCCGAACTCGTTGCGGACCGCCTCGAACACGGTCGGCACGTGCCGGAGGTAGGCGCGGGTGTCCCAGTCCTCCATCGCCGGGTACGCCCCGCGCTGCGCCGGCTCGAAGTCGTACCGGACACCCGCGTTGCCCTCGGTCGTGCGGTTCGACGCGATGCCGTAGATGCTCTCGAGCCCGGGGACGCCGGTCTGGACGCGGATGGACCGGTAGCCCTCAGCCTGGTGCTCCCGGATCGAGTCGAACAGCTCCGGGAGCTCCTTGCCCGAGGCGTGCCCGTACGCCATGAGGCCGGTCCGCGACGCCCCGCCGAGCAGCTGGTACAGCGGCATCCCCGCGACCTTGGCCTTGACGTCCCAGAGCGCCATGTCGACGGCGGCGATCGCGGCCATCGTGACCGGGCCGCGGCGCCAGTACGACGAGCGGTACAGGAACTGCCAGGCGTCCTCGATCCGGCTGGCGTCGCGCCCGACGAGCAGGGGGACGACGTGCTCGGCCAGGTACGCCGCCACGGCGAGCTCGCGACCGTTCAGCGTCGCGTCGCCGAGTCCGGTGACCCCGTCGACGGTGGTGATCTTCAGCGTCACGAAGTTGCGGTCGGGGCTCGTGACGACGACCTCGGCGCGGTCGATGAGCTGCCCGCGGTCGGTCGACGCCCAGGTGTCGGGCCGCCCGGCCGTCGGGTCGGTCGCGGCACCGCCGTCGGTCGCGCCGGGGACCGGTGCTGCGGGGTTCGTGGTGCCGGTCGTGCTCGCGTCGGTCATGCGTGGACTCCTTCGTCGGTGCGTGGGCTGCCGGCGGCGCTGCCGGTGTCGTGCGCCGCGGCTCGGATGCGGTCGGCGGTCGCCGTCACGGCGGCGACCACGGGCGTGGTGTCGAGGTCGGGTGCGATCACGGCGAGCACGGCGTGCAGGTCCGAGTCTGGCCCGGGCGCACCGGGGTCGGTCACGAGCGCGGGCTGCTCGGTGCAGTGCAGCCACCAGGCGGCGATCGCGGTCGCGGCACCCGGGCCGATGCCGGCGTCCGGGTCGCGGTCGCGTCGTCGGCGCACGACGTCGACGACCCGGACGGGCAGCTTCTCGGAACCCCCGGCGGCGATCTGGCGGAGGGTGTGCCGGATGCGCGGGTTCGCGAACCGTCCGAGGAGCGCTGCCCGGGCCGCGGTGGTCTCGTCGGCCGGCAGCGTGAGCTCCGCCGAGGCCTCGTCCCACAGCTGGTCGACGGCGGCACGGCAGCGCGGATCGCCCACCGCCTCGGCCACCGTCTCGTGCCCGAGGAGCATCCCGAGGTACGCGAGCACCGAGTGCGCGCCGTTGAGCAGCCAGAGCTTGCGCTGCTCGAAGGGCGTGACGTCGCCGACGAGCCGGACCCCGGCGGTCTCCCACGCCGGTCGGTCGACCCCGGCGAAGGCGTCCTCGAGCACCCACTCGGCGAACGGCTCGGTGACCACGGGCACCCGGTCGCCGGGCAGCGCCCCCGGCAGGTCGGCGAGGCCCGCGACGTCCGCGTCGGTCGTCGCCGGGGTGATCCGGTCGACCATCGACGACGGGAACGCCACGTGCTCGTCGATCCAGGTGCGCAGCGCCGCGTCGTCGACCGCCGATGCCACCGCCCGCCGGAGCACCTCGCCGTTGTGCGTCAGGTTGTCGAGGCTGACGAGCGCGATCCGCCCACCGCCGGCGTCCCGTCGCGCCGCGAGCCCGTCGACCAGGCGGGCCGGGACGTCGGAGTCCGCGCGGTAGCCGGCCTCGGTGACCGTCAGCGTCACGATGCTCGTGTCGGCGGACGCGACCGCGCGCCTCCAGGCCTCGTCGTCGCTGCCGGGGTGCGCGGCGACGATCGCGTCGACCACCTCGGCGGTGTCCCCGGCCGCGGCCCGGGTGACGAGCGTGTACCGGCAGTCCTGCGCGGCGAGCGCCTCGGCCGCGTGCGCCGAACGTCCGGTGAACGCGGTGATGCCCCACGGCACGCCCGCCGCCCGCTGCGTGTACCAGGCGAGGTGCGCGCGGGCGAAGGCACCCACGCCGAGGTGCACGATGCCCGGCCGTCGGGTGGTCACGCCGTCACCGGGACCAGGGACCGGAGGTACGCGAGGTTGTCCGCGGTGCGCTCGGCGAGCGGCAGGGCGGTGGAGAAGTCCTCGACCGTGACCCAGCCGTCGTAACCCACCTGGCGGAGTGCGTCGAGGTACTCCCCCACCGACGCCTGGCCGTCGCGCAGCGGTGCCCACTCGTGCTGCCAGACGCGACTGCCGTCGGCACGGATGTCGCCGGTGTCCACCCACCGGGCGTTCTTGACGTGGGCGTGGGCGAGGTACGGACCGAGGAGCTCGAAGGCCGCCAGGTGGTCCTCCTGCCCCTCGATGACGAGGTTGCCGAGGTCGTGGACGACGCCGACGTGCGCGGGATCGAGGCCGTCGAGGAGCCGCAGGGCCGCGGAGGCCGAGGGGGTGATCGTCGTGTGGTGCAGCTCGACGAGGGCCTTCACCCCGAGGTCCGCCGCGCGACCCGCCGCCCACTCGAGGTCGGCCCGCGTGCGGTCGAACAGTTCCCCGTAGGTCGCGCCCGTCCGCTCGCGCTCACGCCGGTACATCGGCATGGTGACCCGGACCTGGCGGGCACCGAGCTCGGCCGTCACGCGGAGCATCGTCTCGACGCCCTCGTGGTCGGCGACCGGCTGGTAGCCGCCGATGCCCGAGTACCCGAGCCCGGCGGCGTCGGTGGTGCGCGCGATCTCGCCGACCTGGTCGACGATGCCGGTGAACTGCCACGTCGACCGGTTGCCGACCCAGAACACACGGTCCGCCGGCACCTGCTGCCCGTCGGCCGGACGGTCGTCGACGACGCGCCACTCGATGCCGTCCCAGCCCTGCTCGGCGAGGGTCTCGGCAGCCTGCGACGGCGTCCAGTCGGGGGTGGAGGCGGTGAACACGGAGAACTTCATCGGGTTGCTCCTTCGCGGGTGGTGACCGGGACGGTCGGGCCGACGTCGTCGTACTTCCCGTGGATGACGTCGTCGATGCGCACGGGCTGCCCGAGCGTCGCGCTGACGTAGAGCCCGCGGACGGTCGCGAGCGAGACGAGGGCGGCCTCGACGGTGACGCCCGGATCGCGGCCCTCGCGGATCGCCGCCACGACGTCGGTGTACTGGCGTGCGTGCCCGGCGGCGAAGTGGTCCGGTTCGCCCGGTCCGCCGACGACGTGCTCGGGCGGGACGACGGCGTCCTTCTGGTCGGCGGCGTCCGCGACCGCCGTGGTGTTCGCGGTGGTCGACGCCGACTCGAGGGTGGCTGCGTCCGGGGCGACGTGGAAGTACGCGAGCCGGTCGTCGTCGACGATCGCGGAACCGTGCGTGCCGTACACGGCGTAGCGCGCCGAGAGGCCGGGGTAGGCGGCGGTCGTGCAGTGGATGACGCCGAGCGCACCACCTCGGAACCGGACGGTCGCGACCGCGGTGTCCTCGACCTCGATCCGGTCGTGCGCGAGGAGCCCGACCTGGGCGGAGATCTCCTCCGGACGACCGAGCGCCCAGACGAGCAGGTCGACCGTGTGGACGCCCTGGTTCATGACCGCGCCGCCGCCGTCGAGCGCCCAGGTGCCGCGCCAGTCACCCGAGTCGTAGTAGCCCTGCGACCGGTACCACGCGACGCTCGCGACGCCGGAGGTCACGGTCCCGAAGGTGCCGCTGTGCGCCGCCCCGGCGACGGCGACCGATGCCGGGTCGAACCGGTGCTGGCTGATGACGCTCGTGACGAGCCCGCGCGTGCGGGCCTCGGCTGCCAGCCGGGCGATCTCGCGTGCCCGCGGCATCGTCGTGTCGAGGGGCTTCTCGATGACGACGTGCTTGCCCGCGGCGAGCGCTGCCTCGGCCAGCTGCACGTGCATGCCGGACGGCGAGCAGATCGCGACGACGTCGATGTCGGTCGCGGCGATGGCCTGCTCGATGGTCGCGGTCGTGACGGGGCGGGGCACGCCGAGGGCCTGGAGTTCGTCGGCGGCGCTCGTGGCCGCCGCAGGGACGGCGTCGACGAGCGCGACGACCTGCAGGTCGGGGTGCTGGACGGCGACGCGGGCGTGGTGGCGGCCGATGACGCCGGCGCCGACGACTGCCAACTTGAGTGGTGAGGTCATCGCAGGGTGACTCCGATCTGGTCGGTGAGGGCGCGGAAGGCACGACCGGCGCGACCGAAGGCCGCGGGGCCGGAGAACCCGCCGAGGTGGGTGAAGTCGCTGAGGTGCGGTTCGAGCGAGGCGTACCCGGAGTACCCGGCGTCACGCAGCGCGGTGAGGGTGTCGAGCAGTTCGCCGTCGCCCTCGCCCGCGGGGACGACGGACGAGTCCGCCGCGAGGGCGTCCTTGACCTGCAGGTAGTCGACGTACGGGGCGAGCTGCGCCCATCCGTCGGTGAACGGGCGGACCCCGCACTGGACGTAGTTCGCGTTGTCCCAGGCGAGTCGGAGCGCGGGCGACCCGACGCTCTCGACGATGTCGAGCACGCGGCCGGGGACGTCGCCGTAGATGTCCTTCTCGTTCTCGTGCAGCAGGGTGACCCCCGCGCGCTCCGCACGGTCGGCGAGCGCCCGCATCCGGACGAGGACGTCGTCGCGGACGTCCTCGGCACTCCGGCCCGGGAAGAAGAACGAGAAGATCCGGATGTTCGTGGTGCCGAGCGCGCGCGCCGCGGCGATCGCCCGGCCGAGCCGCCCCACCTCGTGCTCGACGGGCTCGTCGACGGGGACCTTGCCGATCGGCGACGCGATCGCGGACACGGTCTGGCCGCGTTCCCGGAGGACACGGTGCAGGCCGGCGAGCTGGTCGTCGTCGAGGTCGACGACGTTCACCCCCCAGGCGCTCCGCACCTCGATCGCGGAGGCGCCGAGCGCCTGCAGCACGGCGACCTGGACCGCCGGATCGGCGTCGATCTCGTCGCCGAAACCGGAGAGTTCCCAACTGGGCTGGGTCATGACGTTCCCTTCGTGGTGACCGGGGTACCAGCCTGGAGGCGCGGGGCGGGCCCGCACCGCGCCTCCAGGCTGTCCGTGGAGGAGTGCACGCTGTGCACAGCGGCCTACTTGACGGAGCCGGCCGTGAGGCCGCCGACCAGGTAGCGCTGGAAGACCAGGTAGAGCGCGACCACCGGGACGGCGCACACGATCGAGGCGGCCATCATCTGGCCGTAGATCGGGACGGCGCCGCCCTCCTGGGCGGTGCCGAGCACCTGCAGGACGACCGCGACGGTGCGGGTGTTCGGGGTCGTCATGATCGTGCTGAACAGCACGTCGTTCCAGCCCAGCAGGAAGGCGAAGATCGCCGACACGACGATGCCGGGCCAGGACAGCGGCAGGACGACGCTCCGCAGGATGCGCCCGCTCGAGGCGCCGTCGATGCGTGCGGCCTCCTCGAGTTCCTTCGGCAGACCGCGCAGGTACGTGACCATGACCCACGTGGAGAACGGCAGGGCGAAGGTCAGGTAGGTGACGAAGAGGCCCCACCGGGTACCGATCACCTGCACGCCCGTCGCACTCGCGATGTTCGCGAACACCACGAAGACCGGCAGGAGCAGGAGCGTCCCGGGGACGGACTGCAGGGCGAGGAGCCCCCGCAGCATCGTGAGGCGGCCGAGGAAGCGGAACCGGACGAGGACGTAGGCGGTGGACACGGCGAGCGTGGCGCTCGCGACCGCGACGGCCCCGGCGGTGAGGAGCGAGTTCACCAGCCCCTGGCCGAGGGCGACGGTGTCCCAGATCGCGACGTAGTTCGCGAGCGTGAACTCGGACGGGAAGTACTCGCCCCGGGCGACCGCGACGTCGGAGTTGACCGAGCCGAACAGGATGTAGAGCACCGGGGCCGCGATGAAGGCGGTGATCACCGCGATCACGAGGACGAGCAGCCACCGCGGCAGGAGCCGGGTGACGTCGGTGTCGTACGGGCGTCTGCCGGGTCGTCGTCCCGGCGCGGTGATGCTCTCGGTGAGCGTCGCGGTCGGACGGGTCCGGGTGGTCCCGGCGAACGGCGTGCCGTGGGCGCTCATGCGCGGGCTCCCTCGATGTCGGCCGCCGCGGGGGCGGCGAGCGTCGCGAGGTCGGCGCGGCGCTGCTTCCGGGTGGGTCCGGCGTCGTCGCCGGTGTCGAGCTTGACGGCCCGCAGGTACACGAACAGCGGGATCGCGACGATCACGAGCGAGCAGATCGCCATCGCCGCGGACAGCCCGAAGCGGAACGACTGGAAGCTCGCGATGTACGTCAGGACGGGCATGACCTCGACGCTCGACGGCAGTGGGATGCCGAACAGGACGAACGGCAGCGTGAAGTTGTTGATGTTGTGCAGGATCGAGATGATCACCGCGAGGCTCAGCGGGCCCCGGAGGTACGGGAAGACGATGTACCGGAGCTTCGCCCACCAGGTGACGCCGTCGAGAGCCGCGGCCTCGTGCACCTCGCCGTCGACGGCCTGCAGCCCGGCGAGCGAGAGCAGGTAGACGAACGGCCAGCTCGTCCAGACCATGACGCCGGCGAGCGCCCAGTACGACGCCGAGCCGTTCAGCCAGAGGACGTCCGTGCCGAACACCGTGTTCACCACGCCCTGCGGCTGGAGCATCGTCCGGAAGAACGTGCCGACGACGAAGGCCGGGAGCACGTACGGGACGAGGTAGACCGAGCGGACGAGTCCGCGCCCGGGGAACCGGTTCTGCGTCGAGATCGCCGCGGCGACACCGATCGGCACGGTCGCGGCGGTGACGAGCACCGACAGCGACACCGAGATCCACACCGAGTGCAGGAGCGGTGAGTCGGTGAACGCCTCGACGAAGTTGGCGAGTCCGACGAACGGGGCGCTGAACCACTGGCGGAGCGTGTACTGGTCGAGGTCGAGCATCGCGATGTACACGCCCACCAGGAGCGGCACGACGATGACGACGAGCATGAGCACGCCACCGGGCAGGAGCATCCACAGCGGACGTTCGCGCCGGTACAGCGGTGTGCGGCCGTGCGGACGGACCTCGCGCGGCGGGCGCTGGGCGTCGCGTGGTGCCCGGGTCTGGACCTGCGTCATCACAGGCCTCCGTTCTTCTGTCGGTCCAGGGTCGCCTGGGCGTCCCGTTGGGCGGCGGCGAGCCGCTTCCGGAGCTGGTCGTCCGTCACCTCGCCGCTCTTCAGCGAGGGGATGGACTGCACGACGACGTCGACGAGCGAGAGCTGGATGTCGGACCACGCACCGGTGAAGGCGGTCGGCTTCGAGAGCTTGCCGGCCTGGACGATCGGGGCGAGGTCCGGGTTCTCCCGCGCGATCGTCTGCGCGGCCTCGGTGTTCGTCGGTAGCTGCCCGAAGAGCTCGAAGTAGCGCTCCTGGGCCGCGGGCGACGAGACCTGCTGCACGAAGTCGAACGACAGGTCCTGCTTGGTGCCGTAGTCGGCGACGACGAGGTTGTCGCCGGACAGGATGCTCGCCGCCTCGATGCCGTCGGCGGGACGCTCGGTCGCCCGCGGGGGCACGGTCGGCAGCAGCGCGTACTGGTACTTCCCGTCGACCGCCGACCCCTTCAGCGTGTTGAGCGAGGTCGTCGTCGTCATCGGGAAGAACGCGGCCTTGCCGTCGGCGAACTGTGCGAGCGCCTGGGCGTTGTTCCACCCGATCGCCGCCGGGTCGACGACGCCGTCCTTCGTCACCCAGTCGAAGTAGGTGCGGTAGGCGTTCTCGACGGCGTCGGCGGAGATCTCGGCCTTCGAGCCGTCGACGATGGTGTTGCCGGCGTTCTCGGCCATGCCCCAGACGAACTTCCACGGGTCGAAGCCGTCGGCGTAGGCGACCGCCATGCCGAAGTGACCGTCACGCGTCGTCGCATCCGCGTCCGCGGTGAGCGCGTCCCAGGTCGTCGGCAGCTCGGTGATCCCGGCCTGGGCGAGGAGTTCCGTGTTCACCGCCATCACGAACGGGCGGCTGGCGAACGGGATCCCGATCTGCTTCGACGCGCTCGGCCCGGAGATGCCGAGCGACGCGGCGTCGAACTGGTCCTTCCCGCCGACGGCGCGCCACTGGTCGCTGCCCATCTCGACGAAGGCCCCGGTGGCGTAGGCGGTGGGGGTGAACGTCGTCCCGATCGCGTAGACGTCCGGCCCCTGCCCGGAGATGACGCTCGTCTGGATGGCGGTCAGCTCCTCCTGGGGCGAGGAGTACGTCTCCCACTGGATGTCCGCGCCCGTGGTGCGCTTGAACTCGGCAGCCGTCTCCTGCTGCCACTGCTTGCGTTCCTTCGGGTAGGTCGTGTCCGCGGCCATCATCACACGGAGGGTGTCCGGGTCGTCACCGCTGCCGTCCACGACCGCGCAGCCCTGGAGCGTGAGGGCGGCGACCGCGACGACGGCGGCACCGACGAGTGCGCGGGTCCTGCGTCTTCCTGTGCTCATGCGGGGGTTTCCTCCTCGAGACCTCCACCGGGCGGCGCTGCCCGGTCCCCGGCGGCGCTGCCGGTTGCGCACCACTGTCCCGCCGCTGGCAACAACCGGCAACCGGTTGCCAGTTGTTGCCAGCCCGTCCTACCGTCGGTCCACCGGCGCGACGAGGCGGCGGTGCCGACCCGTCGTCGCGACGGTGCGGATCCGCTCTCGCGACGGTGCGAGGCAGGACCTCGCGACGGTGCGAGGCAGGACGGAGGAGCGGTGCGCGAGACCGACACCACCCGGCGGGTGACCATCCGGGACATCGCCGACGCGACCGGCGTCGCCCCCTCGACCGTCTCGCGGGCGCTCGCACTGCCGGACCGCGTGAACCGGGTCACGCAGCAGCGCATCCAGGAGGCAGCACGGTCACTCGGCTACGTGCCGAACCAGCAGGCGCGCGCCCTGACGTCGGGACGCACCCGGGCGGTCGCGGTGCTCGTGTCCGACATCACGAACCCGTTCTACTTCGATGTCATCCGCGGCACGCAGCACCAGCTGGCCGCCGCCGGGTGGACGCAGCTGCTCGTCGACACCGAGGAGTCCGCCGAGGCCGAGCTCGCCGCCCTCGGCGCGATCGCGACCAAGGCGGACGGCGCGGTGCTCACCGCCTCCCGACTGTCCGACGCGCAGATCGCACGGTTCGCCGAACGGACCCCGCTCGTGGTCGTGAACCGCCGGCCCGCGGGCGTCCCGTCGGTGCTCATCGACACGCCGGGCGGGGTCGAGCAGGCCGTGCAGCACCTCGTCTCCCTCGGCCACCGGGACGTCCTCTACGTCGCCGGACCGGACAGCTCGTGGTCGAACGAACGTCGGTGGCGGGCACTCGTGCGGGTCGCGAGGCGTCTGGGTGTGCGGGTCGCCCGCATCGGCCCGCACGCACCGTTCGTCGACTCGGGCGCAGCAGCCGCCGACGCCGCGGTGCACGCCGGGGCGACCGCGTGCATCGCCTTCAACGACCTCATCGCGATCGGCATGCTCGGGCGGTTCCGGGAACGCGGCGTCCGCGTACCCGAGGACGTGTCCGTGGTCGGCTGCGACGACATCTTCGGAGCGGACTTCTGCAACCCGCCCCTCACGACGATGACGTCACCCATCGAGCGTGCCGGGCAGGTCGCGATCCGGATGCTGCTCGGTCGACTCGGGGCACCCCCGGCGGACGGCGCGGGCGACGAGCACACGGCCTCGGCCGTCGCGCTCCCGACCCACCTGACCGTGCGGGAGTCGACCGGCCCCGCACCGGGTGGCGGACCCTGACCGGTCCCCCGACCGCCCAGTCCCGTCCGCTCGCCCCGCCACCCGCACCGAAGGAGCCGTCGATGCCCCGCACGACCACCGCCACCCCCCTCGCACCGCACCCGGACCGGCTGTTCCCCGCGGACTCCGGTGCCCGCGCCGTCGCCCGCACCGTGTACGACGCGGTCCGCGACGCGCCGATCATCTCGCCCCACGGACACGTCGACGCCGCGCTGCTCGCGGACGACCAGCCGTTCCCCGACCCCGCCGCGTTGCTCGTCACGCCCGACCACTACGTCCTGCGGCTCCTGCACGCGAACGGTGTCGGACTGGAGGCGCTGGGACGCGAGGACCGTTCCGGGACGCACGCCGTGCCTCCCGGCCGCGCGATCTGGCGGACGCTGGCCGCACACTGGGAGGACTTCACCGCCACCCCCGTGCGCCACTGGTTCGAGACGGAGCTGCACGACGTGTTCGGGCTGACCGAGCAGCCGTCGGCCGCGAACGCGGACGACCAGTACGACCGGATGGCCGCGCTGCTCGCCGAGCCGCGCATGCGGCCGCGCGCCCTGTTCGACGCCTTCCGCATCGAGGTGCTCGCCACCACGGACGGTCCCGCCGACGACCTCGCCGCGCACGCGCGGCTCGCAGCGGACCCCACGTTCACCGGTCGCGTCCTCCCCACGTTCCGCGCGGACGCGGTCTTCGACCCCTCCGGGCCGGACTGGAGGCGCGTGGTCGCGTCGGTCGGGGAGGCCGCCGGCATCGACACGGGCACCCACGACGGCCTGCTGGCCGCGCTGCGCGCGCGGCGCCGGTACTTCGTCGAGCACGGCGCGACCGCGACCGACACGGGGGTCCTCGACGCCGGCTCCGCCCCGCTGTCCGCCGCCGAGCGCGCCCGCATCCACACCGCGGCGGTGCAGGGGCCGGACCGCGTGACCGCCGCCGAGGCCGTCGCGTACCGCCACGACATGCTGTACCGCTGGGCCGAGATGAGCGTCGAGGACGGCCTCGTCATGCAGCTGCACCCCGGGGTGCTCCGCAACCACCACCGCCCGACCCTCGAACGCTTCGGCCCCGACACCGGACACGACCTGCCCACCGTCGGGGCGTTCACCGAGCCGCTCCGGCCGCTGCTCGAGGCCTTCGGCACCGAGCCCGGCTTCCACCTCGTGCTGTTCACCGTCGACGAGACCGTGTTCTCGCGCGAGATCGGGCCGCTCGCCGGCTTCTACCCCGCCGTGTACGCCGGTGCGCCGTGGTGGTTCATCGACACCCCCGCGGCGATCGGGCGCTACCGGGCAGCGGTCACCGACTCGGCGTCGTTCACGAAGACCTCGGGCTTCATCGACGACACCCGCGCGTACTGCTCCATCCCCGCACGGCACGACATGGCGCGGCGTGCGGACGCGGCGTACCTGGCGTCGCTCGTCGTCACGCACCAGATCAGCGAGGAGGACGCGGTGGTGACCGCGCGGCGGATCGTGTCGGACATCCCGCGGGCGACGTTCAAGCTCTGAGGCCTGCGGGGGTTCTCCTGCGCTGAGGCCTGCGGGGTTCTCGTGCGCTGCGGTTTGCGGGCGGTTCTCGTGCGCTGAGGCCCGGCGAGCGGTTCTCGTGCGCTGAGGCAGGGAGCAGTGTGGGCGAGCGGACACCGACCGGGCGTCGCGGTCGGTACGGTCGTCGGGTGGACGACCGGGTGGACGAGCGGGTGCGGCAGGCCTACGACCGGCGGGCGGAGGAGTACGCGGCGGCGCTCGGATCGATGGCGGCCGTGCACCCGTCGGACCGCGCCCGGGTCGAGTCGTGGGCGGCCGCATGCGACGGTCTGCTCGTCGACGCCGGGTGCGGGCCGGGACACTGGACCGCACACCTTGCCGGACTCGGGCACCGGGTCGTCGGGCTCGACGTCGTGCCGCGGTTCGTCGACATCGCCCGACGGTCCGCGCCGGACGTGTCGTTCCGCGTCGCGACCCTCGAGGCGACCGGCCTCGGAGCCGGGAGTGCGGGTGGCGTGCTG
>Ga0308161_1004121_pt1 | contig 13515 bp, 15 predicted proteins | sample PhyFR2_FD_201034 | JGI IMG/M metagenome (GOLD analysis project Ga0308161, IMG submission 201034) | Phyllosphere microbial communities from UC Gill Tract Community Farm, Albany, California, United States - DLSLF.R2 | ecosystem: Host-associated > Plants > Phyllosphere > Unclassified | place: USA...
GCCGCGGCCATCCACCACCTGTTCGTTGGCCAGCACGGTCTGGTCGACCGGGTCCCAGTTCACGGTGCCGGTCTTCTGGTAGATGATGCCCTTTTCGAGCATCTTGAGGAACATCCACTGGTTCCACTTGTAGTACTCGGGCTTGCAGGCGGTCATCTCGCGCGACCAGTCGATCGCGAGGCCCATCGACTCCATCTGGCCGCGCATGTGGGCGATGTTCGAGTAGGTCCATTGCGCCGGCGGCACGTTGTTCGCCATCGCCGCGTTCTCGGCCGGCATGCCGAAGGCATCCCAGCCCATCGGCATCAGCACGTTGTAGCCGTTCATCCGCAGGTAGCGGTACATCACGTCGTTGATCGTATAGTTGCGCACGTGACCCATGTGCAGCTTGCCCGACGGGTAAGGCAGCATCGAGCAGGCGTAATACTTGCCCTTGGGGAAACGCGGGTCGTTCTCGACGGCTTTGTACGCGTCGATCGACTTCCAGTAGGCCTGCGCGGCCTGTTCGACTTCGGCTGGACTATATTTATCTTGCATGATGTTCTGCGGACTGAAGGAGGTGAGCAGAACATTATATCGTGTCATGCGTCCACCGGCGTCGGTGGACGGACCACGAAAGACGCGCCCTTCAGCGCAGCTCGAGCTCCAGCGCCGGCTGCTCGCCGTAATCCTCGTAGCGCTCGTTGATGCCGATGATGCAGAACGCCATTTCTTCCAGCACGTCCGGAGCGCGCTCGCGCAGGGCCTCCGAGTGCGTCACGACGATGTGCAGCACGTCGTCCTTCTTCAGGCGGACGCTGCTCATGCCGTCCTCGTCGCGCAGGTAGCTCAGGCAATCGACCCAGGAGTCCATCGTGTGCGCGTACGAATCGGGAAAGCCGAACGCGCGCGCGCTTTCGGTGTGGAAGCTCTCCGCGTCGGTGATCGCGGCGCCGTTCAGTTCGACGGTGGCCATGGGGTGCCTCCAGTTGGGATAACGTCGCTTGCGACAAATGCAAGCAACTAACGATGCAAGCAACTACGTCGCCCCCGCGCAGGCGGGGGCCCAATTCTGCAGCGTCATCGGTACGCAGACGAGATTGGGTCCCCGCCTCGGCGGGGACGACGGTATGTATGTGGCGCGTAAAATAAAAAACCCGCCGTCCCGGCCAGTATGCCAGCAGATCGCCGGCAAAGCCGTCCAGTTCGGCGGGCGCGTGCGCGGGGAAGGATCAGCCCTTCAGGCCCAGCACGTCCTGCATGTCGTACAGGCCGGTCGCCTTGTCGGCGATGTGGCGCGCGGCGCGCAGCGAGCCCTGGGCGTAGCTGACGCGGCTGCTCGACTTGTGGCTGATCTCGATGCGCTCGCCGATGCCGGCGAACAGCACCGTGTGGTCGCCCACGATGTCGCCGCCGCGCACGGTGGCGAAGCCGATCGTCGACGGGTCGCGTTCGCCCGTCACGCCTTCGCGGCCGTAGACGGCGCATTCCTTCAGGTCGCGGCCCAGCGCGTCGGCGATCACTTCGCCCATCTTGAGGGCGGTGCCGGACGGCGCGTCGACCTTGTGGCGGTGGTGCGCTTCGACGATCTCGATGTCATAGCCTTCCGAGAAGTTCTTGGCGGCCATTTCCAGCAGCTTCAGGGTGACGTTCACGCCGATGCTCATGTTCGGGGCGAACACGACGGCGGTCTTGTCGGCGGCGGCACGGATCGCGGCCTTGCCGGCGTCGTCGAAGCCGGTCGTGCCGATGATCATCTTGATGCCGTGCGCGGCGCAGTATTCGAGGTGGCGCAGCGTGCCTTCCGGACGCGTGAAGTCGATCAGGAAGTCGGCGTCCGCGAGGCCCTTGTCGAGGTCGGACTGGATCACGACGCCGGTGAGCTGGCCGGAGAACGCGCCCGCATCGGCACCGATGAACGGATTGCCTTCGCGGTCGAGGGCGCCGGCCAGGACGGCATCCGGCGCGGCGGCGATGGTTTCGATCAGCATGCGGCCCATGCGGCCGCTGGCGCCGGCCACGGCGATTTTCAGTTGTGCCATGTTATTGACCTCCACCGCCGCCTTTCGCCGCCTCGTCGCGTTTGCGCTTGAGGTCGTCCAGCGATTCCTGCTCGGACTTCGCTTCGTACTTCGAGATGCCGATCAGGCGGTTGATGTAGTCGCGCTCGCTCGGCAGGTTGCCGCCGTCGAAGTGGTCGACCTTGTCATCCTTGAAATAGACGGTGACGCGGCTGGTGGTCAGCTCGCCGTTGCCGCGCGCGAGGTAGAACGGATAGTCCCAGCGGTCGGCGTGGAACGCATCCTGCAGCAGCGGCGTGCCGAGGACGAACTTGACCTGGTCGCGGGTCTGGCCGACTTTCAGCTGGTTCAGCATTTCCTGCGAGACGAAGTTGCCCTGCTGGATATCCGGACGGTAAGGCGAGAAGATCCACAGGAATTTCTGCAGCTTGGTGGCGGTCGTGGTCTGCGCACCGGAATTCGCGATTGCCGCAGACTTGCCGGCATCGGCGGCGACCGCTGCGGGAGCGGTGCTCACCGGCTCAGCCGGCTTGGTCTGGTTGCGCCAGGACGCGCAGCCGGAGAGCGCCAGCGTCATGCAGGCGAGGCCGGCCACCGCCGCTGAGCGCGCGTGGGAACGATGAAAAACGGCTTTAATGCGCATATCTGACCTTAAAAATCGATGAGGCGGGAGCTGTAAAAACGCTATATCATAAAGCACTCCGCCCATATCCGAGTAACAAAACATGAGCAACAATCCAACCGACCTGAAGGCCAGCGGCCTGAAAGCGACCCTGCCGCGACTGAAAATCCTGGAAATTTTCCAGAACAGCACAGTGCGGCATCTGACGGCGGAAGACGTCTACAAAACCCTGCTGAACGACAATATGGACGTGGGCCTGGCCACCGTCTACCGGGTGCTGACCCAGTTCGAACAGGCGGGCCTGCTGAACCGTAATCACTTTGAAACCGGCAAGGCGATCTATGAGCTGAACGCCGGTTCGCACCACGACCACCTCGTCTGCCTCGACTGCGGCCACGTGGAAGAGTTCTACGACGACGAAATCGAAAGCCGCCAGCAAAAGATCGCCAGCGAGCGCGGTTTCAAGATCGCCGAGCACGCACTGGCCATCTACGGCCACTGCCAGAAAACCGACTGCCCGCACCGCCACTGATCTCCCGCCGGCGTTCGCTGGCCTGCCGGGCGCCGCCCGGTCCTTCCCCCGTTACAGTCCAGCCCGGCCCGATCGCGCCTCGGCGGCGGCGATCACCTTGTCGACGGCCGCGATCACGAGTGCCGGTTCTTCCTGTTGAATATTGTGACCGCTCTTGTCGGTGACGACCTGCGTGCCGTCGCTGAACTGGCGCAGGAAATCGGCATGCAGGTGGCGCTTGATGGCGAGCGCCTGGGGCGTCTCCAGGAAAAACATGGGCTTGTCCGCCGCCTGCACCGAGGTCAGGACCACGACCGGCACGTCGGGCAGCCGGCCCGACGTGCCCGAAGGCAGGGCACCGCTGTCGAGTACCGGCTGCAGCAGCTTCAGCTCCGACTGGAATTTGGCCGGCACGATGGCCGCGAACTGTCTATCGTCCGCTTCAACGCGCGACGCGTCGAGCTGGCGCAGCGCCGGCGTGAACCGTTCGTCGGCGGGGTCGACCAGCACCATGCCGGCCACCCAATCCGGATGTCGCGCTGCGAAGGCGCGCGCCAGCAGGCCGCCGTAGGAATGGCCGACCAGGATGAAAGGTGGGCGAAGTCCGGCCGCATCCACCAGCTGGTCGAGCTCCAGGCTGCTTTGCAACAGGGTGCGGGGCTCGGGCCGCGTGTCCGAGCCGCCGTAGCCGGCGCGCGAATACGTGATGGCGCGCGCGGACTTTGCGACCTCGGGCGCGACCTTGCGCCACGCGCGCAGGTCGGTGCCGAATCCGGACTCGAAGATCACGGTGTAGCGACCGCTGCCGGCACTCGTCATCTGCACCTGGTGGGCGGCAACCACGATGCGGTCGGCCTGCAACGCGGCAACGGGCAGGTCAGCCTGGGCAAACACGGCGCCCATGGTGCTGAAGAGGATGGCGGCGAGGCCATATGAGCGTCGATTCAAGCAAGTTCTCCTTGTCGATGTGTCGGCGTAGGTGCGCTCGACCGCAATGTCCTGACTGTAACAGGATCATCAAGGAAGATGTTGCATAGATAAAATTTCAGGGATGGCTGAGTGCGTTCGACAGCAGCTTGGCCGTGATGTCGACGATCGGGATCACGCGTTCGTACGCCATGCGCGTGGGACCGATGACGCCGAGCGTGCCGACGATCTTGCCGTTGACCTCGTACGGCGCGGTGACGATGCTCATCTCGTCCATCGGCATCAGTTTCGACTCGCCGCCGATGAAGATCTGCACGCCGCCCGCGCGGCTCGACACGTCCAGCAGCTGCATCAGCCCCGTCTTCTGCTCGAACATGTCGAACAGCTGGCGCAGTGAGCTCATGTTGGATGACAGGTCGGACACGGACAGCAGGTTGCGTTCGCCGGCGATGACCATGTCGTCGGTCTCGGCCAGCGCCTCGCTGCCCGCCTCCACCGCGGCCTGCATCAGGCGGCCCATGTCATCGCGCAGCTGGCGCAGTTCGCCGGTCAGGCGGGTGCGCACCTCGTCGAACGACAGGCCGGCGAAATGCTGGTTCAGGTAGTTCGCCGATTGCGTCAGCTCCGCCGGCGAATAATCGACGTCCGTCAGCAGCAGGCGGTTCTGCACGTCGCCGCGCGGATCGACGATGACGAGCAGGATGCGCTTTTCCGACAGGCGCAGGAATTCGATCTGCTGGAACGCGGATTCGCGCCGCGGGCTCTGGACGACGCCGGCGAACTGCGACAGCGACGACAGCATCTGCGCGGCGCTGGCGATCACCTTCTGCGGCTGGTGCGCGGGCAGGCGCATGCCGGCTTCGACGGCGTTCTCGTCGATCTGCTGCACGGTGAGCAGCGTGTCGACGAACAGCCGGTAGCCGCGCGGCGTGGGAATGCGGCCGGCCGACGTGTGCGGACTGGCGACGTAGCCCATTTCCTCGAGGTCGGCCATGATGTTGCGGATCGTGGCCGGCGACAGGTCGAGGCCGGAGATCTTCGACAGCGCGCGCGAACCGACCGGCTGGCCGTCGGCGATGTAGCGCTCGACCAGGGCCTTCAGCAGGGTTTGTGCACGATTATCGAGTTGCATATCCTAGGGGGTGGGACGGAGGTCCGCCCGGTGATTGTCGTTGATGTTTCATTATGCCCGTTCGATAGGCACTTGTGCGTCATGGCTGCGCGCCGTCGTGCTCGCGCTTGAGCCAGTCGAGCAGTTCGTCGAAGTCGCGCACGACCGCATCCGGCATCACGGCATGCTCCAGGTGCCGGGTCGAGCCCGTGCGGTTCATCCACACGGCGCGCAGGCCGGCCCGCTGGGCGCCCTGGACGTCGAGCAGCACGTCGTCGCCGACGTAGACCGCATCCTCGGGCGCGACGCCGAGTTCCCTGCAGGCCGCGAGGAAGATCGCGGCGTCCGGCTTGGCCACGCCCAGTTCGGGCGCCGACACCGACACCTTGAAATGGTGCGCCATGCCGATCGTGCGCAGGTCGGCATTGCCGTTGGTGATCGAACCGACCAGCACCCGGTTCTTCAGGCGCAACAGGCCCGGCAGCACGTCGTCGTACGGGACCACGGCATTGCGCGCGGCAAAGAATTGCGCCATCGCGTGTTCGACCTTGTCCGCATCCTCGCCCGCTTCTTCGAACGCGGCCAGCAGCCCGGCGCGGCGCAGCTTGCCCAGGTCGAGCTGGAACTCGGGCTTGCGCGCCAGCAGTTCCAGGCGGGCCTGGCGCAGGCTGTCGACGGTGAAGCGCTCGGCCACGCGCGGGGCATGCTCGCGCAGCCATGCGAACAGCGTCTGCTCGGCCTGCAGGATCACGGGGGCGATGGGCCACAACGTATCGTCGAGGTCGAACAGGATGGCCTTGGGCCAGGCGCGGCGCGTGGACATGTCGGGTGCGGCTTGCGGAAACGAAGCTTGGAGAGTGGAAACGGCCAACCAAGCATAACGAGGGCGCCGCCGAAAAGCAATGCCGCTCCATATACGGGCGCGTGGTTACACCGTGATACAAACCCAAATACGGCCGGCGCTTGCCAAATGCACTAGAATGATGGGTATTTTTCCATTCAGCCGTACCGGCGCCGCCTTCGCGCGCCACCATTCCATTGTGGAGATTTTATGAAGAGCTCGATCCTGCGTGCCGGCGTTGTAGCGCTGGCATGCGCGCTGGGCCTGTCCGCCTGCGGCGGCGGGAGCGGCGACCTGACCCTGACCGGCTATGTCTACAACGTCACCAAGGACGGTCTGGTGCTGCAGAATAACGGCGGCGACGACACGGCCGTGACCTCGCCCTACACCGCGTTCCAGTTCGGCAGCCGCCTGTCGAACGACGACTCGTTCAACATCACGGTCAAGAGCGTGCCGTCGAACGTCGCGAACGTCAGCGATTGCGTCGTTGCGAACGGCAAGGCACGCGCCAACTATTACACGATCGGCCAGATCAGCGTGACCTGCAAGATCCGGCAGCGCGCCCTGAAGGTGACCGTCGCCAATCTCACGACCAGCGGCCTGGTGATCGTCAACGGCGCCGACCGCCACGACGTCACGGCCGGCACCACCACCGTGCAGATGGCGGGCGTGAACGAAGACGGCCCGTACGGCGTGACCGTCCTGACCCAGCCGACGGGCCAGACCTGCACGGTCGGCGGCGGCGGCAACGGCAAAGGTTCGGGCACCATGGGCGCGACCGAAGACACGACCGTCACGGTCACCTGCGCTTAATTCACCCGGAGATTCGACATGAAGTTTTCCCTCGCGCATAAGGCCCTGGCCCTGGCGGCGACGCTGACGCTGGCCTCCTGTGGCGGCGGCGGCAGCGGCAAGGCCACGTATCCGATCAACGTCAAGGTCCAGAACGTGCTGTATCCGGGCCTGGTCCTGAGCACGAACGGCATGGACGTGCCCGTCACTCCGCCGGCGAAGGCCGGCGACGACGTCACGTTCAAGTTCCCGAACGAGGTCGAATACGGCCAGGTGTACAACGTCGTCCCGAAAGGCGGCGACCTGAGCTCGTCCCCGGTCAAGTACGGCACGCAGCCGCTGCACCAGACCTGCCTGCCGAACACGAACTACCCGGACAGCCTGCCGCACACCGCGACGGCGGGCCAGCTCGCGACGATCCAGGTGAACTATGTCTGCGCGCTGAATTCGTATCCGCTGGCGGGCACGGTCAAGGGCCTGACGGGCACGGGCCTGCAGCTGGCCAACGGCAGCACGGCCAGCGTGACCGTGGTGCCGGCCACCGACAGCACGACCAGCAAGCCGACCGGTGCCGATACCACGTTCTCGCTGGGCAAGGTCTACTGGAACCAGACGTACGGCGTGACCATCCTGGCCCAACCGGCCGGCCAGACCTGCTCCGTCACCGCGGGCGGCGACAATGGCAAGGGCGCGGGCACGATGCAGGACACCAATACGACGAGCAGCCTGACCGATAGCACGGGCGTGACCAATATCGTCGTGACCTGCGTGAACAACGCCGGTTGAGCATCGGACAGGGTTGGGTGAGATATGGGAATTTTGTATATCGCGTATGCGAAACAAAAATTGGACTGATATGCTGTAGCGCAGCATAATGCACCTGTCTCCTCCAACTCTCCTCAGAAAGAATTGGATTTAAGCCCGCCTCAACAGCGGGCTTTTTTTTTGGCCTGATCGCGCCGGCGCCGCACGGACGACAAAGGGCCGGCGGCGTCATGCCGTCATCGGGTGCCTGTCGGATCTGCGGTATGCCGGCGGAATGCCGACGCTGTCTGATGCGAGCTGCGAGCTGCGGGCTGCGGGCTGCGGGCTGCGAGCCATAGTCTGCGGCGTGCGGCCTGCGGGCCTGTCGCCGGGGCGCGTGCTGCGCGGCAGCCGGGCCTGTATTCTGCGTGCGCTGCCTGGGTGGCAGTCGTACGGTACTGCGGTGGGTCAGCCAGTCCGGCGCGTCAGGCGCGCGCCTTCTCGACGGCGACCAGGCGTTTCGCGCTCACTTTCACGACGGCCATCTGCTGGCCTTCGATCGTCACTGCCGCATCGTAGCGGGCATGGCGGACGTCGCTCGCGGCTTGCGCGGCGCTGCTGATGCCGACGAGGACGGCGGCGGCGAGGAAGATGGCTTCCATGTTCCTGGCGATGTTCATGTTCGTTCTCCTTGGGTGCGTCGGGTTGATCAGCGGGCCGTGTCGGCGGCGACCGGCAGGCGCTTCGCGGTGACTTTCACGACGGCCATCTGCTGGCCTTCGATCGTCACTGCCGCGTCGTAGCGGGCGTGGTGGATGTCGCTGGCGGCCTGGGCGGCGCTGCTGATGCCCACGAGGACGGCGGCGGCAAGGAAGATGGCTTCCATGTTTTTCAGGATGGCGTTCATGTGATTCTCCTTCGGTCTGCGGTGTGTTGGTCGGGGCCGTCGTCGATGTGGATCGTCTTCGGATGGTGTCACTTTAGGCGTGCACCGCCTCCCCTTCCAGCGGACTGCGACGAACTGCGAAAAACGCGGGACAGGAAGCGGAAAAGCCGGCGCAAAAGGCCGGCTTGCACATGACGCCGGACGCATCCGGCGTTGCGGGAGAATCGGCGGACGGCGTGCGGCCGGGCGCGCCGCTCAGCGACGCGTCGCGCTGCCGGAGGCGCTGCCGGATGCGCCGGCCGATCCGCCCGCGCTGCCCGACGCCGTGCCGCCGGACAGCGAGCCACTCGAACCGCCCTCGACGGTCAAGCCTCCCTGCACGCCCGCCGCACCGTCGCGCGCTGCCTGGACCGCGCCGCCCGCCGCCGCGCTGCCGGCGGAGGCCACGTGTCCGCGTGCCTGTTCCGCCGTGCCGCGCGCCACGCCGGCGGCCGTGCCGCCCGCTGCCGCGACGCGGTCGCGCGCCTGTCCCGCCGTACCGATGGCAGCGCCGGCTGCCGCCGCGCCACGGTCGCGCGTCTGCCCCGCCGTATCGATCGCGGCGCCGGCCGCAGCCGCGCCACGGTCACGCGTTTGCGCGGCGGCACCGCGGACCGTCCCTGCGGCCGCGCCGGCCGCGCCGCTGGTCACGCTGCCGTCGACGCCGGCCGACGCCGATCCGTCGCCGCGGGCCGATGCCCCGCTACGCCCGGCTTCCACCGTTGCCGCGTGCTGGCCGGCGGCGCTGCCGGCCAGGCTGCCGGCGCCGGACAGCAGGCCCGCACGCTGGGCCGGTGCTGCGGGCTGGGCCGGTGCGGCAGGCTGGGCCGGTCCTGCAGGCAGCGCCGGCGCGATACCGGACGCCTGGCCGGCCCCCGGCTGGCGCATTGCGCTCAGTTCGCCAGCGACGTTGCCCGCAAGCTGCTGCCCGGCGCTACGGTCTGCGCCAGCCTCCGCACCCGTAATCGTTCCCGCGACACTACCGGCACCGGTCTGCTGCCCGGTGCCACGGCCCGCACCCGAGACCGCGACCGTTCCCGCGACACTGCCGGCGGCGCCGCCAGCCACGCTGCCGCCGGCCTGCTGCCCGGCGCCGCGGCCCGCGCCGGCCATCGCCTCGCCCGTGCCCGTGGCGGTTCCGGCGATCATCCCCGCGCCGCCGCGCGCCGCACGAGCGGCCTCCTCGGCGCCGGCAGCGGCACGGCCGCGTGCGCCATCGGCCGCGTCGCGCGCAAGACGCCCTTCGCTGCGCAGGTCGCCCATCGTGTTCATGCGTCCGATGCCGCCGCCGCCGAGCGAGCCCCCGATGGAACCGCCGATGGCGCCCCCCATGGCGCCGCCGAGCCGGCCGCCGAGCAGCTGGGCATGTGCGCCGTGGGCGCTGCCGAAGGCGAGGACGAGGGCGATGTGGGCGGCGATGCGTTGGGTCTTCATGTCTGTTCTCCTTGTGGGTGAGCGGCGTACGTCGCCGCGGATACAAGGAAAACGGACGGGCATGGCGATTTCTTCCATGCCGTCGAAAAAAATTTTCAGCGCAGGCTGGAAGGGTCGGTGCGGACGTCGGCGCCGACGATGCCGTAGCCCGTCTCGTCGTTGCGGACGGCCTGCCCGCCCCCGGCCGCGCGCGCCAGCGCCTCGACCGCCCGGCCGGCCGCGACGCGGTCGGGTCGCGGCAGACGCTGCGCCAGCAAGGCGGCGGCGATGGGTGCGGCGAACGACGTGCCCCGCACCTGGCGATACGGCGGCGTGCCCGGCGCGGCGCTGGCCATCTGGCTGCCGGGCGCGGCGAACGTCACCTGCGGGCCGCGCGCCGCCTCCGGCAGCGGACGGCCGCGGCGGTCGACGCCCGTCACGCCGACGACGCCGGGATAACTGGCCGGATACAGCGGCGGCGCCGCCGGCCCGTCGTTGCCGACCGCCGCGACCAGCACGTGGCCGCGCGCCTGCATCGCCGCGACCGTGCGCGCCAGCAGCGCGTTGGGCGGACCGACGAGGCTGATGTTCACGACGCCGACGTCCTGCTGGTCGAGCCAGCCGAGCGCCGCGGCGATGCGGTCGGCGGCCCCGCCCGCCGGACTGCCGCAATAGACGTCGGCCGCATACAGCGCCGCGCCCGGCGCCGCGCCGCGCTGGTGGTCCGAGCGCCCGACCATCAGCGCCGCCACGGCCGTGCCGTGCGGTGCCGGCACTGCACGGCCGCCGCAGCCCCAGCGCGTGATGGTCGCATCGTCGAACACGGCATGCGCGCCGTCGACGCCGCTGTCGACGAGGCCGATGCGGATGGTTGCAGCGTCGCCTGCATGTACTCTACCCACCGTGTCGCCCGCCGCGCCGCTGCCGGTGTAGACGTGATTGAAATCGTAGCCGCCGTCCGGATCGAGCGCGCGCAACCGTTCGACCAGCGCCGCCGTCGACGTCCCGGCAGGCAGGCGCAGCACGACGATGCGCTCGCCCAGGCCCGGCAGCGCGTCGTCGCGCACGATGGCGGCGCCGGCATCGCGCGCCGCCTGCAGCGCCGCGTCGGACGGTGCGAACGCCACCACCTCGCCGCGCAGCGCCGGCTCGCCGCGCGGGTCGGCTTCGAGCACGTCCGGATGGGTGCGCAGCAATTGCCGGACGGTGTCCAGGCGCAGGCCGGCGAGCTCGGGCAAGGGCGTGCGGTCGAGCAGCGGCTCGGCGGTACGGCGCAGCCCGTCCAGGCCGAGCGGCCCGAGCTGTCCCGGCAGTTGCAACGACGGCAGGCGCAGCTGCGCATGCGCGCTCGCGGTCCCGCACATCAGCAGCGCAGCGAATATGCAACGAATATTTACAAAGCGAAACCTCATGGCCGGATCATATATGATTGCGTGACATATGCATTCAACGAACGGGCCAGGGAAGAAAATCCCGCTCCGGATCGTTTACCGGATGAGACACCGATGCTTGCCGACGATATCGCCGCCCTGCTGCCCCGCATGCGCCGCTTTGCGCGGGCGCTGACCTATCATCGCGAAGATGCGGACGACCTGGTCCAGATCGCGATGGAGCGCGCGCTCGGCCGCAGCGAACAATGGGAACCGGGCACGCGGCTGGACAGCTGGCTGTTCCGGATCATCAAGAACGCCTGGATCGACGAGGTGCGCAGCCGCACCCGGCGCGCCGACCTGTTCGCGCCGGCGGAGGAAGGCGAGCACGTGGGCGACGACACCGCGCAGGCGCACCAGCAGCGCCTCGCCCTGCAGAAGGCGATCAGCCTGCTGTCGGAAGAGCACCGGCTGGTCGTGGGCCTCGTGCTCGTGGACGGCCTGCCGTACAAGGAAGCGGCCGACGTGCTGGAGATCCCGGTCGGCACCCTGACGAGCCGCCTCGCCCGCGCGCGCGACGCCCTGCAGCAGCTGCTCGCCGACCAGACCGACAAGACACGAAGGACGCCATGACATTTTCCGACGACACCCTGATGGCCTATGCCGACGGCGAGCTCGATCCCGCCGAGCGCGCCGCCATCGAAACGGCGATGCAGGCCGACCCGGCCATCGCCGCCGCGGTCGCGCGCCACCGCGCGCTGCGCGCCGACGTCGCCGCCGCGTTCGCCGGCATCCTCGACGAACCGGTCCCGGCGCGCCTGCAACCGCGCACGCGGGCACCGGCACCGGCATCGGCACCCGCGCCCGCCCCCGTCGCATCGCTGGCCGCGGCCCGGGAAGCGCGGCAGGCACAGGACGCCCACGCAACACGCCGGCGCTGGTCGTGGCCGGAATGGGGCGCGCTTGCCGCCATGCTCGTCGTCGGCGTCCTGGCCGGCAAGCTGGCGCCAGGCGGCGCGGCGCCGGCCATCGCGGGCAGCGGCAGCCAGGTGGTGGCGCAAGGCGAACTGGCGGTGGCCCTCGACCGCCAGGTCGGCGGCGGCGGCCATGGCGGCAGCGGCGCCGGCGCCGGCGCGGTCCGCATCGGCGTCAGCTTCGCCGCGCGCGACGGCCGGTATTGCCGCGGCTTCGCGATGGGATCGATGGCCGGCCTGGCGTGCCGCGACGGGGATCGCTGGCGGATTCCGGTGCTGGCCGAGGCCGAGCCGGAGGCCACGGGCGGCTATCGCCAGGCGGGCAGCGCACTGCCGCCCGCCGTGCTGGATGCGATCGATGCGCGCATCGCCGGCAAGCCGCTCGATGCGGCCGGCGAGGCGGCGGCGAAGGCGCGGGGCTGGCGCCCCGCGCCTTGAGACGCGCGGCGAAGCGCGCTGCGGGGCGCGCGAGACGGCGCCAGGGCGCGGGTCAGGCCAGCGGCTTGAGCACGTTCGCCAGCGCGACGTACTGTTCGAGCCCGACGGCTTCCGGACGCGCGCCCGGGTCGATGCCGACATCGATCAGCTGCTGTTCGGTGAACATGCCGGCCACGCAGTTGCGGATCACCTTGCGGCGCTGCGAGAACGCCTTCTGCACGACGGCACTCAGCGCATCGGCGTCGGCCGGCAGCTGGCGCCGCGTCGGCACCATCCGCACGATGGCCGAGTCGACCTGCGGCGGCGGATCGAACGCCGTCGGCGGCACGATGAACAGCAGGGACATGTCGTAGCGCCACTGCAGCATCACGGACAGCCGGCCGTACGCCTTCGTGCCCGGCTCGGCCACCATGCGCTCCACGACTTCCTTCTGCAGCATGAAATGCTGGTCCTCGACGAGGTTCACGTACTCGGCCAGGTGGAACAGCAGCGGGCTCGAGATGTTGTACGGCAGGTTGCCGACGACGCGCAGGCGGCGCCCTTCCTGGACGGGGATGCCGGCGAAGTCGAACTTCAGGGCGTCGCCCGCGTGGATGGTCAGCCGATTGGGCGGATACGCTTTTTCCAGGCGCGCGACGAGGTCGCGGTCGAGCTCGACCACGTGCATGTGGTCGAGCTCCTTGAGGATCAGCGCCGTCATCGCGGCCAGGCCGGGGCCGATTTCGACCATGGTGTCGCCGGGTCGCGGTCCGATCGCGTCGATGATGTTGTGGAGGACGTGGTCGTCGGTCAGGAAGTTCTGGCCGAACCGCTTGCGGGCTACGTGTTTCATGGGTCTTTGCGGGTT
>Ga0308161_1004125_pt1 | contig 13508 bp, 16 predicted proteins | sample PhyFR2_FD_201034 | JGI IMG/M metagenome (GOLD analysis project Ga0308161, IMG submission 201034) | Phyllosphere microbial communities from UC Gill Tract Community Farm, Albany, California, United States - DLSLF.R2 | ecosystem: Host-associated > Plants > Phyllosphere > Unclassified | place: USA...
GCGGCGGCGGCCTCCGCCCATGCCGCTGCAGAGACTGAGATGAAAGTCCTGGCGTTGAAAAAAGAGACTGAGGAAAAGAAAGCGTAATCCCCGTCAGTCCATAAAAAAACCCACCTTTCGGTGGGTTCTTTTTTTAACCTGGAAACAGCAGCGAATTAGTTAGTCGCTTTGTTTTTCAGATCTTCAGCACCCTGCTTGGTTTTATCCCAGCCTTTCTCAGTGCCTTCTTTGGTTTTGTGCCAGCCCTTCTGAGTCCCTTCGGTAATTTTGCTACCGGTGGTGTGGCTCTTGCCTTCAGCGGCGTGCTCAGACTTCAGCTTCAGCTCTTTGCCTTCATTCTGGGTCTGGTGCAGTTTTTCTTTCGCGGTGTCAGCGCCTTTATGCGCTTCCGCTACGGTGTTGTCTGTGGTGGTAGCAGCAAATACTGGCGAGGCCAGCAAAATAGCAGACAGTGCGATAATTGATTTCTTCATAATTCCCTCTGTATTCATCGTTGCCGTGTAGGTTTTAATCCTGGCATAGCCTTTCCAGGAAAGATTTAAGAATAAACCAGGAATCAAAAAGGGCCAGTTTTCACCAGAAAAAGTGTTTGATTGTAGATTTTTCGTCCACTACCACAGTGCAAGCTGCGGATCGTCGTCTTTTTCAGGCGGTGTTCGGGTCACGCGAGCAGGCGGCGCAGGCTGATCCCTCTGTCGCGTAATCCATGCCAGTAACACCGTCACTACGTACGCCTGCTGCTCAGCACTCAGCGGCTGAAATTGTCCGATGTTGTGCCATTTGCTCAGACAGCCACGACAGCAGGTTGCGGTGGCGTGCTGGGCGATAAACACCGGATGGCCGCGCATGGGCGTCTGCTTGCCATCATTTTCTGGCTGGGCAGGCGCCAGGCGCTGTGCCACAAACGCTGCGGCATGCTGACGCAACACCGGCTCGCCTTTGCTGACCGCATAATCATACTCAGCACGTCCCAGCCGAAAGCGCTGACGGAACGGTGAACGTGCCAGCCGGGTAAACAGATCGTCAGAAACGTTCATGCTGATGCCACTCACTCATATTTACGTCCCGCCAGATAAGTGACGCCCTGCGGCCCGAACGCCTCGCGATGCAGTTCATTCGGCTGCAGGTGAAATGTCTCACCGGGATGATAGGTGGTATCACCCTGTTCAGTACTGATGGTGATGTCCCCACTGAGAATCAGTGCCAGCGCTTCAAAGGCGTGGACGTGATTATCAAGCTCGGCTGACGCTGCACGTTCGATCAGCAATGGTTCGTTAAAACCCTGTTCGGCTAACAATTTTCGGTATTCATGTTCAGTCATTGCAACGCCTCAATATGGAACTGACCCTAAGCAGTGTAGACGATCTTAATACCGCGCATGGCACTCAACAGGTTACGTAAAGTCGCGCAAACAGAGTTGTTCGCCGTTCATGCCGATGCTGTACTTGCCGCCTCATTACAGCCATTTTGACATCAGGATGACGCAAAAGTATGACTCAACAGGAGAGAACCGCCCTGCTGCTGATTAATCAGCGCTCACGCAAAGGACGCATTGAAGCCAGCCGGGCACAGTCGCTGCTGACTCAGGCCGGATTCACCCTGCTGCAACCAGCCGGGGATGAGACCCGCAGCTACAGCGAACTGATCGCGGCTTATGCCGATCGCGTCGAGACGGTCATCGTCGGCGGTGGTGACGGCACACTTAACGCGGCCGCGCCGGGGCTGATGCAGAGCGGCCTGCCGCTGGGCATTTTACCACTGGGCACCGCCAACGATTTTGCCCGGACGCTGGGCATTCCGGCTACGCTGGAGCAGGCCGTGAAGATTATCGCAGACGGGTATCTGCGCGCCGTGGATCTGGGTGAAGTCAATGAGCACCTGTTCCTGAATGTCTCCAGCATCGGCTTCTCGGCGGAGCTGGCGCGAAACCTTACGGCAGAATCGAAAAAGCGCTGGGGCGTGGGCGGTTATGCCCTGGCGGCGTTGCGGTTGCTGCGGCAGAGCCGTCCGTTCAGCGCCACGCTGGTCCATCAGGGTCAGCGGACGCCCATTAAAACGGTTCAGGTCTCGGTGGGTAACGGGCGCTTCTACGGTGGCGGCATGACGGTGGAAGCGCGCGCGGCGCCAGACGATGGGTTGCTTGATGTTTACAGCCTGGAGTTAAAGCACAGCTGGCAACTCATTGCACTGCTGCCCTTTCTGCGTCGCGGCACTCACGGTCGCTGGCGTAATGTGCGGGCATTCAGCGCCACGGCGCTGACAATTGAGACTCGCCGCCCCCATTACATCAATGCCGACGGTGAGATTATTGGTCAGACACCCGCGCGTTTCCGCCTGCTTGCCCGTGCGCTTCGGGTGTATGCACCGGACGATAGCGCAGCGAAATAATCTGCCAGTGGGTATCATCACCGATCGCGGCACGAAACTAGTGCTGGGTGCCCATTTTTTCAGCGTAGTCGATGTGTTCGGAAAGACTGGCGACCAGTTTTTTGGCCATTTCGAGGGTCAGACCCAGAAACAGGGTTTCCTGCGGGCGTTGTTCATGCGGGGCATCGGGATCGATATAACCGAATTTCACTACCAGCGCCTGATGGGTGTTCAGGGGACCAATATGCCAGCCGGTAACCGGGTAGAAGGTAAATCGCGTAAATTCATTCACTTTAATCCTGACTGTAAAAGCATAACGCTGATTGATAGTCAGGCCAGCTCTGATGATAAAACATGAGTGGATGACTAAGTCTGAACTAAATCGACAGGAATACAAGGGCAGCGGCTGAATAAGCGCAGCGTGACGTGTTACTGAAACGTGCTGCGTTCAGCGTCCACTGTAGCAAGCAACGGACCCGCACGGCACTATGAGGTCAGGCTAAACGCCAGCACCGGCAACTAACTATCGGTCTGGGGGATAATCGAGATATGGCCATTTACCTCCAGCACCGCATATTTAATCTGATCAAACCGTTCCAGCCCCGGCCCGGAACGCGCTGCCTCCAGCACATCATCAGGACTGATGCCTGTCATCTTCATGCGTTCGGTCAGCAGATTACCATTCTCCACCAGAATCACCGGTCCGCCGTCGATCGCCTGCTCCACCATCGGAAAACGGCTTTTGAGTTTGCCCAGCACAATGTCAATCGTCACCAGCGTGATAATGGTCAGCGCCGCGCCAGTCACTGAAAAATCGTCGCCCAGTAGCGCCTGCTGGGTGGCTTCGCTGATGATCAACAGCAGAATCAGATCGAAAGAGGTCATCTGCAGCAGGGTGCGTCTGCCCGCAATTTTGAACACCATCATCAGCACCAGGTAAATTGCTGCGGCACGTAATACCGTTTCCATTAAGCACTCCTGTCAGGGATAGATCCATTGGGTAAAACGGGCCGGCGGATGATCGCCACTGCTGACGCTGACAGAAATGCGACCAGGATTTCGGGGCTGCAGTCCGATCCAGATAGCGTGATCCAGACCGGTATCACGCGACGAAAAGGTCAGCCGCAGATCGCTGCCAATCGTTACCGCCTCCAGCGGCTGAGGCTGCAGCGTCTGGATTTGCAGGTTATCGAGGGCACCACCGCCAATCGTAACGTTAAAGCGGTCGGTTACCGGTGCGTTGTAGCGAATGCGCATATCCATATTACTCTCAACCCGGCCAAACCGTTCATACTCCACCTGGATCGTCCCGTCCGGCGAGCGGGCGCTGCCATTACTCAGCACGCCTTTGGAAAAGAGTCCGCAAGCCCCCAGAATCACCAGCGCAATCAGGACGTATTCACCGATACGCTGAATACGCCATTCACGACGTATCCAGCGCATATCTTCTTTTATCGGGTAATCCCGACTGCCTGTGTGATCTTTTTTCATCCTGCAATTCTCTCCTGTCAGTCGCCAGCCTCAACGGCTCGCGGCCCAAATCATACCGGACGCAGGTCATTTAGCGCGCCGTTCAACCCAGAACGACCAGCTGTGATAGAGCAGCGTCAGCGGCATGGCAATCGCCGCGCCCACCAGCACGAATCCCTGCGTGACCTGCGAGGAAGCGCTTTCACTGATGGCAAACTGGTACGGCACCAGCCACGGATAAAGGCCGCACAGCAAACCGATAAACACGGCCCCGATCAGCATTAGTACCACAATAAGCTGTAGCAGCGGCCTGGCTCGCCACAGCGTTACCGGCAAAACGATCCATAGCATGACAATCGCCATGCCAGCCACTTTTCCCAGCGGTCGTTGCCAGCTCTGGTGCCAGATATCGGCGTTAAAATAGAGTTCGAACAGAAAGATTATCAGCGCCAGCAGCCACCATAACCAGCTTTGCGCTTCTGCCAGAGGTTGCACTCTGTCGCCGATTCGCCAGCCGATCCAGCAACAGGCCAGCAGCGAATTGATCGCCATTAATCCAACACCGCTCATCAGCGGAACCAGGCTCAGCCCATCGGGCAGCCCAGTCTGAGGCTGAGCGCTGATGATCATGCCCGCGCACCAGCCCTGAATAAAGGTCGCCAGCGCCGAGCAACTAGCCATAATACGGTCGAGCCAGCGGCGTAAACGGTTACTGCTCCGGGCGCGATACTCGAGCGCCATCGCCCGCATCACCAGTGCCAGTAGCATGGTGAACAGTGGCGCGCTCAGCTCACTGAGCAGCAGACTGTAGACCGGTGGAAACAATGCCAGCAGACCGCCTGCGGCCAGCACCAGCCAGGTTTCATTTGCATCCCAGACCGGCAGAATACTGTGCGTCATCAGTTCACGCTGTTGATCATCGTGAAACCAGAAAAACAGCATACCCACACCCAGATCTGTCCCATCCAGTAACAGATAAAGCAGTAACGAGAGACAGATGATCATCGCAGACAAATCAGCCATAGCGACTCCTAATGGGGCGTTTTCAGCTCAATGACCACCGGCTCACCTGAGGGTAGCTCACCTTTAATCCGACGCAGCAAATAGCGTAAGCCGAGGGCGAACACGAGGCCGTAGATCAATAGTACTGCCAGGAAAATGCTCAGCGTGGTACTCAGGGCCAGCGGTGACACGCTCTGTGCTGTACGCAACATGCCATAGACCGTCCAGGGCTGACGCCCCACTTCAGTCACGACCCAGCCTGACAGCAGTGCGATAAAGCCCGCCGGTGAGAGCCACGTCAGCCAGCGCAGCAACCGCCCTGATTCTGCCAGTCGTCCACGCCAGCGCTGAAGATTTGCCGCCAGCGTGGTCAGCAATATGATCAGCCCCAGCCCTACCATCAGACGAAATGCGAAAAAGATCGGTAACACCGGGGGAATCGCATCCGCAGGAAATTCGCTCAGACTTTTGATATGACCGGAAAGATTGTGCCGCAGATAGAGCGATCCAAGGCTGGGGAGGCTGATCTCCAGCGTGTTACGCTGCGCCTGCTGATCCGGTAGCGCAAACAGTCGCAACGGTTCACCCTCGCCCTGTGCGGGTCGATGCCAACTGCCTTCCATCGCGGCCAGTTTAGCGGGCTGATAGTCGCGAGTATTTTCACCGTGCAAATCGCCGAGTACGATTTGTAATGGAACCGCAAGCAGCAGAAAGGTCAGCGCACTGTTGAGCATCAGCCGCGAAGCGGACTCACCCTTAAAATGCCGAAGTCTCCAGGCCGCGACACCCATCATCATCACTGCCGCGGCAATCAGCGACCCCACCACCATATGACTGAAGCGCCATGGAAAAGAGGGAGCCAGCAAAATTGACCGCCAGCTTTCAGCCAGAAACACGCCGTTCGCAGTGCGCATGAAGCCGACTGGGGTTTGCATCCATGAATTGGCGGCCAGAATCCAGAACGCACTAAGGAACGCCCCGATCGCCACCAGACAGGTAACGACGAAATGGACACCAGGCGAGATTTTATTGAAGCCAAACAGCATCACACCGGTCAGAGCTGATTCAAGAAAAAAAGCGACCAGCACCTCATAAAACATTAAGGGTCCAATCACGCCGCCGACCTGATGTGAAAAGCGCGCCCAGTGTGTTCCAAACTGAAATTCCATGACTACGCCGGAAGCCGCCCCAATCGCTACCGTCAGGGAAAAAATGTTCAGCCAGAAGTGAAGAGCATCCCGGGCAGCCTGCTGTTTGCCCCACAGCCAGCGTGCCTCAAACCAGACCAGAAACGGTGCCAGCCCCAGCGTCAATGCCGCCAGCGTGATATGCATGCCCATGGTGATTGCAAACTGCGTCCGGGCGATGATCAGAATCCAGTCCAGCATCAGGCTTATTTCACCAGCGAAGCGTTTATCTGTGAAGTTATCTGATCATCGTAGTGAAGAAATAAAAAATCGGCCAGCAGGACTGTTTTCTTAAATAACGACGATCACGAAACTGATCTTATTGTTACGGGGTGAAGAGAAGTAAAAGAGGTTATTATGTCAGGCTGCTCTCGCTGCGTTTAAATAAGCGCAAAATAAAATTAAGCGAGGCGGTTATTTACTCCGCCCCGCTATGACGAAACAGACAGCCGCCTTATAGCCAGCCCGAGCGGCGCAATTTGGCCCACAGCCCGCCGCAGGCCAGCAGTGTCAGCCCCACCGCCAGCGGATAACCATACAACGACTTCAGCTCGGGCATATGCTCGAAGTTCATGCCATACATGCTAAACACCACGGTTGGAATGACCAGTATCGCACCCCAGCCCGCCAGCTTTTTGACGACCTCATTTTGCTGCACTGTCACCAGCGCCAGGTTAACCTGCATGGCACTGGTCAGCATCTCGCGCATATCTTCCGCATCGGTCACTACATGGCGGGCGTGATCCTGTACGTCACGGATATAGGCGCGCAGCGGGCGCGGGATCAGATCTTCATGCAGGTGGATCAATTGGTTGCAAATCTCTTCCACTGGCAGCGCCGCATTGCGCAGCGACAGCAGATGACGCCGCATGGTGTAAACCGACTGCACCGACTTGCGATCAAATTCGCTGGTGAAGAGATCGTTCTCCATCTCCCCGACCCGCTCATTCAGCGACGTGGAGAGTTGGGCATAGCGATCCACCACAAAATCGAGCAGGCAGTAGAGCGGATAAGCAGGGCCAAACTTCAGCAGCGCCGGGTTTTCAGACGCCCGCTGCCGCACCGGGGTATAACTTTCCGATGCGCCGTGACGGATGCTGATCAGAAACTTTTTTCCGACAAAAAAATGGGATTCACCCAGTTCGCAGCTGTCATCCTTCGCGCAAACCGTCTTCACCACGATAAACAGCGAGTCGCCATAGTGTTCAATTTTAGGTCGCTGATGAGCATTCAGCGCATCCTCAACCGCCAGTTCGTGAAGTCCGAACTCCTCTTTAATCTTCGCCATAAACTCAGCGTCAGGCTGCCACAGACCGAGCCAGATAAACGCCTCCGGCTCCTTCATCACTTCACTGATATCATCGACCTGAACCTCTTCACCCGCGCATCCCGGACGATACACCATGCTGCTTACGATCATCTTCTGCATTCCTGTTGTGACAGTAAATGGAGCTTAGCTAATGCCGGGTCGGTAACCGGATAAAAACAGTAAGGATTTGCTGCAACGTGGCGCGATCAGCGGGTTACCACTTCAGCCCCAGTCCGGTGGAGAAAATGCCCTCATTCAGGGTATCGGGTATGCCGCTGACCAGATTGCGATGATAGCCAATATGCAGGGTTGACCAGGAGGTCAGGCTGTAACGCATCCCGACTTCTGCATCCAGCATAAATACCCCGTCATCATCCAGCGAATGACCGACATCACCGTTGCTGTAAAGCGTGACCGATTTGCCCAACAGATAGCGCTGATAGTTCCAGCGCAGCGAGCCGCCAAAATGCTTTTCTTCCCGATCGTCGCTGTAGCCATACTCAAAGGCCCCGCCCAGCACGGAAAGTGAGAACGCGCTGAGTTCGGTGTCCCACAGCTGATAACCCGGGCCGGTACCGATCAACGCCTGGCGTGACAGATTCTCCACCCAGTCGCGTTTATAGGTTGCGCGGGTCTGCCAGAAAAACTGCTCCCTGACCAGATAGTCAAAGGCGTAGCGCAGGCTGTAGTTGTCTGTGTTGACGCTTTCATTTTCCTGCTCGCGATTGTAAGTCGCGCCGATATCGTGCCGCCATTTCCCCTGGTTGAGTTTGGTGTTGAGCGCGAAGCTATAGTCATCGGTTTTGGTCGAGGCTTTTTTTACCTTCACGCCTGCATCAATGTTGCCGGTCCAGGCGAGCTGATCGGTGCGAACTTTGGCTTTCATAAACTCGTCGATGCGCCGCACCGAGACCTGCTGTTCCTGCTCATTGCGTTCCACCCAGACATAACCGGGATCGGAAGAAGAGAGCCGCACCTGATAATGCTCGCCGGTCTTTTTGTTTTCGACGTTCACCGGATTCTCGCTGGCGAGCGTACTGACTGCACGCCAGTCCAGCGTGACGGTCCCGGCATACTGTGTCTCTATCCCCAGCTTGCCGTCGCTGAGATAACGAATGGTGCCGGTCAGCCGGTCGCCATTATTCAGCCAGACGGTATCGGCTGCGGCCTGCTGTGCCCATCCGGCACAGCAAAGCGTGACCAGCAGCCTGGTAAAGGAAGTGGGGCAACGCATAGCTTTCCCTGTAAAGGCGTCGTCTTAAGCAGGCGACGTGTCAACGCAAAATCTGACCTGACAATTAAGCCGATCCCGCGATGATATGCAATCAGCCTTCAGGAGAGATCATGCAATGCTTTACCAAGAGACGGGCCCAGCGTGAAATCGCTAAAACGGATTCCCAGTCCCTGGCGTTCCGGCGAGCAGCCCATCACACCGACAAAACGCCGTGCCTGATCGGGCCACGGACAGAGTCGTAACAGCGGCCAGGTCACTCCGTCGCTGGAGTACTGGATCCTCAGCGCCGCATTTTGCAGCGTGGCACGCATCCAGAACTGTCGTGCATCGCCGGGAAAGACGCCCGTAGACCAGTCGGAGAACTCACGCGTTACCACGCTGCCAATGGCGGGCTGATCATCGTTAAATTCAATACCCGCTTTGACCCAGTGCGTTTCGCTGTCCTGAATAAACAGACCGGCCTGGTCGTAGAGCTGACTGAAGTCCGCTCTCACCTGCACCTGAACGGTAAAATCACTTTCTACCCAGAAGCCAAAGGCGTGGCCATTGTGCCGTTCAAAGCCGTACCAGGTATGGAGCCAGAAATCGCTGTTTAACGCGGTTTCGAACTGCAGCGTATCACCATCAAAACGGTGTACTGGCGGCTGATTAATCCAGACGCCTCCTTCGGTGGTCAGTGAACTCACTGCTGGCATAAGGACTCCTTTCTGTACGTTAAGCCGCCTGAGTTTAGTCCGGGCTGCTGTATGGCGATTATTCTGATTATCATAGCGTTTATTGGTCAGGTAGCGGCAGACTGAAAGGTAAATCTGATGATGCCGATGAAAACGGCGAAGTGATGACCAGCCCAGTGATAGCAGACCATTCAGTCTGTTTGCGGCTTCGCTTATTTTTCTTAGCGGAAATAAATTATATTCATCAGGACCAGTTCACTTAACTATTTCATTTTGTTAATTGCCTGGCGAAAACCACGTTTAACAACCAGGCTTGTTTTGTCTGAGGGCAACTGAACTCATTAAATATAAGGATTAAGCCACCATGGTAGATAAATCAGAAATTCTGGATCACGCACAGGTTGTTGATGTTAATGGCGAACATGTCGGCGTTGTCGACCATTTTGAAGGCGACGACAAAATTAAGCTGGCGAAAAGCGATCCTGAAGCAGGCGGCAAACACCACATTATTCCATTCAGCTGGGTGAAAGAAGTTGACGATAATAAAGTCATCCTCTCTAAAGCCAAAGCGGATGTAGAGAGTGAGTGGCAGTCTGCATAAAAAAATAGCCGTGGCGCCTGCCGCGGCTTATTTTTTTCTCTTAAGTATATCTGCGCTGTAAATATTTCCCCCTTCTCTTCCCGATAATTCAATCGCATTGCCCTGTCGCCTCAGAGACTGGTATTTTCCGCCTGTAGTGAGGAGTAACAGCCAAATACCCCGTCAAGCAGCAAATAGCTTTCTGAGTCCGGCAATTCAAAATGCCACCACTCGGTTGCAATACCGGTGAAGCCGCCCCCCAGCATGATGGCATTGAGCATCAGCCGGTTGCGCTGCGCCTGAACCCCCACATCAGGATGATAAGGATGGGAGTGCTCACTCATCTCATCGAAGCCAGTGCCCATATCCACGATTTCGCCGCGCTCATCGATCAGCGTCACGTCTACCGCAGTGCCACGGCTGTGGTTTGATCCGCGCGACAGCGGCACAACATAGTCGGGATTCGGGCAGGCATTCCACAGAATTGCCTGCGCTTCGGGTGGACGGTACGCGTCGAGGATGAGCAGTGTATAGCCCGCAACACGGGCGATATTGATACTTTTTGCCAGCGCTTTCGCCGCATCAACGTGCAGCAGACAGCGTGCGTCGCGATAGATCGGCTGACCGGTAAGGTTATCGGCGGTGGCATATTTAAGGTCAATCGCTAACTGAGGAAATGCCTCAGCAATATCAACAAGATTTTTACTTTCCATGACGGGGTGCTCCCTGTTTTGTGCTCTGTGGCGGGTTGTCGTAAGCGGAGTTTTGAAGCGGTCATCATGGCATTACGGCGGAAGGAAAAAAAGATGTGATGATGCTCTGTGCTGTAGCGTGGTATGGAAATTTTTACTGGGGATTCTGGCTGACATTATTTACGGCTTCAGAGATATGAATGAGCGAGATAATCTTTACGGCGGCATCAGGATATGCTGCGCTTTATAAAGGATCACTAATGTAGAACATCCACGCCTCGATTTGAAATGCTCTGCAACTCCAGCTATTTCAGGATCTGAAAATCACGTTTAGTGAGACCACGTTTTTACAGAGGCACTGTTATGGACAACTACCGGGACACAAAAACAACTGACTATTACCGAAAAGTTCAGGTTGCGAGTAAACCAGCACATGCCTAAAAAGGCGCTGGAGCAGCCTATAAGGGGGCTGGAGCAGGTTTGAACTTATACCCAGTGCAAAATAGCCCTGCACAAAACTAACCTCTGTTTTTTCTGATAAACCTGTTAGCTTTCCAGGAGAGGTTCAGAGGAGTTAAAAAATAGACCACAAGAAATGCAAACGTCAGAACAATAATATATGGAATAGCATGTGAAGCATCCGCATTGAAAACACCACCCAATCCAATAAGCATCAAAATAACAAGAGCAATGACACCGCCCCAGAAGCGTTTACTTAAATCAATAACCAGGCTTTGTAGTGTATCTTTTTTTGATTCGTCTTTTTTGATGGTGCTCTTGAGCTTACCGATATCTTTAGCAGAGAAGCCGTTATTATAGAGTTCTTGCTCAAATTCGTTCATCTGATTCATCCTGAATGATGTTGCGATACGTGTGAGTATTGCACAGTGAACGAGACACAAGCTAACCAACCTGCTTACCTGGCCAGCACTGGTATCAACGTTTCCTCACCTCAGAAGGCTCTGCCTGAACATCATACTTATCATGCAATTGCGCATGATATTAAAATGCATGCAAAAACAGCACGAACAATAAGCAGATCGTATGCACACAAAAAATACAACCCTATCCAAACTGCCATGGGAGTAATGCTGGCAATTAGTTTTTTGAACATAAAAAAGAATAAAATGTTGCGGTATCGAACTGACAGTAGAGGAAAAAAGAGTACCAGACTGCGAAACAGAAGAGAGAATTTGGTACCCTACAGGATTCAAATTAATACCCTAACCTATTGACTAAAAATCATAAAATCGTGTTCGAAAAAATTTATACCAACGATTATACCAACACATTGTTTTGCGTGGTTTTACTGATTGAATCTGCTAAGCGGGTTAATACCTCATGCAGCAGCTATGGTATCGCCTGGCTATCTGGACGCCAACATCCCCGGATAATGCTTAGCAATGATTTCGTTCATCTTCTCCACTAACTCAGGGCGTTTGAACGTCAGGTGCGCAGTACCCTTTTGAAAGTAGCGAATGGAGAAGCAGGTATCTTCATAAGCGTCCTTACCCGGATTATCGCGGATGTGATTCATCAGGTTGATGGAGATATCAGCACGATTATCGGGTATCGCTTTACCATCCAGTAAAAACAGCATCCGTTCAAGGTTTTCCAACTGGTCGCGACGAAATCCCCACGTAAGGCTATAGCCACAGCGGGCGTCCGTCACTAGATTGTTAATAATGGCTTTCTTACCGAAGAAGCACGAGCTATTAGTTTTGTAATCCCATGACAGCTCTTTAAACCATTGATAATACCACGCTCGAGCACTTAAGCCTTACTCTGATGTAGCTGTTCGAATGTGCTGAAAATATTCGCTTCATCGATGGCCGGAAAGTAAATGTATATTCCAAAAGTAGAAACACATTCCCCTAACTATCCGGCTTATTAATATCTTGAATCATCGAACGCATCGATTTACTCGATATTTCCGTATCTTTTAAACAAATGCGCTTAGCAAGCGAAAAAATAGATTTAACTCACGAATAGAAAATTATCGACCATATAAATAAGAAACCTAACAGCACTATTTTCCAATAAAAAACATTCATAACCCTGCGACAACTTGTGCCGCACGCGAACGAAAACTTATAAAAAACACACTTACTTCCTGCGACACGAAATGTCACAGCGCGATATGAAAATAGCGTTTTCACGAGGAGAAGAATATGAACACTAAGATGTCTGCTGAAGCGATTGAAGTTGCTGAGATGAATTACCAGGATACCAAAATGCAGCAATGGATTTTGCGGATACTTTTTCGCTTGGGCGCACACAAACAATTTATTACCCAGCATGGGTTCAGCAGCCAGTCGCTGGCTGATTATCTTAATCTTACCTATGAACACTCTTTTAGCTTCAGTCAGCAGGACCAACATTTGTTGCTAAGGAAATTACGCAAATATTATCAGGATGCTGAACAGCATAATTCGCTGACCCAAGCCTCTATTTTTCAATCGGCAGTGAACAGGTTTGCCACGCGTATTGGCCTAAACAGTGCCGAAAAATCCATCCTGGAATTCACATTACAGTTACATCAGGAACGACTGCTCGATGACGTCACGGAATGGCTTGGGCCGCTCACCTCCGCTAAGGTTTATCGTGTGCTGGCGGCAATATTGGATATGACCGAAATCGACATACGCGATGCGCTTGGCCCTAAGAGCACCCTGACGAAAACCGGTCTGATCAGCCTTGAAATGAACGGCGCGCATTTGCTCCGCAATAAGCTTGAGCCATTCTCACCCATCCTGGCAGAACGCCTTTACGCGGGTGAGACGAGTCCAGCGCGGCTACTGCAGGGCATGATTAACAGCTGCGGACCCGCCCAACTGACGTTAGACAATTATGACCACATCCCGGCGCTCAATATTCTGCGTCAATGGTTGCACCACGCGCTTAGCACCGATCGCGTTGGGGTAAACATCCTGATTCATGGTCAACCGGGCAGTGGTAAAAGCCAGCTTTGTCGCCTGATGGCGAAAGAGTTA
>Ga0308161_1004126_pt1 | contig 13504 bp, 18 predicted proteins | sample PhyFR2_FD_201034 | JGI IMG/M metagenome (GOLD analysis project Ga0308161, IMG submission 201034) | Phyllosphere microbial communities from UC Gill Tract Community Farm, Albany, California, United States - DLSLF.R2 | ecosystem: Host-associated > Plants > Phyllosphere > Unclassified | place: USA...
GGCGCGGATCGCTGATGATGGTTGTCGGTGTCATGTTCATACCGGCAAGGCTACCGGTGCCGAAAATGGCGCGCCTGCTGTCCCTGTTTGCTGATGCATCAGCGGGCTGGCATTCGTTGAGGGATTGTGTGGCGACGGGGAAACTGGCCCCGAACCGACCCAACACCTGACCGGAGCCTGATTAATGGCAGCAATCAAAGCAAAGCGTTTTCGTATCGCAGTAGAAGGCGCAACCACTGACGGCCGTGTCATTTCCCGCGACTGGATTTCGCAGATGGCGAAAAACTACAGCCCGGAAATGTACGGCGCACGCATCAACATGGAACACATCAGGGGCTATGCCGCTGACAGCACTTTCCGCCGCTTTGGTGACGTGACCGCCGTCGAGGCTGAAGAAATCGGCGACGGCCCGCTCAAGGGCAAGCTGGCACTGTTCGGCTGGATTGACCCTACGCCTGAGCTGGTTGAGCTGACCAAAGCGCGCCAGAAAATCTACACCTCTATTGAAGTTAACCCAGAGTTTGCCGACACGGGCGAGGCGTATCTCGTCGGCCTGGCCGTTACCGATGACCCGGCAAGCCTCGGCACGGAAATTCTGAGCTTCAGCGCCACGGCGACCGTCAATCCGCTGGCGTCACGCAAGCAGGATAAAGGCAACCTCTTTACCGCCGCTGAAGAAACCGTGATCGAGTTTGAGGAAGTGACCGAGCCGTCACCGTCCCTGCTGGCACGCATCTCGGCGATGTTCTCTGCCAAAAAGAAAACCGATGGCGAACAGTTCGCCGACGTCGGCGCGGCGGTAACGGCCGTCGCCGAGCAGGTGCAGCTGAATGCGGAGAGCCAGGCGCTGAAGCTGTCGGCGCTGGAGCAATCCGTCACCGCACGTCTGGAGGCCATCGAGCAGCAGGCCGGGGAAGACCGCGCCGCTTTCGCTGCGCTGCAGGGCCAGCTTTCGCAGACCGACGGCAGCTTTAACCGCCGCCAGGCGGCAACCGGCAGCGATCCGAAGTCCGGCGCGCAGACCGACTGCTAATCAGGCGTTGCCTGAACGTTAAACCCCAACACAGAGATAAACAGGAACGCCAATGCGCAAGAATACCCGCTTTAAGTTTAACCAGTTCATGACCCGCCTCGCCGAGCTGAACGGCGTCGAAACCGACGACATGAACAAAAAGTTTACCGTTGAGCCGTCTGTCACGCAGACCCTGATGAGCCGCGTGCAGGAGTCTTCCGACTTCCTGACCCGCGTCAACATCGTGCCCGTGTCTGAAATGAAGGGCGAGAAAATCGGGATCGGCGTGTCCGGTTCGATAGCCAGCGTGACCGACACGGCAGGCGGCGACGAGCGCGAAACCGCTGATTTTGCTGCGCTGGACTCTAACGGCTATGAGTGTGTGCAGGTCAACTATGACTTTCATATCCGCTACAACACGCTCGACCTGTGGGCGCGTTATGAAGATTTTCAGGCCCGTCTGCGTGACGCCATCGTAAAGCGCCAGGCGCTTGACCGCATCATGATCGGCTTCAACGGCGTGACCCGCGCCAAAACCTCAAACCGTGCGAAGTTCCCGATGCTGCAGGACGTGGCCGTGGGCTGGCTGCAGAAGTACCGCGAGCATGCGCCGGAGCGCGTGCTGAGCAAAGTCACCGACGAAACCGGTGCGGTGGTGTCGGCGAAAATCCGCGTCGGCAAAGGCGGCGACTATGCCAACCTCGACGCGCTGGTGATGGATGCCACCAACACCCTGATTGAGCCGTGGTATCAGGAAGACCCGGAGCTGGTTGTGATCTGCGGCCGTCAGCTGCTGGCTGACAAGTACTTCCCGATCGTCAATCAGTCGCAGGCCAACACCGAGCAGCTGGCCGCCGACCTTATCGTCAGCCAGAAGCGAATCGGCAACCTGCCAGCGGTGCGCGTGCCGTACTTCCCGGCCAGCGCCCTGATGATCACCCGCCTGGATAACCTGTCGGTTTACTGGCAGGAAGGCACGCATCGCCGCCTGATTGACGAAGTACCGAAGCGTGACCGCATCGAAAACTATGAGTCCATCAACGAGGACTACGTGATCGAGGATTACGCGGCCGGTTGCCTGGTTGAAAACATCGAGGTCGGTGAGTTCGCGGCACCTGCAGCAACAACGCAGGAAGCAGCGGCAGAAAGTGGCGGCGCAGCTGACACCGGAAAAGCGGAGGCGTAACGCATGTTAAGCCCCGCCCGACGTCACCGCATGCGCCAGCAGGCTATCGAAGCCTCGCAGAGTGCCGACAACCCGCTGCGCCACGCCAGCGGCTATGAGCAGATACTCATCAAGCTCAACGACGATAAGCGCCGCCTGAAGAAAGTGCACTCTAACGAGCGCAAGGCGGAGCTTAAGCGCCAGATGCTGCCGGAGTACCTGCCGTGGGTAGCGGGCGTGCTGGAAAAAGGCAAAGGCGCACAGGATGCAGTGCTGATGACCGTCATGATCTGGCGGCTCGATGCGGGCGACGTGCCCGGCGCGCTGGAGATTGCCCGGTACGCGCTGCCGCATGGCCTCGTGCCGCCTGACGGCTTTAAGCGCGCCAGCCTGCCTTATCTGCTGGCCGAGGAAGTGGCCAGCGCGGCAACGCGCGCCTGGGCGGCAAAAGCGCCGGTCGATGTTGACCCGCTGCTTGCAACCATTGCGATGACGGAGTCCGAAGACATGCCCGATCAGGTGCGCGCCAAGCTGCACAAGATAACGGGGTATGTGCTTCGCGATGCGGGCAGGGCCTCGGAGGCGATGACCCACCTTGTACGGGCGCATCAGCTGCACGACGGCTGCGGCGTAAAAAAAGACATTGAGCGGCTGGGAACTGCGATGAAAAAACAGGCCATCGCCAGCCGCTGACCGAACGCGACCCCGCGCACGGGCGGCAGGACGGCAACGCACTTTCAGTGTCTGCGCCGTCCTCCACCGCCCACCTATTTCAAAGGCCGATTATGAATAACACGGTTGTTATCCCCGCCCCGCGACCGGCAGACGCTGCCGAGCCGCCGGTAAAGAATACGTTTTTCTGGCCTGACGTTGACCTGCAGCAGCTGCGCGATTCGCTGCGCTATGAGGGAACGGTCACGGCGAAGCGCCTGCGCCTTTCCGTGAAGACGGCGATTTCTGAAGTGAACGCCGAGCTGTACGACTGGCGCGCTGCGCAGATGGCGGCGGGCTTTAATATGCTGGCCGACGTGCCTGCGGAATCGCTGGACGGTGAGAGCGAAAAGATTACGGCCTATCTTGCTGCCGTCGGCGCGCTGACCGCCGCCACCATCGTTGAGCGCTATCGCGGCTATGACGCCAGCGGCACGAAAAAAGCGGGCGAAATCGAGGCAAGCGCCGACGAGTACTGGCGCGATGCGCGATTCAGTATCAGCCGCATCGCCGGTAAGCCCGGCTGCATTGTGGATCTGCTCTGATGAACATTTACGCACAGCAGGGCGATACCGTTGACGAAATCTGCCAGCGCTATTACGGGCGAACCGGGCAGGCCGTCGAACTGGTTTACGCGGCTAATCCGGGCCTTTCCGAAAGCGGGCCGGTGCTGCCGCACGGCTGTGAGGTAACGCTGCCCGATCTGCCTGAATCTTCAGCAGGTGAAACCGTCAACCTGTGGGACTGAAAATGGAAAAAATCAGCTCTGTGATCAACTACCTGATAGGCCTCATCCTGATGTGGTTCGGGCGTCATACGCCACAGGACATCGCCTTTATGGTCGGTTCCGGCGTGGCCGTTATCACGCTAATTACTAACGTGGCGACGTTCTTTATCAACTGGCATTACCGCCGTAAAACCTACGAGCTGCAGCGCCTGCGGGGGGTGAGCTTTGAGCCAGACAGTTAAACGCTGCGCCGTGGTGGCCGTGCTGGCCATTGCCGCGCTGCTGCCACAGTTTAAAACCCTGAAAACGTCCGAGGCCGGGCTGGCGCTCATCGCCAACGCCGAGGGGTGTCGCACCTCGCCCTATCAGTGCAGCGCCGGAGTCTGGACTAACGGCATCGGTCATACCGAGGGCGTGACGCCGCAAAGCCAGATCAGCGAACGACAGGCGGCGGTCAATCTTGTGTATGACGTGATGCGCGTCGAGCGCGGGATCAATGCCTGTATGCGCAGCGATATGCCACAGCCGGTCTATGACACGGCCGTGTCATTCGCTTTCAACGTCGGTGTGCGCGCGGCCTGCAGCTCGACCTTTGCCCGGTATATCCGGCTGCAGCACTGGCGTGATGCCTGTAACGAGCTGCGGCGCTGGGTGTTTGTTAAGGGCGTGAGAAATCGCGGGCTGGAGAACCGCCGCGCGAATGAGACAGCCTACTGCCTGAGGGGGGTGTCATGACGCGCCTGATAGCTCTGCTTCTGGCCGTGGCTCTGCTGGCGCTGGGCGTAACCGGCTGGCAGTGGAAAGTAGCCAAAGACGACCTGACCAGCGCGCAGCGCATTATCGGCACGCTGTCAGCCGGTATCGAGGGCCGCGACCGGGCAATAGCCCGGCTGGATGCAGATGCGAGAGCCAGCCAGAAGCGTGAGGCCGAGCTGCGGCTGATGCAGGGGCGCGCCAGTTCGGTCGCGCTTAACCGTGAAATGACCATACAGAGAGAAACCAATGCAAATCCGATACTGCGTGACTGGTCTGCTGCTGCTCTGCCTGACGATGTTATCCGGCTGCACGCCCGTCCGGCCTTCGCCAGCGCCAGAGATTATCTGGATTGGGTGTCCGCGCGTGACAAGCTGCCCGGTACCGGGAAACAGCCTTAAAACGGCGGGCGATCTGGCGGCTGACAATCGCCAGCTTGAGGCAGCGCTCGCCGCCTGCGGGCTGCAGGTCGAAATCATCAAAGACTGCCAGGAACAACACGATGCTGAAACCTCAACAATTACGTCAGGCACTGACCGACAGCGTGCCGGAGCTGCAGCGAAACCCTGATGCGCTGAACGTGTTTATCGACAGCGGGCGCATCGTCTCGACACTTGCCAGCTCGCTGTCATTTGAATACCAGTACCGGCTTAACATGGTCATTACCGACTACGCCGGCGACATCGACCTGCTGATCGTGCCACTGCTGGCCTGGCTGAGAACGAATGAACCCGACATTATGGCAACCGAAGAAAAGCGCCGGACGGGCTTTACCTTTGAGGCCGACGTTATCAGCGACACGGCCAGCGATATCAGTATCGAGCTGCAGCTGAGCGAGCGTGTGATCGTGAAGCAGGCCGACGATGGTCTGCACGTGACCCACGTCGGCGAGAACCCGCTGCCGGAGAATGACGCGCGGCCGGTGCAGCTTTACGTTAAGGGCGAGCTGGTCAGCGAGTTGCAGATATGAGCGAGCTGCAGCTGGTAAATGACCGGCTGGAGTCGCTTATCAGCAGCCTGTCAGCCCCGGCGCGTAAAGAGATGGCGCGCAGCATTGGCCGCAAGCTGCGAGCGAGTCAGCAGCAGAATATCAAACGCCAGCAGGCACCAGACGGCACGCCATTTAAAGCCCGTAAAACGCAGCCGGTGCGCAGCAAAAAGGGCCGGATAAAGCGCGAGATGTTTGCAAAGCTGCGCACGGCTAAATACATGAAAACGCAGGCCAGCCCGAATGAAGCCGTGATCGAGTTTGCGGGCAACGTGCAGCGCATGGCCCGCGTGCATCATTACGGGTTGCGCGACCGGCCATCGCGCAAAGGCAAAGAAGTGCAGTATGAGGCCCGCCCTTTATTAGGGCTAAACGAATATGATCTGGATTCTATTCAAAACATTATTATAAATAAACTCTCTTTTTAATTAAGCGATTGTAGCATTTTATGAGCTTTTTCAATATATGGGTCAAATGAGGTGGCAAGCTCTGGGCTTTCCTTCATAATTGCATTTTTCGTACCTAATACCTGAATGACGAAATGAGTCAGGAAATCTCTGAATCCTTGCTTTGATGCTAAATTAGCAGCATTTTCTGGTGTTAGTGCTGATTGTACTAAGTACTGTAATGGCCTAAGAAATTTATACAGGGGGTGATCGGAAGGGACTTCGAATATTTTATATAATGATACAGTCTGGCTGAAAGCAGGCAGGTCTTTGTATTCAAATGGAAAGGATGGTGTAATAGCTTTGCTTAATGCTAGGTTTGCCGTGAAATTGCTAATACTTAATATCAGTCTTGAGTAATTCACATATGAGGTGATATCGACTCTATCTCCTGACTCGCAAAAAGAACAGAGCATATTAGTGGCGTTTTCGTAGAATGAAAGTGAACTGTAAATATCAACCACATTAAAAACTATATATTTTCCAGCAAATAGCAAATCACCCTCTTGAGCTTTCCGCTCAATAGTTACCATGAGAGAGTTCTGTATTTTCATAACATCACGGAGGAATTCACTTGCATCTTTATAGTATAAATCACTTCTGAATTTGTCTGAAATCAATAGACAGGTAATGTGCAGGTCTTTTAAGTTAGAGGGGGTCGAATCTTCAATGTCGCCTTTCGTAATGCAGTTAGAAAATGAGTTGTGAGGAAATAGGTTTTTATAAAGAACACTTCGAGAGTGAAAGTAAAATTGCCCTTTAGAATCCTTTTCTATTTTGTCGAGCAAATCATTGAACATTGATTGATGTATTTTAAATTTCTCAAAGGAGATTCTTTCCTTCTGAAAAGACATAAACTCTTCATTTTTTTTTGCACTCTCCTCATCCTGGTCAGCTCTTTTCTTTGCCTCTTTCGATAACTGTTTATTTTGATGAATGGCAAATATCAACGTTGCCACTGTCCCGATGGCTCCGCTTAAGGTAAAAAGGCCTGATAACAATGAGCCAAATGCTGACCAATCATCTGCTTTGTGCGAAACATCTCTCATGCTAAATGAAAAAATCAAACCCGAAATTTGATTTCTATAAATCAAAAGAACTATTAAAGGCACAGCCAAGGTTACTAAGAAAACTAAAATATAGATGATTTTTTCAATGCGCATTGTATGCCCTTACCCCTGCAAGTCATTGTTTGCTGATCAACTACCGTGCATGGCTTGATTGCCCGCTCAATTTTATAAACGCACTCTACAGCATATGAACTCACATGAACAAATTGCAGAAATTCAGCGCCTGCTGCGCAACTTTATCCGCATTGGAACCGTGTCCACCGTCAATCTGGACGGCGGCCTGTGCCGTGTCGATACGGGAAAAAATACAACCGGCTGGCTGCACTGGCTGAGCGCCCGCGCGGGTGCAACCCGCTCCTGGAATGCGCCGTCAGTGGGTGAGCAGGTTCTTATTTTGTGCCTCGGCGGCGAGCTTGATACCGGCTTTGTGCTGCCAGGCATTTTCTCGGATGAAAACCCGGCTCCGTCTGCCTCGGCTGATGCGCTGCACTGGTCATTTCCTGACGGTGCGGTGATCGAGTACGAGCCGGAAACCGGCGCACTGACCGCAACCGGCATACAGACGGCAACTATTAAAGCGGCGGTAAAAATCCTCTTTGACTCGCCAGAAGTGGAATGCACAAAGCTGCTCAAAACTGCGCAGCTGGAAGTCACAAAGGGCGGCACCATGAAAGGCGACGTTACGCATACCGGCGGCAGCCTTTCCTCAAACGGCAAGGTGCTGCATTCGCATATCCATCCGGGCGACAGCGGCGGAAAAACGGGGGCGCCAGTATGACAACTGCAAAATACATCGGCATGAACCGGGAAACCGGCGGCACGCTGACCGACCTCGATCACATCGGACAGTCAGTGCGGGACATTCTGCTGACCCCGCTCGGCACGAGGGTGATGCGTCGCCAGTATGGTTCGCTTTTATCCGCGCTGATTGACCAGCCGCAAAACGAGGCGCTGCGCCTGCAGATTATGTCGGCCTGCTATATGGCGATCCTGAAATGGGAGCCGCGCGTAAAGCTGACTGCCATCAGCTTTGGGTCGGATATTAACGGCGCAATGGTGGTTGAGCTGTCCGGCAACCGCACCGACCGCGCGCAGCCTTTTTCCTTAACCGTTCCTGTGAGCTGAGACTATGGCAACTATCGACCTGAGCCAGCTGCCCGCGCCTGGCGTGGTGGAGGCGCTGGATTATGAAACCCTGCTGGCCGAGCGAAAGGCAACGCTGATTTCCCTTTACCCTGCTGACCAGCAGGAGGCCGTCGCCCGCACGCTGACGCTGGAGTCAGAACCCATCGTTAAACTGCTGCAGGAAAACGCCTATCGTGAGCTGATCCTGCGCCAGCGCATCAACGAGGCGGCAAAGGCCGTCATGGTGGCGTATGCACTGGGCGGCGACCTTGACCAGCTCGGCGCAAACAATGGCGTAACCCGCCTGACCATTACCCCGGCCGATGATACTACGATTCCTCCGACCCCCGCCGTGATGGAAAGTGACGACGATTTCCGGCTGCGCATCGCCTCGGCCTTTGAGGGGCTGAGCGTGGCCGGGCCGACCGGTGCATATGAGTACCACGCCAGAAGCGCCGACGGCCGCGTAGCCGATGCATCGGCCATCAGCCCGTCGCCCGCCGTTGTTACCGTGACAGTGCTTGCGCGTGAAGGTAATGGCGTGGCGGGTGACGATCTGCTGGCCGTGGTTAACGCTGCGCTTAATGACGAGGACGTGCGCCCGGTTGCCGACCGGGTTAGCGTGCAGTCAGCAAAGATTGTGAATTATGAAATTGTGGCCGAGCTGTATCTCTATCCGGGGCCAGAAGCGGAGCCAATCCGCGCCGCCTCGGAGGCAAAGCTCGCCGCCTTTGTCAGCGCACAAAAGCGCCTCGGCCGGGACATTCGCCTGTCTGCGCTCTATGCCGCCATGCACGTTGAGGGCGTGCAGCGCGTCAACCTTATTAAACCTGCTGCAGATGTGGTGCTCGACAAAACGCAGGCCGCTTACTGCACGGTCTACACGCTGACCGTGGGAGGCTCTGATGAGTGATCGTCTGCTGCCGACCGGCTCATCAGCGCTTGAGGTTGCTGCCGCCGAAGCGCTGGCAAGCCCCGACGCTATGAGCGTACCGCTGCGCCAGTTGTGGAATCCCTACTCATGCCCGGTGGTGCTTCTGCCCTATCTGGCGTGGGCTTGGTCGGTTGACCGCTGGGATTCAGACTGGCCTGAATCGACAAAGCGCGCCGTTGTTGCCGCCTCGCAGTATGTGCATCGTCACAAAGGCACGATTGGAGCTATCCGCCGCGTCGTTGAGCCGCTGGGCTATCTCATCAAAATAATTGAGTGGTGGAAAACCGGTGAAGCGCCTGGCACGTTCCGGCTTGATGTGGGCGTACTCGATACCGGCATTACCGAGGAAATGTATAACGAGCTGGAGCGACTGATAGCCGACGCGAAGCCCTGCAGCCGACACCTCATCGGTCTGTCTATCAACCTGGACGCGAACGGCGCGATGCCGGTTGCCGTTGCCAGCTACAGCGGCGACGAGCTGACCGTTTATCCCTATACCCCTGAACTTATCAGCGTCGGCGGGCCGGGTTATTCCGGCGTGGCGGTGCATCTTATTGACCTTACGGAAGTGAGCGCATGACGACAAAATATTTTGCCCTGCTGACCAATCAGGGCGCGGCTAAGCTGGCGAACGCCGCCGCACTCGGTACGAAAGTAAACATCGCCTCGATGGGCGTCGGCGACGGTGGCGGCACACTGCCGACCCCTGATGCGGCGCAGACTAAGCTCATCGGCGAGAAGCGACGCGCGCAGCTTAATTCGCTGACCATTGACGCGGCAAACAGCAGCCAGATTATTGCCGAGCAGATTATTCCCGAAAGTGAGGGAGGTTTCTGGATCCGCGAGATTGGCCTGTATGACGCCGACGGCGTGCTGATTGCCGTTGCTAACTGCCCGGAAACTTACAAGCCCCAGCTGGTCGAAGGTAGCGGCCGCACGCAGACCGTGCGCATGATTTTAATCGTGAACAGCACAACAGCCGTGACGCTGAAAATTGATCCGTCAGTCGTGCTGGCAACGCGTAAGTATGTTGATGACGCTGTGATCGAGGTGAAAGCCTACGCTGACAGCGTAATGAAAAGTCATACCGATGCTAAAAACCCACACAGCCAGTACCTGCAGATCGCAAATGCCCTGGCTGAAATCAAAGACGCCGGGCTGATTGCCGACGTTCTCAAAAACCTCGGTTTAGGCGAAGGCACGCCCGTTATCGGTTCACCGTTCCCCTGGCCTCACGCAAAAATGCCTGATGAACTCTTTCCTTCAATGGCTGGCATGGTCTTTCTAAAGAGTAATGGGGCCAGTTTCAGCGGTACGCTATACCCAAAACTGGCGCTGGCTTATCCAGGGCTAAAGCTGGCTGATCTTCGCGGTGAGTTTATACGCGGCTGGGATGACGGACGCGGCATTGATTCAGGCCGCACCCTGTTGTCATGGCAGCATGAAACCATTATTCAGACGGCTCTTGAGTCAAACAGTTCGCAGACAATGATTGGCGTTGACTATGAGGATTCCTTTGTTACAGGGGGAAATTTAGCGGTCGGGCCTATCGCCTATACGGGCAACTCACCCCGAAACAAGAAAGGCGTGCGGCCTCGTAACGTTGCGTTTAACTACATCGTGAGGGCTGCTTAATGGCTAAGGTAACGCTTGATAAAAATGGCCTGGCTAAATCGGCCGGCACACTGACGGTTTATAATTTTGACGCAGTTAGCGGTGAGTTTACCGGCTCCAGCAATGAGTTTCTGGCCAAGGGGGTTGGGCTGCCAGCTAATGCTACTCTTATAGAACCACCCGCTAATGAGGCTAACCTTGTAGCTATTTATCGCGATGATAAATGGACTACTGTAGCCGATCATCGTGGTGAAACTGTTTACACCATACCCGATGGCTCAATGATAGTTATTGATACACTTGGCCCTTATCCAGCTAATGTAACACCGTTAAAGCCATCGACTATTTTTGATAAGTGGGATGGTTTTGAATGGGTGGTCAATAGTGATGAGATAGCGTTACAAAAAGTCAATGATGCTGAAAAAAAACAGGCCGAGCTTTTAAATGAAGCAGTGGTAATCACTCAGTTGTGGCAAGTCCAGTTAATGCTGGATATCATTAGTGACTCAGATAAGTTAAAACTGAAGGAATGGATGAAATATATCCAAAATCTTCAAGGGGTTGATGCTAAAAATCCATTAAAGATTCTCTGGCCTGACAGGCCGGTATGAAATTTTTTAATCGATTAATCATTGTTAAGACACTAAGTTCAGGAGCTAAGCGTTATGGATAATAAGTATAATGAAAGAATTATTAACATATTGAAAGAAAGTGGCGATTTTATAAATGACAAGTATAAGGGGGAGTATAAAAAATCAATAAATAAGAACCCCTCAGAAAAAAGTCATAAGGAGATGATTGCCTGCTTTTTTGTTAATGCGAGCGAGTATCTGGAAGGTAGGTTGATGTACGTTGCTGATTTTGCCAAAAGGGTTCCTTGCACCTTGGAATATGTAAATGGCTACCCATTTAACTCGGGCACTATTGAATCTGATCCAAGATACTTTCTTAATGTAATGCTTAGGTTTTGTTGGGAATATAATTTATACGTTAATCATGAAGATATTAATTACTCAATTTTCATTTTTCAAGTCAAAAACCTTGAAGTTCTAAATCAAGTTGAAGAAAGTGAGTGGGGGGGGCAGCCAAGCAACTTTTCTTTTGATTTTACTTGGATAAGCAATTTTATGCCTTTTGTAATCTACAAAAGATTTTTGCAGAGCCCAGAGTTTGAAAGTGCAAAAAAAATAGCTAATAACATTGCTATTGAAGAAGGAAAAATAAAGGACAGGGTTGATGAACTTACTGATATAGTAACAAATAGCATCGACTGTATTGATTCAATCGAAAATAAAGCCATGAAAGTTATGAGTTTGCTTGAGGGTATAAGAGGGGAGGGGAATTTTAAGCTACTATCGAAGGCTTTTTCATCAATAAAGTCGAGTAAAATTAAAGAAATTAATGCGGCGCAGTGGCGGTTGTGGGGGGTTATTATGTTTTTGATTTCTGTTCCTGCCGCGCTATTCTCATACTTTATTTATAGGGATATCAGTTTTACTTGGGTGGGTTTGTTTCGCTATGTGCCGCTGATAAGTATCGAAATATTACTTTTTTACTTTATGCGGTTGTTTTATTTGGAAACTAAATCGCTTAAAAGTCAATTAATGCAAATTGATCTGAGATTAAATCTTTGTGAGTTTATTTATGATTATGTTGAAAGCAAAGACAAATCGCCATCTGATGCAGCAAAAGAGTCCTGGAAAGCTTTCGAGGCATTGATATTCAGCCCAATTCAACCTAACGAAGATAAAATACCTTCAGTTATGGATGGTACTGATGTTCTTGCTGAGCTGGCTGGGAAAATTTTAAAGGCTAAAAGTTAACAATACAGCTTGTTGATGCATGGGGTTTCCTAAACTCTTTAAAAGCAGCTTTCTAAAATGCGTGTTGTTATACCAGCAAACAGCATACGCATGCATGACCCCGCCTGACCTGACATCCTGAGCACACCCTCAAAACGGAGTGCATGAGATGTCTGATTATCATCATGGTGTTCGCGTCGTCGAAGTTAATGACGGCACGCGCACCATAACAACCGTATCAACCGCAATCGTCGGCATGGTCTGCACCGCGCAGGACGCTGACGCGGCAACCTTTCCACTCAATACGCCGGTACTTATCACCAACGTGCAGGGCGCAGTCGGCAAGGCGGGTAAAAAAGGCACGCTTGCGGCCGCGCTGCAGGCCATTGCTGACCAGTCCAAACCTGTGACCGTCGTCGTGCGCGTGGCTGAAGGTGCCGACGAAGCCGAAACCACGTCAAATATCATCGGCGGCACGGATGAAAACGGCCAGTATACCGGCATGAAAGCGCTGCTCGCCGCGCAGACCCAGCTCGACGTTAAGCCGCGCATTCTCGGCGTGCCGGGGCTGGATTCACTGGCGGTGGCAACCGCGCTTGCCAGCATCGCGCAGCAGCTGCGCGCCTTTGCCTACGTGTCAGCGTGGGAATGTAAAACCATTTCCGAAGCCCGCCTGTATCGCCAGAACTTCAGCCAGCGCGAAATCATGGTTATCTGGCCGGACTTTCTCGCCTGGAACACCGCAACCAGTAAATCCGATACCGCCTTTGCGACCGCGCGCGCGCTGGGCCTGCGCGCCAGAATTGACAACGACACCGGCTGGCATAAAACCCTGTCTAACGTCGGCGTAAACGGCGTGACCGGTATTTCCGCATCGGTATTCTGGGATCTGCAGCAGACCGGCACCGACGCCGACCTGCTCAACGAGGCCGACGTTACGACTCTGATCCGTAAAGACGGTTTCCGCTTCTGGGGCAACCGCACCTGCAGTGATGACCCGCTGTTTCAGTTTGAGAACTACACCCGCACGGCGCAGGTGCTGGCCGACACGATGGCCGAGGCGCACATGTGGGCGGTTGATAAGCCGCTGACGCCGGTTCTGGTGCGCGAGATTATCGCGGGCATCAATGCGAAATTCCGCGAGCTGGTTAACGCCG
>Ga0308161_1004127_pt1 | contig 13503 bp, 23 predicted proteins | sample PhyFR2_FD_201034 | JGI IMG/M metagenome (GOLD analysis project Ga0308161, IMG submission 201034) | Phyllosphere microbial communities from UC Gill Tract Community Farm, Albany, California, United States - DLSLF.R2 | ecosystem: Host-associated > Plants > Phyllosphere > Unclassified | place: USA...
CTGATGAAGGACATGCTGACCGAGGGTCACGCGCACGGGCTGGTCACCGATCAGGCGTACGCCGACCTCTCGGTGCTCGTCGTCAACGAGGACGCCGACATCACCGACCCGCTCGTCATGACGCCGGTGCTCACGATGAACGGCGATCCGCTCAGCCCCGCGGTCATCGCGAAGGACCTCGAGGTGGCGATGGAGTCGGACCTCTACGACTCGGCGCTGGGCTACGACGTCCAGGAGGACGGCACCGTCCACACCACGGTGTTCGACGCCCGGGGCAACATCGTTGCCACCGCCAAGGTGCGCATCGTCATCGAGTCGGTGGAGCGGCACGAGGTCACCTCGGAGGCCTGAACGGGCTCCGCGAAACTGGGGCTTCCCCTCGGCGCTTCATGTCGCTAGACTAGTATTAGTCAAGTTAGCCGAGCAAGGAGTCACCATGTCGATCAGCACCCTCCAGGACATCGCCGCCGCCACCACGTCGGAGCTGCGCACCGTCTACGCCGCGGTCAAGCCGCTCACCGGCCCGGCCAACGGGAACGTGCTCATCGAGGGCATGGTCCGCGCGATCGAGGCCGAGATGACCAAGCGCGAGCAGCCACTGGTGACCCTGATCGGCAAGCACCTCACCACCGGCCAGGACATCATCGACCTCCCCTACGGCACCGTGTTCGAGGCCGAGGGCCGTCGCTACGCCCGCGAGTTCTCCCTCGTCCAGGGCGGCGACGTCATCGTGGAGATCAACGGCACGCCCAAGGTCACGCCGGTGGACGACATCAAGCCGGACATCACCTTCGACGCCCCCTTCGTCGTCGTCCTGGACCCCGCAGCACGCTGACACCGCACTTCATCGAACGCCCCGCAGCCCCCGTGATTGCGGGGCGTTCCGCGTTACACTAGCCGAAAGCCCCAAGGAGGTACCCGTGCAGGAGCACCCCATTCCCGAGACCATGACGATCGAGGGCCTCACCTACACCCGGTCCAGCATCTCCGCAATGTGGCGGAACGGGTACAAGCCGCGCGACGCCAAGTTCCTGCGCAGCCGTGAGGACCGCCTCGCCATCGCCGTGATCCAGCAGATCATGTACTTCCACGGCATCGGCCAGGAGGGCGTGTTCTGGGCGCGGGACACCTGGCAGCACCCGTCCCTCCTCATGCGCGTGAACACGCAGCAGGTCGTCCGTGAGCTGCTCAACTCCTCCGTGCCCGAGGTCGTGGGGCTGGCGCACGGCATCGCCGCCCGCGCCGCCGCGAACCTGGAGACCCACTTCCTGGAGGACGTCTCCTTCTATGTGCCACCGGCCGACGCGCTGGAGCGCGCTCGGGAGCTGACCTTCCACTACTACGGCATCTGGATGCAGCAGGAGATGCCCCGCGGGTAGGGCGGTGCGCCGCGATCCAGTGGGCCCGCGACAACCGCAACTCGGCCCCCATCCTCAACCCGTACGCCTGAGCAGGAGCAGCACATGCAGAACTTCACCGACCGCGTCGCGGAGGTCACCGTCACCGCACACCGCGTCCTCGCCTGCATCACCGAGCACGCCAACGCCACGGCCCTCAAGAACGTCAGCGCCGCCCAGGCGATGCGCCTCACGCTGATCGTGGAAGCGGGGGCCCTCGAGGGTCAGTCGCTCGTGCTGCACCACACGGAGCGCGACAGCTTCCGCGAGGAGCAGTTCACCGACACGCTGGACCGGGCGCTGGAGGAGCTGAAGCTGTTCCGGGGCGCGGAGCCGATCCGCGGTGCGGTGAGCGCCCGCAACGCCGTCGAGGAGGTCATCCGCCAGGCCCGGTCGCTGCTCCAGGCTTCGGCCCGGCTCGACGTGGTCACTCCGTAGCACGCGACTCCGCCAGCGCGCCCCGTGGGACTTCGGTGTCACGGGGCGCGCTGCTGTGCTACGCTCGTACTAGTCGAGCGGCGATCCGCCCGACGCCCAGCCGAGAACGTAGGCAGGCGCAGTACCGCCCCCGAGAACGTAGGGGGTGCGACCGACACCACCGAAGGGTACCCCCATGGCGAACAGCCACCTCTCCGTCGAGTCCAAGCCGCTGACGACCGACGCGTTCAGACGACGCGACCGCGCCCAGGTCCGGATCAACCGCATCTTCGCGGACGCCGACTCGCTGACCGGTTCCCACTACCGCAACTCGGTGTTCAACGCGCTCCGCTCGCTGAAGGACGATGACCCTGCATCGTGGCGCTCCGCGGCGAACGCGCTCCGGCTCGCGGTGCAGTCGGGCATCGCGACCGGTCCCGGCCCGTTCACGGTCGAGGACTGGGAGGACACCACCGTGCAGCGGGACGACTCCGTGCGGCCCTTCGCCCGCCTCCTGGGGGGCGTCCGTGCCTCATTCGTCAGCCGGGAGCAGCTCATCACCTTCCTGACCCCGGCGCACCTCCTCGCCCGCGCCGGGCTGTACGCGGAGTACATGCCGGACGGACACCTCGTGGACCGCAAGACGGGCTCCCGTGTCGAGGGCGAGATGATCCGCCCGGTCAAGGTGAGCGCACTCGCAGAGCCGGACGACGCCGCGCAGATCGAGCCGAACTGGGCGCAGGAACTGGAGCGGAACGAGGACGGCTCCGAGCCGCGTATGCTGGTGACCTCAACGCTGGTGCCCTTCCCGGAGCACGGGCTGATCTCCACCTACTGGCCCATGTTCAGCGAGGGATACGGCAACCCGTACGGAGACTCGGCTCCGTCAGCCCGTGGCCTTGGCCTCGCGCTGATCGAGGAGCTGGAGGCGGCCTCAGACTCGGTGCTGATCGCGGCCGTGGTCGGCTACCTGACCGGGGTGTGCCTCAACGCCGCCCAGCCGCACGGGGACGAGGGCATCACCCTCCGCGACGACTACATGTACGGCACCGTCGGTCCGAACTGGTGGGCGCTCTGCCTGGGTGCCGACGCCCTGCCCCGCTGGCGCGCCTAGCCCGCACCGGGCGTCGAGGGGTCACTCCTGCCGCTGAGCGGCCCCTCGACGCCGTTCAGCGTCCGTCCGCGCTCATGACGACGCGCTACGTCGCCCGCTCCGTACGGGCGCTCAGATCGTCGCTGGAGAGTAGCGCGGTGCTCCGATGCTGGTCTAGACTACTACTAGTCAACTATCCGACAGGAGCCGCAGTCCCGCATGGACGCCATCTACACCTCGAACATCTCACCCTCCGGCGACATCGTCGTCCGAACCCGCGCCAACGGGGACCCGGCCCGCGTGTACGCCGACCGGTACGTCCGGAACGTGGAGTTCAACCACCTGCCGGTGTTCGGCGGTCGCGGAGCCGTCGCGCTGGGCGCTCAGCTGATCGGCTGGCTCGGCCTGACCGCGCTGCCCTTCCTTCCCGCGCACGGAACCGGGAACCTCATCGCCGGTATCGACGGCGTGGTGTTCGGCCTCATGGTGTTCATCTCGCTGATCGCGCTGCAGCACTACGCCCGCCGCGGACTCCGCTACCTGCGCACCGTGCGGCGGGTCCGCGCGTCCGTGGTCGTGTTCGAGGCGCCCGAGGTGGACGCGACGCCCACGGACGCCACGCCCGACGAGGCATTCGCCCTGGGCGCGTACCGCTTCCGCGCACTCCGGCAGGAGCGCACCTTCATCGTCACCCACATCTAGGACCCCGACATGGTGCAATTTGACAAGCCCGCCAGCGGCGCCGCGCGCTCCCAGTCTCTCGACCACGCCATCTGGCGACTGGAGAGCGGGGTCACCGTCGTGCTGACCGCGGACCGCGGTGACGACTCCTGGGCGGCCACGATCGTCGCATCCGAGACTCCGCACTACCGCGTCGGAGGATACGACCTCCTCGTGACCGTGCACGACATCGAGCGGGCGCGCCCCGTGGTGCTGACGGCCGAGGCCGTTGCCACGCTGACCCTGGGCGTGCCGGAGCACGGGCCCTTCCGGACCACCGAGCAGCTGATCGCAGACTTCGGCCGCACCGTGAGGGAGCGTGCACGCCAGGAGCGTGACGAGCCGAAGGTCCGGTCGCTGGACTGGCACGTCTGGGTGGGCGAGCGCAAGGTGGGCGTCGCGGTGGTCACCGAGGACGGTGTCTCCCGCCTCCACCTGGTCGGAGCGCAGGGTCTCCTCCCGCCCGCGCTCACCGTGGCTCACTCCACCGCTGCTCAGCTGCTGGGTGCGAGCGAGGCGCTCGACGTGGACGGCAAGCCGTACTCCGACGCTCGGGAGTTGGCGTCCGTCGTAGGCTACCCGGTACCGGCACGTGCGGCCCGGCCTGACGCCGAGGCGCAGCGCCTGCTGGACGAGGACACCGCCTTCCTGCTGAGCCGGTACGCCGATGGCCTCGCCCGCACATCGGGCACCGCGGCGTAGACTTCCTGCGCGCGATAGGGGTAGACTACTACTAGTCAAGTTAGCCCACGAGAGGAAGCACCATGTCTGAGCCGAGGCTCGACCCCGAAACCATGCACGCGCAGCTCCACGTCCTGGACCGCCAGATCGCGGACTTCCAGCGTGACCGCAGCCAGCTGGTGCAGGACCTCGTCAGCGCGCTGGGCTTCGACTCCGGCCGCATCGACGGCAACGCCGTCCGCGCCAGCTGCGCTCACTTCGGCGGGCCGGACGACGAGGGCGCTCGCGGGCAGCTACAGATCGATGCCGTCGCCGAGCCGGTCAACGCCGACCGGGAGCAGATGAGCCTGGGCACCGCGACGCACTTCCTCATCACGGTCGAGGCGAACGGCGTCCAGCACCCGATCCGCCCGGACCTCGACATCGCGGAGGTCGATGGCGTCGTCGTCAACCGCAGTCACGGCTTCATCTCCTCCGTGCTGGCCCCCGCCGCACTCGCCGGTGACCTGTTCTTCGACGTGCGCCGCGCCCACATGCGGGAGTACAACGCCTTCCCGTCCACGCTGGGCCGCGACCTCCCGGGGAACCGCTGATGAGCGAGCAGGCAGGGCTGGCGTTCCTCATCGCCGCACTCGCCGTCACGCCCGGCGCCGCACGGGTCACGGCGGAGCACAACGACCGGAAGCGACACGTCATCGGGGTGCACGTCTCATCGACCCCCGAGCAGATCGTCCACCTGGAACTCTCCACCCCCGCCGACGCCGAGCGGCCGATGACCGCGGGCGCGCTGCACTCCGACCTCACCGGAACCCGGGACGCGCTGAACATGCACCCCCTCACCCGCATCACCGTGGGTCCGGGTTCCCTGTCGGCGCCCGCTGCCTCGTTCCGGCTGAGCGGCGCCACGCTGCAGTTCACCCCGGACTGCACGCGCCCGAACATGCCGGTGACGGTGCTGGCGCTGGACACCTACGACCCGATGGGAAGCCGATGACGGGACACGTCAGCATCACCGCTCCGTACGGCAAGGACCCGCTCGCCGTCAACCCGATCCTCGCGGCGTTCCGCCTGGAGCGGATGCACCGGAACACCGACGGTGCCGAAGCCGCACGGGACGCGGCAGCGTGGCTGGTGACGATCCGGGCGCGCGCCAACGCGATGAACACGGACATCGCGTTCGGGCGCCGCAAGGGCGGCTACGTCGGCCCGATCGACTGCCACCCCGCGTACCAGGGACTGCAGGAGCGGTACCCCGGCGGGGTGGGCATGGCGCGCCCACGCGTGAACGAGGCGCTGAACGACTGGCTGGACACCGTCGGCGCGGGGGAGCCGAGCAACCGTGCCGCGATCGAGGCGACCAAGGCGTACCTGGCGCACGCCGCGGCGGTGCTCAACCGCTTCATCGGTCTGGCCGGTGGAGACATCGCCGTGCTGAAGTTCAGCAACACGGACCGGCGACGGCTGAACGATGCCATCGCGGTGACCCGGACGCGCGCATTCACCGGTGACACCCGCAGGAACCTGATGGCGCTGGAGGAGCTGCGCCGCCTCGAGGCCATCTGGCGGCGCCTGCAACCCTAGTCTGCGTCCACCACCGCGTAGGCGGGGTCCTCGATGCCGCGCACCGTGCGCGCGAGCGCGAGGACCTCGCCTTCAAGCGCATCGAGGTCATACGTCCGCCGGGCGTCCAGCAGGTGGACCTCGACCCCGGTGCGGCTCCACGTCAGGTAGCCCGCGATCCGGCCGTCATTGAGGACGGAGTCGATGCCGATGGCCCACTTGGTCATCGTCGCCCAGCGCCGGTCGGCGTCCATGATGCGGGTGCGGTCCAGGTGCCCGATCAGCGCGTTGTCGTAGGCCGCCATGATGCGGACCGGTGCCGGTGTGTCCGGGTCCGGCATGGGTGCGTCCGGCACGTCGAACAGGGTCCGTCCGTCCGGACCCTCGTGCTCGGTCAGCACCGGGCGCAGGTCGGCGAACACCGGCGCCAGCCCGCCGATCCCCGCCCAGACGCTCATGTCCTGGGCCGACGCGGGGCCGAACGCGGCCAGGTAGCGGAGCACCATGTCGTGCACGTCCGCCGCCTCCCGGAACGCGGTGTCCAGCCACAGGTCGCCCCGGCTCCAGAGGTCGCGGCTTCCGGCGTGCGGACCGCCCGGGCGGCGGGGCACTCGCACCATACCCAGCGCTGGCAGGACGGGGTGGCCCATGAAGGTGCCGTCCACGTGCCCGGGCAGCGCGGCGTCCAGCAGGCGGGCGATGTCCCGCTTGCCGTGCGCTCCGTCACTCAGCGCCTCGCGCGCGACCGGTAGCCACTCGGAGTGATCCTCGCGGTCCTGGAGGAACCCCTCCAGGTTGGCGGCAAACGCCGGGTGCATGAGCGCCTGCAGCTCCAGGTAGTCTGCAGCGGTGCTCAGCTGGATGGTGGCACGCAGCGACGTGGCACGGACCACCTCGCGTCGGGCGAGGGCACCGTCCAGCATGTCGGTGGCGTAGCCGGACACCCGCGCGAACAGACCCGTGTGCGGAGGGATGTGCTCCTGCGCCTGGAGGGCGACGTGCCGGTGCAGTGCAGCGTGCCAGTCGGGCGTCCGCTCCAGCAGGTCCTGCCGCGCCAGCAGCGCCCGGTTGAGCTGCCTCTGGGTCAGCCGTGTCATGCGTGCTCCTCTCGCTACTCCCCACTCTAGCCGCAGTGACGGCGCCGCGCTGTAACGGTCTGGACAGTCACCACCGCCTCGGAATACGCTTCTCCTACGTACTTCTCAAACCCGAAGTGGGAAGGTTGTCCAATGATGAACCGTGCAGCTCAGGAGCGCCTCGATGCGGTGCTCGACACGTGGATCGTGTCCCGGCCCGACGCCCCGATGTCCCTCGCCTCCCTGGAGCCCTACCGCTACGTGCCGTCCCGGCTCCTGGTCAACGGCGGCTCCTACGAGGAGGACGGTCCCGAGGCGTCCGAGTCCCACGACCACCCGCTACCCGAGCGGATCGAGGTGATCGGACGCCCGGCACTGAGCCGTGACCTCGTGCTGCTGGGCGTGGACCTCGGCACGCAGGACGCCCTCTTCGGCGGTCACCAGCGGGGCGGCCGCTACCAGACGCTGGACCGCGTCCCCTCGGCCGACCTCACCCCGCGCTCCCGCACCATCATCTGGGATGCGCTGTTCGTCCTGCACATCACCGACGCGCTCCGCATCACCGGCCCGCTCTCACCGCCTCCAGTGCGGGAGCGGGCGACCATCCGGGCTGCGGCAACCCAGCGCATCTGGTGAGGCAGGAGACTCGGTGACCCGAACGCCGAGCTGAGCGGTCCGTGGCCTGCAGGGAGAGCCACGGGCCGCTCTCACTTTCAGCGGAGACCCAGCAGCATCAGGAGTGCGGTGCCCAGTCCAACGCCGAGTGCCGTGACACCGGCGATTGCCTTGAGCGTGTCCAGCACGAGGTCGATGGCGTAGCGGTACGGTCCGTAGCGCTGCTCGATGACCTTCATGTCGTTGACGGATGGTCGCTTGCGGTTTGGCTTGTTGCCCATGAGAATGTCCCTTCTTGTCGTATTCTCTACTAATGAATATCGGCCAGTGATAGCCAAAATATCCCCTTTGCGCGCTCCGACTTTCGCCTCACTGACGGGCTCATCGCGGGGTAGAATAGTAGTAGTCCGCAGCCACGAGTCAGGGAGTTCAGCATGGAGCAGCAGCCGGAGCCGATCGAGGCATTCGAGGGCACGATGAGGTACCTCACGGACGGGGTCGTCACGGAGCAGGACCTCCGGATCGACGGGCCCCACGGTCAGGTCGTCCTGACCGGCATCCAGCGCGAGGGCGGAGAGCTGCACTACGGTGTGGTGTCCCGGCCCACCTCGGTGGCGACGCTGTCGGCGCACCTGGACTGGGTGGAGGAGCACACGGCCTCCTTCGCCGAGCAGGCCGACAGGCACCTCGCCGGGCGGGAGTAGCCTGGGGTCATGGAGCGTACAGAAATCAGGGATGCCCTCACCTGGTGGGAGGTGGGCGCTACGGCGTCCGAGACCGCAGACCAGGAACCCACCCGCTACGAGCCCAGCCTCGCCGTCATCAACTTCGCGGCGCTGGGTGGTGAGGTCGACACGCTGGACGACACGCCGCGCGGATCGGGCACCCGGTACGAGGACCAGGCGTTCCCGTTCACCATCGAGGCGACGCGGGGTCAGCACCTGTGGGGCTTCGGACCCGGCGTCGTGGCGCACTCGCACAACTCCGACCACCGCTACCACCTGCTGGGCGTGGACACCCACAGCCAGGAGGCGCTGTTCGGGTACGAGTCCACGGCGATCCTCCACACCGAGCTGAGGGTCCCGCTCGCGGACCTCAAGCCGGGTGACCGCAGACTGGTCGACGCGGCGCTGTGGAACGGAGCCCGGGCATGAGCACGGAGTTCGCCTTCAGCAACGACCGCACCGCGCGCCACTACGCCGGGCGGCTCGCCAACCGGCTGGGTCAGCTGTCCGACCCCGTCGCGGCCGAGGAGGGGTCAACGGTCCTCGAACTGCTGTGCAGCGGCTGGTTCGACGGCGCCACGACCGCGGAGGTCCGCGCCGGGCTGAGCGGGTACCGTGTCGCGATCCGTCGGATGATCGACGCGACCGAGGGCACCTCGGTGTCGGTAGGCTACGCTGCCGCGCGCCTCCTGACCGAGCCGGACCTCACGCTGAGCCGCCTCGACCCCCGCTTCATCAGCCCGCTGCCGTCCGTGCTCAACGTCAACGCGGTTCGCGCCGCGCTGGAAGGGGTGTGACCGACAGCGATCCGTTTGGACCGCTGCGTCCGCACACCGTGTACGCCCTCCGGCTGAGGGCGATCCTCACTCCGCGTGGCTGGCTGGACACCTACGCCCCGGTCGTGGTGCTGGGCACCTCCGGCAGGAGCGACGCCCCGCTGCTGGGGGCGACCGCCGAGTGGGCCTGGGAGGGCGGGGTCGATGACCCCTTCGCCCGCGCGGCCATGCTGAACGCCACGCGTGCGGACGCCATCACCGCGCTCCGGTCCGGACACCGCTCGGTCGCCGGAGGGCCGGTGATCGTGGTGCTGACTCACGCGTCCGTGCCGGGGGCGCTGACCTGGGACGCGATGACCGAGTGGCACCGCAGGGACCTGGCCGCGTTCTCCTCCGATCCGGGCGCGATCTGGCACCGGTTCGTCACGAGCATCGGCTAGGCTACCATTCTGTCTAGTCAGCGCGTTCCTCCTGGGCTAGACTACTACTAGTCAACTATCCCAGGAGGACACCGTGACGTTCAGCGGCAGCACAGACACCCAGGTCAACCCCGGCCTGTACCGCCTGGAGGCGGAGCACGCGGCCCGGGCGCTGGAGGTAGCGCAGCGGAACGTGCGCGACCGGGAGCGCGACCTGGAGCGGAAGCTGGGCTACCCGCACGGAGCGCGCCTCGGCTACAACGGCGGGTACGTGACCCTGTCGGTCAAGAACAGGGCAGAGACGGTCACCGTGGACATCGAGGTTCGCGGTTCGGTCGAGCACCAGCGCAACCTGGGTCTCGCCAAGCGGGTGCGGGTCACGGTCGGCATCCACGACAACAGCGGGTACCGGTACCGCCCCAACCTGCCATCGATGGCCGAACTGGCCGAGCAGGGCATCGATGGTGCCGATCCGATCCACGAGGACGGCGACCCCCGCCTGTTCGGGTACGAGGTGGACGCCCACCTCGGGCCGCAGGTCGCGGACTGGCTGGCGCGCTCCGTGCGCACGGGCACCTGGATTCCCGCATGAGCCGCGCCGACGACACGCTGCCGGGCGGCTGGCGGCTGGAGGAGGACGGCGTGCTCCGGCACCCCCGGTTCCCCCGCGGCAACGTGATGACTCAGCCCGACTCCGGGGTCACGCTCACCCACGAGGGCCTCACCGATGAGGTCGCCCTCTCCGTGGTCGCGCCCGACGGAAGGGCTCCGCTCAACTTCTACCAGCTGGGCGGGCTCAGCAGCGCGCTGTGGAAGGCGTTCGATGCCTGGGGCATCCATCCCCACGTCAGGACCGCACCGGCCAACGGCGTCGCGCTGCGGTACGACCCCGTCACGAACGGCGCTGTCCTCACGGTGCCGTTCCCGCACGTCATCATGGACCGCGAGCAGGCGAGCGCGCTGATGGCCGAGGTTCGTGAGGCGACGCATGCCTGCCAGACGGAGAACGGGCGACTGGGTGAGGAGAAGGAGGCGCTCATCAGGGCTGCAGGTCCGCGACCACGCATGAACGCGGACGGCACCCGCGCTCCGAACGCGCCCCGCTACTACATCGAGTACCGCAAGGAAGACGGCACCTGGGTCGAGGCTGCGCGCGGGGACAACCACCGCCTCGCCGCCAACATCGGCCGCAAGTACGGCGTTCCGGTGCGCGTGATCCGCTGGGACGGGCGGGTGCTGTGGAGCCTCGACGCGCCGGAGCCGTCTCGTGAATCACGCCCCGTCCGGATGCGCTAGAATAGTTACTAGTCAAGCCCCTCACGCAGACAGGATTTCACGATGACCGAACTGGGCAAGTTGGAGCGCGTCCCGCTCCGGAGCGTCTGGCCGCACGAGGCACACGACTTCACGCAGTGGCTGGCGCTCAACGCCCAGGCCGTCACCGATGTCATCGGCCTGCCGTTCAGCGTCACCGGCACCGAGCGCATGGTGGGCGACTTCCGCCTGGACATCGTGGGTGAGGACGCGGACGGCGGCACGGTGCTGATCGAGAACCAGTACGGCGCCACCGATCACGACCACCTCGGCAAGATCATGACCTACGCCGCGGGCGTCGATCCTCGCACGATCGTCTGGATCGCGGAGACCTTCCGCTCGGAGCACCGGGACGCGCTGGAGTGGATCAACTCCGTCACCCCGGACACGCTGTCCGTCTACGGCCTCACGGTCGAGGCGTTCCGTATCGGCGACTCGCTGCCCGCACCGCAGCTGCAGCTCGTGGTCGCGCCCTCCGACCACGACGAGCGCACCCGGGCCTTCCGTCGCCTCCGGCAGGTGGAGCGCCGAGTCGAGTGGACCTCCGAGCGGGTCTCCTACCTCCGCCACATCCTGACCGGACTCATGCAGCGGGGATCGATGACGCAGACCTACCCGGAGGGTCAGCCGAACGAGTGGCCGGAGTCCGACTTCAGCAACAACAACCGCTTCACCGTCCGCCGCGTCGCCGAGAAGGTCTGCGTCATGGTGGGCCTGACCTCGAACCGTCGGCCGTTCGTGGCGCTGGAGCTGGACTCCTCCGACCAGCTGCACGACGCCGCGTTCAACGCCGCGCTGGAGGAGCACCGGGAGGCCATCTACCGGCTGGTGAGCGGAACCCCGCTGGGCGTCAACGGGCTGCGCGCCGACCCGCAGCGCTTCCCGTTCAACAGCAACCCGGAGTTCCGGGGCAAGGTCACGGGCCACGGCTCCATGCTGGTCCTGAGCAGCTCGCGGCTCATGGACGACGCGGAGCGGGACCTGCAGTGGTACGGCTCCGCACTGGGCCTCCTGAACGACATCGTGGAGACCTCCGGCCTCGCCGCGGCCATCGAGCACCCGGAGCGCTGACGCTTGCGTTCATTCGGGGGTTCCGCTGAGGCCCCCGGTGGACTAGACTACTACTAGTCAAGTTAGTCGAGCCGAGGAGCGCATCATGGCAAGCCTGTTCATCACGACCACCGAACCCGCCAACGGTCACGGCAAGCCGCTCGTCGTGGGCTCCCTGCACGACCGCAAGATGAAGGTGCTGGAGACCCGCCCGTACGGCACGCCGGACCGCCTCATCGAGGGCGTCGCGGAGCTGCTGGCACCCGCGGTCCTCCGCGACATCGACGTGGAGACCGAGATCACGGTGGACGACCTCCACCCGGACTTCGACCACCTCGCCGCGATCGAGCTGCTCCGCGCGAAGGGCCGCGCGTGAGCGCGATGGAGGACGCCGAACTGCTGGCCACGTTCCGCGCAGCGCTGGTCGCTGAACGCCGTCGTCAGTGGGGCCTCTCCGGCACCGTGGACACCGAGGACGGAGCCACGCTCGCGGGCCTCCGTGCGGTGCTCGCCGCCGCAGAGCCGCGTCCGGTCGACCGCTACGCGCCCACCGTCGCCTGGCTCCAGGCTCGGGGCATCGAGCACGAGGTGCGCGGCGCAAACCTGGGCACGCTCATCATGACCAAGCCGTTCCTGTTGCCGGGCGAGGACAGGGCACGCTGGTTCACGTTCAACTACGGCCCGGACGGGCTGTTCCGGCACTCGTTCCTCGAGGGTCGCCCCTGGCTGCAGGAGCGCATCGACGCCGTCAACGCCGCAATCATCGAGGGCATCGGAGAGCCGGTCCCGGTTCAGACCGACGCCGGAACGGAGTCCGCATCGTGACCGATCAGCTCAGGACGGGCGCCTTCATCGAGGAAGTCTCCGCCGTCGCGGACATCGCCGGGCGGGGTCGCCTCACCGGCGGTGTCGAGGTGCCCGTCGAGGCGGGTGACTGGCCCGGCACCTACCACGTCGCCTCGGTCGAGTATCGGCAGGTGCACGGCGTCGAGGTGGTCCTGACCACGGACGCCGAACGCGGTATGACCGCACGCGCCTTCGCCGACTCCGTCAAGGCGATGGCCCTCTGGCCCCGCGTCCAGGACCTGCTCGCCGTCACGCTCCGTGTCGAGCGCAGCGCGATCAAGCGTACCGGCATCGTGGGGCTGGCGCTCACCGACGCCGACGGGCTGCTCCTGGTGCCGTCGATCAACGCCCGCAGGGAGACGACCCGATGACCTACACCGTCACGCTGACCCACAACGAGCACGGCGCCGTCGTTCAGACGGAACCCAGCGCTCACATGTGGCGCACCCTGGAGGACGCCGCCACCCTGCTGGGTGTCCGGCTCAACCCGCGCAGCGGCGAGCGGGGCGTCCTGGTCAACTCGGACCCGATCCTGCTGGACGGTGAGGAGGGCGAACCCTACCCGCTGCAGCTGGTCTACGGCCTCAACGGTCTGCTCGACGTGAAGGAGACCGGGTCGTGGCGCATCCGCCGGGTCGCGGCACTGAGTGCCACCATCGACCGCCTCAGGGCCGAGCGCGCAGCCTGACCCCCGCGCCGTCAGCGACCCCGGAGCCTGATCGTCGGCTCCGGGGTCGCTTCATGTGCGCTGCCGCGTGCTAGCGTGGGACGCGACGAGAGAGGTCAGGGATGGCGCTGCTGTGGATAGGTCGGC
>Ga0308161_1004131_pt1 | contig 13495 bp, 14 predicted proteins | sample PhyFR2_FD_201034 | JGI IMG/M metagenome (GOLD analysis project Ga0308161, IMG submission 201034) | Phyllosphere microbial communities from UC Gill Tract Community Farm, Albany, California, United States - DLSLF.R2 | ecosystem: Host-associated > Plants > Phyllosphere > Unclassified | place: USA...
TAACAAACTTATAACACTTATCAACTGTTTTCCCTCCCCGATCCCCATGCCTTCTTTCATCAGCTTTTCCCTCTCCTCTCACTCAAAATCATACTCAAAAGAATAAGTTGGGTGCTTACGATTGATTCAACTCCATGTACAGGTAACCACCTCTCACTCGCTTCTTCATAACCATACTGATCTACTCCAGGTTCATGTAAAATCGAAATACAAACTTCTCCACTCTCTTTGTAAATGTTTGGGTGCCACATTTCAGTGAGAAATTTCATCTTTGGTGGACGTAATGGAAAGTCGGGAGGGAAATTGAGTAGTGCTCGAAAGAACCCTCCTTCGTACAAAGTATCTTGAGGTCTATGTATCGTATCAACACGAGTGAGTTAGTGAGAGATGGGAGAGAAAGGAGAGAGATGAGGATGGGAGAAGAGACTTACCCGAAAATAGTGATTTCCCATTCGAATACGTTGTCGTCATCTACTAATCCAGCTGAAAAGCCTTCTACTGGATGCTTCCTCAATTCTATCGGGACAGAGAGGGAGAGAGAGAGAGGTTAGCATTTTACGCGTAGAGAGAGATGAAAGTGGGAGGAGATGAAAGTTTACGTTGTAGTTGACGAGTTAGTTGAAGGGACGCTGAAGAGTTAGCCATGATTAGCTTGTGAGTGTGCGAGGTGAGGAGAGGCAGGCAAGAGGTAGGAGAGAGAGACGGGGAGATGGGAAGAGAGTCGGTGGCGTGTTCCGCTTGGAAGAGAGCTAGAGGGGAGAGTCGCGTTTGATCTAGTCTGTACTGAAGCTTGTTAGACACCTAGACGAGTGACTGGAGAGGTAAATGAGAGAGAGAGAGAAGCTAGAGAAGCCTCATAGATTCAACTCTCTCTCTCTTTCGCAAGGACTGCCGAGGAATCGAGCCGGCCGTAGGGGCGTGTCTCGAAGCGAGGAAGGCATCCGAGTCCTTCCTATAGCTTTTCAGAATTTGCGATTTTTGGACTTAGCGAAATTTTCCTCGAATTCTCTCTCTCTTCTTCACGCTTCACTCGACTCGTTCCTCTCGTCTCGTTCGCCAGACTAGGATACTTCTAGTAGGTTCTACAAACTCTAGAGCCCGCCCACCTCCCCTTCGTTCCTCCCCGCTGCGCCCCGGCCGCGGTCCTTGAGATCGTTTAGGGCGACCTGAAGGCCTTTCGGCCTCAAACCCAACCTATATAGTGTTCAGACTGCTTGACTGACGATCATTCCTCTTTTCTCCTCCCCTTCTCTCTTTCCTTCTCCCTCCTGCCAGACTTCCGAGCGAAGAAAGACCGCCTCTCTTCACTCTCACCTTGCTCCTGCTTATGCCTTCTCCTCTCATCGAGATCCCTACTCACGGGATCCCCTCCTTGAGAATAATTTATGATTTCATTTCACCTTGTGAACAATCCCACCTCGTCCGAGTACCTTTCTCCCCTTCTCCCCCTCTCTTACCTTGAACTCCGCTGATCAATCTGTACTCTATCCAATAGCATATAGATCAAGTAGGTGGTACAGTCACACAAGAAGAACATTTCGAATTGATCGCCAAATCGAAATACAACAAGAATTGGGGGTGGAAAGAGTTGAACGGGAGGAGGTCCATGGTTTGGGGTGGAACCATTTTACCCACTTCAAACGCACTCGTACCAACTCCGTTTCCCAAGTTCATGCAAGGTGAATGGCCAGATTTGTTGAAGAGGATTGCAAAGACTCGAGTTTATGATGAGTGGACTTGTAAAGACGAGGCAATAGATCAGGAATGGAAAGATGAGATGAAAGGTACAGAGAGGGGTCCAAATCATGTGAGTTGCGAAACGAAGGGCTAAACGGACAGAAGGAGATTTCGCAGAGAGCTGATCGAGATTTCGTTTGCTTTTGGAATTCGTATTCACAGTGCTTGGTGAACGAATTTTTACCCTCACAAGGGATCCTCCCACACACAGATGGACCCGCTTACCTCCCTTGCACAACTACGATCTCTCTCTCGTCCCATTCGATTCTCTCACTCCGTCGACCTCCCTCCTCTCCCTCTCCCTCTCCCGATCAAATAGATAAACTCGACATCTTCCTCCCCTCACGAAGCCTACTAGTACTCGAAGGAGAATTGTACAGTGAATGGTTACATGGGATTCAACCACTCCCTGTCAGCCCAATCGAGAGTTTGCGGAATTGTCAGAATTGGGGATCGTGGTGGGTATGGTTGGAATCGATTGAATCTGTTGGATCGGAAGTGACTAGGAAGGAATTGGGTTTCGAGGATGTTGAAGAAGGGATCGAGAAATTGAGTGTGATCTCAGAGGAAGAAGGTGAAGAGAAGGAGGGTAAAGGGGAGACGGAAGAAGAGAAGAAGAAGCTAGTGAGGGAGATGAGGAAGAAGATGGAGAGTATGGAGGGGTGGAAGAGGGACAAGAGGATTAGTTTGACTTGTCGAAGAGCGGCGGGGAAAGTGAGGGATTTGAGTGGATTGTTGGGAAAGATGAAGGGTCGCAAATGAGGTGGGGTCCGTCAAATGTCAATACGAGTCCCCAACGTTCTCATCGAAGGAGGTCCACAACCGCCAGAGAGCGAACGAGGAGGAGGAAGCGCTCTAAAGGAGCTCTTTTAGTCAACTCGACGAAATCTTTCGAAATCGGATAGGCAAGCGAACAAACTCGGCAGAGCAGATATGTGACAGATAGTCGAACATCAATACATTAGATCGCTCTACTCGACACCGATTCCATCCCTCCCTACGCCCATTCGACGCTTCCCGTCTCTCCAGCATTCCAGCTCGTGACTCCCTCTCCCGCTTCCTCCCATCCTTCCCCTACTACGCTTCCTCCAATGACAGCACTCGTCTGTTGCGCTGGCACAACTTCCCCCCATTCACTCGTCGCCGTCCCCTCGTTCTCAGGCATCGTCCCCTCGGTCGTTTCCACAGGAATCGGTTCCCAACTCGAAGGCACAGGGTTCCACAACACCTCACTCGTCCGAGCCTCACTCTTCCACTCCTCCGTGCTAGCACTACTCGCTTCAACCCTATCACTCACCAATTCCTTGCCCTCTCCCTCTCCCTCTCCCTCTTTCCCTTTCCATTTCCCAAACAATCCCAATCCCAATCCAATCCCTAGCGCCGCGATTCCAATCACAATCAACACTCCCAATCCCCCCATCGCAACGACCAACTTCCTCCTCCTTTCAAACCCCTTCCCATTTCTCTCTTCATGCCCCTCCTCATCTTCCCCCTCGACACTAACTCCTAACAATCTCTTACGACTCTCGATTTCCCTCGCTCGTTTCTCATACCCCTCTGCAGCTTTCCTCCTAGTACTACTACTACCCATCGTCTCGTTAATCGGAGGAATTGGAATCGGAATTGAGGAATAAGAACGAGTCGAGGTCGAGGACGAGTTTCGTTCGGGGAGAGATAAGAGGGTGGTATCATACCCTTCCTGTTAACATCATTTTTGGGGATCAGGACGAGTATGGGAAGGAGAAGAGAGGAAAAGCGGAAGAGGAAAGGGGGGGGGACGCACTTGAATTTCTTCCCTAGTCAAAGGGATCGAATCGAGCGCATTCTCTCTGCGCGGAGGGGACATGGAGTGATAGAGAGACTGGGAACACTCTGATAGATGGGAGGGAGATTGAAAGGGAAAGGGGAAGGGGAGAAGGAGAAAGATGTTGAGTGGGATTTCAGAGGAGGACTGTCTGTTTGTCCCCGCGGATCTGGCGGAGATGTTGGGAATGACGATGACGACGAAATGCAGGTTCGGTCTACGATCAGATTGTACGAAAGAGGACAGAAGGGTTGTGGAAGTAGCGATTTTTGTACAAATTCGCAATGTCTTCGCGGAAATGTCAAATCTCGACGTCGTAGCTCTTCCCTCGCACGACACGAAGAGTGTGTGAAATCCGATTAAACCCAAATGTCCTTACAACAGCCCCAAAGAGAGAGAAAAGAGAGAAGGCTACAAGAAACGAACGAAGAATAAAGTTAAAGGGAGAGATCAGAATCGTAGAGAGCGATTTCCGAGTGCATGAGAGAGAGAGGAGGATACCCGCAACGCCGGCGGTAGAGATTATTCTAGGGGTATACTAAACTGAAGAAAGTGGAGAGATAGAGGAAGTGGAGAAGAAGAGCGAAAGAAGGGGGATATAGGATGCTCAGTTATGGAGGAGAAGTCGGGGAGAATTAAGCGAGGGTGAAAGCGGCGATGGTGAGAGCCGACAGGAGAGCGAAGGTTGATCCAACGACTGAGGAAGCAGAATTGGTGTTGCTTGCTGCGTTCGCTGCTACTCCTGAAACTTGAGGAGAAACGGATCCGGTTGTCAAGAGTGGGACGGTGGCTGTTGAAGTAGGGGTCGAGGCAGCGTCGTAAGTGGGACGGCTTGAGGCGGTAGAGGAGATGGAAGGGGTCGAAGAGGCTCGGGAAACGGATTTGGTCGATTCTCCAGCTGCGATTGTGCCAGTAATGGTTGCGAGTCCCTCGGTTTGACAGCTATGGAGAAGATTTCGATCAGGATCTATCAGAGGAGAGGAGAGTGGAGTCCTAGACGTACAGATCAACGAAAGAATTGTAGGAAACGACAACTTGGGTAGCGTTTTGAGTAGATTTCGTTGAAGTCGAGATGGCGGCAGCGCAAGATCTCAAGTCGCCGAGGGTTTGCGTAGAACAAGCGCAAGCAGCGATCGACGCTTGATCAGTTCCTTTCGCGCAGGTCTATCATTGCGAAACGAGTTGGAATTTGATCAGTTTTTATTCGGAATCTCACAAGAAGTCAAGTTTTGATGAAGACTCACCTCTAAATCAGCGAGGGGTACTGAACAAGCCTTCTCTGACTTGTCGGTTTGGTAGGAGAAGAGGTCCTGGAGGTAGGAAGATTGGGAAACGGTAGGCGCTCTCTTGGCCAAGAGGGAAACATCGTTCGAGATGCGGGTAGAGGAGAAGGGAGAGGGAGCAGCGGATACGAGGCCTATGACAAAGTATAAGAATCAGTCGAGGAAGTCCGGGAAAAGTGAGAGGAGCCGGAAAACAACAACGCGTTCTCGAGAGGAATGGGAGAAACTCACCAGTCGCGACGAGGGTGACAAAGATTGAGGAAAGCATAACTTGAATAACGAGTGTGGAGAGTAAAGACTTGAGAAAGAGGGAAAGAACAGAGAGATGAAGTTGGAGGGTTGGAGAGAACAGGGAGGAGAAAAAGGTTCCCTCCCTCAAAAAAGATCGACAAGTCTAAAAATTGAAAACTTGCTCAGAAGGGAAAGAAGGAATCGCTTCCGACTCCCCGGTCGAGAGGTCTCATCTCTATGAACTCCTTTCAAGCTTCCTTCTCGAGCAAGCAGCTCAGTCGATTTTCGAGGTCAAACCCCACTTCTTTAATCTTTCCCTTTCCCTCAGGACCCCTCGCTTCCCTTTCCTTTGCCCGACGGAGATCAACCCGCATCTCAGAGAACGGCGACTGAGAGAAGCCGGAACGAGGGAGAGCTGAGACGGCAAAGTCGAAACGAAACGAGGAGGAAGTGAGCTTTGCGAACGCCAGATTGCCTGTTCGAGCTGAGTATCGCTTCAAGTCTACTCCTCAACACACCTGAGCAGCGGATCGAGCGGCTCGGAAGAGTCAGAGAGGGGGAAAGCGAGAGATAACTCTTTTGAACGATTGCACCTTCTCAAGCTCCATCTTGCTATACCTGAGCAAAGCGACCTCTTACTAGACACTACGTCATAGAGGCTGTATTCGATTGACAAAAGGATCAGAAGAAGTAACCTTGAGAAGAGGAAGAAATCACTTACGACAGAACTTCCTCGACGATTCCCAACCCGTTTCTCTTCATTCCAATGTCACATCCGCTGCTTCCTTCACTTCCTCACACTCCTCAAGTCCAATGCAAACCAGTCTTGTTCCGGTAATTCTGTCTCGACGATTTCGAGCTCGTTCAGTTTGATCGAACAAGGAGGGAAGCCGTCTTCGAGACCCTCGCTCCTAACTTGCCGTAAGCCTACCATGTCGATAAAGTAGGTGGCGATGATGGCTCGATTGTTCGCCTCGAGATGATAGTCATCGACCGTTTGAAGAGCTGAAAGAACTCCTCCTTTGACAGTAATCCCGTTCTCCTTTCCAACCTCGATCAGACGCTTCAAGCCCCACACTTCCAGCTTGACATTATCGCTTCGCTTTGGCAACTTCCAATCGCTCATCCCGACTGGACACCTCTGTAATTCCCTCCTAGCATCAAAACCTTTTATCGAGGGAGAGGAGATCTTCTTGCCGATACGACCAGTGTCGGCGTCGAGAATGAACGTCTTGAGGAAGAGTAGTCGATCCGGTCCAGAGACGAGGGGAAGTAAGTTGTCAGGGTCGAGAAGCCCTTGACCAAGATGAATTTCGACGAGAAGAGGAAGTTTGAGAAGAGTTGAGGGGATACTGCTGGAATAGCAGTAGTTTCCGAGATGGAGGGATCGGAGTTGGGTGAAACCTTCGAGCGGAACCTCGTCGCGAGCTATTCCGCCGCCTTCGAATGAGATGGAGAGAGATACAAGCGAGTTCGGGTGCTGCGACAAAGAGGCATAAAAACACACTGGTCCAACGTACGTGCTGTGCAACTCTAGATGCTCAAGTGTGGAACAGCGAGCCGTCAGACGCGCGACCGATTGATCTTCAGCTCCTGGACCCTCGACGCGAAGTCTCCGCAAACGAGACAGTGATAGCTTTTGAGCATTCTGGACGCCCTCATTATCGACGACCGCCCAGCCGTGAAGCTCGAGGGAGACAAGACTCGGCAAGCTTTCGAGGTCGGCTAGTTGTTCGAGGTCGATACATTCGGTGTCCTCATCGCTGTAATGCGAGACAATCGAGACAGCAAGGAATTCGAGGCGGCGAGAGAGATGGAGTATGTCGGTGGACTGCAACGATAGGGGCGTGATGAGGGGTACAGATAGGTCGATGAGGTTCGGAAGCAAAGGTAGGAGGGATCGGAGGAAGTTGATGTCCTTTTGAGAATCGGAATCGCAGGAAGGGAGCGAAAGGGATCTGACGAATTTTCCTTTGTGTGATCCGGTCGAGAGACATTGAAGGAAGAGGGAACATGATTGTCCGGAGTAGAGCGAAATCTTCGAATAGAGGTGTTTCTCGAAGAAGGAGAGAAGACGTTTCGAGAGGGGATGCGAAGGAGGAGATTCGTTGTAGGCGTATTCGAAGATATTATCGAGTAGTTCGTTGGGAAGATGAGAGAAGTGGTCGATTGGAGGAGGGGAAGACTGAGGAAGAGGGAGAGGTCAACCGTCAATCAGCTTATTTTGACAGCGGGGAGGCTATTAGTGCTCACATGATTCGAGTCCGAGGGTACTGAGGCCATCCTAGACTGGTCACGAGACGATCCGAGTTGCTGAAGTGAAGGGCGGGAAGGAGAAAGATGACAGAATCGGAACAGCTCTTGACCCACGACCAACCACTTTGAACAGCTAGATGAACAGCTAGAGACTATCGAAGACCTATCAACATACTTCTGAGAGCGCGACTGCTCGCTATCGACTGATCCCTCTCCTTTCCCTCTTTCTCTCATCCTCTCGACTCGACTTCTTCAATCTCGCTCAAGCACCTCCGAAAAGCAGGGGCTCCCATCCGAATGGAGTCTGATACACTACACGTAGGAGAGAGGACATCGAAGCAATAGTAGGAAGCGAGAGGAAAAGACGATGTTCGATTTCGCAAGAGACACGGCTAGCTGAGATCCGCTAGTTTGAATTTGTTGGAGAGGTGCACGACGGGTAAATGAAGGGATCGACTCTACGGGAGGTCTGGAAAGGGAGCGAGTCACTCAGATGGAGAGAAGGAAAGTACGAACAGTCTTGCGAGAAGAAGTCGTAGAACTGTCGAGTCTGTTTGACAGAATCATGCAAGGCAGCTGCGACGTTGTATATCCTTTCGTAATTACAGTACCCTGACTCGCGATTGAGAATGAGCGAATACAGAAGCGAGTGCCAGGCAACGTCGATTTCGCAATCTTTCGTCGACTATGGTCTTTCGTCGTCAACGAAGCCGAGCTGCCTTGTTCGCCTGGAGACACTCTAGAAATCTCACATATTTTATCATTCGTAAGAGAGTTAAGGTAGTTTCATCCCGTTTCGACAAAGCAAGCGATTACAAATTTTGTTTCCTTTCCTCCTCCGTTCCCTTGATCTAGCTTTTCCGTCCTCTTCCCTGCCCTTCATTCCGCTCTCCCTAACTCACTCCTTGTTCCTCAAGCTCAACACAAACCAATCTTGTTCCGGAAGTTCGAGTTCGACGAGTTCGAGTCGGTCCAAATCGAGGGAATCGAGGTCGAGAGGGGGAAGAGGGACTCCATTGCGAGCAGCGACGTTTCTGACCTCCTGAAGATGTTCGGAACGCTGGTGGCCGAGGGCATCGATAATCGCTCGGTTGTTCTCCTCGATACGATAGGCGACGGCGTTCTCGAGGCCAACGAAAACCCTTCCTCGGATGACCACTTCATTCTCCCTCGCTACCTCGATGAGTTGCTGCAGTCCCACGGGATTGAATCGATGAGAGTCAACTTCACCGGGCAGAAACCAGTCACTCATGTTCACATCACATTTTTCCATCTCAGATTCGATATTGAACCGAGCACGCGAAGGCCTCTTGATTATTCTGCCAACAGTACCAGTGTCGAAGTCCAGAATGATCGTTCGAAGGGAAGGGAGTCGAGACGAGCCAATAATGAGCGAGACGAAACCAGCGGGGTCGATTACTCCTTTGCCGAGGTGGAGGTGACCAAGAAGCGGAAGTTGCTGAAGGACCGAGTGGACAGTGTATTCGAAACATCCATCTCCAAGGTGAAGAGAGTTGAGCTGGTTGAAGCGAGGAAGAAGAGTATCGACTGTCGCCGCTGCAGGCCTGATACCGTGGAGTGAGAGCGACCGGAGATTACTTGGCAGAAGATGTAGGTATCGCGCAAATTCGTGGTCTCCCTCCATATAAGTCGATTCGAGATCGAGATGGAGTAGCGAGGGACATGCTTCGATGAGTTTAACTGGAGTCTGAATATCGGCAGCTTCTCCATCGATCTCCAAGGTCTTGATACCGGGCAGAACCGTTGTTCTCGATCGATGAATATTCTCCTCTCCATGTTCATGCCAGTCGTAGAGTTTAAGATGATCGAGACAGGGCAACGATGCGAGTTGAGCCAGTTTGTCTAGATCGATCTTTGCGTCCGTATACAAGTTGGGTGAAGTTGCGAAAGACTTGAGGCATAGGAGATAGGGGGGAAAGGGAGCACTTGTGTGACTGGCTATGAAGAGGCGCGGCGAGTAGGGGACATCAAGGCTGACGAGATTTGGTAGAAGCGAAAGGAAGTGAGGTAGTTGAGCCTCAAAGTCCGCTCGTAGGTCCTCCGGGGCTTTCGGAAGAGCGACATTGTAGACTAAAGATCCCTTGTGCTGGATGCGATCGATAAGGGTGATGAAGCGATCGACAGCAGAGACGGTGGGCAGTGAGATTTTGCGGTAGAGGTATTTCTCAAAGAAGGGGAGAAGACGTTTCGAGAGGGGAGCAGTAGGTGCAAGGTCTTTGTAAGCGTATTCGAAGATGACATGGAGGAGTTCGTTGGGAAGGAAGGAGAAGTAATCGGTTCGAGGGGAAGACTGAGGAGAGGGAGAGGTCAATCAGCTTGTAGAGACAGTGGAGAGACTTGTAGTGCTTACAGTATCCACTTCTAATGGCTCAGAAGTCATCCTAGACTAGTCTCGAGTCGATCTGAGCTGAGGAAGTGAAGGGAGGGAAGGAGAAAGATGAAAGAATCGAAACAGCTCTTGACCCTCTACTGACCACTTTGAACAGTCTGTCGAACAGCCTGACAGTACAATACAGTAAGAGAGCTCCGTCGGACCTCCTTTGCAACCCTGCGATCCCTTCAGTCGCTACTTTCGCTTCTTCGACACTTTCAACCTCTTTTCGAGCGCATCGGTTCCAGCGTCGATCTCTATCTGGCTAGTGGCTGAGGGGTCTATGAGCTACTGTTCTTCCGCTCGTGATATTCCCTTGACCATTGGCGTGCTGCGCGCTTCGTTGTTTCGCTCGTAAATTTTATTCCCTTTCTTGCTCCTCCTCATTTTGTCCTCACTCTTGAAGAGTCAACATACGTCGATCAGCTCTAACAGCCTTATCTGTTGGTGCTGTAGGAGGCTATGTAGCGCTGCTTCGTTTCGGCTTCGAAGGTCGTCGATTCTGCGATTGCGATTGCGATTGCTGAATCTTCACAGCTCTCGACGATCTCGGACGCCATATCAATTCAACCTCTAGAGCCCCTCATATCTCTATAGACGACGACTAGCGAAATGAATTCATCAAGCTGAGCACTGGATACCCTTGTCAGCTTGTCTTGTTTTCTTCGCTCTTCTTGCCGTCCCTCGACTTTGATTTGACGATCGAGGATTGAAGCCTTTCGATGCAGGTACAGATTTCTCCACGTTACTCATCGTATAGTAGAGAGACCAGAGCATAGACTCAAGCGTCGGAAAGATTGCGAAACCCTCGAACTTGGGAAAGCTTAACGTTGTCTCTCGATAAGCGCTACATCGCCATCCGAATCCATCCAACTGATCCAGTCAGGCAGATGATGTGCGCGACTAATCAATCTCTTACGATGTACACGAGAGCTTGAGCGAGCTCGAGCAATTCCTTTCTTGCGACAATCAGAGATCGCACTGTCTCTCTCTCTTTCGTATCTCTCGCTTCGTACTCGTATTGCGTGATCTCCCATCCCATCCATACAATCAAGTCGCCATGTCAACACACACTCTCTATGGAGATGAAGACCGTTCGAGAAACGTCAAGACAAGAAAAAACGTATTCATTTCTAAAATTTCGCAACAGATCCGAAAACTTCCAACATTGATCCGAAAGTTCCACACTTGTAAAATATCCATATTCGAAAACACCCAAACTTCCAATAAGAACCGACAACCCTCCCCTCTCAAAGCTTAATCAAACGGACTCCCCTCGTCCTCCCCTCTTCTACTCTGATTCAACAAGTTTCCCGCACTATTCGTTCTCCTCGCTGGCGGAGGAGGTGGTTGTTTTCTCGGAGTAGTCGAACCGTTTCTTGCTGGAGGATGAGGAGGAGGAGGTGGGGTTGGTCTAGGCGAAGAAGAATTGTGAGAAGAGGAAGAGAAAGGTTTCGATGAAGGTTGTAAGCGGGATTTGAAATCATCATCTTCTGAATCGTTGTCGTCGGTGGAAAACGATCTCGTAGAAGTAGTAGTAGTAGTAGAAGACCTCAATGAATCCTGATCGATGGATCTCCTGATTCCCTCATCATCATCATCATCATCATCGGATCTTCCGTACCGATCTTCATCTTGTTCTTGTTCTTGAACGACGACATAAGCACTAGGAAACATTCCTTTCTCTCCCGAATTCTCATTCCTACCAATCCACCAATCCTTATTGACCTCTTTCTCAACGATGACTAAATCTCCTTTCTCAAACTCCAACTCGTCCGTATCTCTCACGTTTGGCGAGTAAGCCCATCTCGCTCTCACAATTCGAGTACGATGGGTCGTGGTGGAGAAGGTGGATTTGAGTGGTGAGGAAGGTTGAGTGAAACGACCAGAGGTGGAAGAAGGGGAGGGAGTGGATGATGTGGTCGAAGCTGGCGCAGTTTGAGTACGCTTCAGAGAGGGAGGAACGAAACGACGAGAAGAAGAAGCTTTGGAGGGTGAGGCAGTAGTGGTGGTGGTGGAGGAGGAGGAGAAATCTAGTGGTGTGAGAGCAGGCGAAGAGGATGGGGATGAAGCGTGTTGTTGTTGATCGTCGGAATCTCGTAGGCTACCGTAACCGTAAGAAGAGGTAGAAGGTTTCTTCGAGAATGATCCGAGAGTAGGTAACGAAGGAGTTGCCCATCCTCTTCCCCCACTAGGACTAGCCGTACCACTATTACTCCTCGACCTGTTCCCTTCTTCCTTCTCCAAATTCTCTCCATCTCCATTCTCGTGCTCATCTCCATTCGTTTCTCCCGCCGCTGTCGATTTATCTTTCTTCTTCTTCCCCAATGCGAACCGTTCCAACATTGATCCACTCCTACTACGATTCTTGACTTCCTTTTCTTTCTCTTTGATCTCCTCATTTTGAAGTTTCGAGATTGTACTGCTCCTTGATCGTCCAGGTCCGAGGGAAGACAAGATCGAGTTACTGAATGCTGTAGGAACGTTCTGGGCTGATGATTCGGATAGCGATCGATTCATTCTCGTAGCGGCGAGCGAGGGAGGAGGTTGAAGAGTCGAGGAACGAGAACGAGTGGGAGATGTAGAATGGGAGACAGAGGCGATAGGGGAGGGAAGTTGGGTTCGGATGGACTGTAGCATGCTTGTATAGTTTGTTGCAAAGTCTGAGCAGCGAGGGAAGCGAAGAATCAGTCCCAGAAGAAAAAGAGTGATTCGTCTTCTTCGAACACTCACCTAATTGAGCATCAATGACACCTTTCAACGCTTCCACGACATTTCCGGTACCCTCTTCCAACTCATCCGCTTTCCTCGTCAACTGCTCGCATGCATCACTGTACGTCCATTCTGCCTGATCCAATTCATGTTCCAATTCACTCCTCGTATCTTTCTTTGAATTCCCTTTCTCGAGCTGTTCGTCGACAACACGCCTAAACATCAGCCGGTATCCCTCATGCTAGAGAAACAGAACTATTGGAACGAACCTTGATCATGACCGCTTCCAACTGACCTCGTTTCTTATCCGCTCTACTCAATAATTTCTCAAACTCTTTGAAATCCTCCAATTTCTTGTCCAAAGTGTCCATCAATCCCTCTTGTAACAACTCTGCATAAACCCTTGTCAGGTTACCCAATTCCAAATGAGCCTCTCCTACCAGAGCGAGAGTCGAACCTTTTGAAGTTTCTCGCTCAACTCGAATCAGCTCTCTCCACGACACGCGCTCCTAGCAGTCTGATAGGATATGGCTCACGGTATTTATCTTTTACTTCTCCGTACCCTTCTAATCTGTCGATCTCTTCTGCACAGTTTGTCATTGTCTCTCCGAACCAAGTTGAACTCTGTTTCTGTTCTCCCTTTCTCAACTCCAATCCCTCTTGCAATGGATTACTTCGTGTCTTTGCTACTCCTCTATAGAACGGTGTGAAACTCGCATAGATCTGAGTGATTATTTGTTGATGAGATTGAACGAGGTTCACCCGGTCGATTGAAATCGGCGGAGGAGTCGGTCGCTCTTCATCTTTAGTCGATCCAAAGGTGGGTAATGCAGCTCCCAAGGACTGCTTCAACCTATTCATGAGTGCGAGAGTTGAGAGTATGAGGGGGAAAAGAAGAGGAAAAGGAGCGAGCGGCTGCGGGGGAAACGTTTCCAATCTTTTTCGCAGATGAGTATAGTGAGCAAAACGTTGAGTTGCTCAATCATTCCAGTCCCAGTGCACAAAATGAAGCTATAAGAAGCTAAGTAAAAAAAGAAAAATGGAAAATTTTGAAAGTTTGCGAACGATTTCCTTTCGCCA